>ERZ1032113.531-NODE-531-length-10479-cov-5.229662_pt1 | contig 10479 bp, 6 predicted proteins | sample MGYA00518164_ERZ1032113 | MGnify/ENA primary metagenome ERZ1032113 (study PRJEB33719, sample SAMN04261305) | wastewater metagenome | biome: rural village; feature: human; material: feces | host: Homo sapiens | place: El Salvador | collected 2014-01-14 ... | reverse complement strand
TGAAAGAAGTGGCCAACTTTCGTAGGGATGTGGTGCTGATTAGTGAAAAATTCCCAAAGTTGAAATTCTGGATAGAGAAATGTCCGCAGAAGGTGGTAGACAACTCTGAATGTTGGACTGACATCATGAAAGTGCTGGATTTTTTCTCTGCTAATCCGCAGCCACAGATGTATATTCGTGAACTGCCTATCAAGGTTCATACAAAGTTTATAGAATGCCACAAGGCCATTATTTGTGAATTGCTTGACATCGTGATAGAAAAAAGCGTTGACACAGAGGAGAAAGAGTTTGAAAAGCGTTATCACTTACGTTATGACGAACCTTTGGTGCGTATGCGGCTGTTGGATAGTGCTCTTGCCGCATCTTTCTTCTCTGGTGTTGACGATATATCCATATCTGTCAGTCAATTTCTAAATTTGCAGATACCTGCATCCAAAGTTTTTATAGTGGAAAACAAAGTAAACTTCCTTACTTTTCCTCCTGTTGCATGTAGTATTGTCGTATGGGGAAAAGGTTATGGTGTCGCCTCTATCAAAAACTCAGAACTACTGAAGTCAGTAGACCTCATTTATTGGGGCGACCTTGATGCGCAAGGCTTTGAGATACTGTCGCAGTTTCGTAGCTATTTTCCACACGTAAAGAGCCTGCTAATGGACAGAATGACATTTGACAAGTATTTTGAAAATGATCATGGAACACCGAGTAGGGTAGACATGCAACTAAATCTCACCCCTGAGGAGGAGGAGTTGTACCAATATCTTAAATCCAACAATTATCGGCTTGAACAAGAGAAAATACCACAAGACTATGTGGTGGAACATATCAGCAACAAGTGTACCTGAAGACAACATTCCACTGATAATTATAAGTCATTCTAATGATGTTACAGTACCAATTGTGGTAAACTGTAGTACCAGCCGGCTGAAACTCCAGTACCAGTCGACTGAAACTGCAGTACCAATTCAGTAGTACTAAAAACGGTACTGAATGACAAAACGAGTTTAATCACTATAAATATCGGATGAGTAATAATCGTTTTTTTATTATTTCTGATAATATTTTATAGTTTATGCATCGTAATTTATCTTTATGGAATATTTTCCAATTGTTTTATAGTGAATTGATTTCTTCTTCGGTCAGTCCCGTTGCTGTTATTATTTGTTCAACGGCGAGTCCGATGTTTTTTAGATTCTTAGCTATATTTATAGCCTTAGCATGTTCGCCTTCTTTACGTCCTTCCGCACGTCCCTCGGCCCTTGCATTTCCAAGCACATCGTTTTGTATCATCACAGCGTTTACATGCTCGTCGTATGCGTGGCGTTCAGAGTCGCTCATAGAGTAGTATTGCAGTTTCTCGCGTGCTTCGCGCAATCCTGGAGCTGTAGTCTTCTCGTTGATGATTCCCTCCTTAAGGTATCTCATCCATTCCTCAAGTGGCGACTTAGCCACCTCGTTGAAATTGTTGACACGCACAAGATAATATGTCGGGAAAATCTCGGCAGGATATTTCTGCTTGATAACGCCCTCCTCCTTTGTGCTTATAACAAGATGGTCTTTGGTATGAACGCCCACGAAATTGTTTTGTCCGATATACAGATAGTCGGATCCTCGTCCGAGGTCGAAATAGAGAATGCTGATGGAGTAAACTTTCTTCACCTCCTGATATGTGTTTCCGAGTTTTATATGCTCGGTTATGGCTTTAGCCACACCATATAGAATGCGTTCAAGATAGTAAAGTTCGCTTGTATTTTGCACCTCTACGATGATAATCTCTCCCTTGGAGTTTTTTGCCTTTATGTCTACGCGGTTGAACTTGTCGTCGGCAGCGAGTTGGTTGCCTTCGCTCTCAAGAATCTCCATAATCTCCACCTTCTCGTTTAGGAAGACGGTGAGGAACCCCTCAAGCACATCGAAGTTGGCTTTCTGTCTCAACAGACGTTTTATCGCCCAGTCAAACCGTATGCATCTATCTTTCAATGAATTCATATCGCTAAATATTGAGTTAATATTTTGTTTTGCAAACTTACACAAAATAGTTGAATGCCAAATCGTTTTTAAAAGAATAATCTTTCAATAGTAACTTAAATCAGATAAATTCATATAAAATATGATGATATAATGTTGTTTTCCGGATTTGAAACAGACGTGATAAAAAAACGGCAATCACACGATGATTTAAATACGTGTGATTGCCGTTTTAAATTTATTATCAGAACTTAGAACTTTCGCATAATAGGAAAGTCATTCATTACTTGGTCTTAGGCGAGATGCGGAACTTGAATGTATAGTCCTTGTATTCCACACGGTGACCCTTGCGGGCACGTCCGTCGGCATCCCAGCTGTTCACACCGCCTACACCTTCCTGCACAAGGTCGATGAACATATTGGTGTACTTCGACTTCTCAACCGACTGTGAGTGGCGCTGATGCTTCTCCTCACCCTCGTCGAGCGCGAGCAGGTCGTAGTGAAGAGCTGACGCCGAGAAGAGTTTGTCGCTCTCGATACGGAATCCGAAACCGTTTTGGTCGGTCTCCTGCCACCAGCGCAGGTCGCTCATAGTGCCAGTCTCCTGCGGACGAACGTATGGGAAGAAGAGCTTGTCGGCGGTTGACTTATAGATGCCAACGTTCTGCGACAGCTTGCGGTCGGAATAGTTCTCCACCGGTCCGCGTCCGTTCCACTGGGCCTGGTCCATGTTGTAAGGCAGGTTCATAATCATACCGAAGCGCAGCATTTCCGAAACCTTAGCTCCAGGAGTAGTCTTAAGCGACTGGGTCACGTTGAGCACACCATTCTCGTCCACCTGATATGTGAGCGTGAGAGTAGATTGTACAGTAGGCATGTCGTATTCGGCAGTAACAGTCTTTGTCTTCTTGTCGGCAGCGATAGAGCGGAGATTAAGCTCAGGAGTTCGCCAAGCAGCGAATGTCTTCTGCACTCCGGCACCCATATCGTTGTCGGTAACAGCACGCCAGAAGTTAGGCTTCAGCGAACCACCCTCGCCAAGCAGCGACTTGCCTCCAACCTCATACTTAGAGATGAATCCAGTAGCGCGGTCGAACTGCAATGTGAAGTTCTGTGAAGCGAGTGTAAGCTGCGGTTCCTTCTTCTTGTCGGTCAGCTTCACGGCCTTTGTGGCAGTTGGGTTGAGGGCAAGGTCAGAGCCTGTGAACTCGCGGATAGGCAACTGCTGGTGAGCCACGATGTCGCCAGCCTTGAGCATAGTCTCGTCCTTCTTGAGTCGGAACTCGATGTTGAGCATCACGTCCTTCTGGTTCTTGTATTGGTCGAGCTTGTAAGGCAGCACTACTCTCATTTTCTGCTGTGGGGCGAGCATAGAGATGTCGGCCACAGTTCCGTTCTGATATTCAATGCCGTCAGCCACGATAGCCCATGATAGCGACACGTTGTCGGCATTGCGGAAGAAGTTCTCGTTCTTCACGATAATCCATCCATTCTGAAGGTTCTCTGGCTCCACCCAGTAGTTCTGATACCAGTAGCCTATCTCGTAAGCCTGAGGAGTAGGAGTGCGGTCGGCATATATGAAGCCGTTGCAGCAGAAGTTGTTGTCCGACGGGTCGTAAGAGTTGTAGTCGCCACCATACTTGAATATGGTGTTGCCCTTCTCGTCCTTGCCACGCAAGCCCTGGTCGACGAAGTCCCAGATGAATCCGCCCTGGTTGATAGGATATTTGCGCACGAGATCCCAGTATTCGTGCATAGAGCCGCCAGAGTTGCCCATGGCGTGAGCATACTCACACATGATGAGCGGCTTCTTCTTGGAAGAGTCCTTGCAGTAGCGTTCCACTCCCTCGGGTGTGTTGTACATTTCGGCATAGATGTCGGTATTATCGCCCTCGATGGCACGCTCCCAATGTACTGGGCGCGACGGGTCGTACTGGTTAATCCAGTTCTTCACGGCCGTGAAATTCTTAGAGTCGGCAGTCTCGTTGCCCATCGACCAATAAATAATTGACGGGTGGTTGAACTGGTTCTGCACGTTGTGCTGGTTGCGCTCAAGGATAGGCTTAGCAAAAAGCTCAGTTGTTGTGACAGCATCCTTGCCGTAGTAGAATCCGTGGCTCTCCTGATTGGCCTCGGCGCATACGTATAGTCCGTATTCGTCGCAAAGGTCGTAAAGTTCAGGGTCGTTTGGATAGTGGCAGGTGCGCACAGCATTCACGTTGAACTGCTTCATCAGTTTGATGTCCTCAATCATTTTTTCACGTGAAACAACGTAGCCACCGTCGGGGTCAATCTCATGGCGGTTGGCACCCTTGATGTATATAGGCTGTCCGTTGACGAGCAGCTGAGCGTTCTTGATTTCAATTTTGCGGAAACCGGTGCGCACGGGCACAGCCTCCACGTCCTTGTCGTTCTGCTGCACGGTGACAACCACCTTGTAGAGGTTAGGAGTCTCGGCAGTCCACTTCAGCGGGTTCTCCACATCGAACTTCACAGTAGCGTTGATTTCAGCCACTTTCTTGCCCTCCTTCTTCTTCACCTTAGTGGTGTTGAGCACCTTGCGGCTCACGATGTCTCCGTTTGGAGCAAGAAGGTCGATGATGAATTTGGCGTTGCCCTTGCCCTTGATGTTCACGGCAAGCGAGCCGTTCTTGTACTCAGCGTCGAGATCGGGAGTCACGCGTACATCATCAACATGAGCCGACTTAGAGCGAGAGTAGAGGAAGCAGTTGCGGGCCACGCCCGACAAGCGCCAGAAGTCCTGGTCCTCAGAGTAAGAACCGTCGCACCAGCGGAACGTCTGGAAGGCAATGAGGTTGTCGCCTTTCTTGAGATATGGAGTGATGTCGAACTCGGCAGCTGACTTTGAGTCCTCGGCATAGCCTGCGAAATGTCCGTTCACCCAGAGATACATGTTGGAAGTCACCGAACCGAAGTGGGCAATCACCTGGCGGCCGTCCCATGATTCGGGAATGTGTATAGTGCGGCGGTATGAGCCCACGTGGTTGTCTTTGGTAGGCACCTCAGGCGGATTGTCCTTGAAGTGTCCGCGCCAAGCAAAGCCTATGTTCACGTACTCAGGGTCGCCAAAGCCGTTGAGTTCCCAGATGCCCGGCACGGGCATGGTCTTCCATGAAGAGTCGTTGTAGTCGGTCTTGAAGAAATCCGTGGGGCGCTGGTCGGCATTAGCCACCCAGTTGAATTTCCAGTCGCCCTAGATAGAAAGATAGTTACCCGATTGGGTACGGTCGCCCTTGAGCGCAGCGTTGCGGTTCTCGTAGGCGAAGAACGAAGTGTGTACGGGGAAACGGTTGACGCTGTTCACCGACAAGTCGTGCCATTCGGTGAACGTAGGCTGTACAGCCTTGTCCGTTGTCTCGGCTGCATAGATAAGGCACGGCGACATGCCGGCTACAGCCAGAGTAAGTAACAGATGTTTCATATAGTTATGTTGTTAAAATTTATATTCGGTTATATTGTTGCGATTGGTGTAAAATACGATTGCGACCACAAAATTACGTAAATTTGTCGACATAACACGCAAGTTGTGGTGTTAATGAATGATAAGTGGAGCATAATGAATGATATACATAACTAAAAAGTGTAACTTTGCACTCTGAAAGAAAAAATATAAAGCAAAAGATATGAATTACAACACACATACGCTGTCCAACGGACTGCGCATTATTCATTTGCCTTCGCCCTCGCCCGTGGTGTATTGCGGCTATGCCGTGGCAGCCGGAACCCGCGACGAGCAGAAGGGTAGGGAGGAGGGCATGGCTCACTTCTGCGAGCACATGACATTCAAGGGCACAGAGCGCCGCACGTCGATGAAGATACTCGGTTATCTTGAGAGCGTGGGCGGCGACCTCAACGCCTTCACCAACAAGGAGGAGACCGTATATCATGCAGCCGTCTTGAAGGACAATATCGACCGTGCCGTCGACCTGCTCACCGACATCGTGTTCCACTCCACCTATCCGCAAACCGAGATAGACAAGGAGGTGGAGGTGATAGTCGACGAGATAGAGAGCTACAACGACTCGCCAGCCGAACTCGTCTACGACCTCTTCGAGAATGCCATATACAATGGCCATTCTCTCGGCCACAACATCCTCGGCACAGCCGAGCAGCTGCGCACCTACACAACCGAGGATGCCCTGCGTTTCACCCGCAGATACTACCGCCCCGACAACAGCGTGTTCTTCGCCTATGGCGATGTGGACTTCGGCAAGGTGGTGCGATTGCTTGAGCGTGCCAACGCCGTGGCTGCGGATAGCTCGCAACAGCAATCATCAGCAGAAAGTCCTGCCATTGACGTTAACAAGGAAAAGTCAGCTATGTCATTACCACCATACGTAGCCCAGCACATCAACCACCACATGGACACCCACCTTGCCCACGTGATGCTTGGCAACCGTGCCTACGACGTTCACGACAACCGGCGCATAGCCCTTTATCTCCTTAACAACATTCTTGGCGGACCGGGCATGAACGCCCGACTGAACATCTCGCTCCGCGAGCGCCATGCTTTTGTCTACACCGTGGAGAGTATGATGCAGAGCTACAGCGACACGGGTCTGTGGGCAGTATATTTCGGTTGCGACCCAAAGAATGTGGACAAGTGCTTGCGCCTTATCCGGCATGAGCTTGACAAGGTGATGGAGAAGCCTCTCAGCGAGGCTCAGCTTCATGCCGCCAAGAAGCAGATACGCGGACAGATAGGCATTGCGTGCGACTCGCGCGAGTCGTTTGCGCTCGACTTTGCCAAGGGATTCCTGCACTACGGATGGAAGAAGGATGTCACGGCTCTATGCGACCATATCGACGCGCTCACGGCTGAGGACTTGCAGCGTGTGGCGCAGGAGACGTTTGCCGAGGAGTCGCTGACAAAGCTTGTGATTGTATAACTTGACAGATTGCAATGCCATCCTTTCAGAAGGGGCTTTGACAAAAACAATAATAGAAACGCCCGATTGTTGGCAAAGCAACACATTTTGCCAACGATCGGACGATAAGAAAGAAAAACAATATGGAATCTCTTAAAGACAAAACTGCCAAGGGACTTCTGTGGGGCGGACTCAACAGCGGCATGCAGCAGGTGGTGGGCCTTGCCTTCGGCATAGTGCTCGGACGACTGCTCGCGCCCTCCGACTATGGCATGATGGCGATGATAAGCATCTTTTCGTTGATAGCGACAGCGTTGCAGGACAGCGGTTTCCGCACAGCCCTCACCAACCTCAAGGAGCCCACGTCCGAGGACTACAACTCCGTGTTCTGGTTCAACATCATCATGGCCGTGTCGCTCTACACCATCCTCTTCTTCGCGGCACCTCTCATAGGCGACTACTACCACACGCCGCGCGTCGTGCCGCTCTGTCGCTACGCCTTCCTGAGCATCATCATAGCGTCGCTCGGCACGGCACAGTCGGCCTACCTCTTCAAGCATCTCAAGGCAAAGCAGCAGGCAGAGGCAGGCGGCATAGCCGTGGTGGCTTCGAGCATAGTGGGCGTAGTCATGGCGTTCTGTGGCTTCGCCTATTGGTCGCTTGCCACGCAGGGACTGGTTTACGTGGGCATCAACACCTTCTTCCAATGGTATTTCTCGCCCTGGCGACCCACCATCCGCGGCATCACCTTCGCACCCGTAAGGCGCATGTTCCGATTCTCGTGCAAGATACTCGCCACAACCATCATGACGAGCGTCAACAACAATGTGCTCAACATTCTGCTCGGCCACTACTTCTCGCCGCGCGACACGGGCAACTACAACCAGGCCTACCAATGGAACTTCAAGTGCTTCTCCTTGGTGCAGAGCATGGTGTCGCAGGTGGCTCAGCCCGTGCTTGTGAGCCTTAACGACGAGCGTGGACGCCAGCTCGACGTGTTCCGCAAGATGATGCGCTTCACGTCGTTCATAACGTTCCCCCTGCTCTTCGGCTTCGGCCTCGTGGCAAAGGAGTTCATCGTGCTGGCAATAGGCGAGAAATGGCTCACCTCGGCAGAGTTCATCCAGATACTCTGCGTGTCGGGCGCGACGATGCCCATCTCCACGCTCTTCTCCAATATGATAATATCCAAGGGCAAGTCGGGCACCTTCTTCTGGTGCACCTTCTCCTTGGGCGTGGCCCTCATCGCCACAATGCTGTGCATCTGGCCTTTTGGCATCCGCGCAATGGTGGTGGGCTACATGCTGCTCAACACGTTGTGGCTGCTCGTGTGGCTCTTCTTCGTGCGTCGCCTCTCGTGCTACGGCTACAGGATGTTCTTCCGCGATGTAGTGCCTTTCGCCCTTGCCGCAGCTGGCGTAATGGCCGTGGCCTACGTCGTGACAATGCCCTTGCAAAGCCTCTGGCTGCTGCTCCTGTCGCGCTTCGCCATAGCCGCGGCATTATATTATATAGTGATGAAAGTGGCGCGGGTGAAGATATTGGACGAGTGCGAGAGGTTCATTTTCAAGAAAAAAGCGTAACTTTGCATCTTGATTTCCAACATCATATAAAAACAGAATAAATACAGTATAAACATGACAATAGAACAGCAAATCATCACTTCTGCCCAGGCAGCGGTGAAAGAACTTTACGGTCAGGAAGTGCCCGAGAACTTGGTGCAGCTTCAGAAGACAAGAAGCGGGTTTGAGGGCAACCTCACTCTCGTAGTATTCCCATTCCTCAAGATCTCGCACAAGAAGCCCGAGGACACAGCCCAGGACCTTGGCGCATACATCAAGGAGAACTGCGAGGCTATCGCCGACTTCAACGTGGTGAAGGGATTCCTCAACCTCGTTATCGACAAGAAGGCTTGGCTCTCGCTGCTCAACGAGATGAACCAGAACGAGAAGTTCGGCGAGAAGCCCGTTACAGAGAACTCGCCACTCGTAATGATTGAGTACTCATCGCCCAACACCAACAAGCCGCTCCACCTCGGACACGTGCGCAACAACCTGCTCGGTTGGTCGCTCGCCCAGATAATGGAGGCCAACGGCAACAAGGTGGTGAAGACCAACATCGTCAACGACCGAGGCATACACATATGCAAGTCGATGCTCGCATGGCTGAAGTATGGCAACGGCGAGACTCCGGAGACCAGCGGCAAGAAGGGCGACCATCTCATCGGCGACTACTACGTGGCTTTCGACAAGCACTACCGCGAGGAGGTGAAGGAGCTTAAGGCCAAGTACATGGCAGAGGGCATGGACGAGGAGTCGGCTGAGAAGAAGGCCAAGGAGGAGTCGCCGCTCATCAAGGAGGCTCACGAGATGCTCGTGAAGTGGGAGCAGAACGACCCCGAGGTGCGCGCTCTCTGGAAAAAGATGAACGACTGGGTATATGCCGGATTCGACGAGACCTACAAGGCTCTCGGCGTAGGCTTCGACAAGATCTACTATGAGTCTAACACCTATCTCGTAGGCAAGAAGAAGGTGGAGGAAGGTCTTGCCAAGGGCCTCTTCTTCCGCAAGGACGACAACTCTGTTTGGGCCGACCTCACCGGCGAGGGCCTTGACCAGAAGCTCCTGCTCCGTTCCGACGGCACCAGCGTCTACATGACCCAGGACATCGGCACAGCCGAGATGCGCTTCAACGACTTCCCCATCGACAAGATGATCTACGTAGTGGGCAACGAGCAGAACTACCACTTCCAGGTGCTCTCAATCCTTCTCGACCGTCTCGGATTCAAGTGGGGCAAGGAGCTTGTACACTTCTCTTATGGAATGGTTGAGCTGCCCAACGGCAAGATGAAGAGCCGCGAGGGAACCGTGGTTGACGCCGACGACCTGATTGCGGCAATGATAGCCGACGCCAAGCAGACAAGCGAGGAGCTTGGCAAGTTCAAGGACATGAGCGAGGAGGAGCGCAACGAGATTGCACGCGTTGTGGGTCTTGGTGCGTTGAAGTACTTCATCCTCAAGGTAGACGCCCGCAAGAACATGCTCTTCAACCCAGAGGAGTCGATCGACTTCAACGGCAACACAGGTCCGTTCATCCAGTACACCTACGCACGTATCCGCTCAATCCTGCGCAAGGCAGCAGCCGAGGGCATCACAGTCCCGGCAACTCTCTCAGCCGAGATGCCTCTCAACGAGAAGGAGATAGAGCTGATTCAGAAGCTCAACGAGTTTGGCGCAGCTGTGGAGCAGGCTGGCAAGGACTACTCGCCGTCGGGCATCGCCAACTACTGCTACGAGCTCACCAAGGCATTCAACCAGTTCTACCACGACTACTCAATCCTTGGTGCCGACACCGAGGACGAGAAGGTTGTGCGCCTTGTGCTTGCACAGAACGTGGGCAAGACTTTGAAGAACGGCATGGCGCTGTTGGGCATCGAGGTGCCGGAGCGCATGTAATAAGAAATATATATATATGGACGAGAGGGTGTGTCAAAACTCACAAGCATGAGTTTGACACACCCTCAATTCATATCTGCATAGTAGGTTATTATGCCGCATATCTAAATATTTGAAGAATATTTTTTATCTAACTATACTTTCAGATATTTTTTTATAATCTTAATTCA
>ERZ1032113.528-NODE-528-length-10538-cov-7.956215_pt1 | contig 10538 bp, 10 predicted proteins | sample MGYA00518164_ERZ1032113 | MGnify/ENA primary metagenome ERZ1032113 (study PRJEB33719, sample SAMN04261305) | wastewater metagenome | biome: rural village; feature: human; material: feces | host: Homo sapiens | place: El Salvador | collected 2014-01-14 ... | reverse complement strand
ATCAGACACTCTCTTTCCGTCATATCCACAAACATCGGAAAATACGCCATTTTTATCTCCCTGTAATACTATACCCATGCTTTATTTCATGCTTCATTACACGCTTTATGCTTTATTTCCTGCCTTATTCTTCACACTGTAGCCGTTTAATATTCCTGCAAAAACAGGACGAAGCTTGGCAGAAAACACTGCTGCCGATACGCATAATATAAAGTCCGGTGCAACAGTTATCAGACAGTAATCCACTATTACGATGCCCCAGCTGACAGGTGTTGCCGCATAGAAATTCTTCATGCAGTAAAAGTATATTGCTCCAACTGTATAATATGCCACCAGTCCGACCGTTGCCGGAAGAATGAGTGTAAACGCATTGGTCTTTTTAAGCTTTTCTGTAATCGCTCCGATTAAAAATGCGGCAAGCACAAAGCCTAAGAGGAACCCAAAGCCCGGTCTTAAAATGTAAGTAGGACCACCGCCTGCCGCAAATACAGGCACTCCCACCAGTCCGATGCACAGATATACTATCACGCTAAGCGATGCCAGCTTTGCCCCCAGCAGAAATCCCGCCATCAGCACAAAGAACCACTGTAATGTAAAATGCATGGTGTACATAGGAAGCGGAATATCAATCTTGATAAATGCTCCAACTGCAATAAGTGCCGCAAAAAGTGCACATGTTGTAAGTTCCTTCGTTTTTAATTTCATTTCGCACGCTCTTTCGTTTTATTAAATATACATGCTATAATAACATCTTTCTCTAAAAAAGAAAAGCCATCTTCGATGAAGCTGACTTTTCTTTGCAGCTTTCGCTGCGACTCAAAACATTAACATATGATTTAGAAGTAATATTCATCAGAATATATTCGTAAATCCTCTTTCGTGACCTGTCCACCCTCGATATGAAACGAGTTGATTACAGGATTTTCTGCCATAAGCGACATTATCATGTAGCTCGCATTTGGATCGTATGCAATCTTTATATCCTCATCCGATGGCCTAGAAGGGCTAGACGGGTGTGAATGCCAGTTGCCAAGCGGCTTAAGACCGTTTGCTCTCATGTCCTTTATGGCTGCCAGCTGCTCCTTTGGATCCATTGTGAAATGGTCCTCGGCATGGTCTGTATTCGTCAGGTAATATACCTTTGTGATGAGACGACCGTTTTCGTCCTCACTGCCTGCTATCAGACCGCACGCCTCCTCCGGCAGATGCTCTTTAGCATATTTTGCTATTTCATCCAGAAACGGATATTTCATTCTTATGATACTCATATCGTTCCTTTCCTTACTGTCTTTTTATTCCTGTGTACGAGGTGCATCAAATCTGCCCGCTGTCTCCTCGCAGACCTCCTGCTCGTAGTCGATTGGCTCGAGAATGGTCGGATGGTCGCCACAGACTGCACAGTTGTGTGTATCCTTCGGAAGCTTAATCTTGTGGAACTCCATGGTGAGTGCATCATATGTAAGCAGATATCCTGTGAGCAGCTCTCCAACACCGATTAAATACTTGATAGCCTCCATAGCCTGAAGCGAACCGATTACTCCGCCCATAGCTCCGATAACGCCTGCCTGCTTACATGTAGGCACTGCATCCTTTGGTGGCGGATTCTTGAATACACATCTGTAGCAAGGTCCCTCTCCCGGCACATATGTCATGAGCTGACCCTTGAAACGGATGATTCCTGCATGTGAAAACGGCTTTTTCTCAAGCACACATGCATCGTTGATTAAGAACTTTGCCGGGAAATTGTCAGTTCCATCGATGATGAAATCATAATCCCTGATAAGCTCTCTGATGTTTGACGCATCTACAAACATACGATATGTATTGACCTGAACATCCGGGTTCATGGCGTTCATTGTCTCTTTTGCTGACTTTACCTTGGCTTTGCCCACATCGGCTGTTCCGTGGATAATCTGTCTCTGCAGGTTGGATAAATCTACCTCATCCGCATCCACAATACCGATTGTGCCAACTCCTGCTGCTGCAAGATACATGGCTGCCGGAGCTCCAAGTCCGCCGGCACCGATAATAAGCACCTTGCCCTTTAATAATTTCTTCTGACCTTTAACGCCCACCTCATTAAGGATAATGTGGCGTGAATAGCGCTCGATCTGCTCGTCAGTCATTGCCATTAGCATCCACCTCCCATGAAGTAAAGGAACTCTACATTGTCGCCATCCTTAAGCACTGTCTTTGGCTTATCCTCTGTGGCAACAAATTCCTCATTTATTGAAACTGTTACATACTCAGGCATATCTACATTCTCAAGCTCGATAAGCTCCGGTAATGTAAGTCCATCCTTATATTCTTTCTTCTCTCCTGCTACTGTGATAGTCATTTTATTTCCTCCTGTGTCACAGATTGTGGTATCTGTATGTGTTATTATCCTGTATCAGACTGCTTTATATAATAATCTAAAGACTATAATAATTCTTCAACCCATGCTTTCAAATCGGCAGGCTTTTGTGCGCCGACCTTTCTATCTAAGACCTCTGCGTCTTTTACGAAAAGCAGTGTCGGATTCGCAGTCACCTCATACTCATCAGCGAGCTCTCCGTCAAAGTTTGTGTTGACCTTGTATACGTGAAGCTTATCCTCATAATCATCCTCGATATCTCCGAGAACCGGTGCCAGCTTCTTGCAGGCCACACATGAATCCGAGTAAAAATCAACAATTACCGGAAGCTTGCTTTTTAATACTTTTTCATCGAAATCAGCCTTTGAAATTCTTGCTGCCATGATTAGTCCTCAACCTTTCTGACGTAAAGAGTGTATGTTCCATCCTCGTTGTCCTCGAGCTTAAGTATCTTGTGTCCCTCTTCCTTCATGCTTCTTGGAACATTCTGTACCGGCTCTCCATCATTCATACGGATTGCAAGCACCTCACCGTCATCTAATTCCTCTATTGCTACCTTTGCCTTTACAAATGTAAGAGGGCAAACCTTGTCAGTTATATCTACCTGATCGTCGAATGCTATATCTGCCATTTTGCATCTCCCTTCCTATACTCATATTTATTATATTTTTGCCGTAACCGTTGTTGTTTATGCATGCCTGATATTTTCTGCTATACATGGGGATTATTTACCCTCGTATGCTGCCTGAATCTCTTTTTTGAACTCTTCCTCGCCCACTCTCTGAAGAGTAAGTCTGAAACGCTCACCACCGTTTGCATGCTTCTCGAAGAAACTAATTGCTGCATCTGTCACCCTGAAAAGAGTTTCCTTGTCGCGGATAATCGGAACAAGCTGCTCTCCTTTATAGATGTGGTTTCCGAAAAGTCCTCCAAACGATACGATATATCCCGGAGTTCCCTTCCATGCATCTGTCGGACAGCTCTTTACGCAGCGCGCACAGTTGTTACATTTGTCTCTGTCGATGACAATCCTGCCATCCTCCATGCTAAGTGCACCCTCGCGGCATGCCTTCACACATACACCACACTGGATACAATCGTCATGGCTGCACTCCACTGTCATGCCACCCTTGATTCCGACATCGTTTTCCTCAGCCTTTAAGCAGTTGTTCTGACAGCCTGTGACACCAAACTTGAACTTGTGAGGAAGCTCTCTTCCGAAGTATCTTTCATCAAGTTCCTTAGCCAGAGTGTATGTATCGATACATCCGCTAGGACAGATTTCTGAGCCCTGACACGCTGTGACAGTACGTACTCTCGGTCCGCAGACACCTGTTCCTACACCGCCCTTTGCCAGTTCCTCTTTTACCACATTGATATCCTCAACCTTGATAAAAGGAATCTCAATACCCTGACGCGATGTCATATGAACATATCCGTGTCCGTATTTCTCAGCAACCTCTGCTACTGTTTTGATATTTTCTGCTGTAAGATTTCCTCCTACAACCGCAATTCTAAGCGAGAAACAGCCCTTTTGCTTCTGTCTCATGAAACCGCCCTTTTTTAGGGCCGCGTAATCAACTTTCTCCGCCATTTTTAATCTCCTTATTATGTAAATATGTTAATGTTTTGTTTTATATGTAAATGCATATGCACGCTCTCATTTGCATACACATTGATACCTTATTATGATGGCTTAATCAGCTATATTTGCAAAAGCCTGTGCAAAATCCTCCTTGAGGTCATCTATATCCTCGATACCCACACTGACTCTTATAAGATCCTCAAATACTCCTGCATCCTCCTTCTGCTTATCTGTGCTGTGAAGACTGATTGTGGAGCCCGGATGAATGACAAGTGTCTTTGTATCTCCGATATTGCTGAGTGTGTATGGAATCGTCAGGCTGTCTATAAATTTAAATGCCTTTTCCTTGCTGCCAACCCTGATTGTAAGGATTGCTCCATAGCCGTTTGTGAGCTGTTTTTTTGCTATTTCATGCCATTTGCTGCTACAAAGCCCCGGATAATTAACCTTTATGTCAGGATAATTGTTTTCTATCCACGACGCAAGCTCGAGTGCATTAGAGCATTCTCTTTCCATTCTAAGACCGAGTGTCTCAAGTCCTATAATATTTAAGTATGCATTCACCGGAGCTAAACAGGCACCCATATTTCTGAAAAGACTGTTTCTCAGCTTTGCGACAAATGCCATAGGTCCATACTTCACATAATCTGCAAAACCCGGATATCTGTTCTTGTCCCATTTGAACTTACCTGAGTCTGTCAGAATACCACTGATTGCATTGCTGCTTCCATTGATATATTTGGAAGATGAATTGACCACGATATCAGCTCCATGCTTTAAAACCTGTATCAGGTAAGCTGTCGATGTGGTATTGTCAACTACAAGCGGTATATCATGTGCGTGTGCTATCTCTGCAAGCTTCTCAATATCTGTGACATCCAGACAGGGATTACCGATAGTCTCTGCAAAAATCAGTCTGGTATGCTCATTGATGCTGTCCTCTATCTGCTGCCAGTTGTTGTTCTCGACATATCTGGTTGTGATGCCGAAGGCCTCAAGATCATGGAACAAATCTATTGTGCCACCGTAGAGGCTGGCGCTTGAGATGAGCTCATCTCCACTGCTTAGTATATTTAAGAAGGTATTCATCAGTGCCGCCATGCCTGATGCGCATGCCACCGATGCTATTCCTCCCTCGAGCTTTGTTATTCTGTTCTCAAAAGCTGTAATCGTAGGATTGGCAACTCTTGTGTAACAGTAGCCCGGAGCTTTGTTTTCAAATATTTTTTCCAGATCTGCCGCGCGCTCCTGCTCGAAGGCGCTTGTCTGATATACCGGTGGCAGTGTAGAGCCATTTGCCTCTTTTGTCACGCCGGCATGAAGTAAGCTTGTATTAAATCTCATTGTTTTCTTCTTCTCGTTAATTCTTACATAGTCTATTGTGTTACTAGGAATTGATGAGATTATTATACAAACGTGTGTGTTGAAAGTCAATGCTATCAGTTATACAAATTATTTGTGCGTGGTTATATATTTTGTTTATAGCCATTAATGTCCCTTAAATACTCTGCGGCTGTCATTGCGGCATTTGCTCCGTCAGATACTGCTGTTACCACCTGACGCAGTGTCTTGGTACGGACATCTCCCGCCACATACAGTCCCGGCTGGACGCTTCTATCATGGTCACCATTTTTTGTTGCAGCATATGTGATGCCGTCCTCACCTGCCACTACATATCCTCTCTCATCGAGCTGCACCAGATTCTTTATAAGCTCTGACTGCGGTACTGAGCCATATGCCACGAATACTCCGTCTACAGCCAGTGTCCTGCCACTTTTAAGCTTTATGCCTGTTGGCTTTTTTTCTCCATATATTTCTGTCACTGTTTCGTTTAGGACAAGCTCTACATTTTCTTTCTGCTTTAAGAGCTCAACTGTGCTCTGTGCACCGCGGAAGCTGTCTCTTCTGTGAACCAGATAGACCTTCTCACATATATCGGACAGATATAATGCATCATCCAAAGCGGTATCTCCGCCGCCCAGCACTGCGGCTGTCTTTCCTTTATAGAATGCTCCGTCACAGATTGCGCAGTAAGATACTCCCTTTCCGGTATACTCATCCTCTCCCGGCACTCCTGCCTTTCTCGGATATGCTCCTGCGGTATAAATGAGCGCTCTTGTCTCTGCTATCGTGTCATCATCGAATTTCACTCTGTATATCACTGATTCTTCTTTCTCACCATTTTGCACTGCTTCTATCTGCACTGCTTCTTTTTCGATAAATTCTACATCAAGAGACACTGCATGCTCCCTGAATTTTTCTCCCAGGTCGTATCCGTTTATGTTGGGAAGCCCCAGATAGTTGTTCACATTTCCGCTCTCGGCTATCTGGCCTGTCCCCTCGTATTCTTTTTCTGCTACTGCCACATTCAGATTGGCTCTCTTTGCATATATTGCTGCAGACAGTCCTGCCGGACCACTGCCTATTATTATTATATCAAACATGGAATTGGTTCCTTTCATCGTCCATTGAATTTTTTCGGTAACTTATTATATACATTATCCTTAAAAAATACAATAATACCGCCTGCTTTTATAAAACACCTTTATAAAAACAAGCGGTATCAATTTTATCTATCGTATATACATCCTGGCCTCATAAGGTCTGAGCACTGACATATCAGAGGTATCCTTATAATTTGAAATCAGCACCTCCATGCCCTCACACTCCTTTGCAAGCGGCATTGGTATCTCCTTGTCAAAGAAATTGCACACAACAATCATGGTTTTTTCTTCATTCTTTCTGCTGTATGCAAAAATATTCTCATCATCCTCAAGTAAAAGTGTGAATTTACCATCAACAAATACCGGATAATCCTTTCTCAGCTGAACAAGCTTCTTGTAACAGCTAAAGATTGAATCAGGGTCATCCACCTGTGATTTGGCATTTATTTTGTCGTAATTGTCATTTACCTTTATCCAAGGTGATCCTGTGGTGAAGCCGGCATTTGCCGAGTCATCCCACTGCATAGGTGTCCTTGCATTGTCACGGCCCTTTGCGTAAATGGACTTCATGATTTCATCCTTTGAGTATCCTTTTTCAAGGCGCTCGTGGTACATGTTTATGATTTCACAGTCCTTATAATCCTCGATATCATACTGTACATTTGTCATGCCCAGCTCCTCGCCCTGATAGATGTATGGTGTACCCTGCATGCCGTGCAGCAATATAGCAAGCATCTTTGCAGATTCCACTCTGTACTCCCTGTCATTGCCCCATCTTGACACGATACGCGGCAGGTCATGATTGTCCCAGAACAGACTGTTCCAGCCACAGTTGTAGAGCTCATTCTGCCAGTGAGCCATTATCTTTTTGAGCTTTTTAAACGGAAGCGGTGCAAGGTCCCATTTCTCGCCGCCCTCCTTCTGGTCAAGCCCTATGTGCTCAAACTGGAACACCATAGAAAACTCGCTGCCATCCGGATTGCTGTAAAGCTTTGCGCGCTCTGTGTCTGCGCCCCATGCCTCACCCACGGTAATCAGGTCGCCCTTCTGGAATGTCTCCCTGCTCAGTTCCTTAAAATATTCCTGAAGCCTTGGTCCGTTTATGGTGATTCTCTTGTCCGGCTCTTTTGCTATCTGGTCGATTACATCAAGTCTGAAGCCGCCGACTCCCTTGTCCATCCACCAGAGAATCATATCGTAGATTGCTCTTCTGACCTTTGGATTCTCCCAGTTTAAATCCGGCTGCTCCGGTAAAAACTGATGGAAATAATACTGTCCGATTTCCGGCACATATTCCCATGCGCTTCCACCGAAACAAGCCTTCATATCACTTGGCGGCACGCCTTCATCTCCGTCTCTCCAAATATAGTAGTCATGGTATGGATTGTCCTTGCTCTTTTTAGCCTCCTTGAACCACCTGTGCTCGTTTGAAGAATGATTTAAGACAAGATCCATCATAATCCTTATATTGTGCTTCTTTGCCTCGTTTATGAGCTCCTCCATATCATCGAGACTGCCAAACGTCGGATCAATATCCCTGTAATCCGAAATGTCATAACCGTTGTCCGCCTGCGGTGATTTGAATACCGGCGAAAGCCATATTGCATTGATTCCAAGCGTCTCAAGATAATCCAGTCTTTTGATGATACCCTGTAAATCACCAAAGCCGTCTCCGTTAGAATCCTGAAAGCTCTTTGGATAAATCTGGTAAACTACCGCCTTTTTCCACCATTTTTCGTTATTGTTTTTGCTCATTATGCCCTCCTTGTCTCTTCATTATCTCTTTTAGTTATCTCTTTTAGCTGTCTCTTTTTGTAAAAATTCAGCCTGGTTTCTTTAATGCTGTATCAAATTATGCTATTTTACAAGCACCACCAAAACCTCACAGCTTTCAAGCTTAAGCTCGGATGCTCCCACTGAAACAGTGCTCTTTTCAGCATCATTTGTGTTGGACAAAAGCACCTTTTTCACACTGCCATCAAGCCTGATTTGTGCCTCTTTACTGCCAAAATTTGCCACAACCAGCACGCGCTTATTTTCATCCTCTCTGTAATAAGCCATGATGCCATCTGTATCCTCATATGCCGGAACACATCTGCCGTAGGTGAACAGCTCCTTAAATTCATCTGACTTTCTGAGTGCCACAAGCCTTCTGTAATAGTTCAAAACAGATGAAGGATCCTTTTCCTGCGCCGCAACATTGATAGCCTTATAGTTTTCATTGACCTTAAGCCATGGCTTTGCTGTGGTAAAACCGGCATTTGCCTCATCACTCCACTGCATAGGTGTCCTTGCATTATCCCTGCTCATCCTTCCACAGGCTGCAAGTGCCTGCTCCTTGGATAAGCCTGCTGCAAGTGCTGCATTGTACTGATCCTTTGTGCTGATATCGTCATACTCATCTATACTGTTCCATTTTGCATTTTGCATACCGATTTCCTGTCCCTGGTATATAAACGGAATGCCTCGAAGCAGTACGCTGACAGTTCCTAACATCTTTATTCCGGCAGGATTTTGAGCATGCTTTGGTAAAAATCTTGAGGCACCTCTCGGCTCATCATGATTTTCTATAATATTGGCCTTGAAGCCGTACTTTTCTGTCTCAAGCTGTGAACCAAGAATGGTCTTTCTCCATTTGTCAAAATCTATTTTCGGTGCATCATACCAGCCATGCTCTCCATCACTTAAGCACTGTGCACAAAAATCAAATATCGTTGAAAAATGCCCATTCTCACCGATAAACTCCGGCAGCTCCTCAGGCTTCATATTGAATACCTCGCCAACCGTAAATGCATCATACTTCTTAAATGTATTGTTCTTTAATTCCTCTAAGAGCTCTCCGACACCTTCTGCACTTTCAACCATCTTGTAGCAGGCAGCCAGTCCGTCCTCTGCATCCGGCTCAAAATCAGGGAAATCAAGATTTTTCTTTATATTGATTATCGCATCTATTCTAAATCCTGACAAGCCCTTATCAAGCCACCAGTTAATCATCTCATAAAGCTTTTGTCTTAGCTTTTCATTCTCCCAGTTTAAATCCGGCTGCTCCTTCGCAAACATGTGCAGATAATACTTGTCCGTGCCCGGCACCTTCTCCCAGCAGCTTCCGCCAAAATAAGAGCGGTAATTGCTCGGCGGATTGCCGTTTTTACCTTTTCTGAAATAAAAGTAATCAGCATACTCTCCATCCGGATCCTTAAGTGCCTTTTGAAACCATTCGTGCTTATCCGAGCAGTGATTTATTACCAGATCCATGATGATGTGCATATCACGCTTCTTTGCCTCGGCAAGGAGTTCATCAAACTCCTCCATAGTACCGAATTCTTCAGCTATCGCATAGTAATCAGATATGTCATAGCCCTGATCCACAAATGGCGATTTATATATCGGAGACAGCCATATGATGTCAATTCCAAGCGATTTTAAATAATCCAGCTTTGAAATGATACCTCTTAAATCTCCTATTCCGTCACCGTTTGTATCCAGAAAGCTCTTTGGATAAATCTGATATGCCACCTTGTCATGCCACCATTTTCTCTCCATAATGTGTACCTCTTATTTAATCATAAATTTTGCACTCATTTTCATCTTGAGCGCTTTGCCTTGATGTATTATACTGCTATTATAGAAAGTAATTAGTATAAATTCTTGCAATATTTTTTCATTTTATAACACAATACTGCTCTTATAATTTTAAAGGGTATAGTTTTAAAAGCTATGGAGAAACAACAATATGAAAAACAATAATCCGCCTGCCCTCGGGCAGAAAGAAAACGCAAAGCACGGAGAAGTATTTTTCCCCGTTCAGAAATATATAACAAGACTTGCAGCAGATTACCCTGTCATCACTACACACTGGCACGATGAGGCAGAGCTCACACTGATTACAAAGGGCTCATGCACCTATCAGATTGATTTGCTCGAATATGAAGCAAAGGAAGGCGATATCATCTTTATCCCGCCACTGCTGCTGCATTCCATTTCAATAAGGGACTGCGACGAATTTTACTCTGAAACGTATGTATTCCATATCAATTTTTTAGGTGGAAACAATACCGATATATGCTCTTCAAGATATCTGACTCCGCTAATCAACCATGAGTTTGCCATGCCTTACCTGATTGCACCGAAGCATCCGGCATATTCATCCCTT
>ERZ1032113.526-NODE-526-length-10572-cov-10.443663_pt1 | contig 10572 bp, 7 predicted proteins | sample MGYA00518164_ERZ1032113 | MGnify/ENA primary metagenome ERZ1032113 (study PRJEB33719, sample SAMN04261305) | wastewater metagenome | biome: rural village; feature: human; material: feces | host: Homo sapiens | place: El Salvador | collected 2014-01-14 ... | reverse complement strand
CAGCGGAATCTGCTTGCCGCTCTTGCTGACGATGGTTGTGGCAGAGAGTGTAAACTTCTTTCCGTCAGAATAGGGGATATACTGTAGGGATTCCTGCAGATATTTTCCCTTGATGAGCGTCTGGAAATCCCCCGAATAGCCTCCGTGCCGTGCCTTATATCTCTCTTCTGCCGTACGTATTTTCATAAGTGTTTCCTTCACCGCCTTTTCCCGTTCTTGCTTGGCAGACTGGAAACGGAGCGGCTGAGAGATACTCAGCGTGCAGAGTACTAAAAGCACGATGACGCATGCCCCCAATATATAATTTATGTTTATTTTTCGTTTCATTTCAAAAAGTATTGTTACTTTTGCAAGTGCAAAGATACAAAATGTTTTTGAAATATGGTCAAAGAAGAGTTAAAATATCAGATATTACAACAATTTGGGTTTCAGCCAACTTCTGAACAGGCGCATGCCCTGGAGGTTTTTGCTCAATTCCTCACGGATACGACCCCTCATTGTGCGATGATTCTGCGAGGTTCTGCGGGTACGGGTAAGACTTCCCTCTCGGGTGCCATCGTACGTACTTTGCAGGCTATCCGTCAGAAGGTCATGCTTTTAGCTCCTACGGGTAGGGCGGCTAAGGTTTTTTCGCTCAACAGCGGTTGCCCTGCCTATACCATTCATCGCCGTATCTATCGTGAGAAATCTTTTGCCGGTGTGGATGGAAAATTCAATCTGAATGATAATCTCTATACCGACACCTTGTTTATGGTGGATGAGGCTTCCATGGTTTCTAATCTTGGATTGGGTGATGGCAATTTCGGAAGTGGCTTTTTGCTGGACGACCTGGTGCATTTTGTTTATCAGGGGCGCAACGACCGTCTGATGGTTATCGGTGACAAGGCTCAGCTGCCGCCGGTGGGGGAGGAGGAATCTCCTGCTCTTCAGGCGGTGATGCTGGAGGGCTATGGACTGAAAGTGTACGAGTGCGACCTCAATGAGGTGCTTCGTCAGAGTCAGGAGTCCGGTATCTTGTATAATGCTACGGTCATTCGCCAGATGATTACCCATGATGATATCACTCAGTTGCCTCTCATCCGCTTCCAGGGTTTTGCCGACATTGTGATGATGCCGGGCAATGAACTCGTAGAGAGTCTTGCCAACAGTTATTACCAGGTAGGACAGGATGAGACGATGGTGATTACGCGCAGCAACAAGAGGGCGAATATCTATAATAATGGCATCCGCAATATGGTGCTTGACCGGGAGGAAGAACTCTCCAGCGGTGATATGCTCATGATAGTGAAGAACAATTATTATTGGACGGAGAATGAGCGGAAGCAGATGAAGGCTTCGGGCGATACGCCTGAAGTGAGAAAGGAACTACAGTCAATTCCTTCTTTCTTAGCGAATGGTGACCGGGCGAAAGTATTGCGGGTGCGCCGCCATCTGGATCTTTATGGTTTTCATTTTGCTACACTCCTGCTCCAGTTTCCCGACTATGATAATTATGAAATCAGCGTAACGGCTCTGCTGGATACCTTGCAGAGTGAGGCGTCAGCCCTTACCCGTGAGCAACAAGAACAGCTTTTCCGTGGGGTAGAGGAAGACTATCAGGATATTCCGCTGAAGGCAGACCGCATGAAGGCCATCCGAGAAGACCAGTACTTCAATGCCGTGCAGGTGAAGTATGCCTATGCCATCACTTGCCACAAGGCACAGGGTGGACAGTGGGAACATGTCTATGTAGATCAGGGATATATGACGGATGATATGTTGACGCCCGATTATATCCATTGGCTTTATACCGCCTTTACCCGTGCCAAGAGTAAACTCTTCTTAGTGAATTGGCCTAAAACACAGACGCAAGCCTGAAGAGTTCCCTGCGCTGGAAATAATTTTTGCTTGGGGAGGGAGAAATTTTTCCTTGTCCAGCCAAAAATAAAAGAGTGGGCAGGTGGGTATATAAAAACGAAGAATCCGAAACCTAATAAAAGGAATCGGATTCTTTATTTTTTGAGTTGTTTTGGGAAAAGTGGGTGGTGATGGATTCGAACCACCGAAGGCATAGCCAGCAGATTTACAGTCTGCCCCATTTGGCCACTCTGGTAACCACCCTTGCTCTATGTTTTCAAAAGCGAGTGCAAAGGTAGTGTTTTTATTTCATTCCACCAAATTTTTCTGCAACTTTTTTCTCTTTTTCTTCAAAAAACTTCATTTTCCCCTATAAAATCCTCCTTTTTCCCTCTTTTTCCCTTTCTCAAAGCCCTTTTACCTTTTTACTTTTATCACGTGTCTTCTGTGATGTTTTCTCGACAATCTTCGATGTTTATAATGCTCAATTTTCTTGATTGCCACAAAGATAGTGATGGCAGCCACGATAGCTAATAAGAAGATGACGATTCCGCCACCGAGGTTGTCGCCCTTAACCTTCGACCACATATCGAGCACTTCAGGAGTATGCTCGCCTGCATCATGAATCATGGCACATCTTGCCACCACACTGCTGTCTGGGTACATGATAGGGTTGAGATGGGCTTTCCTGCCAGCCTCCCCGAAGAAGTAAGCTAAGTTCACCTGCTCCGGATAGGTCTCTTGATCGCTCATGGCATCCAGTATCTTCTTGCCAGCCACACTGCTCACATAACCCGTGGTTTCCATGTTGGCAAGTGCCACGTCCTGCTGACAGAGATAGTTGATGAAGTAGGCGGCAGCCTTTGGATTTTTGGCGTATTTAGGGATTACCCAACCGTCAAACCATACGTTGCTTCCTTCCTTTGGTACTTCATATCCTAATTCCACGCCCACATTCTTCGCCTCCTCAATAGCCCATACGGCATCGCCGCTCCAGGTCATGTTGAGGTAAGCCTTTCCCTTGGTCATGGTCTCCTTTCCGAAGTCAGCTTCCCATCCTTCGATGTTCGGTTTGAGTGCTTTGAGATTTTTCTCTACCATAGCCACGGCGTTGGGTGAATAGTCATTCATCAGTTCTGGAACCGTAACTTTCCCGGCTTCCAGGTCCTTGCGGTGTGCCCAGATGAGTGCTGTACCGTATGAGTCGCGGTAGGAGTCTTTCATCAGCAGTTTCCCACGGTATTTCCGGTTCCATAGCGTGCCCCATGTCTGTGCATCTTTCAGGGGTACGTGTACCTTATTATATAATATACCACAGGATCCCCACATATAAGGCACGGCGTAGTGGTGGGCGATGCGCTGACTATTGCTCGTAGCATCTATCTGCTCCACGATGTATGGAGAAACATTTTTCAGATAGTTGGGGGTCTTGCCAAAACAGGTGTCGATGGGCAGGAGCAGATCCTTGCGGAGCATACGCTCGATGATGTATTCCGACGGGCAGACCACATCGTAGTCCTCATGTCCACGTTCTATCTTGGTCAGCATCACCTCGTTGATGTCGAAAGTCTGGTAGATGATGCGGATGTTCTTGCCGGTCTGCTGCTTATACCAGGCAGGGAAGTTGGCTAATACATCTTCGTCAATGTAGTCAGCCCAGTTGTAAACCTTCAGTATCTCCTCCCGGTTCTCTTTGTTGTAGCAAGAAGAGAGCGGCAGGATCATCAGCAGGGTTAGGACAAATAATATCTTATTCTTCATTCTTATTTCTTCTTATTTTTGTCAGAACGACGGTTGATGATAACGAGCATGACCAGCACCAGCACGAAGATGATGGTGGATAGCGGACGGAGTTCCGGTGTAAGTCCACCCTTGCGCGCATCGGCATAGATAAAGGTGGAAAGTGTTTCCAATCCTTCATTTCCGATGGTGAAGATGGTGACGGCGAAATCGTCGATACTCATTGTGACGGCGAGCATAAAACCGGAAATCATACCGGGCAGTATCTCTGGAATGATGACCTTGCGGAGCGCCTGTATCGGTGAAGCTCCTAAGTCGAGTGCAGCCTCATAGAGGTTGGAATTCATCTGCTTCAGACGGGGCATGACGCTCAGGATGACGTAAGGCAGACAGAAGGTGATATGTGAGAGTACCACCGTGGTATAGCCCTGCGGAATGCCCAACGTGATGAAGAGCAGGAAGAGTGAGATACCGATGATGATGTCACCGTTGAGTATCGGGATATTGTTGACGAATGTGATAGCCAACCGTGCTTTCCTGTTGCGCAGGTTGTGGATGCCGATGGCGGTCAGCGTACCGAAGAGGGTAGAGACGGTGGCGGTTATCAGTGCGATGGTCACCGTATTGATCAGTGCTGCCGTCAGCGAATGGTGGGTTCCCTCTACGAAGAGATTCTTGTAGAGTTGCAGAGAGAACCCCGTCCAGTTGCCCATCACTTTTGCCTCGGTAAAGGAGAAGATGACGATGATGAAGATAGGGGAATAGAGAAACAGCAGGAGCAGCCACAGATAACCCTGACAGAAGATGTTCTTCAGCATGTTCTTGGAGAATAAGGTCTTCATCATCTGATACCTCCTTCCTGTTTGCCGTTGTCACCGGCTATGAGTGTTGAGGCTCCTATCAGGAAGAGCATGATGAGCGAAAGGGCTGCACCATAGTTCCACATGGAGTTGTTGATGTTCTCCTGAATGGTGGTTCCGAAGAGTTTGATGTTGTTCATCGTCAGCAGTTCGGAGATGGCAAAGGTTGAGATGGTAGGCATGAATACCATCAGAATGCCACTTGCCACTCCCGGCATGGAGAGGGGCAGGATCACTTTGAAGAACTGCTGCCATGGCGATGCCCCCAAGTCTTCGGCTGCCTCTATATAACTGCGATCCATTTTCTGCAAGGTGTTGTAAATCGGATAGATCATAAACGGGATGAAGTTATATACCATACCGAATAGCAGTGCACCTTCACCTAATGGCAGGTCGGCAAAGTCGAAAAGTGCCACGGTGGCAAGGGTACGTACCAGGATGTTCACCCACATCGGCAGGATGAAGAGCATCACGATGGTGTTGGCATACTTCATCTTGGTCTGTGTCAGGATATAGGCTGCCGGATAACCTAACAGGATGCACAGCAGGGTGTTCAGGAAAGCAATGCCTATTGAATACACGAAGGTGTTGATAGCCTCTGGATGGGCTAAGAACTTTTGGAAATTATAGAGTGTGATGTTGCCGTACTCATCGGTGAATGCGAAAAATACGATGAGTATCAAAGGCAATACCACGAAAATAGTCGCGAATATGGCGTATGGAATCGACCAACTTTGTCGCGAAGAGATAAACTTAATGAGTTTCAATTTCTGATCTGCAATGTTTTATATTTTAATCTGCATTTTTTCGAATTACTGGAATCGGATGTTTTCCTGCGGAATGGTGATGGCCACGTGGTCTCCCAAATCCCATACATCCTGCGTATCTACATAGAGTTTCTCGCCCCAGTCGGTGTCGATGGTGAGATGATAGTGGTCGCCCTTGTAGAGGATGAAGCTGATGTCGCCCGTAAAGGTTCCCTCACCCTCGTTGTCGAAGAGTTCTATTTTGTCGAAATCGATGTTTACTGGGATCACATCCTTACCGTCTTCATCCGTATGAATCTGATTCTTCTTCTCTTCCGGAATCTCTATCTGATATTCGCAGCCTAAGAACTCGATGGTGCCGTCACCGTTTACTTTTGCCTCGAAGGTATTCGTGGTGCGCTCCTTCTTCATGATGTGGATATTGTCGGGAATCACGTTCATACCGATGGTCTGTCCTACCTCGAAATGCTTGTAGTTTTGGATAAGGAATTCGCATCCCTTGTCACTCTCAACTAACATTTCATAGTGTACACCCTTGAAGATGGAAGAGGTAATCTTGCCCACAAACTGGGCATGCGCTGTATCGGTGCTCACTTCGATGTCTTCCGGACGGATTACGACATCTACCTCCTGGTTGCATCCGAATCCCTTATCCACACAAGGTATTTCTGATCCGGCTACCTTTACCAGACAGTCGTGTATCATCGTTCCGCAAAGGATATTGCTTTCACCGATAAAGTCGGCCACGAAGGCATTTGCCGGTTCGTTGTAGATGTCAGTAGGGGTGCCTATCTGCTGTATTTCTCCCTCGCTCATCACCACGATGGTGTCGCTCAGGGTCAGCGCCTCCTCCTGGTCGTGGGTCACATAGACGAAGGTGATGCCCAACCGTTCGTGCATCTCCTTCAACTCCAACTGCATATCCTTTCTCATCTTCAGGTCGAGTGCAGCCAATGGTTCGTCAAGCAGCAAGACTTCCGGTTCGTTGACAATGGCTCTTGCGATGGCGATACGCTGCTGCTGTCCACCCGAAAGCGAGTTGACGTCACGGTATTCATAGTCGCTCATGTTCACCATCTTGAGGGCGCGTTTCACCTTAGGCATGATTTCCTCCTTCGGCGTATTCTTCAGTTTCAGTCCGAAGGCGATGTTGTCATATACATTCAGGTGAGGGAACAGGGCATATTTCTGAAATACCGTGTTCACATTGCGCTTGTAAGGTGGTAGATTGGTAATGTCATTACCGCTAATGGTAATGATACCCTCTGTGGCAGTTTCAAAACCCGCCAAGAGTCTCAATAGGGTAGTTTTACCACAACCCGAAGGGCCGAGTATGGTCATGAATTCACCCTTTCTCACAAAGAGGTTGATGTTATGTAGGGCTGTTTTCTCCCCAAATCTTTTTGACACATTCTGGATGTCGATGATATACTGTGCAGTTTTATTCATTTCTCGTTATAAAATTTGCGTGCAAAGTTACTCATTTTCCAATAAATATTGAATAAAATGCTGGAAAAATTGTATCTTTGCAACCGGTTTGACACAAAGATAGGTATATTCCTGTATTTATATACATTTTTTATGATTGTAACTGTTGAATGGATGGAAAAATGGTTCAGGTTCTTCGACGACGAGTACTTCGGAGGAAAGTTGCCTACACCTGAATTGGGGGTTACCCGGGCCAAGACCAGGCTCGGGCAGATGGCGTATAAGAGAGCTACCCGATGGGGGCGTACGAAACTTTATGATTTTAAGATTTCTATGTCCACCTATTATGATATGACAGAGAAGCAGGCCAAGAGTGTGCTCCTCCACGAGATGATACATTATATTATTGGTTATACCGGACTGAAGGATACTTCTTCGCATGGGGTTGTCTTTCGGGGTATGATGGATAAACTGAACCGCACCTATGGCTGGGATATCCGGGTGATGACTTCTACCAAGGGATGGAAGGTGAGCGAACAGGTGGTCAAAAAGAAAAAGGCACAGGGTCCGCAGACCTATCTGATCTTGGCGATAGAAATGCAGGATGGCAAGCATTATCTCTCACGGGTCAATCCCGGTTTTGCCCGTCGTATCGAAAGTCAGTTGGTGAAACTTCGGGAGGTGAAATCGCATTGTTGGTACACCACCCAGGAAAACTACTTTGAGGATTATCCGCAGGTGCGCAGTCTCCGTGGTCGTCGCATTTCAAAAGCCGATTTCGATCGTCTGCTGAATGTCTTGACTCCTTTTCATTTCTGATATTTCATCGTCCCACAGATTTTCACAGATCTTCACAGAACTTATATAGTACTATTGAGATTGTAGAGTCCCACAGAAAGGACTCATAAAAAGTCCCACAGATTTACACAGATCTTTTTGAAGTAAAAATAAATCTGTGTAAATCTGTGAAATCTGTGGGATTTTATGATATCAGCAAGAGCCTTTATAATCTCAGCAAAACTATGTGAAATCTGTAGGATTTTGCTCTTGCAATAGAGCTGGATGATAAGGGAAAAGGATTGGTGGATTGGAAGGAAGTGTGAAAAAGACAAAGGGCTGGACTCCAAATCTGGAATTCAGCCCTTTGACGCTTTTCATTATCTGTTTCTATAGCAGACGATGGTGTCAGTCATCGCCCCACTTACCGCTGTTCGACTCTCCCCACAAGTCTTTGTATTTAGTATCAGTCTTGGTCGCATCCTCGTTGACCACATCAAATTTGCTGATACATTCTCCCTTGAGGTCTGCTCTATGTACGCTGGCGATATTCAAGCCTTCGTTGCAGAGAGCCTCGAGCTGTATCACTTTAATTTCTGGAATTATATAGTTCTTCTTCATTTTGCGTAACTGTTATTGTTGTCTTATCTGATTATTATCTTCTTTCCGTTCACTATATACATTCCCTTAGGCAGTCCCTCCAGGCTGCAACTGCGGCGCACCATCTGTCCGTTCATGTTGAACACGCCCTCTATGCCACGCTTGTAGGATGTGCAGTCGGTGCTGCCGTGTATGTCGGCGATGCCTGTGGTGCTGTCTTCCACTCCGTCGATGAGTAGCGATACTTGGCTCGGTTTTCCTTCGGCAGAAGTATTGTCCTTCAGTTCAAACCAGCAGCGGAACGCCTTCAGTCCGTATGAATACGGCTTGCCGTCGTCCATATTGCCGTGCGGCACCTGTATCAGCTTTCCCTTATACATGAAGTAGTCGCCGTTGAGGTCGTCTCTGCCCTCGATAATCTCGCCTTTCTCGTATGTCTTCGCCATAGTGCCTTTGCAGTCCATGCCACCGTCGGTGGCAGAGACGATTGTTTTTGATACCCAATTGGTGGTGTTTACATACTCATTCAGCTTCTTCCTGTCGAGCGACACCATCGTGATGTCGTAGTGGTCGCCTTTCAAGGTCTTCGTCAGTCGGTTGTTTGGGTCGGAAGACGACTCGTAGTTGGTACCCAGCCAGCTGCTGTTGTCCTCGCCTGCTGATGTGTAGAAGTGTTCTACGGTGTAGGGTGCCGACTTCACCTGTGTATATGGTGGGTACACGATATATGGCTCGAATGCTGTTACCATCACGGCATCGTCGCTGTCTGGCTCCACGGTCACGAACTGTACGCTGTTTTTCGTCAGTGCCGCAAGCTTTGCCACCTTCACGGCATCTCCGAACGTGCGCTTCATCTGTCCCCATGTCAGGTCTACGGGCAGAATGAGCGAGTTCCACATATTGTCGTTCAGCTTGCGGTTCAGATGAAGCACGCTGTTCTTGTATTCGTCTGTCGCCTTGGTCAGATAGCGCAGGTCGGTAGATTCCTCGTCGAGAATCAGCTCCGGGTTGCGTCGCGGTCCGGCATAAAGCAGCTTGAATTCGTCCACGGCGGTCAGCTCGTTGGCGTCAACCTTCGACTTGTCTGTAGGGTCGACATAGAAACCAATGCGGAGAGTCACGGGATTGTCGTTTGTTATTTCTTTCCCATTCGGGGCTTTGTCGAGACAGATCTGCACCTGGTTCTCATACTTTCCCTCGAAGAAGGCACGTCCGATACCGGCTCCTTCGTATGTATTGCCAAGCGTCTCGGCATCAGCCTGACTGATACCGTTGAGGGTTGCTGTTGAGTATTTATCTTTATTCGGATTGCCTTGGACATCGAGCTCCGTAATGAACAGGTTTGCTAACGGATTGCCGTTCTGCTTGATGTTCTCCGAACTGTTCGCTGTGCTGAATCCGTTGCATCGCAGCAGGTACCATCCTCCCTTGTGTACCTTCACGTCCTGATAGAATGTGAAGCCGCGCAAGCCTTTGGTGTAGCAGTAGAAATACTGGCCGTAGTAGGCTTGATGAGCTCCATTATAGTTTACCCAACTGTCTCCACCAGTACTGCTTAGCTTGTCATGCGTCTTATACATATTTTCGTCTCCGAAGCGCACGTGGCTTTTCCAGTCAGTTGGCAGGTTGTTGCCTGTGATATTCCATTTTAGAGCGTCCGCATCATTTGTTCTGAAATCCGGACATGTAATAAGGAAAGAGGCATCGACAGGCGACTTCATATATGCAGGGTTTGTGTTGAAGAGCAGGTAATACTCATTCTTTGTAATGACCTTCCACTCCTGATTCTTGAATTTCTGGGTCTCCGTGGCTATGCTTGCTTGATAATCGCAAAGTTTGTTCTCGTTGTCAGGATAGGCAGTGAGATAACCATATAGGTTTTTATTGCCGATTCTGACGAGATATACCTTGTTGGTTTCTGAATAGTCATTGGCTCTATCAAATCTGATAACGCCTTTCTCTCCATCAAATGTGTCCATAAACACCTCGCCATGTTGATTGTCGATTCCCAAACATGGCATATTTTTAGAACCTTTCACCTTGCTCTCCAGAAAATACGTTCCTGAACTACTATTCCAATACATATAAATGGAATATGGCGTAACATCCAGCGTGGCATGAGTACCCCACATACCGCCAACGCTCAGAAACTTTTTGGCACCGACGTTATACAGATACACAATCTTATCACCGTCGGTTTCTTCTGTGTGCTTAGTTGTGCAATATTTTGACGAAGGATCAACGCCAGAAAGGTCGTCAACCCCACCAATAACCGTTCCTTCTATTCCGTTGTCTTCCGTCGCTTTATTTTGTGCCGAGGCTACAGTAGCATTTGCAGCCATCAGTACTGCGGCTAAAGCAACTGCCGCAATGCTTCCTTTTGTTTTGGCAAAAGAAAGCAGATACCTTTTACTCTTCATAATTTATTAATCTCTATTGTTGATTTTTTTCTAAAAATACTTATTCATTCAAACAAATGTGTCAATTGTGACATCTATGCTGTCGTCCTGAGTCATCCTGATATGAAAGAACTGCAAAGATATGAAAAAATATTTGCGATAAAA
>ERZ1032113.525-NODE-525-length-10596-cov-7.911583_pt1 | contig 10596 bp, 8 predicted proteins | sample MGYA00518164_ERZ1032113 | MGnify/ENA primary metagenome ERZ1032113 (study PRJEB33719, sample SAMN04261305) | wastewater metagenome | biome: rural village; feature: human; material: feces | host: Homo sapiens | place: El Salvador | collected 2014-01-14 ... | reverse complement strand
ATAGGTAGGACGACTTTCGAGCCATTTTTCATGATGCGCATTGATGATAACCTTGAGGTCATTATCCAGACACCAACCCACTACCTCCTTGATACGGGCAATCCAAGCCTTGTCGATGCTCATCGCCTGAGCGTTGGTAATGTGGCACTGCCAACGGATTGGAATACGGATGGCATTGAAACCAGCCTTCTTCACGGCTTGTATCATCTTCTTGGTAACAACGGGATTGCCCCAGGCTGTCTCTGCATGGATGGAACCATCAGGGTTGCCAATCTGCATCGACTCACCATCCTGTCCAGGAGCAGAACACTCAAATTCGTTGCCAAGATTCCACCCCACAATGTCTTTATTCCATTGCTGGGCAGTAGGCATGGATTCGCTTACGCCATCAGAACCTTTGGATGAGTCCTTCTGCAACGTGTTTGCTTCGCATGAGAAACATGTGAAGATGCCTATTAATAAAAAGAGGCTAAATGACAAAAAGTTCCTTTTCATTTTTAGGTATTTGATTGTTATTGTTTCATTTAAGATAATCCGTTTGCAATGACGCAACAGAATCTGGCTGCAAAAGTAGGAAAGAGGAACAGCAAGAGGGTTTGATAACAAACAAAAAAGGTTTCAATTCAGACATTTCGTCTAAACCAAAACCTCTTTACATTAACTAAAGCCTTAATTTACAGATACTTACTTGGAGACACCCCAAAATGCTTCTTGAAGACTGTACTGAAGTACTTTACGTTTGCAAATCCTGTCTTCACGGAGACATCCAAGACGCTATCGCCTTGTTTCAGATACAAGGCAGCCTGCTCCAAACGGATGAGTCGCATGAAGTCTTGAGGTCCTTGCCCTGTCAGAGTCTTCAACTTGCCATAAAAGAGCGTACGGCTCATCGCCATCTCCCGGCAAAGGCGGTCGATGGTGAAACCGGTGTCGCTCAGGTTATCGAGAACGAGACGGGTTGCTTTCTCAACGAAGGCCTGGTCCATCGGATCCAAATCCGGTTCTTTTTCATCAGATGATTTATTTGTTTCATCGGATGATTTATTTGCTTCATCAGATGATTTATTCGTTTCATCGGAAGCCACGGATGGCAGAGAAGGTTCGCTTGGCAACAGGCTCTTTGAAGACGATTGCCCAGAGTTCTCTCCTCTTACGATGGCGATACTTTGCTCCATATAGTATTGACTCAGACGGCGACGGTTCTTCAACATGCTCGCAATCTTGCTGGCAAGGATGGCTGAGTCGAACGGCTTGGCAATGAAATCGTCTGCTCCAAGGTCTAGACCTTCTATCATGAAATCACGACCAGCCTTCGCCGTCAGGAGGATGACAGGCAGCCAACTGGTCTCCTTGTTTTCCTTGATGCGACGGCAGAGTTCGTCACCCTGCATACCCGGCATCATCACATCGGATACCACGATGTCGCACTCACCATTCTCAGACAGATACTTCAAGGCAGCCTCGCCACTCTCCACATCCACCACATGATATTGGTCGGCGAAAGCCATACGGATGTATTGACGGAGGTCATCGTTGTCATCTACAAAAAGAAGCGTGTCCTTAAGGGATTCCTCTGATTTTATTTTTTCTTCGGCAGACACGGAGATATCTGAAGTTTCCGGCAGACTTGCTGGCTTGGAAGAAACGGAAACATCAACATTTCCGTTATCAGGCAATATAACCAAGAAAGCAGTTCCCTTGCCTTCCTCGCTCTCGAATGTTAACTTTCCTCCCAGTTTCTGCACAAGCTGGCGAGTGAGCATCAAGCCCAAGCCACTGCCCATCTCCTGAGAATTGACCGCATTGGAGGCACGGAAGAAACTCTGGAAGATATGCTTGGCCTCGGCAGTCGGGATACCAATGCCGGTATCGCTTACCTGAATGCAGACTTGCTTGGCAACCTCATCGAGCGAAGCAGAGACGGTGATGGTTCCACCCACCTGCGTATATTTTACGGCATTGGAGAGCAGATTCTCGAATATCAAATCCATCATAGAAAGATCGGTAGAGAAGATATGCTGTCCACAGGTTGCCAACCGAAGACTGATGTGTTTCTCCTGGGCTGACATCTGGAACTTATCCACCTGCTGACGCAAGAGGACAGACAGTTCCACTTTCTGCAAGCGAACTTGTGTCTTCGCTACGGCAATTTTCTGGAAATCAAGCAATTCATTCACCATCTTCAGAAGCTTGTCGCCATTACGTTGTGCCATCTCCAAGAACTTTCGGCTCTTATCGCCCAGTGTAGCATCCTTCGCCAAGTCGGCAAGAGGAGCCAGCACAAGACTCAAAGGGGTACGGATGTTATGGGCGGTATTCACAAAGAAGTTGATCTTTTCATCGTAGTACTTGCGATGCAAACGCTCCCTGTAGTAATCCCAGCCGAAATAGACTACAGCACCTAAGATGCAGAGATAGAGAATCCATGCCCACCAAGAGTTCCACCATGGTTGGGCGATATGAATGCGCAAGGTGGATTCTCCCAATATACGTCCGTTACTCCTACCCATTGCCTTGACATGCAGGGTGTAACTGCCAGGAGGCAAGTTGGCAAAACGAGCCTGCTGGTCATCAGAAGGCACACTCCACTGATGGTCGTACCCCTCCAGATAATACTGATACTGGATGTCGTGCTGATACGGATAGTTGATGCTCTCGAAATGCACGATGAGGGTTTTCTCATCATGAGAGAAATTCATCTTGCCTTCCTGCAACATCCCGAAGAGTTCTGCATGCCAATCTTCCAGTTGGTCAGCCTCATCGAAAGTCTTTCCTTCCACCTCAACACCCGTGATATGAAGAGGAGCCTTGTAGTTCAATCCCCTGGCAAACTTGGATGTCAAGACCACTGCACCATCATTGCTTCCGAAAATCATTCGCCCGTCTTGGATTCGGGCCACAGCCATACGCCTGTACTCCCGCTCCAATCCCTTGAAGAAGTTGAGATTGGTCACCTTTCCATGGTCGATGAAAGCCAGGCCTTTGTCGGTACTCATCCACACCTTGCCAATTGGAGTCTTGACCAAGGCATAGACGGTGTTGGAAGGCAAAGACTGCGAGACTGTATAGTTCTTGATCTGATGCTTCTGCCAATCGTAGAGGTACAAGCCTCCTCCATCGGTGGCTATCCAGATATGCCGTGCATCCTGAAAAACCATCGCATTGACAAAGAAATTATAATCGGAAGCTGGAAATTCCGACGGATAGAAGAATCTACTGACACGAAGGCTTCGCTTGTCGATACGATAACATCCATGGGTCGTTCCCACGGCAATACTCTTCTTGTCTGGAGACTCCACGATACTCTGAACTTCATTGATTGGCAAGTAGTTAACTGTGTTATCCACATTTCCATTCTTTTCCAATGATGATGGGATATGTACCAAGTCTCCATCCAAACAACCTATCCACAAGCCTCCTTCGCTATCCTTGAATATGCTATATACATAGTCGGTCTTTAACTTGCCATTCGACACAGAGTAAGCCCGACTACTGCTTCCATCGGCATGAACCTGAAAGATGCCATCACCATAGGTTCCCGCCAAGACCTTGCCGTCGGCAGTCTGACAAAGGGTAAGCACCACCTTATTATATAGGGCATGATGCCACTGTTGGGTTTGCTCGTCATAGATGCTCACCCCCTTGTCGGTAGCATACCATATCTTGCTATTGCGGCCCTGTGCATCCACGCTCTGCATGACGTCGTTCACACCATTATTGATAAGCGACTGGCTGTTGAGATACTCATGGCGCACAAACTCCAAGGTATGCTCCATAGGAATAGCCATATCCACACCTCCCGAATAGGAGCCAATCCAAAGGTCGCCAAGATGATCCTTGCAAAGGGCATAGACGCCATTGCCATGCAATATATTCTCCGGTCTGCCATCCGTATTCAAAAGTAGATTCGTCTTACAGGTCTTCTTGTCGTAGGCATAGACACCTGCTCCATCCACCGCCATCAAGATAGTGGCTGCATCGTAGGGGATGATGGAACGAACAGGGATGAGTGGAACATCTGCCAAGGATGAGAATTGCGCGAGAGAAGGCAATGGCTTCCAGGTTCTGTCATCGAGCAAGACAATGCCACGATGGAAAGTTCCCAACCATATCTGATGAGCCTTCACGTCGTGATAAGACGAAAGCACGGAATACCCTCGCAAGAGCAATCGAGGCTGGGCTGCATTCGGTGAATAGGCGAAGACTCCCGAAGGAGAACCTATCAATAACTGTTTACCTATGAATCGGATATGATTGACATACGTGTTCTTCAGAATGTATTTTCCTTTGTTTGGCGAACTAGGGGCTGTTTTGTCTTTGCTACCAGCAACAGATTGAGGAGCCATCCTATACACGCCCCTATCCAATGCCATCCAAAAGCATCCCTTGTCATCGACCAACAAGTCATTGAGCACCACACTTCCTCCAAGCACATTCAGCAGATTGACCTGGAGTTGGAATGTGTCTTTCACCTTATTATATATATAGATCTTTCCTTTATTATCATAGGCATAGATATGCTGTTGGCTATCCTTAGTCAACTTGATGTTTCTGCCACTGGCATCACTAAACTGCATATCCGTAGCCAAGGTATAGTTCCGTACCTGTTGACCATTGTACCTGTCAACGCCTCGCTTGGTACTGATCCACATAGCACCATCTTCTGCCTCAACTATCGAATACACACGGGCACTTGAGAGCCCATAGTCCGTATTGAGATTCGACAACATCAGCATATTGCGGGTCAAATGTTCCTGAGCATGGAGCTGTGAACACAGCACCATGCACAAGAGCCACAGGAAACCAACCTGCAATCTTAGGAAATATGACAAGCCTTTATTTTTCATTTTGATGATGATTCCAATTGCTATTTCCATTATTTCTCATATTCTACCCCAGCTCGGGATAAGAATAGTTCATAAAAAGTTGGTTGTCTCACAAATATTTTTTACCTTTTAGTTGATTTACAACAAGTTGCAAATATGTTTGATATGACTGCCGATTACAAAGTTATAGAATTACTTTGTATTATAGACGAGTTTTGCAAACATTTTGATGCAGAAAATGCAGGAAACCTACTTGAAGACAGAGTTAAAATCATACTTTACCAGTCAAACAAAGTGGTTTTCAAGGTAAAAGTGTTATCTATGTTTCGGAGGCGGAATGGGGACGGGTGGAAAGGCCGTAAGCGGAGGGGTGGCTCGCCTGGCTCTGACTGGGGACGTAACAAGGATGAAGACGATGATCATTGGTGGCGCAGGTGCATCGCCGTAGCAGCTGCAATGATGCGACCTGCGAAGTATCGGATGCGACGTGGCAGATGATATAAACAAGTGACTCTTTAGACAAAATGTCATTACAATTTTATCTAAAGAATCACTTGTGAAGAACGACCGAAAAAACGACTTAAAACGACCGAAAATAGCCGAGAACGACCACAAAAACGACCGCAACGACCGCAAAAACGACCGCAATGACCTAGATAAAGAAGAATATTCTTTATTTGCCATAGTCTACATGGTTTTATAACGACACCAACTTGTCAAGCGGGAGTCAATCCATTGGCATTATCATCTTTTCAATAAAGGCGATCTCATCATCCGAGAGATTGTATTTAGAGTTGAGTTCATGAATTTGTATCAACAATCCATTTACCGTTTTTGTTGCTGCCCATGCGTGACAGTAGACCAACTGCTTTCAGGGTTGCAATGTGTTTTCTTACCATGCGTTCCGACATGCCAAGGGCTTCGGATGTCATTGCCGCTGATGCGCTGTTGTGCTCTCTGAGATAGTCGAGTACATTCCATGCTGAATCTGTTATATTAGGATATTTATCGTGAACTTTATCATGAACTTTATCGTGAACTTTATCATGAACTCTGTTCAATTCTTCTCCTTGGTGGCTCTTCAGGGTCTCGAGTATTTCAGACAGCATGAATTCGATGAATGGTCCGGAGTTGGCTGCTTGGGTGCTTGCTGTTATTGCGTCATAGTAGGCCTGCTGATTTGAGAACCAACGGTTTGAGATCAACAAGTTTTGCAAGAACGAGCGATTGAATGTTGACGATTGGATAGAGGAAACCATTAGCGGTACCAAGAATTTCTCCAAGCGACAACTCGGCCTTCTGCTGAAGAAGGTCCACAAAGGAGACGTCATTATCTGTAGTGAGCTATCGCGCCTTGGCCGCAACCTGTTTATGATCATGGAGATCCTCAACATCTGCATGACCAAGGAGTGTCGTGTGTGGACCATCAAAGACGGCTACCGCCTCGGCGACGACATCCAGAGCAAAGTGCTCGCCTTTGCCTTCGGATTGTCGGCTGAGATAGAGCGCAACCTTATCAGTCAGCGAACCAAGGAAGCCTTGGCAAGGAAGAAGGCGGAAGGTGTGGTGCTGGGAAGACCGAAAGGCAAACGTACCGACCCAACAAAGCATAAGCTCCATAAAAAGAAAGAACTTATTCGCGGATTGCTTGAAGAGAAAGTGCCACGTCGCCAAATAGCAAAAATTTGCAAGGTGGATAGAAATACGCTTTCACGTTTTATCCGTGAGAGATTGCATTTGGCAAATTGAGCGTTTTCGTGCAGCAAACAGGGACGGAGTGCGAGTTTTCTAATAGCGATAGCTGGGTAATATTGTCGCCAATAGAGCAAAGCATTAAAAGAAAAATAGAGTCTGTAGGTACTCCGCTCAAAGATTGGGACATCAATATTTATCGCGGTGTGCTTACAGGCTATAATGAAGCATTCATTATCTCAACTGAGAAGCGTGACGAAATCCTTGCTAATTGCCAGTCGGATGATGAGCGCAAGCATACTGAGGAGCTTATACGACGATTTTGGGCTTATCAAAATCCTCACAATAAAAGCCTTTTTGTGTGTTTTGTCTTCCATGGACGATAATTTTGCACCGATTATATCTTTTATAAACGATAAAATGTGTATCTTTGCAACGGTCATTAGTATTAGTACGAAAAGGATATGACAAAAGATTTAATAAAATTGCTTATCTCTGAATATCAAGCATACGTATCACAAGTAGAACTCATTCCTCGTAATGTGGAACTTGTGGACGGACTTAATTATGTGTTTGTTGGATTGAGGCATGCTGGAAAATCTTACTTGATGTTCCAACGCATAGCACAATTGATAGAGCAAGGGCATAAGAAAGAGGAAATATTATATTTCAATTTTGAGGATGACCGAATAGATTCTTTAGATGTCAAAGACCTTGACTTGATAAAAACGTGCTATGAAGAGATGTATGATTCTCGTCCAATATTCTTCTTGGATGAGATACAATTGGTTGATAGATGGGAAAAGTTTGCTCGTAGGTTAGCAGACCAAAAATATCAAGTATATATCACTGGCAGCAATGCCAAAATGCTAAGTAGTGAGATTGCCACTACGCTTGGCGGCAGATATATGATACATGAAGTGTATCCTTATTCTTTCCAAGAGTATTTGAATGCCAATGGTATTGACATACATGAAAAGAACGCACTATTTACGTTCGGAAAACAGATTGTAAAGTTGGCAAACACTTATTTTCAACATGGTGGTTTGCCTGAAACGGTTGGTATGAAAGAACCTCGTTCATGGATGAGCAATCTGTTTAGTAAAATATTCTTTGGCGACTTAGTAGCAAGATACAGGATACGTAACGATTACGCATTGCGTGTGATGATACGCAAAATGGCTGAGAGTGTTAAGCAACCTCTTTCATGCAACAGAATTGCAAGCATAGTCAGTAGCACGGGAAAAAAACTTAGTACAGACGCAGCGATTGACTATGTAGAATACATGACTGAATCTTGGCTCATTCTACCCTACGAGAATTTATACGGAAAGTTGCAGGATAAGGAATCGAACCGCAAGTATTATTTTATAGACAACGGTTTGCTACACCTTTTTCTTATTGACGCCAACACGTCTTTGCTTGAAAACATAGTAGCGGTAACGCTCAGACGCAAATATGGTGCTGGAAGTTATTTTTGGAATAGTAAGAATGCTGAAGTAGATTTTGTTGTTCCAGAAGAGGGTTTGGCAATACAAGTGTCATATTCAATGGCTGATGCTGACACTTTCAAGCGTGAAACAGATGCCTTAATAAAGCTTGGTTCTGTTCAATCAATCACCAAAATGGTAGTTGTTACCATGGAGGAAGAGAGTTGCGTAGAAAAAGATGGATACCATATAGAACTCGTTCCTTTATGGAAATGGCTGCTTAGTTTCTAATAAATTGGGAGGATTTTTCTAAGCCAAAAATCATGTACCCAAACATGACAAAGTATCTGCCAGGATTATCGATAATCGCTTCCATCATCTGTGCGTGAGCTTTGAGCAAGTCTTCTTCCTTGAATGCGTCAAGGTGAGGATACTTCTCGTATGTCTTGATGGCGTTCTTCACCTCTTGTATCTCCCTGATGGGCGCAACGACGTTTTTGCCGTTGATGATGTCGCGCACTTCATTCGCATGATTACCTACGCCACCAAACCGCGTGAGGTGCAAGAGCGCATCAAGCGCGAACAGCGAACCCACCTTGGCGAAGACCTCATGGACTAAGGGCCTTTTGATCGTGTGGAGAGTGGAATAAGAAAACAGGGCCTGGAGCCACCCAAACGCAAACCCATTTCATTATTGTGGTACATTTCCCCCCAACCCCATCATCCAACACTTGAAAATCAGCGAGCTACGCAGACGCAGGCTGCAAGCTGGGGGTAAATCTCATAAGGCACACTGCGCAGTCGGCCGTTACGTCAATTAGATCTATTCTTTAAGTATTACCAAGAAATAGAGAAAAGCCTATCTGTTTAACAAATTCTCGAGATAACCCTTTGCTTTATCAATGTCTATCTGATTCTTAAAATCACTTTCATTTAACATTTCATCAATAGCGTTTCCGTTAAACTGAGCAACTCCTCTTGTACTTCTTCCAGCCCAATGGAACTGTAATAATGTATTATCAATCAGCTTACCATGATACACCGAACAAAGTATAGTCTTAAAGATTGAGTTTTCATCAATACCAATAAAAAAGAATAGGAAGATACTTCTTGAATCAGACATTTGCTTCAAGAATTTGTCTATATTATATGCTTTGGGATTGGATTTAAGATATACTACTTTAGTCTTAATATCCGTATATGTATCTTCACTTTCAAATTGTCGATAATAATCTCCAAGACCATTCTTTGTGTCATACGAAGGCAAAGCTGCTTCAAGATTATGTAAGTTAGCTACAATTTGTTGCCTATCTTTTTCATTTGAAGTTATTAAACTTTCAATCAAACGACCTCGTATGTTAGTGTTCTCTATGTGAGAAGCTATGAGAATTTCCTTACGGCATATATTGCATCTTTGGTTCAAGTCATCTTCAAGAATCTCAAAGTTGTTTGATGCTATAAATGATGATGTCCTTTTAATTGAGGCGAATATGTTGTTTCTTTCATCATCAGTCGGCACAAATTTTTGACTCACAGGTTTAATATGAGAAGAGGCATCAACTAGACGCAAAAGATTGTCTTCCCAATCCAAACCTTGATGAAGAGCAAATAAAAAATCAAAGTTCTCTGGTGCATTCGTCTTGCCATCATAACTGCGCATAATGTCCGACCCATTGAAACTTCCTCTAATATTGTTCACGCTCAAGTTCTTAGAACTATGACTGATCTTTTTCAAAAACGTTGTATTTGCTAAAAGTATCAGATTATCAGCACTCTGTCTCACTAAAACTACAAAGAAAGGTATTTTGTCATACTTCTCTAATGCAGATAACGACAATACCGTATTACTAAACGAATCTGATGATGATTTCGAATAGCAGAATCTTGCCGCAAAGTATTCATTGTGAAAAACCTTTCTATCCTTTGTTAAAGAATACCTGTCACATACCGCATCTTCAACAACTTGTTTGTTGTTTTTTGATGCCATAGTAGAGATGTACTCTACAAATTCTTTACAATGTATATTCATTATCTATTCTCCCAATATTCCTTTATGTTACTAAACCATAATTTTCGTTCTCCAATCTTTCCTATCTCTTCGTCGTAAAATGCTTCCAACTTGTCACACAAGGACAGCATCCAAGATTTTCTAGAAGTCTGCTCTACAAAGAAAAGTTTGTTTGCATTGGCAATTTGAATTTGCCCCCATCCCAAAGCTCCTAAAGTTAAACAACTCCAATCAAAAGATTCTATTCGTTTGAAATGACATTCGGAATAGTTCAGTTTTCCATTAACAACATGATATGAGATAATTAGAATACAAAAGTTATTCTTATCATCATTCTTGTAAAATGTAGCCAACCTTCTTACTGATATCAAATTTGGCATATTGAATTGTGTGTCAACATTATGTGTCTTTACGTCAACAGCATAATAATTGTTTCTAGAATCCTTAAACGCCATATCTTCCATTGCACGTTTGCTAAACTCATCACGAACAGAGATACCATACTTTGCAAGGACTACGGGTAAGCCCCTTTCTGCAAGGTATTCTTGCACTGCATCTCCAACTACGCGTGGAGAAGAAAGCAAACTGGCTCACCCGACAAAGTCCGTGGCAGGGCTTAACCAAACACCAACGATATTTA
>ERZ1032113.519-NODE-519-length-10659-cov-4.827329_pt1 | contig 10659 bp, 8 predicted proteins | sample MGYA00518164_ERZ1032113 | MGnify/ENA primary metagenome ERZ1032113 (study PRJEB33719, sample SAMN04261305) | wastewater metagenome | biome: rural village; feature: human; material: feces | host: Homo sapiens | place: El Salvador | collected 2014-01-14 ... | reverse complement strand
AGCGAATCTGACGTTCATGGGAGCGAAACAGAGATTCGTGGGAGCGAATGCAAAAAACATGGGAGCGAATGTGGCAATCGTCACATTCGCTCCCACGATCCCCTGTCTCGCTCAGAGAAATCTCCTTTACTCAACTTCAGTCATTAACAACGCAATGAATTACGGAATCAACAACGAAGAATCACCATAGCTCAGGAAACGGAAATCGTGAGCCAGAGCATAGTCGTACACTTTCTTCCAGTCGCCATGGAGGAAGGCACTGACGAGGAGGAGAAGAGTGCTCTGAGGCTGATGGAAATTGGTGATAAGCATCTTCACTATCTTATACTGATAGCCGGGGGCAATGATGATCTGCGTGCTGGTGTGCAAAGCCTCCAGACCATTGCGGTCGAGATAGTCGATGATGGCCTGAATCGCCTGAGAAGGCTGAATGGCATTCACCAATCCGCCATCGGACGACAACTCGTAAGGATCCCACTGGTTGACGTGCAGATCGTCTTCTGTCGCCTCGGGATGAGCGAGCAGGTAAACACCCATATAGTACAGACTCTCGATGGTTCGCACACTCGTAGTACCCACAGCAATCACCTCGCATTGGTGCTGCAGGAGTTTCTCCAACGTATGGCGGTGCACCACGATGTACTCGGTGTGCATGCGGTGGCCCTCTATCTCAAGACTTTTCACAGGCTTAAAGGTACCGGCTCCCACATGGAGGGTAACCTCCTCACGCTCAATGCCATGGCGGTCGATGTCCTGCAACACGGCATCGGTGAAATGAAGTCCGGCAGTAGGAGCAGCCACACTGCCCTTTATCTTCGAGTAAACCGTCTGATAGGTAGTCTTGTCGCTCTCCTCGGTGGCACGGTTGAGATAAGGCGGAATAGGCAACTCGCCCACGGTCTCGAGAATCTCGGCAAAGGAGACCTGCGTGTTGTCCCAGTCGAAGTCGACCCAATAGTTGGTTCCACCACCCTTCGCCACCAAAGAGGCAGCCTCCGAGCCTAAGGCATCGCCACGGCGCATGGTGGCAGAGAGTGTAAGCTGATGCCCCTTGATCTCGAAGTCGCGCTTAAGACTGCCCTCCTTCCACTTCTTCAGGTTGCCTATCATGCAGAGCCATGAGCAATGTCCAGCCGTCTGGAACATGAGCTCATAGTCGGTAGGATCGGCAGGCTCCATGAGGAAAACCTCTATCAGGGCACCCGTCTCCTTGCGGAAATGCAGACGCGCCTGAATCACCTTGGTATTGTTGTAAACCATCAGTCCGCCCTTGGGCAGGTATTCCGGCAAACGGTAGAACACATCCTCGCCTACCTCACCATGACGGTAGAGAAGGAGTTTGGAATGGTCGCGCTGCGCCAAGGGGAACTTGGCAATGCGCTCATCAGGAAGGGGGTAATTGTAATCGGTAATTTTTATATGTTTTGTATCCATTATGATTGAATTTTAATGTTACACTCCTCCAGCCATGACTATCGCCCGCAAGAAGGCATAGACCAGGGTGAAAGCCAGGATGCAGAGTATCTTGTCGATATCGTCGTGGTCGTAACCCGTGGGGGTGTACTGGTCGGAGATATATGTGATGTGGGGTGACACCTTGTAATACAGTTTCAGATAACCTATGTAGCACACGACACCGATGACAGCACCCACGAGGAGTCCGCAGAGAATGTCGGAGGGATAGTGCATGCCGAGATACAGACGTGTCCAGCAGTTGAGCAGCGACCACGAGAAGAGGGCGATGGCGAGGCGCTTGCCCCTCATGAGGAGCGAGAAGAACATCGCTATCGACATGGTGTTGGCTGCATGAGCCGAGAAGAAGCTGTAGCCACTGCCACGAAGGTTGCCCACCACCTGTATGGAGTATTTCAAGATGGGGTCGTTGTTGGGGCGCCATCGTTCCACCAAGGGTTTTACCACGCCATCGGTGATACCCTCGGAAAGAGCCACACAGACGAGTGCTCCCATTACCGCCAGACCTATCTGCGCCATCGTCTCATTGTTGCGCACAATGATGTAGAAGAGGGTAAGATAAAGCGGTATCCAGGTGAGACCCGACGTAAGGACGAGCGCCAACTGGTCGATGAACAGATTGTCGCTTCCATTGAAGAAGTGGAGCACCTCGAGATCGGTGAGAAGACATGAGACAAACATCATATTTCCTCCAGTTGTTTGGTTTCTATCCATCCATCTCTTCCATCTGCCAGGTGGATGCCACGCCAGCCATCCATAGAGCGGTCGGTGATGTCGACACGCGTTCCCTCATGAATGACGAACTGGTCGGCGCTCTGTCGGGAAGGAGTCTTCTTGACATTGACCGTAGGAGCCACGATGATGGCGCCCGTGCGGTTGACGAGTATCTGTTTCTGCTGATAGGCAAAGAGCGAACTCAAGAGGAAGACGACAAAGAAGAGGATGCCGCCGAAGAAGCCTGCCTTGCGCAACAGCAACTGGGGCGCGAAGAGATAGACCAGCACCAATACCAAGGCAAGGATGATGGACAGGATGCCCGTCTTGGCCCAGTTGTCGACACTGGTGAAGTTGACCAGCGCCTTGTACCAGGTGACGAAGAACATCTCGCTGACAGGAGTGATCTTGTCGATGGTCTTGCTGCGAGCAAACTGCAGATTGAAGTTGATGTCCTCGTCGCCGGGCGACAGCAGATGAGCACGTTCGTAAGCCAGGACAGCCTTGGTGATGTTGTCGGTGCGATAATAGGCATTGCCGAGGTTGTAGTAGACCTCGGGCGAAACACCGTTCTTGAGCAGGTCCTCATAGTCCTTAATGGCCTGCTGATAGTTGCCCTTGGTGTACTCGGCGTCGGCGTTCTGCTTGGTGACAGCAGAGGCAGAGAGGCTGAAGCCCATGAAGATGAGCAGCAGCACCACACCGAAGGTATAGTCGCCCTGACGGGCAGAAGTCTTCTTGCCCTGCTTGCGGGCAGCCTTGATGGCATTCTCTATTTCCATAATAGCAGTCATGGCTGAATCGAAAGTCTTGTTCATATTGCCGGCAGGGTCGCCAGGAGCATAGCGCTCAAACTCGCACTCGTCGAGAGCCTGGGTAAACTTCTCGATGGTGTCGGCATCCACGGAGTGAGCCAACAGCTTCTCCTGAATATTCTCGCGCGAGAGCTGTTCGACAGGCATATTGAGCTTGTAGCTGACGTAGCCCCACAAGGCTCTGAGCACCTCGTCGTAGAACTCGCCCTGCTTGCGAGCCATCATCAGGGTGCGTGCCTTCTTGAGTCGCTTGGTGGCTATCTTGTTGGCCTTGTTGGAACGCATCTTCACGATGTCGGCATTCTCGATGGCACGGCGACGGAAGGCGATGAGCAGACCGATGAAGGCGATGAGAGGAACCATCAGACTCGTCCAATAACCGAAGCTGCCATAGAACATGTCGTCGATGTCGCGAAGCTTGCTCTTGCCCAACTTCAGGGCATGAATGTCCTTGTCGGCATTGCTGTAGTTGGCTGACGACGAACCGCCTGTGCCGTCGCCCTGCTCCACGGTGAGGGTGAAGGGCTGGGTCTTGATGGTGCGGTAGGCATTGGTCTTGGTGTCGTAGTAGGTGAACTCTACCGATGGAATGGTGTACTTGCCCTGGTTGCGCGGAACAGCGAGGAAGTCGTAAACCATGTTGCCCTCCACACCGTTCTGGGTGAGCTTGGTCTTGTCGGTGATCTTGGCGTCATACTGGTCGAAGTCTTTCGGCAGGTTGAGCACAGGCTGCTTGAGGAGTTTCAGGTTTCCGATGCCTCCCACTACCACACGGATGTTGATGGGATCGCCAGCCTTCACGTCGTTCTTGTCGAGCGTGGCAGAGATATTGAAGCGGCCTACTCCACCCGAGAAGTTGGCAGGACGTGCAGGCAGCGGGTCCACCTGAATGGTAATGCCTGGCGCCTTGATAGACTTATGCACCTCCACATAACCCGAGCCGCCATTGAAGAAAGCCTCGATGGGGTCGACATTGCGGTTCTGCTGAACCACGATACCCTTGAAGGTGATAGAAGGAATCTCGAGCTTGCCCGTCATCTGAGGATACATGACGTACTGACTCCAGGTAACACAACGGTAAGGACGGCCGTTGATGACCTCGTTGTGAAGCACTTTCTGCTGTGGCTGTGGCACCTCCTGAGAGTGGAAGCCCTTCAGATCGGGCATCTTGCCGTCGAGCTGGGTAAGGTCGACCTGTGTATAGACCTTATAGGTAAGGAGCACAGGCTCCTGCTCGTGCACACGCTTCTTGTTGGCAGTGACCTTGATGAAGAGGTCTTTGCCCGAGATGGCAGAACCCGCCTGACGCATGCGAGGCTCATCGGCATCATCGTTGTGCATCCTGGGTGCTCCGCCAGAGTTGTGAGCATGGCCCGAGACGGTGATCTTGACAGGATGGGCTGCGAGCTTCTTGCCATAAACCAGTGCATGCGAGGTACCGATGGTGTAAGTTCCAGCCTTGCCTGCATAGAGCGTGTAGGTGATGGTGAAAGAGGAAGAAGAGCTGGTGTGGCCGTTGACCACCTGATAGCTCGACTGCGAAGAGGTATAGGGTCCGGCTATCACCTCCAGTCCATCGGGCACATTGCCCATACGGAACTCCTCCACTTCACGGGCGTTGACCGTATAGGCTACTCTGAAGTTCTCGCCAGCAGCAACATGTGTTGGTGCAGATACCGCCACATGCTGCGCCTTGGCTTCCTCCGCCAGGCCCAGCATCACGAATATCATCAATGTGTACCATTCTATTTGCTTCATAATGAAATGATGTTTGCTTATTGTTTTACCAGTTCTTGTCGTACTGCCTGCGTCGTGGCTGACTCATCGCCTTCTGCATCTTCTGCTTGGTGGCCTTCTCCTGCTGCACGGCTGCATTGAGCAACTGCTCGGCATTGTCACGGCTCATCTTGTCCTGCTCGGGCTTCTGTGACTGGTTGTTCTTATCTTTGTTTTGATTATTGTTCTGCTTGTTCTGATCCTTGTTCTTGTTCTGATCCTTGTTCTGATCCTTATTCTTCTTGTTCTGCTTGTCCTTGTTGTTCTTGTCGTTGCCGCTCTTGTTCTTGTTTTGGTTCTGCTGGTTCTTCTGATTCTTCAGCTGATGCTTGCAGAGTGCCAGGTTGTAGCGGGTCTCGTTGTCCTGAGGATTGTTGCGCAGCGCCATCTTGTAACATTCTATCGCCTTGGCAAACTCCTGATGGTTCTGCATGATGACGCCCATGTTGTGGAAACTCTTGGCGCGGCGTATCTTGTTGGTGGTCTGCAAGTCGGCAGACTTGGCAAACTGCTGCATGGCGAGCGAGTCTTTCTGCTGCATCATGAGCGCACAGCCCAGGTTGTAGACCGCCTGTGGATTGTTGGCATTGCGGGCTATCGCCTTGCGATACTGCACCTCGGCAGCAGTCCACTTGCGTGCCCTGTACTGGCGGTTGCCCTGACGGATGAAGGTGCGGTCGTTCTGTGCCAGTGCTGCAACTGTACTGACGAGGAGCAGCCCCAACAGCAAGCACAGCCTGCGCAGCCGCAGGGTCGGTATGATATGATAAGTTAGATACATTTCGATTAATATTTAATGTGTAAAGAACTTCACGTTGCGGAGAAGCGGATTCTTCACCTCGAGCATACAGATGTCGAGGATGAGCAGGAGGATGACCAGGATGCCTACAGCCTGGAACTGCTCGTCGTACTCGCTATAGATGACGGTGTCGGTCTCGCCCTTCTGCAACTTGGAGAGGTCGTCGTTGAGTGCCTGCTCCGCATCGCTGGTGTTGTCGACGTGAATATACTGTCCACTGCCAGCCTGAGCCAACTGTCGGCACATCTGCTCGTTGAGGGCAGTCATCACGGTGTTGCCCGTACGGTCTTTGAGATAAGAGCCGTCGCCCATAGGAATGGGGGCTCCCTTGGTGCTTCCTATTCCCAGAATGAAGACATTGATGCCTTTATTCTTGGCTGCCTTGACAGCATCCTCGGCTCCCGGCTCATGGTTCTCGCCATCGGTAATGACGATGATGGCGCGTCCCACATGGTCTTGCTGGGTGAAGCTCTTGGTGGCCAGGTCGATGGCTGCAGCAAAGTTGGTGCCCTGGGTCTGGATGAGGGCTGGTGTGGTGTTCTGCAGGAACATCTTGGCAGACACGTAGTCGCTGGTGATAGGCAACTGCACGAAGGCATCGCCGGCAAAGACGATGAGACCTATCTTGTCGTTGGTGAACTTGTCGACCAGGTTCTCCACCAGCATCTTGCTCTTGTCGAGTCGCGAAGGAGCCACATCCTCTGCCAACATCGAGTTGGAGATGTCGAGACAGATGATGGTCTCAATGCCCTGACGCTTGTCGTGAGAAATCTTGCTGCCCATCTGTGGACGCGCCACCATGAGGATGAGCAGGGCCAAGGCTGCAAGCAGCAAACCGAACTTCACCGTGGGGCGATAAGATGACACATTGGGCATAAGGACTTTCAACAGCTCAGGGTCGCCAAACTTTCGGAGCTTGGCCCTTCTCCGTCGCCATCCTATGAACCTCACCAGTACGAGTACCGGCAACATCCACAGCAGCCACAAATATATTGGATCTTCAAATCTTAGCATATTCATTTGATATTAATTGAACTTCGGCTCGTCTCTTCCCTATGGGATTCTTCTGAGCCAGGTGATGCGAAGCAATATCTCTACGAGCAGTACCAACAGGGCTGCAAGGGCAAAAGGCTGATAAGCCTCGTAGCGCTTGGCGAAATGGGTGACATTCATCTTCGTCTTCTCCAACTTGTCGATGTCGTGGTAGATGCGCTTCAACTCGGCGTTGTTGGTGGCGCGATAGAAGTTGCCATCAGTGGTACGGGCAATGTCCCTGAGTGTCTCGGTGTCAATCTCCACAGGCATGTTGACGTACTGAACGCCAGCCGCTGTGGGCATAGGGTAAGGAGCCACCTTGTTGGTTCCCACACCGATGGTGTAGACTCTGATGCCAAAGCTCTTGGCTATCTCGGCGGCCGTCATAGGCGAAATGTCACCGGTATTGTTGCTGCCGTCGGTCAGGAGGATGACCACCTTGCTCTTGGCCTTGGAGTCCTTCAGTCGGCTGACAGCATTGGCGAGACCCATACCCACCGCCGTTCCGTCGTCGATGAGTCCACGGGCAGTAATGTCGGTACGGGTGTCCTGCAACAGTCGCAACAGACTGGCATGGTCGGTGGTCATAGGACACTGGGTGAAGGCCTCACCGGCAAAGATGGTAAGACCGATATTGTCGTTGGGACGGCCCGAGATAAACTCGTGAGCCACATCCTTGGCAGCCTCCATACGATTGGGTTTCAAGTCTTCTGCCAACATAGAGGTAGAAACGTCCATCGCCATCATGATGTCGATGCCCTCCACCGTCTTGTTGTCCCATGAGTTGTGGGTCTGCGGACGAGCCATCGCACAGACGATGAGCACGAAGCACAGACATCTGAGCATCATGGGCAGATGGACAAGGCGCTGGCGCAGGCTCTTGGGAGCATAGGCAAACTGCCGGGTGTCGCTCAGCCTCATGGTAGGCTCGTTCTTCTTCCTGTACAGGAAATACCATAATATATAAGGTATCAACAACAGGAGCAACAGAAAATATGCTTTACTTGCAAATTCCATGTTTTTATAATATTATTCTTTTTTATTCTATACTCCTACATCAGCAACATGCAGGCACCATAGATCACGTAGGCGGTGATGGCTGCCATGGCAATCGCTCCACCCCAGAGCAAAGCCTTGATGAGCTTGCGCTGACTGCGCGTCTTGCGATCCTGATCGGTAAGCTCGGGAGCTACCTTCTCCTCGACGGTCTGCTCGTTGGTCTTCGTCTGGTCGATGAAGTTGATGGCGTTGACCAGATTGGCGTCATTCTCGCCAAGGAAGGTCTCGTACTTGGCAAACTTCACGAGGTCGGCAGTACGGAAGAGCTGTTTCAACTCGTCTATCATCTTCTGGTCGCCAGCCGACTGCAGATGCTCTATAATCTCGCCGCTGGTCATCTCCATGGCACGGAAGCCAAAGCGCTGCTCTATGTACTCGCGCAGCGTGGTGGTGAGGCGGGTGTAGTATTCCTTCTGAGTTTCCTGCGACTCGGTGTGCTGCTGTTTGATGACATTGATCTCGCTGAGCGCCTTCTCGTGGGCAGGCACGCGCTTCACGATGCGCATACGAATCACGATAGGTTTGTTCTGACGGAGACGCTGCCAGAGCCACAGCATGACACCGAAGAGTAAGAGTACCAGAATGCTGAGCCAGAACAGAGGACTCCACTCGCTCCATAGGAAGGGATTGTCCTGTACGTCCTTGGGGGGATAAAACTGGTTGGGATGAACCGTATCCACAGGAACCGTGAGCACCTTGAGCGCCAACTGGTTGCCCTGACAGGTCTTGCCGTTGACCTTGACCTGAAGGGCTGGTACAGCATAGACCCTCTCATCGAAAGAGGTAAGCGTATAGTCGCGGCTTATCTGTAGCCTGCCGCCTCCGAGCTCAGCGGTGTCTGCATCGCTCTGTTCCACCACCTCTATGCCCGGGGTGAGCATCTGTGACGGCTTGAACGAAGGCAGCACCACCTTGGCACCCTTGGCAGCGGTGACCTTGAGATGAAGCTTCGTCTGCTCGCCTATCAGGATCTGCAGAGAGTCGAGCTTCTGCACCACCTCCTGAGCTGCCGACCTGATAGGCAACAGCATCAGGAAGGCAAGCATCATGATGATAATATTCTTCTGTTTCGTCATTTTTCTTTTTCCCTATTTTTCTTCTTCACTGCTTTCAACCTCGCTGCATGAACAGGTTGAGGAGAGCCCGTGAGAAGTCTTCGTTGGTGGCGACTGCCGTCCAGTCGACCTTGCTCTTGGCAAAGGTTTCGCGCAACAGCTGCTCGCGCATCATCCAGTGGCGTGTATGCGCCTGACGCAGTTTCTTGGAACTGGTGTCAATATACATCTCGTGACCAGTCTCAGCATCGCACACCTTGAGGAGTCCGATGTCGGGCAACGCCTTGGCACGTGGATCGTACACCTGAATGGCAGCCACATCGTGCTTCTGATTGGCAATCTGAAGGGGATGCTGAAAGTCCTTGTCATCGAAGAAGTCGCTGATGACGAAGGCTGTGCAATGGCGCTTCATCACCCGTGTGAAGTACTCCAAAGCCACACCGATGTCGGTGCGCTGGCTCTGAGGATGAAAATCGAGCATCTCGCGGATGATGTAGAGAATGTGCTTGCGACCCTTCTTGGGCGGGATGTATTTCTCTATTCGGTCGGAGAAGAAGATGACACCTATCTTATCGTTGTTCTGAATGGCGCTGAAGGCCAGGGTGGCTGCAATCTCGGTAGCCATGTCGCGCTTCATCTGCCGTGTGGTACCGAAGTCGAGCGAGCCACTTACGTCGACCAACAGCATCACGGTAAGCTCGCGCTCCTCCTCGAACACCTTGACAAAGGGACGATGGAAACGGGCGGTCACATTCCAGTCGATGTCTCTCACGTCGGCGCCATACTGGTACTCCCTCACCTCGGCGAAGGCCATACCCCTGCCCTTGAAGGCCGAGTGATACTGGCCTGCAAAGACATTCTGGCTGAGACCGCGAGTCTTGATCTCGATCTTGCGTACTTTCTTTAAGATATCTTGTGTGTCCATTTATTACTTATTCCTCAAAATCAAGGTACTTCCACCTTATTAATTATGCGGCTCACGATTTCCTCGCTGGTCACATTGGAAGCCTCTGCCTCGTAGGAGAGTCCCACACGATGGCGGAGCACGTCGTGAGCCACGGCACGCACATCCTCAGGAATCACATAGCCGCGGTGCTTGATGAAAGCATAAGCCCTGGCTGCCTTGGCAAGAGAGATGCTGGCACGTGGACTGCCGCCAAAGGTAATCATATCCTTGATGTCGGACAGACCGTAACGCTCGGGATAACGGGTGGCGAAGACGATGTCGGCAATGTACTGCTCTATCTTCTCGTCGATGTAAACCTCGCCTACTATCTGGCGAGCCTTCAGTATCTCGTCGGCTGTGGTGACGGGATGTACCTCGGGAAGACCTCCGGCGATGTTCTCACGGATGATGAGCTTCTCTTCCTCGAGTGTAGGATAGTCGATGATGACCTTGAGCAGAAAACGGTCCACCTGTGCCTCGGGCAACTGATAGGTTCCCTCCTGCTCTATTGGGTTCTGCGTAGCCATTACAAGGAACGGACTGGGCAGTCGGAAGGTCTCGTCGCCGATGGTGACCTGATGCTCCTGCATCGCCTCGAGCAGCGCACTCTGCACCTTGGCAGGAGCACGGTTGATCTCATCTGCCAATACGAAGTTGGCAAATACCGGACCTTTCTTCACATGAAAAGCCTCGTCCTTCTGCGAGTACACCAAAGTACCCACAACGTCGGCTGGCAAGAGGTCGGGAGTGAACTGGATACGGCTGAAGTCTGCGTCTACAAGACTTGACAATGTCTTGATGGCAAGTGTCTTTGCCAGTCCCGGAACACCTTCCAACAGGATGTGGCCATCGCTAAGGAGCGAGATGAGCAACGACTCTACAAGGTGCTTTTGGCCTACGATTACCTGGTTCATACCGGTCACCAGATTGGTGACAAAACTGCTTTGCTGTTCTATCCGGGCATTGAGTTGGCGGATATCTATTGAT
>ERZ1032113.516-NODE-516-length-10668-cov-7.185056_pt1 | contig 10668 bp, 5 predicted proteins | sample MGYA00518164_ERZ1032113 | MGnify/ENA primary metagenome ERZ1032113 (study PRJEB33719, sample SAMN04261305) | wastewater metagenome | biome: rural village; feature: human; material: feces | host: Homo sapiens | place: El Salvador | collected 2014-01-14 ... | reverse complement strand
AGATTTATAATCATATGATTTTTCTTTTTCTATGAGTAAGTCCTCTATTTCCTTTGCTTTTGCTGTTACAATGTCAAGTTTATCTGAATACATATTTAATAATTTAGATAGTTCCTTGTCATTTTTGTCTATTTGGATAGCTTTATTAAGTATATCTATAGCGCTTGTGTAAGAACCAGACTGAGCCAGCTGGGATGCCTCGTCTATAAAGGATTTGACTTTTTGCTTTTTGGCTTTTATTTCTGCGTTATTAAAAAGATCAAGTACTTCTGGGGCATTAGGGAAAATTAAAAGTGCGTCCTTACAGAGTTCAAGCATTTTTGTATAGTTTTCATCCCATTGAGCTGCTTTTATTTCACTTTGTAAAACATTCCATTTTGCTTGTTTCTGCGCAAAAAGCTCCTTCGTGATGTTAATATCTGAAATACGAGCGCTCCACTTTCGTGAGTTTGTAAAATCGACCTCTATGAGTTCATTGCAGGCGGTTATAGCATCATCATATCGACCTTCATTCAATGCAGAATTAAGTTGATTGGAGAGTTTCTCTACTCTGCTATTAGTAGCTTGCTGTTCTTTTTTGATTCGAGTCTCGCGCTCAATAATATCCTTATAATCAACATCGAGAAGTTTAGCCTTTTGGAGTTCTTGAATAGCCTCAGAGTATGCTTTTTGTGCAATAAACAAATCGGCACGATTAAGGTATCTTTCGAGTTCTTTCTGACTCTTAATTCGACGAATTGAGTCCTCTTTGATACGTAATGCCTCTTTTGAGTCCGACATAAAACTAAGAGCTTCCTCTGCTTTGAATTTTGCAGCTTCGTAGTCGTTCTCATCGTATGCGGCTTTTGCTTGTTGAATCTTTTCTTTATAATGATTCTGCTGAACTGACAATTCTGCTTTCTTACGGAGTGCCTCTTCGTGTTTTTGTTTGGCCTCTTCATCATCCGGGCGCAAGGTAAGAGCAATGTTAAAGAACTCCTCCATTTTGTCATAGTCATGCTCTCGTTCTGCATCATATCCCATGTCCATGGCATCCTTAAATTTACGCTCTGCTTCTGTTGCTTCTTTTTCGATTGCAGCCTTTGCATCAGCTTCTTCCTTAGCGCGTTTCATGGCTGCAGCTTCCTCTTCTGCAATTTTGATACGACGAAGTTCCGCTTCTGCATTACCCCTCATCACATTTTGTGCAGCAGAGAACTGACTACAATCTATGAAAGTGTAAGCACTTACCAATGATGACAAGTCTGAATCCTTGTAACTTACCATCTTGCAATCATCAAGATTATAGTAGCTACGTAATTCCTTCTTAAACTGAATGTTGGTAAATGTATTACCCAAGAACAATATTCCTTTAATTTGTTCATGGCTTACACCTGCATCCTTAACAAAGCGAACAATTACGTTTATGATGTCCTTGACAATCTTATCTGTTCTCTCATCAATCTTTGATTTCTTGACTTGAACTGGATAATTCTTAAAAGGGTCACGAGATAAAGTTACGTTTGTGAGCTCAACTGGAATATAACTTCTTGCAGACGCTAACTTAACAAGCCAATCATCTACAAATTGATTCATTCTCAGATATTCAGACTCTCGTTCTTCCTTTGTTTTCAGCAAGTACTCTCTTTCATTTATATTATCAACCACATTTTCTATCAAAGCACGGCTTCTAACATCGGTTCCAAGACCTTCAAGAACATCTTCCTTCTCTCTATTGAATAGATCATCTGTTTTCTGATAGAGTGCATAGTGAAGATTTTCATTACAAGCATTTAGAACAAGGTAATATCCATCTTCTGTATAGTTGCTTTTTTTAGCAGCATATTCCAAAGCCAGATGGCAAATACGCGCAACACTCTCCTGTACAACAAATTTTTCTTCTTTCAACTCCTCAATAAAGAGAAGACGTGAAGCCAAAGAAATGTCTTTTGAGAATGATATGTAGGTGGTTATATCCCCATCTTCGTCCATATCCTTGCGTAAATCATCAAAAATCTTTGAAGACTTAAATATTCCCTTCATTGGTTGGGAACGTTTAAACATGGTATATTGGGCCGAAGACTGAGTAATCAAAGAGAATACATCACCATAATAGTGAGGTTCGTTGTTACGAAACTTGCTCTGGAACCCCTTGCCATAGGAAATTTCGTCATTGGCAACATCTTCATAGAAATAGAGCCAAATGCGATCCTCGCGGTTAGGTAGATTTACAAGACGAGTGATACCGTCGGTGTTTACAGCACCGACAATATACCACTTGTCTATGTATAGAGCTAATGACTTCATATTATTTGGATTCCTTCCAACTTATTACTGGTTAAAAGCTTTTCTAATCAAAGTGCTAAGGAAACAGATTCCTTCTGCGATGATGATTGGCTGATGATAGTGGAAACCTTCTCCAGACTTCGCTTTATCCTTAGCTTTCTTGTATTCTCTATCATTGTTGCAAATGAAGCTTGCTATCTTGCTTGGAAGATCAGACAAATCATCACGTAACTCGCTATCAGCCTTAGCATAAAGCTTTGTCTTCTGGCTAACAAACTCGATAAATATATCCATGAATGCCTCAAAGTTGGTGATTCCTGAGAAATCGAAGTTGCCCATATCGTCAGAGAAATAGTCTCCGGTAAGTTCATCCTCAACTGACAAACTCTTCATGCTACCTCCAGGAATAAGATACTTGACTCCTATTTCGCCACATATGTCACGGTCTTCAGCCTTCTGTTTCTTGACAACATCTTTAGGATCACACAGACCCTTAGCAACTTCTGCTTTATTGTCAACTTCAATTTCATCACGATACTTAACAGTTAACTCAACATTTGTTACGCAATGAACACCGGCATTGAGGCAGGTTGAATAATACTCTCGAGTTGCACGGTTTCCTGCTGAATTGCGGAGCCAGTGGAAAATACGTCCACCCTTACCAAAAGAAAGAATGTCAATTCGGTCGATGTTACCTAAGTTGTTATCTTTAATCGTCTTACCAATCAACATACCAGAATAGTACAAGAGCAGACCTGTTACATAAGCAGGGATTGTGAATACGAATTTTGCATCACGGTTGATTGTATCATAGAAGTTTTCGTAATCATCAAGAGTCTTCAACTGATCAAAGATATTATTCAAGTAGTAAGGAGCCTTGTTTGCTTCTGTCAAGACATCGCGGATATTGGATACATAAACTGCACGTTGGTTACTTTCGTGGAAGTTTACCAATGCTTGACGGAATGTTTCGGACTTAATGACAGCATCGAAGAATACACCTGCTGCAAGACGGACAGAACTTTCACGGAACAATGTAGCCTTGTTTCCATTGTTAGGATCCTTTCCAAGAAGCAGAATATCGCTCGTGCTACCACCTACGTCAATACCAAGGAACATGTTATTGCCTGCTAAACCGAAATCTTGCGAGAGAGCAAAGCTACATACAGCTTCTGCCTCTGTAGGATAGCTCTCATTGATCTCTGGCTTTCTACCTGTTGTGATTGGATAGATCTTCTGCAAATCGTTGAAAATCTTGTCATAGTCATTTACATCTGATTCCATCATAGAACCAGGATGGCTCCAACTGATTTCTTCGGGACGAATCTTATTTTTATAAAGGAATGCGCATGTCTGGAGCCAAATAGACTTCAGGTATGCACGCTTTTTTTCAAGTCCCTTCTCGTTGTCCAACCACTTCATGTTATAATGAAGAGTACCAGCCTGAGTCTTTATTTCAAATTCATCCATCTCGCGAACCACCACATTTGGACGGTTTACAGGAACACCTCCAGCAACTTCCTCAGATTGGTTGTAGCAGTTGTATCGTGAATCATGCTCATGCAACCATGATTTCAATTGTCCATTCTCTGCTGGGTAGTTAGTGAAGAATAAAAGTTCATCATTACCAGCATTGGCCTTCTTGTTATCATTCTCATTGCCGACAAGGACAGCACGATTATTCTCAAACTGAACTGGCATAGCGCCCCGGTCATTTGCATTATAATAAACACAAGTGTTGTTACTACCAAAATCGATTCCAACTACAGCAGTACTCTTCATGTCGATGGAAGACAGATCCTTTATAATGCTATGACGAAGCATCAGGTAGCCAGCACGCTCATCGTGACCACCCTTTTGCACAGTGGCTAAAAGACCTTCAAATGGCTTATCAGCTGCAATAATGTTGTACTTTGGAAGATCTTCAACCTTACCTGCAGGATAAGTAATTAAAGGTTTAATGTGTACCCCAAGTTCTTCGTTTGGTGCTGCCTCATACTGTGGAGTAAAGAATTTTTCGTTACCATCACGGATGATATTTCCTTCAAACTTGAAAATAGGTTGGAACTTGTTCTTAGCATCAGCAGTGAACTCCGTATATATATAATACTTATTCCACCGGTCAGACACAAAGTTTGGCCACATGATAACGCGTCCCATATCTTCCATCCATTCAATCTGGTACTCACGAGTGTTGAGTGTTACGCTTTCACCATCAATTTCAACTACCATAGAAACAGAAAGCATATCGCCATTATCACTAATTGAAGCTGTAATATGGCTATTACCTCCTGCATTGTAATCTAGCAATTCAGCAAAGCGATTTTTGAAAATGTCTATACCCATCTCTGAAAGAGGTATAGTGAAATAGCACGTAGATCCAGAATGTAGATCCTTTACCTGTAAATAATAAACAGGTGCTTCAGAACGCTTCTGGCGTTGTTCCGCATCCTCAGCCCAACCAAGTACATAACTGTCAGAACTGAGAAGATTTTGAATGTCGCCAATCTCCTGATAGTCTGTCCCATTGACATATGTAAATGTAAAGTCTGGCTTCATGTATACAGGAACATCGCTACAGAACAACACATTGAATGGACAAGACAAAGCACCGTAAGTTGGGATGGGACCCATATTACGCAGATTTCCATGAGCCTTCTGGAGAATTTCAGATTCCCAATCACGGCTCATACTCTTGAAGCCATCAATATTTACTCGCTGCTCATCCTGACGGAACTGGTTAACCTTGTTCTCGAAAGCATCAAGGTTGCCATTCATATTCTTGACAAACAGATAGAGCTTTTGTAACTGGTCTGGTGAGAGATATGGCATTGGATCCTCCAACTTACCATTTCTATACCAGCTAATATCATTCATGCCATTCAGGTTTGAATAATTCACGCCAGTAAAAACACCCGTCAGTGGTGATGTTCCACCAATAAGTTGGTCCTTATAATACAACAGATGAATGTATGGCTGTGCATCAGGATCTTTAGCAAGAACATCCTGATTGCTCCAAATATCTTTGTCGTTGAAAAGCATACGACCGAATGCAGAAGCAATTTCATAATCACCTCCCTTTGCATTCATGACTACAGGTTTTGAAATGCGAATGCGATCTGAGTACAAAGCCATCAAAGCCAATAGACCTCTCCACTCTCCGTGAAGCATCTCATAAAACTGGGTAAGACCAGAGTTTGAAATTGCAGGATCAGGATTTGCTAAAGTTCCAAGCGCAAACTTAAAAAGTTTTGCTCGTGCCCATGGCGTAGGTACACCTGAAATTAGTGCAGCAATTTTGTCTGCACTTACATCTTCGAGAATTTTTCCTGTTTGGATTCCCTGGATATAGGAAGACGCCATGTTCAGGTCATTCCAATTACCCTGTGTGCCAGTTGTAAGAGTTGTATAGCTCTTTATCAATAAAGCTTTAGACATAGCGTATCAAATTAGTTTATGTTATAGATTTTGCAAAGCGTATCATAAACGAGCTTATAGAAACGCTCTCCAGTATTTGTAATCGTTGTCGGGGTTCCGTTATGTAGTGTTTTTATAAATTCTTCCTTAAAAGAATTGAATTTGGAGCCAAAGAAGCCAACAGAGAAAGTCCAATCCTTACCAATGCCTTCATTCCTATACAAGTTCTTGTTCCAATCGTATTTGTGCAATTCCTTCATAGTATGGAATGCAAACAACTTAGGGTTAAAAAGGAAATTATCACCACCACCAGCAGAACGATGAATTTGACGAATCCATCCTTCTGCAAATTCGTCATTTACCTTACGAACATTGAAGAGACTGAAATATTTCTTTAAGTACTCAACTTGGTTTACATCCATTCCGTCGAATCCTGTAATTTCCTTATGATTACCGCAACGAACACCCTCAACAAAGTCAATATTAGGATCGTTACAGAGGAATGAGAATGCTATAAGCATGCCGAATTTCTTCGCAAAGTCTTTGTCATAGTTATCCTTGTTGCCAACGAAATCCTTGAATTCAAACTTGCCCGATCCATCAACTGCACGATACACATAGTCCGTTTCACCAGCACTCTTATTCTCCTTCAAATGAGCTATGTCACAATTAAAGAAGTCAAGAGCAGCACTTGCTGCAAGGAGTTCTATGTAGTGCGAATCATTCTTTTGTTCACCACCACCCGTAATGGTCTTGGTTATCTTGTCCTTTTCACGTACCATAGGATCCCAACCCTGTCCGTCTGTTCCCATCATATAGAAACGCTGGTACGTATTCTTGACAGTTGTATCATCATCATAGAACATCATTGCAACCTGGGAATTTAATGCAAATTTGTCACTGGTAGCTATAACCTTTTGGTCTTTCAATTCTTCTGCGGAAGGAGCCTTGAAACTGAAATATGCAGTCAAGAGTGTTGATGCAAAGTATGCTCGACCTAAAATGTTGGCTGCACCATTACTCATAATACTTGCAGCCTCAGAAATAGCCTGAGGTATAATAGGGATAGAAGAAGCTCCAGTTCCTCCAAATACAGAGCCTAAGATAAAGACCTTGGGATCGCTACCACCATTGCATGCTTGAATAAGAACTTGAAGGAACTGCTTCAGTTCATTATCCATACGTGAACGTGCAGCCTCAATAATCGAGTGATACATCATCATGGAACCGAGATGAGTTTGTGCTCGATATCCATGACGCAAATTGAAGTTCTCTACATTATCTGTAAGAACCAAATCTGCCAAGTCTGCCTCCTCAGGATTATTATACTTGGTATTACCATAGTTAAAAACATCATTGAAGGTACTCTTTTTTTCGTAGTTAGGACTGAACTCATAATATTTTATATCAGCAGAAAAGAACGTATCTGTCAATGACGTGCGATTTGCCTTATCCAAATTTTTAGCATTAACATAGGCTTCTTTGACCTCTTTTAATCGAGAAAAATTACCATTGTTCTTATCGGTGTCAAGAGCTAAAAGGTGTATCTCAGTATCGTCAAACATGCCCATTGCACAAAGATGAATCAAGGACTCAATGCAACGCATGCCGGTACCACCGATACCCATTACGAAATACTGTTTTGCCATATTCGCGTAATTATTAGATTGTGTTATGCATTCTTTTCTTTACCAAGAATGGAACCGAATTTCTTGTGTCTGAAGGTAAACATGAGAATTATACCACCAACAAGATATACGCCCAAGTTAATAAAGATACTTATGAAATTTGTATCAGAGAACATACTTTGCCAACCTACATTTATAATATTGGGCTTAACAAAGAGATCGTTGTATATATAGAAAAACGCGGCTGCAGCAAGACCTATAATTACATACCAAATTCTACGGGTTATGTAAGAACGATCATTGCCACCTTTATAGGCAATCAATGATGCAACTAAAAATGAAAAACCTAATGCTACTGCACCTACTATCGCAGCATAAACCATAGTCTCGTCCTGTAAAGACTGAAGAGCGGGAAGAGTTGTTATTCTCATATGTCCTATATTTTTTAATATTTATTGCTTTTAATATAAATTGTATAGAAAGGGGAGTGCTTCATTTGATTCTCCAAATCTTTATCAACGAGACATTGTTCTACGCTTGTAACCACAGAACTGTTGGTAATACCAGGGTGCCCAAGAAGATCAAAAGTAAACATGGAAGAATACTTTGAAAACACGTTTTCGGTTTTAGTAATAAAGAAATCTATTTTGAAATAATTGTTTGGCTTTCCAATAAGGAAGGCATTATTGTAATTCATGACATCAAAATAGAGATTTATCATTCCGTGTCGTTCAAATTCCTTATGATCAACCACAAGAAAGTTTGGGCACTCTGGAAGTTCTTCACCAAGAGCGCCTACTTTTTCTCCAGACTCTTTTCGCATATAATAGTCCATATATGCCATATTCATGTCATAAACTTTCACATCAACGTCTGTAATCTTATAACCACCGAACGAGTTTCTATCTACTTTTAAGCCCTTAATAACGAAATCACCATTAGGAAGTGGATTACCTGTTTGTTCATCAACTGCACCCATGATATAATTTTCTATTTGTTTCCAATCCAAAGTCCAATCTTGTATCTCAAAAATACCATAAGGCTCAATTTTTGCAGCAAGCAAATCATTTGTCTGTGAAGAGTTTCCTTCTGCCATAATGTTAGGATGGTCTGCTGAAAGATGGAAAATCTGAACATTTGGGAATTGTTCTAAAGATGCCGTTTGAGCGATACGGTCATATATGTTATTCTTCAACCTTGTATCTGTGAAAAGAAAATAAAAACGCTTCTTGTTATATTGAAGACCATTATTGGTCTCTATATAAGGCTCAGAGATAATAAAGATATCGTGCCCTTTTTTCATCCATGTTTTAAAAGCGTCTGCCAAATATGGATTATTAGGATTGGCACCAGCCATAGTGGGATTATAGTATTCACCATCAGTCAGAAGTGCAGCTTCTGTATTACCCTTTGCAATTTGTTCTGCTGCAGATTTTAAATCCGCATAATTAACTTCGTGTATATTCAGAAGGCGATTATATGTATCTGCTGGAATTTCTTGCTTTATAGAATCTCCTTTTATTGAATGAAAGGTTTTTGTAGCTTCTACAAAAGACGGAACTAGCTTTACATAAAGGGCAGAGGTTTTCATGCCTTCGGCGATACAAGTGGAATAATCAACATACAACGCTAATTTACCTTCTTCAAGCATATTTGCAGAATGAAGAAAATTTGCCACATGAAAATCTTTAATACACCTTGTATCCTCTGGAGTAGGAGTAGTGTTTTTGCATGAATACAACCCACTAACACTAAAAAGACATATTGCTCCAGTTATAAATTCTAAAATTTTACTATTCATATTCTATAGTTTTAATTTTTTTTCTCAATAAACGCGCTTGGCACATAAGCTGTGCACACAGTCAGAAGTCCGTCGATTACAATGCCAACACGTTGTTGGCTTTGGTAGCGGGCTACTATTCCGACTACTCCTTTAAACTTTCCTTCTATTATTCGCACCTTTTGACCCGACTTGAATTTCTCCACTTCTTCTGTTGAAGCAATAATATCATCAGAATCAGTAGCACAAATTATCTTTAGGCTGTTCATCTGATTGTCTGGTACGACCAAAGGCACCTTGCCAATCTTGTTGCCAACGTGAGTATGTCGATAATAAAAGCGGAGGTAGGGGAGGTTTATGTTGTCGTAAACAAAAGTTTTTAATTCTTCTTCTGTACCGTATGCAAAGAAGATATTAGGAATGCGTGATTCTTCGATTGCAATGCGTTTGCCATTTACAATCTTTATACTCTTTAATGTTGGATAAAAAGCAACGACATTTTTACTTGTTAGGTAAGCGTATGCTTTCTTTTCTCTGCCATATGTAGTACGGAGAGCATACCAATGGGGAGTGTCCTGCGATTTGTTATAATTGCCTATATTAGTTGCCGACAGGACATTATGGGTGGACACCCCTGTTTGTAAGTTCTTAGGTTTGATAGGATTTTGAACTTCGGGGAGGACGTTGGAGGTAAGTCCAGCGCTTGGAGGAGATTGTTTGTCTCCTACTATGCATTTTACATCTGACGTGGCGCAATATTCTTCCATATCGTGATGGTACCTTATCAAAGACTTGACTTGATACACAGACACAAAAAAAGCGTGAGTCGTCCTGTTGTCCGTCCCACACATCGAGGCTCTAGCACTGCCTATCTAAGTTGAACAGACAACGTCAGAGCCCACGCCGATATGATATATGCAACCGTTAAGAGACCTCCGTAAACAGATACGATATCCCCCATAAGGGTACAATAAGTGCTTACAAGGTCTCCACGGGATTGATGTAATCACACCCCTGGACATCTACCGTTGCTACGTTCAAGACTTAGATTGATGAATTTGCTAGATTCGATGTGTCTCAAACTTCGCGTTGAGTAAACGCCTTTAATATGTCTTGGATTATCGTCCCACCCAAGCCCGCTTTGCACAGATAAGTCTTTTGATCCAACCATGCTCCACACGGCGTGAGCTGTCTCATATTGTTTTTACAAGAACTCGTCTTGGCTCAATATTGAAATTGAGACATGATAACCCAAAGACAAAATTATATAATTTTTCCTATACTAAAAAATAAATGTCAAGAAAATCCTTTAATTAACAGTATTTAAGAAAAAGATGTTTTTGTCATATCAAAACAGCAAATAAGTGGTGATATGGCTATTAAAACAGTAATACGTGATACTTGCCCAAGTATCATAGGATACTTTTTCCACCATTTTTTTGTTAGCATTTGTTAGGAAGGAAAACTCCCTACCTTGTTCTTCATCATAGAATTTGACGAGTCTGAGTTTCTCCGGATACTTCCGGTATGAATTGTATTCAGTGAATTCAATCACAGCATCTGTCAATATATTCTTTG
>ERZ1032113.512-NODE-512-length-10698-cov-5.150521_pt1 | contig 10698 bp, 6 predicted proteins | sample MGYA00518164_ERZ1032113 | MGnify/ENA primary metagenome ERZ1032113 (study PRJEB33719, sample SAMN04261305) | wastewater metagenome | biome: rural village; feature: human; material: feces | host: Homo sapiens | place: El Salvador | collected 2014-01-14 ... | reverse complement strand
GGGACGCGTCGCCCCCATTAGAGGTAGAGTTGAGTCCGTTCGCATGTTTACGCTTACCAGGCTGCAATAATTTGAGATGGAAAACCACAAAACGCATGGCGATGACTACGGATATAAATCATCATACGCGCCACATATTATTTGCCAAACAGAGCCTTGAGCAAAGCGCGACCTATTTTACGCTCCACACCGGCACGTGTGGTTGGAATGCCCATTGTGCGGGCGAACTGTTGTTTGGCACGGGTGATGCCCAATGCGCGCTTGAGCGAGAAACTCAAACCTGGAATGCGTGTGTTTGTCATAATTGGGAGTTTTTATAGCGTTGGACCTATTTACTTGTTAATCGAAATCTCTACCAGATACATCACTTTATTAACGTGGTATTATCCAATGAGTTCAATTTGTTATTCTTAGTGCAAAGTTAAGCTGGCGGCATGCCGTTTACACACATTCTGCAATATTATATGCAAAACCATAATTTTGCGCATTAAGCCACGGTGCAATATTGCAACACGCCTTCCACAGCCCACTCGTCACGTGGCACACACGACAAGCCTGTCTATATGGCTGCAATGTGCTGCCACTCCTCATCTTGGAGCAGTGGCACAAGTTCGCCGTCTTCGTTCGAGCAATAGAACATGGTTGCAGACAGGTCGATGGTATAATTGCCCAACAGCTCATTACGCACAATGCAATAGCTGTCTACGTGATATAGCAAATTGCCAAGGGCCTTGATCTGCTTTTTTAGTAACGCCAGCATGGGGCCACGCGTACTGTAATCGCAAATGTTGGGTGCTTTGGACAGCGTGCCACCAAACTTGGCATATATCATGCGATACTTCTGCATCAAGCGGTCCATGTGACGGTTAAACTTGTCCAAAGACTTTTGGCCACCAGTCGGCGGCGTAAAGTTGATACCACCATTGGCGGCCTCGAGCATAAACAGTGCATAGAGGGCCTTTTCGCGACGGTGTATTTTCTCTATTTTGGCATCAGCATCAGGAAAGCGTATGTGCCCGTTCACCGTGTCAATCACCACCGTGCTTTTGATGCCGCGGCGCAGCATGAGCAAATCGAACAACTGACGATAAAACCCCTTGTACACAAAATGGCCAGGGGTATTGTGCCAATAGTTCAATCTCATATTACTGAAATGCTGTGCAAAGGTGGCAAGCAGCTTGTTTATATCACTTACAATGTCCTTTCCCAACTCAAGCAGCATGAAGTTTGAATAGCTCCTGCCTTCAACCTCCGACTCGCCTACCTTCACCATCAGCGATGGCGCAATCATCAACATTTGCTTCACGCCAAGTTTGGCAGAGAGCAAATCGCGGCAGAATTCGGGTGTAGTGAGGTGGCACAAGCGCTGCTGCACATTTTGCGCACGCTCGTTGCTGACTGAAGGGTAAAGGAATTTGATGGTCTGAAACAACACTTCGGGCTGAATGCTGTCATATTGCAGGCGGGGGATATACACAAAGTCAAACCCCGCCAAACGTATTTTGCTTGCCAACTCGTCGTAATGCGCCTCTATGCAGCTGTTGACGTGCGCGTCATACTGACACTCTACGTACAGTATCTGGGTGTCATCAAATTGCATATAATCATTGTTAACCGACAGCATGCTCACCGACTCGTTATTTTCATTCTCAAAGCAATAACGCAGGGCCAATATGAGCAGGGCCTCAGCACGGGCACAATAATTGTCGGACATGGCCACCTCAGTAAAGTCTGTTATAAGTTGTTGGCGCAATGCCGCATCTGACTGCAACAATATGTGCAACGCATCGGCAAATGTCAGCTTTTCAGCCATACACTCGTCGTCAGGCGCTATGTGATAGCGCGCGCGCATTTTTTCTAAATAGCTTATTTCTTTGCAGTCTATTATGCCATCAGCCTTTATCAAGTCGGCCACCACACGCATCAAACTCGCTTTCTCGTTTTTCGTCATAATCTCATAGCATTAGCATTACGGCATTATTTTCGTTCCGTAACGCGAATATAGTTAAAAGCATTTTACGCCCCACCAATTACACACGCATTAACACAATATTTATAAAATCACGCATATATTGCCGCAACATGACATCTCGCGAAATTGTAATTTTCAGCATGCCGCCGCAGCGGTTGGAGCTACACTTATTAATGACAAAAACACCAAGATTGTTAACAAGCAAACGCAAAATATTTTGGTTTGGCGCAATTAGAACGTTGCAACAACAAATTCGAAAACTTTGGACATTACAGCCTCAACATTGCAAAATACAAGATAACGCGGACATTGCTGCTTAACTTTGCCAACGAAAACAAACAAAACATAAGCAACCATGACAACTCCCGAAGACCAAAAGCGCGAAGATTTTATCAAGCATTTCAAGGAACTCAACAAAGACAAGGATACGACAAAGCTCTTTTTCGACCTCACAGCCGACGAAGCCAAGGCCCTGCTCATGACTTCGGCACACTACCACAATTTTGAAATGCCCGAATACTTCAACTTTGACAATGTGCTCAATCATGTACAGAATACGGTGGGCAACCGTCCCTACACCGAGTGCCTGCACCAATCGATTGACATAAACAGTTGCAACGGGGTTAATATTGACATATTGCTCAACAAAGACGGACACTACGCAGTACGCCCCCTCACGCTGTGCAACCCGTACCTCTACTACTTTATGGTACGCACACTCTGCACGCCTGAGGCTTGGCAAAGCATCTCACAGAACTTAAGCGCTTGCCAAGTGCCACACATCATGGCGGGCGGACTGCCTGTGGTGCCGGCTAAAGTGGAAAAGTTCCACAACAGCACCATCATATTTAACTGGTGGCGAAACATGGAGCAACGCAGCCTCGAATTGGCGGTTGACTACCGCTATATGTTTGTAACCGACATTACCAACTGCTATGGCTCTATCAATCCGCAAACTATAGATTGGGCTTTGTCGCGCCGCAACACACAAAAGGCCACCGACAGCAATCATGCGCTCGCCAACGACATTATCAAACTGCTGCACGGTATGCAGCATGGCCACCAAGCTAGCATTCCGCAAGGCAGCACGCTGTTTGACATATTGGCCGAGATTGTGCTGTCATACGCCGACTTGCTGCTGCACGAGGCATTGGAGCGCGAGGGCATTACGCAGGGGTATGAGGTGCTGCGCTACCGCGATGATTACCGCATATTCTGCAATAATAGTAATCAGCTCGAACGTATTTCATACATCTTGCAGCAGGTGCTTGAAAGCCTTGGTTTGCGCATGAACACCGACAAGACACGCATTACCGACGACGTGGTGACAAACAGCATCAAACCCGACAAACTGTACATATTGGAGCATGCGCCCGTTATCGACGGCAAGCAGCACAACCTGCAAAAGCACTTGCTCTACGTCCTGCAGTTTGCACGCAAATTCCCCAATTCCGGACAGTTGCGCTCACTATTGTGCCGCATACACAAAAGGGTAATGAACGGTGATTATGGTGAGAAACTCACCCATGTGCTTTCAATAGACCTTACGGATGAGAATCCTACCACATCGAAAACGGCGGAGGATAAATTACCCGATATCATTACAATCATTGGCAACGCTGACGCGATGGCTGCCATTGCCTTGCAAATTGCCATCGAAAACATGCCCGTAGCCCATTATGCTTTGCGCATTATCGGTGACATTGTGAGTTATACGCAGGCACGCAAAATGGGCCTTCCTGAGAACCACGACGACTTGCTGCTGCGCATTCGCCAGCGCTTAATCAACATGCCTAACGCAGACTATCTCAAACTGTGGTTGCAGAGTCTGACAAACAAACTGGATAAAGCCAACAACACGCCTTCGCCCTACGACACTCCCTTGTGCCGCCTGGTTGCCGGCCTGCAAACCGAACTGTGGAATAACAGTTGGCTCGTCCCCGCACTCGCCAACAGTCTGCCTGTACAATCTGTCGTTAACAAGGATGCCATACCCCAAGAGAGTAAAATAACTATCAACGAAAACAGCACCAACTTCTACGATGCGATAGAAGATGCGCTTAATAGTTTGTAAGTTGACAAGTTGACTGGACACTAAAAAATGAGAGTGAAACGCTCGCACTATAATAGGCGAAGCGTTTCACTCTCACTTGTTTATTAGTAGCTTTCAAAGGCTTTTCATTGCATTACTCGTCCAGCATTTCCAATGTAAGCTCGCACCGGCACCCCGCATAAAAGGTGTCAAGCACCTGTTCAAACACATCGCCAGGACTAACGGCGTCAAAGAGTGTCATACACGATTGCACCTTCTGCGCATCTATGCCACCGAGTATTTGCTCTACCGGCGTGCCAGCGTGCTGCAACAGGGCACGGCTTATCTCTGTCAACCGCTTGCGCAATGTGCGATTGGCCAAATAAGCTCGGGCCTCAGCCTCCGACGCTATACCGTAATAACGCGACATTCGGCTGTAACCAAGTCCGCGCATCTGCGGAAATATGTACCACACCCAATGCGACTGCTTGCAACCTTGCACAATCTCGGCCAAAGCCTTTTCGTACTCGCCACCGTCCTGTGCCTCAATAAATCTGTTTACATCATCTTCCATATTCTTGCCTGATAAAAAGGTCCGGAGCAGTGTGCAATACAGCACTTACTGCTCCGGAACCATCATATACTAAATATCATCAAAATTTAACCGTACCCAAGTTGCGGTCAACCAGCATGCCGTCCTTGGCAGTGAGGTTGAACTTGCCAGCCTTCTTGGCCTTGAACTTGATCACAAACAGGTTGTGGTCGCCCTCGTCAAGCAAGAAGTTGTTGCCACGGTTCACAAACGTGGGGAAGAGTTCCTTCTGGCCATTGGTGTGCAGGCGGTCATAGGTGAGATTCACCATATCCTTCATGTTGAGCAGTTCAACACCTGCATACTCCAATTCGCTTGTGCTGTAAGGCAAAGCAAAGCTCAAGGCATTGACATAGTGCAAGCCCTTGCCGCTCACCGTTACCTCAACCATATCGCCTGCGGCGAAGGTCTTCTTGTTAGGTGTGAGCACCAACTTGCCAGCCACCTTGTCGTTTGAGTTGCGCACACCGCCATCAAGTTCGGTTGCCACACACGAGATGTCGTAGGCATCAATCAAGCCATTCTTGTTGATGTCACCTGCACTCACATAGTCAAAGTCGCTATCGCCCTTGCGCAAGCCCGTATAGTTCATGTACGAGGTCAAGTCATTCTCGTCAATGCGCTTATCGTGGTTGATATCGCCCTGGTAGAAGCTTTCAGAGCCTGCCACCTTGAAGATGTACATCTGACTGCCCGAAGCAAAGTTGCCCACAGCCTTGTCAAGGTGCATCTTCACATAGCGTGCCTCAGGATTACCGGCAAAGCTGAATGTCTTGTGGTCGGCATTCTGTGCCCACTCAAACTTGACGGGGGCACTCCATGTCTGGCGGTCGGTACTGTATGAGAAACTACCAGCGAGCAATGTGCCATTGCCTGCGTCCTCACGCGGAATGTATTCCAAGCGGTCGAGCTTGTTCACTGAGCGCAGGTCGATGGTAATGTCGGCAGGCACGCCCTCGCCCTTGCCCCACTTAGTGTGCCAGGGGCTCTTCTCATCAAAATCGAACATCTTGTCAATGCCCTGGCCCGGCTGGTCCTCAGCAGAGTTTTGGGCCTTGATGCCCTTGATGGCGAACTCGAGCGGGTTGCTCTTTGTTGTGGCCGAAGCATTGCTCCAGTCCGAATAGCCGTCCTTGTTCACAGCACGCACCTTGAAGGCGTATGCCGTTTCGGGGTCAAGGCCATCGATTGTAAACGCTTTGTCGCGTATGGTTGAGTAGAGCATGCCGTTATACTCTATTTCGTAGAAGTCGGCATTCTCCTGCTTGTTCCACGACGGTGTAAGGCTGAACACGCCCACATTGTTCTCGGCAAAGTCCACCTTCGGAGCCGAAAGCGCACCAGAGTGTGTACGCAGGCGGTCGGCCGGGTTAAACTCAAAGCCGTCTACCTTCACGTCTATCAAGTTGGCAGTTACATCAGTCTTACCAATCTTCACGAGCAGCTGCGGGTTCTTTATTATTTCCTTCTTGGCCATCTCGCTACCGGGGGTAGCAAAGCGGTTGAGGTTAGGTTTCTCGTTATAGTAGTACACATCGGTGCCCTTTTCAAAGTCGGCAAGCGAGGTCACCTTTGTCAGTTTCACACCCTTCTTGCCCACCTTGGCAGTCACGCTCTTGGGCGCTTTGCTCACATTGATGCGGAGCTCGGTCTCCTTTTGCGGTTCAAAGCCCTCAAACTTGCCGTAGGTAGGATTGATAGTCACCACGAGTTTGCCCTTGCCGTTGGCATAGGTCGACACCGCGGTACGTGTACACTGACCACTCAAGTACGCCTGCGTCTCGCCATCGTCATCATACTGGCTGAAACCATTTGTGCCAGCTGCCGTAGAATATATTTCGTAAGCACGGTAGTCCTTGCGTATCTGCGACGGGTTGTTGTTGGGGTTGGCCATCGGAATGATGGCATCGGCCTTCACAAACACGGGCAACTTCCACAGCGGTGCATCGTAAGTGTTGATAATGCGTCCGCCCTCGTACACATCGCCATTGTAATAGTCCACCCAACGGCCCTCGGGCAAATAAATGCCATTGCGTATGTCGTTGCCGTCCTTGTCCATCTTCGTTTCCTTATATATAGGTGCTACAAGGAATGACGGGCCATACATAAACTGATACTGCGTGTCGCTGCCCAACGTGTAGTCGTTAGGATAGTCAAGGAACATGGCACGTATCATGGGCTTGCCGTCCACAGCCTGGCGGGCTATGGTGTAGGTGTAGGGCAACAGTTCGCTCTTCAGTTTGAGGTATGAGCGGTTGATGCTTGTTGCGGGTTCGCCTAACACCTCGGGATATTTTGGGTTAGCACCCCAGCCGTCCATATTCAGCTCCATGGGGGTAAAGGTCTTCCACTGAAACTCACGCACATTTACGGGCACATTCTTACCGCCAAAAATACCATCTACGTCTGACGTGATGTTGGGCTGGCCCGAAAGGCCCGAGCCGATAAATGTCGGGATATGGAAACGTATGTATTCCCAATCACCGCCAGTTTGGTCACCACTCCAGATGCCTGCATAGCGCTGCGTGCCGGCCCAGCCGTCGAGTGAGATGATGAACGGGCGGGCATTCGAACCATAATAAGGCATCACCTGTGCCACATCGGCCACACCATTCAAACCAAATGAATAGCCATAGCCTACCCACGCCACATCGGTTTTGAGCACACGCACACCAGCATCGCGCACTTCCTTCACAATGTCGCGTTGCAGCAGAGGCTCAATGCCCTCTTTGGGGTGAAGGTCGCTCTGTGTCCAAAGGCCAATGTGCACGCCCTTCGAACGGGCGTAGTCGCCAAAGTCCTTCAGGTTTTGTATGTTGCCATCGAGCGACGATGTCTGACCATAGCCTGCGCCATAACCATCGTTGGGCAAGAACCAGCCAAGGGGCATATCGTTATTGATGTAGCGGTCGATGGCTGCACGTGCCGAGAACTGATAATTGTTCTTCTCACCATTAAGGCTCTCCTTCACACCGCCGTTATCCTTTTGGCTCTCGTTGTAGCGCTTGCCGTCCTCGTAGAGCATGAAGCCGTTGTCGGCCTCCTTCCAGTAGTCGCGGTTGTAAGCATTGAGGTGACCTTCGTAAAAACCGAACTTGGGCAGCAGCACCGGGTTACCAGTGAGCTGGTAAAAGTCGTTGAGCAGGTCTACCGGTTGTTTGTCCACCATAATAAAGGCGTCGAGGTAGTCCTCCTGATGCGACAAAATAACCTTACCCTCCTCGGTGGCGCCAAAGTCGTAGCGGCCGGGCTTGAAGGTGTTCCACATCACACCATAGCCACCTGTGCTCCAATAAAAAGGCGTGGGCGATGCCACACCGCCATCTACCCAGTTGTTGGTGTTTTCGATGGCAATGCTCTTGCCCTTGTGGCTGAAGCGTCCGTTCTGCACGCCGCCACCATAAAAGTACTCGCCCGATTGTGCCTTGAGCGTCAATGTGGTGCTGTTCTTGTCAAACGACACAGGAGCCACGCTCTCCACCACCGTTTCACCACTCTTGGTGTCTACCACGGTCATCAAGCCAGTCTGCTTGTCAAAGCGCACGGCAATGCGCGGTGTCGAAATTACCACGCCGTTGCTCTCGTTGCGCAAGTCAACGCTCTGTGTTGAGCGGCGTGCGTTCTCCACCAATATCTTTGCGGGAGGAGTGGCCTGCGGGTCGCGCACCACACCACCGTTGTCGTCGCGGAAGAGGCGGAATATGTTGTCGCCATAAAAATCTACTGTCAGTTGCTTGCCATCAGCATAAGTCACCTCAACTGTGGTCGGGTTTATTTTAGCCACATTCTTAATAGGGTTGCTTGAGGGCGCTGCAGCTTGTGCCACAGCACTGTTCTGCACCAACCCCGAAGCCAAGGGCAGAGCCTGCACGCCGTTGGGCGTGATGGTCAGTCCTGCCACAGCCAAAGGCAGAGCCATCACAAGTGTGGCGCATTTGTTGCCACGCTTGTTCTGAGTATTTCTTTTCATAATTTTGATGAGTATTATTGGTATTATGCGCCAAAGTTACGTATTATTTAGCAAATATGCGCGCACGCGCCTGTTTTATCACACACATCACTCGTGTTATTCATAATCGTTGCATTTTTATGCCAAAAAAAGAGTAGCACAAACGTTTTCGCTTGTGCTACTCTTTAGAGTTGGGGTATCCGGACTCGAACCAGAAAAGGCAGGACCAGAATCTGCAGTGTTACCATTACACCATACCCCAATGTTTTTAACACCTCCACCCTACCCGGGCAAGAGAATGCTAAATAAAATTGTTGGGGTACCCGGACTCGAACCAGGAAAGGCAGGACCAGAATCTGCAGTGTTACCATTACACCATACCCCAATCAAACATAAAAAATGGAGTGTACCGGGAAGCATTGCTCTCGAATACGGGTGCAAAAGTAGCACTTTATTACAAACCCGCCAAATTTTGCAGCGTTTTTTTTCTAACAATCTGTCCAACGGCTCCACAGGACAAGCCGTTACTAAAGTATCGGATTTAGTACACAAAAGATTTGTCCCCTCCCCGTCATCCCTCTTATAAATGAATGTGTGTGCTTTTTCTGCCATCTTACACTTTTTGCACGTAACAAGTTGATATTCAGAGGTTCCAAGTGTGTAAGATGATTTCAAAACATCTTACACTCCCCTACATACATCTTACACACCCCACCCCGCTGCCTTGCAATCGATTTTGTTGTACGCGGTGGGTTTTACGCCATAGGGACGTAGAAAAATTTGTCGGAGCAACAAACTTTTCTACTCCCCTATACCGTAATATCGCCCTCCCGTGATTGTATCGTGTGGCAGCGTGTGGGGTGTGTAGGTTGTGCAGGTTGCGTGTAGGTGGAATTTGCAGCATCTTACACTGAACAATATATTGATAATCAATGAGTTGCAACGTATTTGTGTAAGATGTAAGATACTCGGTGTGTAAGTTTTTGTAGTATAGTAAAACCATTCTGATATTATAGCTCATGCTCACGGATCAGAATGGTTTCACCTGACAGTATTATTTTTCATTACACGCCATTCAATGGCACAAAAAGTGATGAAATCAGGAATTTGGTGCTGTATCCCCACCGTTGGGCAAACCAACTTTCCCTCTCACATAGTTCACCACACAACAAGGCCAAACTACACAATATGCTAAAAATAGTCATGCAGCACGTACACTTTATCAATATAATGCTTAAATTTGCGCCAATATTAAACTGAGCCACTGGCAGAACCAGCTCTGGCAAGCCTGCACTTGCCATTCCGTCTGCCGGCACAACTAAACACAGAGTAATATGCAGAATATTGATTGGGCCAACCTCAAGTTTGGTTACATGCCCACCGACTACAATGTGCGCTGCTACTACCGCAACGGCAAATGGGGAGAGATTGAAGTAAGCTCTTCCGAAATCATCAACATACACATGGCTGCCACTGCCTTGCACTACGGCCAGGAAGCCTTCGAGGGCATGAAAGCTTTCCGCTGTCCCGACGGCAAAATCCGCGCTTTCCGCATCAAGGACAATGCTGAGCGCCTGCAAAGCACTTGCCGCGGCATATTGATGCCCGAACTGCCTACCGAACTCTTCGAGGCTATGGTCAAGAAGGTGGTCAAACTCAACGAGCGCTTTGTACCGCCCTACGAGAGCGGCGCCTCGCTCTACATACGTCCGCTGCTCATCGGCACAGGCGCACAAGTGGGCGTTCACCCCGCCAACGAATATCTGTTCGTCATCTTTGTCAGCCCGGTAGGCCCCTACTTCAAGGGCGGATTTGCCACAAACGACTACGTTATCATACGTGAGTACGACCGCGCTGCACCACTCGGCACCGGACGCTACAAGGTGGGTGGTAACTATGCCGCAAGTCTTGCTGCCAACAAAATGGCTCACGATGCCGGCTATGCCTCTGAGTTCTACCTCGATGCCAAGGAAAAGAAATACATCGACGAATGCGGTGCTGCCAACTTCTTCGGCATCAAGGACGGCAAGTACATCACGCCCAAGTCATCATCTATACTGCCCTCCATCACCAACCGCAGCTTGCAACAACTGGCCAAGGACCTCGGCATGGAGGTGGAAGTGCGCCCCATACCCGAAGAGGAACTTTCTACC
>ERZ1032113.508-NODE-508-length-10743-cov-72.140812_pt1 | contig 10743 bp, 12 predicted proteins | sample MGYA00518164_ERZ1032113 | MGnify/ENA primary metagenome ERZ1032113 (study PRJEB33719, sample SAMN04261305) | wastewater metagenome | biome: rural village; feature: human; material: feces | host: Homo sapiens | place: El Salvador | collected 2014-01-14 ... | reverse complement strand
TGGCACTCTTCACCACCATGCTTGCCGTGGAAATCAGCATCCTGGTGAAGCAGATTAAGAAAGGACCGGAATATGAATAAAAACTTAAGATGATAAACTTAAGATTATGAATTAACTTTATGACATTAGCATTATGACATACGAATTTTTGCAATCATACTGGTGGTTCCTCGTATCATTATTAGGAGCCCTGCTTGTGTTTCTCATGTTTGTACAGGGAGCCAACACCTTGATTTTCTGTTTGGGAAAAACGGAAGAAGAGCGTCGCCTCATCATCAACTCTACGGGGCGAAAATGGGAGTTCACCTTCACCACGCTCGTCACCTTCGGCGGAGCCTTCTTCGCCTCGTTCCCGCTGTTCTACAGCACCAGTTTCGGCGGAGCCTACTGGCTGTGGATGATCATCCTGTTCTCGTTTGTGATTCAAGCCGTGAGCTATGAATTCCAGAACAAGATAGGTAATTTTCTTGGACCGAAGACCTTTCAGATCTGCCTCATTATCAACGGCATCGTGGGTCCTCTGCTCCTTGGCGGCGCCGTAGCCACCTTCTTTAACGGCAGCAATTTCCTGATAGACAAGGGCAATATTACCAACAGTCTGCAACCCGTCATCAGCCGCTGGGCAAACGCCAGTCATGGTCTTGATGCCCTGCTCGACCCATGGAACGTGGTGCTGGGACTTGCCGTACTGATGCTAGCCCGCATCCTGGGCATGCTCTACATCAAGAACAACATCGAGCACCAGCAGATTCAGGAGCGCTGCACCCGCCAGTTGCCATGGAATGCCCTCATTTTCCTATTGTTCTTCCTGCCATTCCTCATCAGATTAATGATAAAGGATGGATTCAGCACGGCAGCAGCAGAGGCAGGAATGAGCGCAGCAGCAGGAATGAGCGCAGCATCTGCTGGCAGTACTACGATAGAGAGTATGAAGTATCTTAACAATCTTCTGGAGATGCCAATCTTGCTTGTAATATTATTAATAGGTGTAGTACTCGTTCTCTTCGGCATTTTCAAGTCATCGAGGAGCGTGCAGTATAGAAAGGGAATCTGGTTTACGGGCATCGGAACCGTGCTCACCGTGCTGGTTCTGTTGCTGATAGCCGGCTGGAACAATACCGCCTACTATCCGTCGAACATCGACCTTCAGAGTTCGCTCACTCTCGCCAACAGTTGCAGCAGCGAGTTCACGCTCCGCACCATGGCGATAGTCTCCCTCCTCATCCCGTTCGTCCTAGCCTACATCGTCTTCGCCTGGCGCGCCATCGACCGCAAGCGCATCACGCAGGAAGAAATAGAGCAGGGAGAAGCGTATTAAAAGCTAAACTATCTTAAATTTATTCTTATATCAAATAGGGTATCAAAAATAATACCTATATTTGCAGATAAAAAAGGACATGCCAGAAATATTTAGATTCTTTGGTTTTTCGTTTTTCTTTTATAGCAAGGAACACGAACCACCTCATGTTCATGTAGAAGGAGCATCAGGCATAGCTATTTTCGATTGGGATGGAACAAAATTCATCTTACGAGAAAAGCACAATATTAAAAGTAACGACATGAAACGTATAACTTTTGTCATCGAAGAAAATGCAGATATCATTTTGAAAAGATGGCAATCTTATTTCGGAAAGGAGGCAGACGATGAAGATTATTAAGATTTGGTTTAAGGGTGATTATCTTTATGGAGAAGACGATAGTGGTAAAACTTATCGCCAATCACTTTTATGGTATAAGAAATTAAGAAGTGCTACAAACGAAGAACGTGAACAGTACACCTTCGGCTTTGACGGTATTCATTGGAGAAATCTTGACGAAGATGTAAGCTTCGAAAGCTTTGCTTACGACGATGCGGAACCGACAAAATTGCAGCATTTTTTTCTTTCGCATCCAGAAATAAATATTGCTGAATTTGCCAGATTAATAGGCATGAACCCATCGCTACTTCGTAATTACATCAATGGCTTTAAGAAACCTTCAAAGGAACGTGAGCAGATGATAATTGAAAAGATCAACAACATCGGCAAGGAATACATGGCGTTGGCATGAAACAGGAAATTATAGATAAAATCAATCGATTGGCAAGCCAGGATGAGCCTTTTCTCTTTGTTATCAACTACCAGGGAGACAAGACCTTCATCCGCTTGCTATCCGATATAAATCCCGAAGAATGCCTCTTCGATTTCGAAGGAAGAGGGAACTTTTCTCATGCCAGGAAAGAGACTTTGAAGGAAGAGACTTCGGAGGAAGAGACTTCGGAGATTATCTGGAAGATAAAACCACCTCTTTATGAAGACTACGAGCGAAGCTTCGGCATCGTGAAGAGCAACATCATGGGGGGCAACAGTTATCTGACGAATCTCACCTGCCGGGTTCCCGTGAGCTGCAATCTCTCATTAGAGGAAATTTTCCATCGGGCAAAAGGAAAATATAAACTGCTGCTCAGAAGAAAGAGAACTCAAACAGAAGATAAAGCTCATCTGAAAGAAGAAGAACTGAATAAAGCTCATTTGAAAGAAGAAGAACAGAATAAAGCTCATCTGAAAGAAGAGAACATAGAAGAGATTCTCAACCCCTTCGTCTGTTTTTCTCCCGAAACCTTCATCAGAATTAAGGGCAGAAGAATCTACTCCTATCCCATGAAGGGAACCCTGGATGCATCACTTCCCGATGCAGAAAAGCAGCTGATGGAAGACCGGAAGGAGGCGGCAGAACACGCCACCATCGTAGATTTGATAAGGAACGACCTGAGCCGGGTGGCAGAGGATGTAAAGGTAGACAAATATCGTTACATCGACGTGCTGCACACCAACAAGGGCGACATTCTGCAAACCAGTTCAGAAATCAGCGGTCGCCTGCCCGAAGACTACCGGCAGCATCTGGGCGAAATCCTCGATGCCCAGCTCCCAGCCGGCTCCATCACGGGCGCCCCGAAGGATAAGACCATGCAGATTATCCACGAGGCAGAAGGCTACGACCGCGGTTTCTATACAGGCATCATGGGAATCTACGACCAGGGCGAACTCAATTCCGCTGTCATAATCAGATTCATCGAGGAAGAAGAGGAAGAAGAAAACAAAATGTATTTCAAGGCAGGCGGCGGCATCACATCAAAGAGCGATTGCCAGAGGGAATACGAGGAAGTGATTCAAAAAATCTATCTTCCGTTTTAAATCCACCTTTCATCTTAGAAAAAAATCACATAAGAGATTATGAAAATTATATAAGAGATTATGAAACAGCAATTTGTAGAAACAATAAAAATCAAGAACGGCAAGGCTCTGGCCCTGCCCTATCATCAGGCAAGAATGGAGAGAACCATCCGCAGGTTCTTTCCTTTCCTTGCACCTGAAGAGATTAAACTCTCATCCCTCATTTCCCCAAAAGAGGAAATGCACCTTTATAAGGCACGAGTAGTTTATGGCGCCCAGGGTGTGGAAGCCATCGAGTATGCCCCCTACAAGATGAAGGAGATTCATTCCCTCAAGGTGGTAGAGGATGATTCCATCGACTACACCTACAAGAGCACAGACCGAAGTGCGCTCAACGCCCTGGTAGCCCAGAAGGGCGATTGCGATGAAATCATCATCGTAAAAAACGGCCTCATAACAGACACCTCCTTCACCAACCTCGCCCTTTTTGATGGCAAGAAATGGCTCACCCCCAAGCATCCCCTGCTCCAGGGAACCAAGCGTGCCCAGCTTCTGGAAGCCGACATCATCGAGGAAGCCGACCTCACACCAGAAGACCTCAAAAAGGCAGAAAAAGTGAGCCTCTTCAACGCCATGATAAATTTCGGAGAGCGAGAAGTAACCGAAATTTTCCCATCGGATTCAACCCATTAAGCTGATTGAATTCATAATTCAAAGTCCCACAGATTCCACAGATTTACACAGATTCATTCTTGCCATAATCAGGAGTAGAATCCCCCAAATATCCAAACAAAAAAAATATGTGTTAATCCGTGAAATCTGTGGGACAAAAAACACAAATCTCCAGCAAAAAAATCTGCGAGATCCCCGACCGCATAGATCAAAAAATCTGCGTCATCTGCGAAATCTGCGTGCCTATTTTTCCCAAAGACCGAACAGGTCTAAAAATCTGTGTAAATCTGTGAAATCTGTGGGACAAAGAAAATCCTACAGCTCTATCACTTCCAAATCATCCGGAACAAAGATTCTACCCTTGAAGTTCTCTGCCGCTTCACGGGTATAATTTTCTTTACGCGTAGCAAGCGTTCCAGTTGTTCCAGTTGTTCCAATTGTTCCAAATAGGTTTTCATAGGACAATTCCCTTTATAGAGACTCTATAACTACTTAATATATAGATAGTTATATATATAAGAAGGTGGAATGGAACGCTCAAAAAATTAATTGGAACAACTGGAACTGGAACGCTCCGCCCAACCCAACTTCTCTCTAAAAGGCTCATAATCAATAAATTATGTAGAAATAGAGACTAAGAATTTGAAGTACAATATCCCCATTTCAACCGCTCAGACTATGAAAAAGCCGGGAAAAGGCATCGAATAGGTGCAACTTTTGCTCTCTCAAGTATCAAAAGACATGCAGGAACCCTTATTTCCGATGCTCTTCCCGATACTCGAAGTGGAGATAAATGGGGCTATTTTTCTGTATTTCGACCTCAATTAGGAGAAATCATGCCTTATGAAGACCAATCTTGTTGCCGATTCGGGCTATAATAAGGAACAACTGTCCAACAGCGTTGAAACCATCTGTCCCAACTTCCGTGAACACGAAGAAAAGAAAGTGGAGAAAAATGTTCCGCTATCGCACGGCATCGCACGCTATCGCACACCTGAGAAATCGGGATTTCGTATCTTTGCATCGTGATTCAGAAAGCGCGCAAAATTACTTGCCCAGCTGGAGAAAAAAATCTCCCTAATCGGGAAAATAAAAAGGCCTGATTTAACCCGATAAAAAAAGAGCCCCCAATGCGGGAAAAACATCGGGGGCTTTTATTTTGATATCAAAAATCCTTAGTAAGGAAACAGGAGCGGAAGAACGAAGGTCATCACAACGCCGATGATAATCTGCAATGGCAAACCTACCTTCACGTAATCCATAAACGTATAGCCACCCGCCTTCATCACCAGCGCATTAGGAGGCGTAGAGAACGGAGAGGCAAAGCACATGCTGGCGCCCAACGTAACCGCAAAGAGGAAGGAATAAGGACTCACACCTACCTGCTGGGCCGCCACCAGGGCAATAGGAGCCATCAGCACAGCCGTGGCAGTATTGCTGATAAACATCGTCATCAGAGAAGTGGTGAAGTAGATGCCTGCCAAGAGAGCCGTAGGTCCCATCGAACCCAAACTCTCTACCAGCCCCTGAGAAACCAAGGCAGAAGCACCCGTCTTCTCCAGAGCCGTAGACATCGGCATCATGGCGGCTATCAGCACGATACTCTCCCAGTTGATGGTCTTGTAAGCCGCCTCCACATTCCGGAAACATCCGGCAAAGACGGTCAGCAGTCCGGCGATGATGACCGCCGTGACCGGAGCCACAGGAATGAAATCGAACACCATCATCGCAATCATCAGCAGCATGATGGCAGCTGCCACAGGCGCCTTATAATCCAAGAGCACCTTGTCGGCAGTCTTCTCTGGCTGGTCGATAACCACCCAGTTGCTCGTATCGGTAGCCAGATGAGCCAGATTGGTCCATTCGCCCTGCACCAGGAGCATATCGCCCACATGCAGCTTGGTGGCTATCAGATTGTCGGTAATATATTCATCGCCCCGCTTTACGCCCAGCACGTTGATGCCGAAACGCTTGCGCAGATTAGCCTCGCCTATGCGCAGACCGGCAAAATTAGACGTAGGCATCACCACGATTTCGGTCAGTCCCAGGTCGTAGAAATCTATCTTCACATCCTTCATCTTCCTGAGACCGTAATCGCTGGCAAAGCGTTTCATCTTCTCCTCCTCACCTATTATATATAAGGTATCGTGAACCTGAATGGTGCTGCTGCTCTTCGCCATGTTCTGGCTCACATCCTTCACCAGTCCCAGTCGCGATTTCTTCTCGTTTCTTATCTCGATGATACTCACGCCATATTTCTTCTGGATGCTCAGATCCTTCAGGGTTTTGCCCACGATATCCATCTGCTCGCCATTCTCGTCGAGGGCGGCAGAAGGGCGGCGGCTAGGCACGATGTAGCGATGCAGATTATCGAGCAGCTGATATTCGTCTACCAGGTCATCAAGCGATTTGCCCTGCTTCTTTTTCTTACCGCTCTGCTTTTTACTGAGGAAGATTTTGCTGAGCGGCATGAGCACGATGATGCCGATGGCGATGACGATGATGCCCACAGGGAAGAAGCTGAAGAAGGCAAGCGGCTGATAACCGCTCTCGGTCAATACTTCATCGATAACCAGGTTGGGCGGCGTACCGATGAGGGTGAGCATTCCGCCCAGACTTCCGGCAAAGGCGAGCGGCATGAGGAAACGCGACGACTGCATGCCCGAGCCCGCAGCTATGCTCATGATGATAGGCATCATGAGGGCCACCGTTCCGGTATTGCTCACGAAGGCGCCGATAAACGAGGTAACGAGCATTACGAGCAGGAAAGTGATGGTTTCGTTGCCGCGCGAGAGCGCCATGAGCTTATTGCCCGTAAGCTTGGCAAGTCCGGTCTGCATGATAGCTCCACCCACCACGAAGAGTCCTATCATCATGATGACGATGGGCGAAGAGAAGCCCGCCAGCGCCTCGGCAGGCGTCAGGATACCCAGAACCAGGAGTGCTGCCAGGGCGGTAAGCGCCACGATGTCGGCCCTCACCCTGCCCCAGATGAACAGGGCTACCGTAATAACCAATATGATAAGTGTTGTTGTCATGTTTAATTTTTTTTTATGTTATAATTACTGTATTCATTCTCTCACCTGCTGCGGCGTCATTCCGGTATGTTTCTTGAAATAGCGGCAGAAGAAGCTTGCATCAGCAAAATGATATTCCCATGCCATCTCCTTGATGCTCTGGGCGGAGCGCTTGAGCTGCATCTTCAGCTGGAGCACCACATACTGGTCGATGATGATTTTGGGCGTATGACCCGTTACCAGCCTCACGATATTCGAAAGATACTTGGAGGTGATGTTCATCTGCTCGGCATAATAGTTGACATCTCTCGATTTCTTGTAATCGCGTTCCATGAGCATCATGAAGCGGTTGAAGAGTTCCCTCACCCTGTAAGATTTCACCTCGTCGGGGCAGTTCTGCGGATTGCGTTGCAGATATTCGTGGAACCCTATGAAGAAGGCCTTGAGCTGATAGAGTACCAGCTGCGAGATGCAGGTACAGTCGTGCTGCTCGAAATAGAGTCTGAGGAGAGAAAACATGCTCTCGATGATATGGGTAACCACAGGCGAATCCTGCCGGCATCGGTCCTCGCGCAGAGCAGAATAAACCGTCTGTTCGAGTTGCAGACTGGCTTCGCGCAGCAGAGATGGATTATATTTCAGCATCTCCACTTCGAAGGCAGAAGTATTCATGGCGGCACAGGCATCTCCCTCGCAGGAAGCAGAAGGCTCCACCTTCTTCACCTCTACCACATCATTTGGAAACAGGGTGATGACGGCTCCCTCATAGAGATCCCAATCCTTATAATTCACATTCATCACGGCCCTGCCCTTGCGGCAAAGGAGAATGGCTCCATAGGTCAATACCTGCGGACCCTCCTGCCACTCGCTCAAATCGGAGCAGAAAAGACTGGCCTCCTGATAACTGTTCAGTTCTGATAATTCTATCATAAATACCTTTTATTCGCTTTTTGCGTGCAAATATACGGAAATTATGTGAGAAAAAAGAACTTTTGTTCCGAAAAAATCCATGCGGCACGAAAAATTTAAAACGGATATTCGCCAAAATCGCCGTACCTTTGCACCCGAATTCATGAGATAACAGATTTATAAAGAATAATAATAACAGATTTTTGAATGATAAAGAAAATGATGATTGCAGGCCTTCTCATCTGGGGAGGCTCTCTATGGGCTGTGGCTCAAACCAGAATGACCATCGCCCAACTCTTCGAGAGAATCGAAGAAAACAGCAAGTCGCTACGAACCTCGAAATCGGGCGTAGAAGCTGCCAGCATCGGTATCGAATCGGCTAAAAGCAAGAAACTGCCCGACCTCGATGCATCCCTCTCCTTCAGCTACATCGGAAACGCCCTGATGACCGACCGCGACTTCAGCAACGCTCAAGGTTTGAAATCGCCCCACTTCGGCAATAATTTCGCCTTCCAGGCACAGCAGGTGGTTTATGCAGGTGGCGCCATCAACGCAGGCATCCGCCTCGCCGAACTGGGCAAGCAGCAGGCAGAGGTGGGCGTGAAACTCACCCGTCAGCAGGCTCGCTTCATCGCCCTGGGACAGTATCTGGACCTCTACAAGATAGACAACCGTATCAAGGTATATGAAAAAAACATCGAGCTCACCCGCCAGCTTATCGCCGACATCAAGGCGAAACAAACCCAGGGAATGGCGCTCAAGAACGACATCACCCGATACGAACTGCAGATGGAGAGCCTGAAACTGGGACTCACTTCGCTACACAACAACCGCAGTATTCTGAACCACCAGCTCCTGAATACGCTCGGCATGAGCCAGGAAAATAAAGGGGAACAGGAGATGCAGATTATTCCAGACGCCACGATTGCCGACAAGGCTTACGCCAAGGATGGCGAAGCTTACTGGCAGACGGCAGGCACGATGAATTCGCCCCTGCTGGAACAGAGCAGCAACGCCATCAGAATAGCGGAACAGAAGGAGAAGATTGCCAAGAGCGACCTGCTGCCGAAAGTGGCCCTGGTGGCTGCCGAGAATTTTGACGGACCTATCCTCTTCGAGTTGCCGCCGATAGACAAGAATCTGAACGTATGGTATGTGGGCGTAGGCGTGAAATACAGCCTCAGCTCGCTCTTCAAGAGTAACAAGCGCATCAAGCAGGCTGCCGTAGAAACCCGACAGGCAAAGGAAAACCACGCCCTGCAGGCAGAACAGCTGAACAACAACGTGCAGGCTGCCTACGTGCAATATCAGCAAACCTACGTAGAACTGGAAACGCAACGCAAGAGCGTAGAACTGGCGCAGCAGAATTACGAGGTGATGAACGCCCGCTATCTCAGTCAGCTGGCGCTGGTAACCGACATGGTGGATGCATCGAACCTGAAGCTCAACGCCGAACTGAACGAGGTAGACGCCCGCATCAACATCGTATACGCTTATTACCGCATGAAATACGTAGCGGGAGAAATTTAGGAAGTAAAGAACGAAGAAACAACGTTCGGCGTCCGAAGGGAAAGCCAATTCATCAGCTCTTTTTCAAACAATAAAACAAACATAAATTATGAATAAGAAGATTATCAAGAGAATATATAATGTAGTTATCATCCTCTGTTTTATAGGAGCCATCGGCTGGTGCTTCAGCCATTTTTATCATGGTAGCGACGTGGCTTATACCGATGATGCCCAGGTGAACCGCCACATTACACCTATCAACACGCGCGTTTCAGGATTTATCAAGGAAATCCGTTTCTCCGACTATCAGCACGTGAAGAAGGGCGATACACTCGTCATTATCGAAGATTCAGAATTCCGCCTGCATGTGGCTCAGGCAGAGGCTGGTCTGCGCGGTTCTAAGGCCGGTTCTTCGGTTGTATCAGCCAGCATGGGAACCACCACTACCAACGTGCAGACGGCTTCGGCAGGTATCGAAGAGGCACGTGTAGACATGATGAACGCCAAGCAGGATTTCGACCGTTTTGCAGCCCTGATGAAGAAGGATGCGGTAACCCGCCAACAATATGATAATGCCTACGCCCGCTATCTGGGAGCCAAGGCACGTTATGAGCAGGCAAGCAGCCGGAAGGCAAGTGCCGCCTCGGTTCGCAACGTACAGACCCATCAGCTGGGCGGTTCGCGTGCCGGCGAGAGTGTGGCTGAGGCTCAGCTCAATCTGGCTCGTCTGAACCTTTCTTATACCGTAATCGTGGCTACCTGCGACGGCGTGATGGGCAGGAAAGATATCCACGAGGGACAGCTGGTTCAGCCAGGACAGATGTTGGCACGCATCGTGGATGACAACGATGTATGGGTAGTAGCCAACTATCGTGAAACCCAGATGGACGGCATCCAGGTGGGCAAGGCGGTAGATTTTACAGCCGATGCCATTCCGGGTGTCGTATTCCATGGCAAGGTAGAGGCACTCTCTGCAGCTGCCGGCAACGCCTACTCCATGATTCCGGTAGATAATGCCACCGGCAACTTCGTCAAGGTAGAACAACGCGTACCGGTTCGCATCGCCCTCACCCGCGATAACGACCCTAAACAGGTAGCCCTGCTCCGTGCCGGTCTGAACGTAGAAACCAAGGTTCGCCTCAAATAGAATGTTCTATAAACTATAAATTATCAATTATTAATTAAAAAAAATGCCAGGACCTCCTATGTTACAGGGACCCTTCCGCGTCCCTTCGTTCAACGGATATATTCCTCGCCGGTTGCAGCCTTGGATTTATCTCCTCTTCGCCTTCATCTTCCAGATGTCGGGCGGAATTTACGGAGGAGCCATGAGCCAGGTGATGGGCGAGTACAGTTTGATGAGAGAAGACGTGCTCATGATTGTCATGTTCAACGTGGTGGGCGTGGCGATGCCATTCCCCTTCCTCTTCAAGATGAAGTTCCATTTTACCAACCGCCAGCTTCTGCTGAATGCGGCGTTGGTA
>ERZ1032113.499-NODE-499-length-10857-cov-7.151268_pt1 | contig 10857 bp, 26 predicted proteins | sample MGYA00518164_ERZ1032113 | MGnify/ENA primary metagenome ERZ1032113 (study PRJEB33719, sample SAMN04261305) | wastewater metagenome | biome: rural village; feature: human; material: feces | host: Homo sapiens | place: El Salvador | collected 2014-01-14 ... | reverse complement strand
TGCACGTTTCTGATGCTACCCTTAACAGAATGGTGGCTAGGGGCGATTTGCCCAATGGCGAGTGCAAAAAGCGTGGACACACGCGATATTGGAAGAAGTGGGATATTCTTCACTTCATAAAGAGCAAGAGAAAATCATAACGTATTAATAAGCCCTATCGCAGTACGGATAAGCGAGCATATATGAGTAGGGATTATATGTTTTGTACTTTGATTATAGTAGCGATACTGGTAATCATCAACTGTACGTTCATCGCATACCTATACTATTCTTATGAGTATAAGAAGGTCGATAAGTACTTCTTGACTTGGGTAACGATGTCAACTATGATATTGATAATGTGGTTCGGGGAAGGATTGTATCTACTAAATATTTCTTAGGAGTTGAGTAAGAGAGGCAAGTGACTGCCTCTCTTTTTTTGTTATTTATGATATTACCTTCTATCACCTTAAATCACTGATAATCAACCACTAAAAGAAAGTGTGATAGAGTTATATTTGCTCTCCCCTATTCTTTGTACCTTTGCATCCGTAACGTTACAATAGTGTTAGTTAATATTAAGGATAACTTAAAAAAGATTGTATCATGGAAATGACAGATGCAAAGGTCGTAGAGAAGAAAATCTACGAAGAGGGAAAGAAGCACGATGATTATGCTTCTAAGGCAACAGGTAATGCTGGCTTGACACTGGGTAAACAAAAATAATGCTCAGTATAAACTCTCTTAATTGCTGGGAACTCCTTGAAAAACAGGACAATCAGCAGCCAAGATTGTGCGTTCTTTGAAATATTTTTTGTAACTTTGCAGTATGGTAAAAGGTATAATTTATAGGTACGAATCCCCATCGGGAAAGTCCTATGTAGGTCAGACAACAGATGAGAAACATAGAAGAAGATGTTTTTTCAATAACTGTTGCTACAGCGGAACTCGCTTTGATAATGCTATACGCAAATATGGAGTACATAATTTTAAGTACGAAGTGCTTTTCTCGGATGATTTTGATTCTAAAGAGGATGCCATTCCCGTTCTTAATGAAAAAGAATCGTATTTCATAAAGAAGTATGATTCTTACAGAAATGGGTATAATATGACATTAGGCGGAGAAGGTGTTAGAGGTCATATATTAGAAGGAAAATCTAAAGAAAATATGATAAATCACCTCAAAGATTACTACAAAAGTCATAGCAATCCTTTTAAAGGAAAAAAGCATTCAGAAGAAATGAGGGCTTACCTTAGTGAGTTAGCCAAGAATAGAACTGGAGAGAGAGCATCTATGTATGGTAAACATCTATCCGATAAGCAAAAAGCTATACTGAGTAAGTGTGCCAAAGAAAGAAAAGGAAGCAAAAATCCTTTTTTCAACAAAAAGCATACGAATAAAACTAAAAATGCTATATCTACAGCAAATAGTAAGCCTGTTTTGCAGATAGATGCGGCAAGTGGAGAAGTTTTGAAAAGGTTTAATTCCGCTTTAGAAGCTGGAGAAAGTCTAGGTAATCCAAAATTAAACTCCGAAATTGTAAAGGTATGTAGAGGTTATGTATCTCCATCTGGTAGGCATTACATTACATGCAAAGGTTACAAATGGAAATATGCGCAATAAGGTTCAACGACTATCCCGAAAGGGAGTACACTCAAGCGAGTGGAAATGGAGAGTATCTCGTGAGAGATAAAGATATAGTCTTATCTGTATGGTAACATACAGCAGTTCATTAGAGAACGGGTAAGGTGGTTGCGTACCTTATCGAAAGTTAGTGATTATCGGCACAGCACTCGGTGCTGGTGCTTGGTTGCTTGGCGGTAATAACCGCAGCGTGTTTGGTTCACTCGGTGGCAGCAATATGCCTGAGAACGTGAACATCAACACTTACGGAGCTAACTCAAGCTCAAATCAGCCAACCGCCTTGCAGGTAATGGAGAAGGAATGCGCTGATGAGGTGAAGCTGCTTACCGATATGTTCGGTTTGAAGCTCGACACCGCTAACAAGTTCTACGCTATGCGTGAAACTGACATCGCAGAGAAGTTCTCTATGTACAAGGGTGCTAACGATGCTATCAACGCCGAGAACCGCCGCGCAATGCAGGCTGAGTTCGGTCTTTACAAGTCTCAGATTGATGCGGACTTCGGTCTGTACAAGAATCAGAGAGACCAGTACGATGCGTTGCAAGCAAAGTATAGCGACCTCGACAAGAAGGTAGCCGTTATGGAAGCCCTCACTCCTTACAAGGAGAAGCTTATGATGGCTTATGTTAACGAGAAGTGTTGCCGCAAGATAGACGGTCAGCTTGTGCTCCCTTCTACGCCAGTAGTTACTGGTTACGGCAGCTATGGATGTAACTGTACTGCTCCTTCCACTCCCACTACAGGAGCGTAACAGAGCAAAAAAGTCTGTAAAAAGGACTAAGAAAAAATGAGTTGGTGAGGGGTGTTTACCCTCGTGGTGGATGCCCTCTCACCTCTCTATAATATATCACCAACTTAAAGATATTGATTGTTATGATGAATTTTGGAAACAGCCCATTATTGGATATGGGTACAAGTCAGCAGCAGCCGCAGATGATGGATGCCGAGCTACAGAAAATGTGCGAAGCAATACAACAGAAGCGAGCATCTATCAACATGCAAGCGCAGCAATCCTCCACCCCACTTTGGGATGAGATTGATAAGATTGAGGACAATCTTACAGGGGCGCAACGTCAGTACTTGATGCAGAATCAAGAGTACGTCAATAGCTTGCAATATGTGTCTAAGTTAGTGCAAGATGAGGAATTGCGCATCATACGTCCTCGCATTGAGAGTACTCAACAAGGGCAAGAGGCATTGAAGAAACATTTGTCTTTGATGCAACGATTGAGAAAAGAAGTAGCGCAAGCAGAAGAACAGAAAACTGCTATGCTGAACGATTACATGACTAATCATAGCGATAAGACTTGGCAAGAATATCTCGTTTGGTACAACAAAACAAAGAAAGGAGAAACTAAGAAATGAACGTAACAGAATTGAAAGAAAAGCTGCTTACATCGCTTGACTTGTGGGCAGACGCAAGAATAAGTGATATGGTAAAGGAGACCCCTGCATTGGCTATCCCTTCCGTGTACATGAAGCGAGCTTCACACAACATCATCGCAAAGCACAAGGATAGTTGGGGCAAGAGCATTGACAACGCTACCCTATTCATCGCCGATGAAGACGGAAACATTGATGCCAACACGATATTTGAAGATATGATGCAGATGCTGAAATCCGTGGAAGATTACAAATTCGATGTAGGTTTTATTCACGGACATATCGACAAAGGAGTTGTGTCTATTGATCTGCCGGATGGAATTGCCACTGCTATCCTCTTTGGAAGCAAGCGAAGCATCAACTTCACAGAGGAGGACTTTGTAGAGTTGAAAGATTTGATAATAGGTTAAAATATACAAGATATGGAAACAAAAGACATTATGAGTAAGTTTGATGAGCTTTACGGAATGATGGCATCATCAACCAACGTTAAGTATATGCACGTATTCGGAGATACAATGCGCTGCATGATGAAGGATATGGCAGCAAAGCACCCAGAGCTTGCACAAGAGTATCTTGATAAGCTTTGCGCTATCAAGTGGAAGAACTATCTCACCAAGAAGGAGGCATCTGATATTGTAAACGGTATGAATCCGCCTGCAACTTGGGATATGCAGACATGGCTCAATGCTATGACCGGTCTCGGACTTGCAACAGTGGAGAAGCCTTACTACAACGATTATGCTTTGTACGTTGCAATGAATCAGGTTATAAGCGACCACGGATGCACCATCGCCAAGATACTCGGAAAGGAAGATGTTAAGGACATTGGCACAGAACATCTGGTTAAGTATGCCAACCACCTCGCACTTGACCTACTGAAGGATAAGGATGGCGTGTACGATATCAGAGAGTATTTTCTGAAGTAGCATCAAAAATATACGGTTATGAAAAAGGTATTCGAAGACATTATAGCTAGCAATGACATACAGGCTATCAAGAACTGTGTCACAATAATGGCAGATTGTTGCGAAGTGGGAATGAATGACAGCGTACTGCTTGACATGATGAAGCAAGTCCAGGGCGAGATTGGTGAGTGTCATTTTGATGAAGAAATGGCAGACATACATCTTTGCCTCATTAACCAGCTCCACACAAAAGATGTTGCAAAAGACTACTGGCACGAAGTCAAGAATGACAACATCAATCTCGAAGACTGGTGCGTTCTTTGGGGCGAAATGGTTAAACGCAATGACGCAAAGATTAAGAAATGGTTTCCGAAAATCAATGCGCTCGACTACGAACGTAAGATTTTCGACGAATGCGTTTCTTTCCTGGAAAACGGAGGAATGCCATATTATGATCTGAATATATGATTTTTTCGTTATTCTGAATGAAGTTTCGGTTTTTTTTGCTATCTTTGCAGAAAGAGACCGAAACTTTATTTTTATTAATTATTCAGGATAACAGATTATGACAGATTTATTAGATTCTTCACAGATTCGGCAGATAGGGGTTACTATTTTCTCCGCTATACTTGCCTTTGCGACGCCAACAGAAGGTTTTGTCTTGGCGTTGATTATTGCTTTTGGCTTCAATATCTTCTGTGGTATGAGAGCTGACGGCGTGAGTGTTGTACGATGCAAGAACTTTTCTGTATCGAAGTTCAAGAACGCAATTTTGGAAATGTTGCTCTATGTAGCTATCGTCTATGTGATATACGGCATCATGTTAGGTTGTAATGATGGCACGGAAGCTTTATTTGCAATTAAGATGCTTACGTACATATTCTGCTATGTGTATATATGCAATGCGTTCAAAAATCTCATTAAGGCATACCCTAAGAATGTCGCATTCAGAGTTATTTATTACATTCTCAGGTTTGAGTTTGCGAAGGCATTGCCGAGTTATTGGAAACCGATATTGGAGAGATTGAATCAGGAGTTTGATAAAAAAGAGGAGGAAAGCAAAAATGGCAAACCATAAGATTCTTGAGCCATTCATTCTCAAATGGGAAGGTGGCTTCGTTAACGACAAGGACGATTTGGGCGGCGCAACAAATATGGGTGTGACTCTCGCTACGTACCGAGCTGTGTTCGGCAGCAAGAAGACCGCAAAAGACCTGAAGCGTATGACTCGGGTACAATGGGGTATCATTTTCAAGAAGTATTACTGGGATAAGTGGAAGGCCGATGATATCAAGGACCAGAATATAGCCAATATCCTGGTTGACTGGATTTGGTGCAGTGGTTCCTATGGCATCAAGATTCCTCAGAAGGTGCTCGGAGTTTCCGTTGATGGTATTGTTGGTTCAAAGACAATTGCCGCCATTAACGCAAGAGACGGTAGAAAGCTGTTCGACACCATCAAGCAGGAAAGAAAAGATTATATTGACCGTATCTGCCAGGCCAGGCCACAGAACAATAAGTTCAAGAAGGGATGGCTGAACAGAATTAATTCGCTTGACTATGAGACTGATTGATAAGATTGCAAAGATTATAACCATCGTTGCTGTGACGATGCTGGTTCTATCTATGTTCTGTAGGTGCAATGCTAAAGAACGAGTGGTAGAAAAACAGACATATATCACTGACAATCGCAATGAGGCTAAGTGGGATTCACTCTTTAACGCAAGGCTTATTAAGGAGCTGGAATCATATAAAGCATCGCATAAGGAATCCGTGAAGTCCACCACGAAAGAGAAGACGCATATAAAGGACAGTACAGCTTCGAAGTACGATGTGAACGGAAACAAAGTTGGCGAAGACAGATTCCACTACGAATATCACGAGATATCACAGGAAGATGTACAGATACTGAGAGATAGTATTTCGAGCCTTAAGGAATACAAGGATAGCACGTCGATATATCACAGCAAGTGTGACTCCTTGATGTCGGTGATAAACGAAATATCGAAAGATAAAGTGTATGCAGAGAAACAACTATCAAAGACCGACAGAGCTTTCTTGAAAATAGGTAAGATAGCATCAGTTTGTCTTTTCATAGGTATTCTCGCATTTATTGGTTGGATATACCGCAAGGTAAAATTACATAAACATTCTTAAGTTTTCTTTTCATAACATTTGGTTTAGTTAATGTTTAGTTATTAGTTTAAATGAAAAGAGGCGACCGTCCGTGATGGATAGCCGCCTCTAAACATATAGATAATAATGCACAGAAATTATTCTTCAGCTCCCTGGAGAAACTTGATGCCATACTTCATTTCGTAGTGCTTCTGCTGATCTTCGGTCAGCATTCTCGTTTCGCTGTCGTAGAATATGGTAAGCAGTTCTCCGTAGTCCTTGTCGTAGAAGTAGTTATACTTGTTGCAGAGATAGTTCCTTGCACAGAGACATCTGCTCGGAATTGTCTTGAACTTGCGTCGTGTCTTCTGTTTAATTCCGTTCGCTGCTCTGTATCTATCAAGCCTCAGCGTCTTTTTTAGAGATTCTGAACGTTTAGCAATTATCTCCGGTCTTACTATTGCCTGAGCACATTTCAGCCTAAGCCTTTCTTCAGTTTCCCTGGTATGTGTGACACCGAGTGATTTTGCGATATTAGCAACGCAGGACTTCGTTATTCCGAGCACCTTTGAAATCTCAGACGAAGACATTTCTGGGTACATATTGCGGACAGACTCATGGATTTCGTTTCTACGTCTTTCCCGCGCATCCTTAAACGAGTCTCCGTGTAACTTATGCAGCCACCAGTATACGGTCTGCACAGCGCATCCGAAATTCCTAGACATTGCGTATGGAGATTCATCCGGATGCTCCTTTATGTAATTTTTCTGTTCGTCTGTGAGTACGTTCATAGGCTATCGATTATCACCGCTACCATGCAACTTTCCTCTTAATTTGCGAGAGTGAAGTTTGTCATAGTTCATTTTTCCTATATCACTAAGTTTGAATCCAATATCGTGAGAAAGTGTTGCGCAATACCATAGTACATCACCAATCTCTTTGGCGATTTCCAACTTCTTTTCATCTGTAAAAACAGAATCGTTGTCACGCAACACTTTCTTAACCTTATCGGAAACTTCACCTGCCTCACCAGTCAATCCTAATGTAGGATAAATGATAGGGTTAGGATAAATAGCAGTCTCTAGAGCTAACTGCTGATACTCGTCTAATGTTAAATTGTTATTTTCCATTTTAATATTTAAAGTTTAAAATTCATGTTCACTACACACTTGGTCGCAAGATGATTCGTGCTCGTTATTTCCGCACCATCCTACGCCGTAAACGTCTTCGTTGCCAAACCAATGACAGTTGCCGCAACATCTTTCTTCTTTTCCCATATTACTGATGTTTTATCACTTCCAAATACTTCAACTTTGCGAATCGGTATGATTTATATATTCCACCAAGCGTTTTATACACCTTAGATGTGAAACTCTGAATGCAGCCATTATAATCATCAAAACCTAAGATGATATATTTTTCTTCTACATACCCTGCCACGTATGCGCCAATGTCCTTACCTTTATAAAGAACAGGCTCTCCACAATGCGCATTAAAAAAATCTTTATTTGTCATACGCTATTTGAACTTAATGATGAAAAACTCATGATCCAACCACTTGCCTGGGCAAAGACCTTTCTTCGGCTTACCGATGCTGATGCTCTCAATCTCCTTCACAACCTTTGGGCTATCGTCATGGTAGCCGTTCTTGAAGAGAACGTGAGTGAATGGTACGAACTTCATTATACCATTATTCAGTTTCTTCTTGATGGTGTCTGTATCTATAAGTATTTCCTCATTCTTTCCTACGTGGAGTTTTTTGAACTTATCGAAATCTTTGCATTCCTCATCCTTGATAAGGAGAAGACGGCTCATCCAAAAAACTTTAATCACCCGATACTCTTCTGTCTTTTCGCCAGCCACAATCATATCGAACCATTGCTTGCTAACGGTTAGGGTCAATATTTTCTTCTTCATCCTTACACCTCCTCCCAGTCTGTTGCGAGAATATCCTCAGAATCTTTGAAAACACAAGGAAAGAATTTTCCATCGCATACAGCCACAATAGTCTCAGAGACAATATGGATATAAGCTCCACATTCTTCCCAAATTACCCTTCTCACTTTCTTCCCCTCCTTCATTCTTCTCAGAGCCTCCGAGAAGTCAAATGTTTGCTTGCTCATAACTACTTGTATTTATATCTGTATCTTACATCTTGGAGAATGTAATACACATCATTAAACATATTACCTAACATACGTGATACACTACTATAACGGCTGCATAAGTCTTCTGCTCCAACAGAAGCCTTCATAGTTATCTGTGCAGCTATCATTCTTAGTTCAATATCATTTGTCTTCATTATACACGCAACTTCTTCTTAAATGTTGCAAGAATACATATTGAACCACAGCAAGGTGTCGTAGTTGCTGTTAAAAGTGCAATAGGTGGCATTAAGTTCCATTGTACCAATTCCCAACCGTCATAGCCTTCTTTATTGAATCTACCAGACAATGCTTTGCTTATTTCGTCGGCTTTATCTATAATAATAGAAGTTACCATATACTCATATTCATACTTTTTCATATCTCTTAATCTTATATAGTTTCAAATCCGATTTGGAAGTCATTCTCAATGTCTTCCTTGTCTATATCACATTCACTTGCTACTGAGCGGCAGAACTCCTCAGCTAATTCTGGATAGTCTCCGCTCACTGAGGCTAGACAGAACTGATTAGTATCAAAGTCATCAGGTACTGTCATTTCTACTTTAATGCTTACCTCTTTCATGCGCTTTCTTTTATCTTGTTAAACTAATTGCCTTTTTGATACGATGGTCGAACTTGTTGCGGTATTTACACTTGCTCGAATCTTCACAGAACGTAACACAACCATACTCGTTATAAGCTTCCTTAAACTTCGCTTTCCAGTAAGGTAATGGATGCTTACTTGGATAATCAGCATAAGTGTCTGCTTTCATTATCTTCTTTGCTAATCTAATCTTCATACGCTACTTCTTTTTAATCACATAAGTTGTATCTTTGTTATCAACCACATAGATACCCAATGTGTCTAAATGGCAAGGGCAGCTCTCTGCGTGAATAACACAAACTCCGTGTTTCGTGTCCACTAACAGATAGTCATGCCCATTCTTGGTAAATACTGTTGTACTAAATTCCTTTGCAGGTTCATTGCTATTAGCCAAAGAGCGAACACCCTCAAATATCAATGCACCTACAAGCAAACACAAGACGAACCAAACGGCTGACTTGATTAAGTTTAAAATCTTATTCTTCATACGCTACTATTTCTTTCCGTAATACTTCTCTGATAAGCCGTTGAATCGCTCATAGTTCGGCAACTTGGGAGAGATTTCAAACTTCATCGTTGTAACATCATATCCTCTATCAGTCATTTCTTTGACAAACTCTTTGGTGAAGACCTTATCGAAGAGGTAATGAGCATCTGCTTGGGTCATAAACCCTAGTGGGTGATAAGCACCAATGCAGTTCTCTTTCTTATCCCAATATGCCGTTAGTTTCTCTTTCTTTTTGAGCCTCATACACTACTTCTCCTTATCGAATTTATTACAAACTCTTTCTATCTTACCAATTTCTAGGACATCTGAAAGCCAATAAAGAGGTTCATTCTCGCTGGCTATCATAAAAGCATAGTCCTCTTCTGACCAAATTACTTCACCTATAGGCTTATGACCTACGAAATGTATTAGGTCGTGCTCAAACAATTCTTTGCCTTCACAATCTTTCAATCCTGTAAACTGACAGACGGTAGAAGGGTCAATTTGAGACCAATACCAAGAATGCTCTTCTTTTTTAGCAACAAGAATACATAGGTTGTAATCCATGTCTCTTTGAAGAAAACCTTCTTTCCATTCTCCTGTTCCAAGTTCTTTAGCCTTAAACTTTATATTTTCTACTTTCATAAGCTATAATTCTTTTAATATTTTTACATTTTTGATAAGGGGTTCCCCATCCATTCCAACAAATGGAAGAACATCACCTGTTACTAAATATTTCTTTCCACTATAATATCTTATTAAATGGAGAAAAGTATCAAATGCGCTCGTATTAGTAGGCATAGGTAAAACTGGAGAATATAACCCATTAATGTTTTTATGAGCTTCATAAACCGAAACTCCTAATTCTTCCCCAACTTTTTCTTCACCTCTCCAAATACATGATTTCTCATTTTTAGGTATTTCGCCAAATCTATAGAATATCATATTATTCTTATTTAAGTTCGACTGGCTCATCCTCCGAAGTAAGTTCTCTTCCGATGAGTTTTTTAATGCTACCTTGTGGAAGTTGAAAACCATAAGCTCCATGTCTATCTTGTGGCAACCAATAATTATGTTCGATACAATCACCAGCCCACATATCAGGCTTGCAGTTGAATATCCATTCTCCTATATAATCTACTGATACCCATGCCATAACTATATTATTTTAGATTAAACTGCTTTGATAAAAAAAGAATCATTCTTTATCAAGTTGATAATTTCTTCTTCTGTATGAATGCCTTTCCAAAAAAGTTCGGTATGATCACCAACTCTGTCTTCATCTACAGAGAACGGAACACCATAATTTGTATAAACCTCTCCGTGATGCTTGATGAGATGGCGACTAGGATTCTTTCGGATATTATTTATCCAAGCGTCATTATCACATTCACACCACATCCCATATTCGTCCCCATTTAGCGTTTTATCAATGCCAATAGGATAATGACCAGAACACCCATTTGTTCCAAAGTAAATAATCTCTGCCATATTATTTTCTTTTTGCCCTCTCCATTTTACAGAAGAGGGCGGTTAATTATTGTTGCACTAATTCTCTGAACATAATTTTATACCTATCTTTTACTAAAT
>ERZ1032113.482-NODE-482-length-11221-cov-8.262045_pt1 | contig 11221 bp, 7 predicted proteins | sample MGYA00518164_ERZ1032113 | MGnify/ENA primary metagenome ERZ1032113 (study PRJEB33719, sample SAMN04261305) | wastewater metagenome | biome: rural village; feature: human; material: feces | host: Homo sapiens | place: El Salvador | collected 2014-01-14 ... | reverse complement strand
TCCACTCGTTTAAATAAATTTCTCACACTCAAGAATGCAAATACCTTTGCATTCTTTTCGTTCAATCGAAATTTTGCATTATCTTTAAATAAGATAAGCTGCACTCGGGAATAAAAAAGAAAACTTCGTATTTCTTTTGTTATTCCACTCGTTTAAATAAATTTCTCACACTCAAGAATGCAAATACCTTTGCATTCTCTTCGTTCAATCGAAATTTTGCATTATCTTTGCAGCTAATTACTATTATAATAAGGTATAAAGAAGAAAATGGAATACAATTTCAGAGACATCGAAAAGAAATGGCAACAGAAATGGGTAGAAAATAAAACCTACCATGTTGTAGAAGATAAAGATAAGAAGAAATTCTATGTACTCAACATGTTCCCTTATCCATCAGGAGCGGGACTACATGTTGGACATCCATTAGGATATATAGCAAGCGACATATATGCACGCTACAAGCGTCTGCAAGGTTTCAACGTTTTGAACCCTATGGGCTACGACGCTTACGGACTTCCTGCTGAACAGTATGCTATTCAGACTGGTCAGCACCCAGAAAAGACTACTGTTACAAATATCAACCGCTATCGCGAGCAGTTGGACAAGATTGGTTTCTCGTTCGACTGGGATCGTGAGGTTCGCACTTGTGCTCCTAACTATTATAAGTGGACACAATGGGCATTCATGAAGATGTTTAACAGCTTCTATTGCTACTCATGCCAAAAGGCTCAGCCAATAGAGAAACTTATTAAGCGCTTCGAAGAGAAGGGTAGTGCCGACCTGAATATTGCTCAGAGCGAGGAACTATCGTTTACTGCCGAGGAATGGAAGGCTATGAGCGAAAAGGAACAGCAGCAGGTGTTGATGAACTATCGTATCGCTTACATGGGCGAAACTATGGTTAACTGGTGTCCAGGACTTGGTACTGTGCTTGCCAACGACGAGGTTGTAGATGGCGTGAGCGAGCGTGGTGGATTCCCTGTAATCCAGAAGAAGATGAAGCAATGGTGCTTGCGCGTTAGTGCTTATGCTCAGCGCTTGCTCGATGGATTGGATACAGTAGATTGGACTGACTCTATAAAGGAAACTCAGCGCAACTGGATTGGCAGAAGCGAGGGTACAGAGATGCAGTTTAAGGTGGCTGACCAGGATATCGACTTCACTATCTTTACCACTCGTGCCGACACCATCTTTGGTGTTACATTCATGGTATTGGCTCCAGAGAGCGAACTCGTTCAGCAGCTCACAACAGCAGAGCAGAAGGCTGAGGTTGACGAATATTTGGCTTACGTGAAGAAGCGTACTGAGCTCGACCGTATGAGCGACCGTAAGGTTACTGGTGTATTCTCAGGTTCTTACGCTATCAATCCTTTCACAGGCGACAAGATTCCTGTATGGATTTCAGAATATGTACTTGCTGGCTATGGTACAGGCGCTATCATGGCTGTGCCTGCTCACGACTCTCGTGACTATGCTTTTGCCAAGCACTTCGGATTGCCTATCATTCCTCTTATCGAGGGTGCCGATGTTAGCGAAGAGAGCTTCGACGCTAAGGAGGGTACAGTTTGCAACTCGCCAGCTGAGGGCAAGCAGACTCTTGATGGTTTCTCTCTCAACGGCTTGAGCGTAAAGGAGGCTATAGCTGCAACAAAGAAGTTTGTTACAGAACATCAGCTTGGAAGAGTGAAGGTGAACTTCCGTCTTCGCGATGCCATCTTCTCTCGTCAGAGATATTGGGGCGAGCCATTCCCTGTTTACTATAAGGACGGCATGCCATATATGATACCAGAGGAGTGTCTGCCTTTGGAACTTCCTGAAATAGACAAGTATGAGCCAACAGAAACTGGCGAGCCTCCATTGGGCAGAGCTAAGATGTGGGCTTGGAATACTAAGGAGAATAAGGTTGTTGACAAGCAGTTGGTAGACAACGAGACTGTATTTCCATTGGAGCTCTTCACTATGCCTGGTTTCGCTGGTAGCTCAGCATACTATCTGCGCTATATGGATCCTCACAACGACAAGGCTTTGGTTTCTAAGGAAGCTGACGAATACTGGCAGAATGTGGACCTCTACGTAGGTGGTACAGAGCATGCTACGGGCCACTTGATTTATTCTCGCTTCTGGAACAAGTTCTTGTTCGATAATGGAGTGAGCTGCAAGGAAGAACCATTCCAGAAGCTCGTTAACCAGGGTATGATTCAGGGTCGTTCAAACTTTGTATATCGTATCAATAGCGACGACCACTCTAAGGCTCCAGTCTTCGTATCGCTTGGTTTGAAAGACCAATACGACACCACTCCTATCCACGTAGATGTTAACATCGTGCAGAACGATGTACTCGATACAGAGGCTTTCAAAGCTTGGCGTCCTGAATATAACAACGCAGAGTTCATCCTCGAAGACGGTAAGTATGTTTGCGGATGGGCAGTAGAGAAGATGTCGAAGTCGATGTTCAACGTTGTAAACCCTGACATGATAGTAGAGAAATATGGTGCCGACACCTTGCGTCTTTACGAAATGTTCCTCGGTCCTGTAGAGCAGTCGAAACCATGGGATACCAATGGTATCGATGGTTGCCACCGCTTCTTGAAGAAGCTTTGGGGACTCTACTTCGGCAGAGCAGAGGGCGAAATTCTTATCAACGACGACGAACCATCTAAGGAAAGCCTCAAGAGCTTGCATAAGCTCATCAAGAAGGTAAGCTTGGATATCGATAACTTCTCATACAACACTTCTATCTCTGCATTTATGATTGCAGTAAGCGAATTGTCGCAGCAGAAGTGCCACAGTCGCGAGGTATTGAAGACCCTCGCCATATTGATAGCTCCATTTGCTCCTCATATGGCAGAAGAACTTTGGGAAACTCTCGGAGGCGAAGGAAGCATCTGTGATGCAGAATGGCCAGTATGCAACGAAAGCTACTTGGTGGAGAACGAAGTACAGCTGACCATAAGCTTCAACGGTAAGGCTCGCTATCAGATGACATTCCCTGCTAACGCTTCAAACGAAGATATACAGAAGACTGTTCTCGCAGACGAGAAAGCTCTTAAGTATATTGATGGTAAGCAGATTGTGAAGGTTATCGTTGTGCCTAAGAAGATTGTGAATATCGTTATCAAATAAGCATAACTTCAGCCCTATTGTCTCCACTCATTTTGGGGACAATAGGGTTTTTAATTTCCATGTATAACTATAATCCTTGACGACTCTTTAAGAGTTGTAGCATAAAAACAAAAAATCACTCCCTATGAAAATGACAAAGCAAGATTTAATTTATGAGGTTAGAGACTATTTCAACATCACGTTGGGACTGATGCTCTATACCTTGGGCTTCACAGTATTTCTGTTGCCATACGAGATTGTGACGGGAGGAATAGCCGGTATTGGTGCTATCATATTCTATAGCACGGGATTTCCTGTGCAATACACATTCTTTATCATCAATGCCGCTCTTATCATCCTTGCACTAAAAACGTTGGGATGGAAATTCCTTACCAAAACCATCTATGCCACATTCATGCTCACCTTTATGCTCGAATTGGCTCAAGAGATTGTGGTTCAGCCCGATGGCACATTCTATAAGCTATTGGGCGAAGGCAACGACTTTATGTCGCTGGTGATAGGATGTATCATCACGGGTACGGCGCTGGCAGTAGTATTTCTAAATAATGGTAGTACTGGCGGTACGGATATTGTGGCAGCAGTAGTAAACAAATTCCATAACATATCGCTCGGTAAAGCACTTATCATGGTCGACTTCTGCATCATAGGCAGCTGTTTGTTTATAGATTCTTTTGGAGCTATCGACCTTAGATTCCGCAAAGTGGTATTTGGTTTGTGTACCATGCTTATAGAATGTCTGATGCTCGACTATGTGATGTATTGGCAACGCCAGTCGGTACAGTTTATGATATTCTCAAAGAAATATCAAGAGATAGCCTTTGCCATAAGTCGCAAGACCGACCACACGCTAACCATCCTTGATGGTCATGGCTTTTGGACAGGTCGCCCTACCAAGGTGCTTTGCTTGTTGGCAAAGAAGCGCGAGAGTGTGCAGATATTCCGTATAGTAAAACAAATAGACCCTAACGCCTTTGTGAGCCAAAGCTCGGTAATAGGAGTATATGGCGAAGGCTTCGACGAAATGAAAGTAAAAGTAAAGGAAGACGAAAAAATATGAAAATAGTATTTGCTACAAATAATCAGCATAAGTTGCAAGAGATACGCGATATCCTTGGCAGCGAGTTTGAAATAGTATCGTTAAAGGATATTGGTTGCGACGTGGATATTCCTGAAACGGGCAACACCCTTGAAGAGAATGCCATGCAGAAGGCACAATATGTATATGACCACTACAACCTCAGCTGTTTTGCTGACGATACTGGTCTTGAGGTAGAAGCATTGAATGGTGAGCCTGGTGTGCATAGTGCACGATATGCAGAAGGTACCGACCATGATAGCGAAGCCAATATGGCAAAGCTACTTCGCAACCTCGAAGGTAAAGACAACCGTAAGGCTCGTTTCCGCACAGTTATAGCATTAATACAGAAGCAGGATGTTTGCCCTTGCGGATGCACAAGCATAAAGAAGGTAAACAGATTCGAAGGTATCGTTGACGGTAGCATAGCTACAGAGAAGCATGGTACTGCAGGCTTCGGCTACGATCCTATCTTTGTACCAGAAGGCTACGACAAGAGCTTTGCAGAACTTGGCGAAAGCATCAAGAACGGTATCAGCCATAGAGCAAGAGCCGTGGCTAAGCTTGCAGAATATCTTAAGCAGAAATAATGCTAACATAGCTCATGATAAGCAAACTTTCGATACTTATCCCCACATATAATAAGGTATGTCTTGGGCTTGTAGAATCATTACAAGCCCAAGCTTCATTATTATCTGATTTTCATTACGAGATTATCGTTGCCGACGATGGCTCTACAGACAATTCTACTATAGAAGCTAACAAGGCTATAAACAAACTACCAAACTGCCAATATATAGAGAGAAACATCAATATAGGCAGAGCTGCTATCCGCAATTTCTTGGCACAAGAGGCTAAATATGCTTGGTTGCTGTATATAGACAGCAATATGAGCGTAGTTAGCAACGATTATATGGCTAAATATCATTCTTGCAAAGAGCACGACGTGATATACGGAGGATATAAGATAGATAGAAATCAACCACAGCTGAAAGGTAATCTAAGATATATCTTTGAGTGTGCAGCTCCACAAAACGAAGATTATACTCTACGACAGAATAATCCTTATGCCGACTTCCACACCTCAAACTTCGTCATCAAACGCAACTTAATGCTTACTCATCCTTTCGATGAGCGATTCAAGAAGTATGGCTATGAAGATGTGTTGTTTGGTAAGACTCTAAAGGAATATAACATTAAGATTGAGCATATAGATAATGTATTAGGCTACGACAACTTTGCCTCCAACTACTCTTTTATCTGTAAGACCGAGGAAAGTCTGCATACACTATATCAGTTTAAGGATGAACTACAAGGGTATTCCAAAATTATCCGCTATGCAAACCATCTTGAGCGTTGGCATGTAAGCTGTTTATGTAAAAAGCTGTTTCCACTACTAAGTCTTGGCATAAAAGCAAGGCTTACAGGCAATAAACCAAGCATTTTTCTGTTTAATGTATATAAACTAATGTATTATATATCACTCTCATGAAAAAAATAGTTTTAGCATTCATCATCATATTATTATCCACAGTTTCTATGCTTGCTGATGGCGTAGGAACATGGAAAAACTATCTTTCGTACTATGAGCCTACAGAGATAGAGAAGGGTAGTGGCAATATGCTATATGTATTGGCTTCCAACGGATTATATATATATAACACCAACGACCAAAGTATTCAGACCTTTGATAAAGTGAATGGATTGTCGGATTGTACCATCTCGCATATCAAATGGAATAAGAATACCAAAAACCTTATTATAGTCTATGATAATGCCAACATCGACATAATGTATGGCAATAGTAATAGCGATGTTGTAAACATCTCCGACTATTATTCTAAATCGATGACAGAAGACAAGACCGTGAACAACATATATATATATGGTAAGCACGCCTTGTTGGCTACTGCCTTCGGTATCGTTGACGTGAATATGGAAAATTGTGAGATAAGCAATACATATAATATAGGTATCAACGTAGACTATTGCTATATAAATAATAATACCATCTATGCCGCTTCAAAGAGAAACGGCACATATACTTGCAGCATGAGCCAAAACATGCTTGATAAGAACAACTGGAAGCGAACAGCTAACTATACAGCTCAGAAGACAGAAGATAAAACCGAACTATTTAATATAGTAAAGACATTACAACCAGGCGGACCTAAGTTTAATAACTTCGGTTGCTTGAAATATAAGTTTGGACAATTGTATACTTGTGGTAGTGCTCTAAATACAAACAACTTAGGTTGCATACAAGTATTGAATAATGATAATTGGATTATATATCAAGATAATATTCAAAATGTTACCAACATAAAATATCTTGCCACAGCCTCTATAGCCATAGACCCAAAAGATAAAAATCATGTTTTTGCTTCAGGAAGAACTGGTATATATGAATTTCAAAATGGTAGCTTCGTACAACATTTTACAGAAGGCAATAGTCCACTAACTGTAGCTTCAACAATTAAACCAACTGACCCTTATAAATTATTATATATACTTGCTCAAACTGTAGAATATGATAAGGAAGGCAACTTATGGGCTTTGACAAGTCAGACTGCTACTGACAAGCCTTATATGTTGGAATATACAACTGGTAAAGAATGGAAAACATGGAGTAATAGTGAGTTGGTTTACAATGATGTAATCCACAACAGAAAATATTCTATGCCTAACATGACTAACTTAACTTTTGATAGTCGTGGGCTAATGTGGTTTGTAAACGACAACTGGCAAACACCTTCAGCATATTGCTATCAACCATCTACAGAAGGTATAAATGGATTTAAAACATTCGTAAACCAAGACGGAACTTCTCTTGTAATAACATACGTTAGATGTGTGGCTGAAGATAAGAATGGCGATATGTGGATAGGCACAAACCAAGGTCCATTATTGCTTGAACAATCAAAGATTACAGAAAAAAATCCTCTGTTTACACAAGTTAAAGTTCCTCGCAACGATGGCACCAACTATGCCGATTATCTTCTCTCTGGCGTTGACATAGCAAGCATCGCTGTTGACGGAGGTAATAGAAAATGGTTTGGCACCTATGGCAACGGAGTATATCTTATTAGCAATGACAACATAAAAGAAATACAGCATTTCACTACAGACAATAGTAGTCTGCTATCAAATAATGTGTTGGCAATAGCTATCAACGACAATACTGGCGAAGTATACTTCGGTACAGATAAAGGATTATGTTCATATATGAGCGATGCTTCAGAACCTGCCGAGGTTATGAATAAAGATAATGTATATGCATATCCAAATCCTGTGCGCCCAGATTATACAGAACTTATCACCGTGGTAGGACTATCTATGAATGCCGACGTAAAGGTGGTTACATCAAGTGGCGCCCTTGTTGCTCAAGGTCGCAGCAATGGTGGTAGCTTTACATGGGATGGCAACGACCTCAGCGGTAAGCGTGTGGCTTCAGGAATCTATATGGTAGAAGCAGCTACAGAAACAGGCGAGAAAGGTGTAGTATGCAAGATTGCAATAGTAAATTGATATATATGAAAAGAACAATTAAAAGAATAGCTATAGCAAATCCTGTACTCTTTGTTATATTTTTGTCGGCACCTATAGTATTGCTGGCAATAGTTCAGATACTTCCAACCTTCGATGATTGGACAACACTCTCTTCACCTAACTACGATAAGGAATATCTAAAGTATTTCCTTCCTTTCGGTACTGTCTGGCGCCCAGGCGACGCGCTATTAGGATACATAAATGCTATCAACTACAAAGGATTTCCTATACTCAACCACATATTAATATATATGGCTCATTTAGCGAGCACATTTATAGTATATAGAATAACAAAGGTTGCTGGCTTTAATAAGTTATCCACAAACTTATCAACGCTATTCTTTTATCTTTCTCCATGCGTATGTGGCACCATATATAGTTGTGACGCACTAAACCAAACCTACTCACATCTATGGGGAATAGCAGCTGTGTATTCTTACCTTATATATAATAACAAGAAAAGATACATACTTTGGACTATATTTATATTTCTTGCTGCACTATCCAAAGATAATGGAATAGCATGGAGCATAGTTCCACCAATAGTAGCCATAGGCTTAGGTAAAGAGAACTCTAAAAACCTAATTAAGTCAATAGCTTTTGGACTTGGTATAGCTATTGTTTATGCCATTATTAGATTGTCGCTACCAACAACCATCATCGAAAATGGTTCTCATATAGAGCAAATGATGAGCCTGGGAAGTAAGATAAAAGGATTGGCTATATGGATTGGCTATACATGGTTTGCTGCCGACTATATATATATAGCTCATGAGAACAGCAGAAACATCATATTATTTCTAATAACATTCTTACTCTCAGCACCATTCATATTATATTGTTTCTTTAGCAATATCAAAAACTTGGCAAAGCAGTCTACACTATTTTTATTATTAGCAATAGTTATCACCGCTTCACCCAACTTGCTGATAAGTATGAGTGTGATGAATGCTTATTGTACATTAGGATTAGCAGCAATACTTATTGGATATCTTATCAACAATAATGTGGATAAACATAGGATAATAACAATATTAGCTATATTCTATGTATGCACAGCCATATTTACAGACATCCACCATTGGTATAAATCATGGCAAACATCATTGCCATCGAAATCTATATCCGAAGAGATAATAAAGAAGACTGGTAAACCTGTTTCAAAGGCTTATTGTATATTAATAAACAACGAAAAGAAATATTCTTCATTCTGTGTGCCTACCGACGAAACTGTAGGGTGGGGAATAGCTATGATGCATGCCACAGGCTACAAATGGCCACAAGAGGTTAAAGATACTACACTATCTATAACAGATGCCACACCTGATTATATTAATAAACTATCAGCAGCAGCTCTTAAAAATGGCTATGAGTGTGTATGGATAGTATACCCAGATAGTACAAGCGTTATTCGATGATAACGATAATAAAATAATATAAAACAAGCATATATCAATGAAAATAATATCTATAATAATTCCTTGCCATAATGAGGAAAACAATATCTCTATATTGGCTGAGAATATTGTCAGTATGGCAAACAAACTTCCACAATATTCATGGCAGGTTATCTTTGTCGACGATGGTAGCAAAGATAATACTGTGGAAAAGATAAGGAAAGTGATTGCTCAGAACAAGATGTTCTCTTATATATCCTTCTCTCGAAATTTTGGAAAAGAAGAGGCTATCTTGGCTGGGCTTGATAATGCTACTGGTAATTGTGCTATAATTATGGATGCCGACCTGCAACATCCTGTAAACACCATTCCTGATATGATAAAAGAATGGGAGAATGGCTACGAGGATGTTTATGGTAAAAGAATATATCGCGGCAAAGAGAGCTGGCTCAGAAAGAAGCTTTCATTGAGCTATTATGCTATATTGCAGAAAATGGCAAACATAGATATATTGCCTAATGTTGGCGACTTCCGTCTCCTTGATAGAAAGTGTATAGATGCTCTGAAGCAAATGCGAGAAACGCAAAGATATACCAAGGGACTTTATTGCTGGATAGGATTTAAGAAAAAGGAAATATTATTCAATCAAAGCGATAGACAACATGGCAAATCATCATTCAACTTCTTTAAGTTGCTCAATTTTGCCATCGAGGGTATAACATCGTATACTACAACTCCATTGAGGTTATCCACAATATTTGGTATACTCTCATCGCTTTCAGCATTTATGTATATGATCTTCGTCTTTATAAAGACTATATTGTTTGGCGAAGTTATCCAAGGTTTTCCTACTATCATCATTATAATCCTCTTCTTGGGTGGTATTCAACTAATATCTTTGGGCGTTATAGGTGAATATCTGGGAAGAATATTCCACGAAACAAAAAGAAGACCTAATTATATTATAAGAGAAAAAGAAGGTTTTTAGCTTGTCGTTGACAAACTAACACATTAAAAAATAAAAATGGGGATATGCTATGATAGACATATCCCCATTTTTATTTTGTTTTCTGTATTATCTTTTAGCTTAGCTCAAGCATTCTCAAGATAGGCTTTACAGCATCCTTGGCAACCTCCTGATCAACATCTACTGTTGGCCATTCATATTTCAAAGTATTGTATATCTTTTCAAGAGTGTTGAGCTTCATATACTGACATTCATTGCATGAGCATCCTAAGCCGCCTTCGCTAACTTCTGGTGGCACAGGATAGAACTTAGCATCAGGACATGAACGTTGCATCTCGTGCAATATACCAGCCTCTGTAGCCACGATAAACTCCTTTGTAGGATTCTGCTTGGCATAATCAAGCATAGTGGCTGTACTACCTACTATTTCGGCTGCAGCAATAACAGGACCCTTACATTCCAAGTGAGCCATTACGATAGCATCAGGATGTTCCTCCTTGAGCTTTGCTATGGCTGCTACCGAGAAGCGCTCATGAACATGGCAGCCACCATTCCATAGAAGCATCTTTCTGCCAGTTACTTCGTTGATATAGCTACCGAGGTTGTAGTCTGGACCAAAGATGTAATTGTCGCCCTCAGGAAGCTTGTCTACCACCTTCTTGGCATTACCACTTGTAACGACAACATCTGTCAACGCCTTTACTGCAGCTGTGGTATTCACATAACTTATCACCTGGTATCCAGGATGCTCGTCCTTAAACTTTTTCAGGTCTTCAGCCTTGCATGAGTCAGCAAGCGAACAACCAGCATTAAGGTCTGGACAAAGTACAGTCTTCTCAGGGCTCAAGAGTTTGCAAGTCTCAGCCATGAAATGTACACCACACATCACCATAACCTTAGCATCGGTGTTAGCAGCCTTACGAGCCAACGCCAATGAGTCGCCAACGAAGTCGGCTACATCTTGCACATCGCCTACGGTATAGTAGTGTGCAAGGATTATCGCATTCTTCTCTTCGCAAAGTCTGCGTATCTCTTTCTTCAGATCAATGGCTTTGTCGACAGCTTCGTCTACGAAACCTTTATCTTTCCACTCTTTCTTCACCATATATT
>ERZ1032113.477-NODE-477-length-11275-cov-9.207308_pt1 | contig 11275 bp, 6 predicted proteins | sample MGYA00518164_ERZ1032113 | MGnify/ENA primary metagenome ERZ1032113 (study PRJEB33719, sample SAMN04261305) | wastewater metagenome | biome: rural village; feature: human; material: feces | host: Homo sapiens | place: El Salvador | collected 2014-01-14 ... | reverse complement strand
ATTTTGCAGTCATGAAAATCTACAGATATTTTTTATTTATTCTTATCTTTTAGAAACAAAGATATAACATCTTCGCAACAGCTCATTATCATTATTGTTGCAAGGCTGTAACATAGTAGCCGTAACTTTGCAACCGTAAACAAAACGTAATGATAATGACAAGAAACAAGGTAAAAAGATTGATTACAATGCTCACATTGGCGCTAATGGCGACAATATGTGCACAGGCTGCCGACATTAGCGGTATCGTTGTCGACAAAGCCAACCAAGAACCGCTCATTGGAGCTACCGTGATGACAGGCGACAAGGGCACCACTACAGACATAGATGGCAAATTTACTATCAAAGGGATAACAACAAGAAACATACACCTTATTATTAAATATATAGGATACAAAACTGCAGAACTAAACATAGCTACAGCCTCTGCTAAAGACCTTAAGGTGGAGATGGAAGCCGACGAGCAGCAGTTTGGCGAAGTAACCGTAACAGCCATGGCAAACAAAAATAGCGATATGGCTATGATGGAAATGGCAAGGGTTAGCAATCAAGTGGTGAACAACATCTCTGCTCAAGAAATAAAGCGCACACAAGACAACAACGCCAGCGAGGTGATAAGACGTATTCCGGGAGTAAGTCTTATCGAAGACAAATTTGTGATGGTAAGAGGATTGTCGCAAAGATATAACAATGTGTGGATAAATGGTGGTGCCGTACCAAGTTCTGAGGCTGACTCGAGAGCTTTCTCGTTCGACATATTGCCAAGTAGCCAAATTGACAACCTCGTGATAGTGAAGTCGCCTTGTGCTGAATATCCAGCTGACTTCACAGGTGGTTTTATACAAATCAATACCAAGGATATTCCTGTAAGAAATACTCTCTCTCTTTCATTAGGAGGCAACTGGAATGACGCCACTTGCTTCCGCAATTTCAAGCATGCCGATCATAGTAGCTCGTTTCCTAATGATGGTAACGTAGGTCTGTTGGGTAGCGGACTGCTAAACGATTGGCGTGTGAAAACGAAAACTCCTATTGCCGACATAAAGGCTTCTGCCGACTGGAGTCATAAATGGCACATCAACGGCATGAGCGTAGGTATGGTTGGAACTTTGAATTATACATCAGAGACTCGCACATACAAAGATATGCAAAACAACTTGTTTGGTGTCTATGATATTACCAACGACCGCAGCAACTATCTGCGCAACTCTACAGACAACCAATACAACGACAACAAACGCTTGGGTGCTTTGCTCAACCTTGCTTTGCTATCGAAATCTGGCAACAACAAATATGAATTGAAGAATATCTTCAACCGCATAGACAACAACAGATATACAGACCGTTCGGGAGTTAACGCACAATCGGACAACGAAATTGGCGCTGAATATTATTATCGCTCACGCACCACCACCAACACTCAGCTAACTGGTAAACACACCTTACCTCACGACTTGTTGGAATGGGACCTCAGTTATTCGTATGCCAACCGACGTATGCCTGACCGCAAGCACTACACCATTGATGATGCCTTGGAACATGGAACCATGATTCTAACTGCGGGCAACGAGATAAATCGTGAGTTTACCAAGCTCGACGAGCATATCATGTCGGCAAACTTCAATGAGAAACACGACTTCAAATTCGGTTCCTTTGAGCCTTCACTCAAGCTTGGTGGATATGGCGAATATCGCTCTCGTAAATATAAAACACGTCAGTTTATATACTCATGGGATATGGAAGAGAACACGCTTCCTGCCGACTTCCGCAAGATGGATATGACGGAGCTACTCTCTAATTCCGACTACTTTGGCAACGATAAGCTATATCTCTTGGAAGAACAATGCATGCGCAACAATTATAACGGTAACAACCTATTGGGAGCAGGATATATGGCAGCATCTCTGCCTTTCGGAAAGTTCAACATCTACGCAGGTCTTAGATTTGAATACAACCAGATGGAGCTTATCACAAATCTGCGCGACGACATAGAGAGCCATCATAGCCGCTATTATCGCAACCGCGACCTATTTCCTTCAATAAACTCTGTATATAGAATCAACGACAAGAACCAGGTTCGACTCACCTATGGTAAATCAGTAAACCGACCAGAGTTTCGCGAAGTATCGCCTTCGGTATACTATGATTTCGACCTTGCTTCGCATGTACAGGGCAACGTAGACCTCAAGTCATGCTACATTCATAACATCGACTTACGCTACGAGCTATATCCTTCGAAGAACGAACAGATAACTCTTGCTGCATTCTACAAACGTTTCGACAACCCAATAGAGTGGACATATACCGTGGCAGGAGGAACAAACTTGATTTACTCATACGAGAATGCAAAAAGTGCCAACAACTATGGTGTAGAGTTAGACATTCGTAAGAGTCTTGACTTCATCGGATTGCGCAATTTCTCGCTCTCACTAAATGGTGCTCTCATCCACTCGCGAGTAAACTTTGCTAAGGGCTCACGCAACGAGAATCGTCCTATGCAGGGACAATCGCCATATCTGATTAATGCAGGTCTCTTCTACAACAACGAGCAACAACAGCTGGTAGTATCATTACTCTACAATCGCATAGGAAAGCGCATTATCGGAGTTGGTCGTAGCGAAGGTTCATCAGCAAGCGAAGACAACGCTCGTGTACCAGATAGCTACGAGATGCCACGCGATGTTATCGACCTATCGATATCGAAGAAGTTTGGCGACCACCTTGAGATAAAAGCCAACATCCGCGACTTGTTAGCACAAAGTGTAAGCTACAAGCAATTCGACGATGTGACACTCAAAAACGGCACTTCAAAAGAGGTAAAACAAATAACCCGTCAATACAAGCCTGGTCGCAACATCGGCCTCTCAGCAACTTGGAAATTCTAAGAAAGGTAAAAGAGTAAAAAGGTAAAAGGATAAAAGGGGAAAAAGGTAAAAGCCCACCTTCCTCATCCCTTCTTCCTTGTCCGAAGTCGTTTCTACGGCTTCGCTCCCCAAAAAATAACAAAAAGATAAACATCCATTTTCAACAAATATTATTTATGGAAAAGATTAAGTTTTTAGGAATGGCGAGCCTCATGGTGCTTGCCACATGCATGACCTCATGCAGTAGTGATGACAACAATGGCGATGAAGAAAAACCAAGCCAGAAGTACACATGGTCAACAGATGGAGGCATCAAAGCTTGCGACCATCTATTGTTCAGCGAAGTAGACAACAGCGAAAATGTAAACGGCACACAAATAGGAAATGGTGATGCAGAATTTGTGTTTAAAGGAAAGCAGACTCTTAAGAAAGGCACCTATATACTCAAAGGTTGGGTATATATCGCCAACGGAGCAGAGCTCACCATCGAGCCAGGAACCATTATCAAAGGCGACAAGCAAACAAAGGCTTCGCTCATAGCTGAACGTGGCGGTAAGCTCATTGCTCAGGGTAGCCCTTCGGAGCCTATAGTATTTACATCAGAAGAGGCTCCAGGCAATAGGAAGCCTGGCGATTGGGGTGGCATAATCCTCTGTGGTAAAGCTCGCAACAATCAAACAGAGATGCAGATAGAAGGTGGTCCGCGTACCAAGCATGGTGGCGAAGACGATGCCGACAACTCTGGTGTATTGAGCTACGTAAGAATAGAGTTTGCAGGATATCCTTTCCAAACCGATCAAGAAATCAATGGTCTTACTCTCGGTTCTGTAGGTAGCGGCACCAAGATTGACCACGTGCAGGTTTCATACTCTAACGACGATTCGTACGAATGGTTTGGTGGTACCGTAAACTGCAAATACCTTGTAGCATACCATGGCTGGGACGACGACTTCGATACAGATAATGGCTACTCAGGTGCTGTACAATATGGGCTTTCTGTTCGCAACGCCAAGATTGCTGATAAATCGCAGAGCAATGGCTTTGAGAGCGATAACAATGCAAGTGGTTCAGATGTTAGTCCTTATACCACAGCGACATTCAGCAATATCACCTTTATTGGTCCAAAGATGCAAACAGGCGTAGACTTCCAAAATACGACCGACTTCATCACAGGTGGCAAACTCAACCCTAACAATGGTTCTGCTCTTGGCAAATTTCAAGCAGCTATGCAGATTCGCCGTTCTTCACGCTTGAATGTAATCAACTCTGTAGCTGCAGGATGGCCTATAGGCCTCATCATTGATGGTGAAAAGGGCGACACACCAGCTCAGGCTAAAGCAGGCACCTTACACTTCCACAACAATGTGTTTACAGGCATGGATATCATCGGTTCTGATGCCAACAAGGTATACGAAGATGTGCTCTACGATGCTACCAATAAGAAAGTAATTGATGCTAACCAGCGCTCATACTCTTCAACCTTCTTCTATCTCGAAGCTATGAAGAACAAAGCCTACGATGATGCTTCATCCCTCTTGCTTACCGATGCTATAAACCTCGGTTCGCCATTCATGCCTTCTGCCACAAGTCCTTTGCTTAACGTAGCATCATTCGATGGCGAGAACATAGCATGGCTCGACAAGGTATCATACGTAGGAGCATTCAACGCAACAGACAACTGGCTCGCAGGTTGGACCAACTTCGATCCACAAAATGCAAAATACTAAATAATAAAGAATAAAAAACTTAGAAACTGAAGTAGGCAACGCTATATATATTAAGCCCCTACTATCAATCACCCTACCCCATACTAAAAACCAACATTAAAGCCATTTCATGGAGCATTCCATGAAATGGCTTTTCTTCTTTTTATTCTATTAACTCATTATGCTTTATTTCTCTTCTCCTACCACCCACACGATATCGCCTACTTCGAAGCGGCGGTTAGGATTCATCATGGTAAGGTTTTTCTGTCCCTCTTCCACTCCCACAACCATGAAGTTATAGCGTTGGCGCACGTTGCTTTCTTTGAGCGTTTTGCCAACAAGCGGACTATCGGCAGTGATGACGAGCTTCTGAAGTTTCATCTCACGATGTTCGATGTCGGCATCCTCAGGCAATAGCTCTGCCTGCATAGCTGCATTCATTATATTAAGCTGTTCGTCGTTGCCTATAGCTTGCAGCTTATCGTCCACAAAGAGCATCATGTTGCCATCAGGTATATTTATGCGATGGCTACCACGCAGAATGCTACTAACATGCACTCCGAAGCGATTGCCAAGTTTGAGTTGCGCAAGGGTCTTGCCTGCCCAAAGCGAATCTACAGGTACTATAAACTCAGAGATATGGATATCGCGATCAAGGAGATGACCCTCAAAGAGTGGACGACGTTTGCCACTAACCTGTGCTTCAATATCGCGCGAACGAAGGTTTTGCACAAAGAGTCGCTCAAGACGTATGCTACGATGTTTTAGTCGGCGCGACAAAGCCATGAGCAATATCACCACAAGTGCGATAGTGATGATTAATGCGTTTTGGAATCGTGACAGATAGTTGCAGATATAGAATATGAAGCCTGCGCCTATTGCCACACGCACCAAGACTGTAAATATCAACGGCAAACGATTGAGTCGACTTTCTGTCCATAGGGCTTTAAACTCCTCACTATGATTTTTCTTCATAATCATAGAACGCAAGAATGGCGAAATCATAGCCACGGTAAGGATACCAGTTATTCCATTTGCCCACCAATGAAGTTCCCATCCTGGCAGCAGTCTACGCATGAAAGGAAGGAATAACGAAAGCATTATAGCTACTACCGCAACCGAGAGGATTGAATATATCACCACATTCCACGCCATGGCTTTGAGCAGCGCACGCCAATGGTTGTTCTCGGTTTGAGTGGTATGGTGAATAGCTCCCATATGGTCGAGTCGGCGAATCCATTTACGTGGCAATCTACGTTCCATAAATTCGTAGCATGGTATAGCTGCCTTCATCATATATGGCGTAAGGAAGGTCGTGATAACAGATACCGCTACGACAACAGGATAAAGGAAGTCGCTTATCACACGAAGCGACAGTCCCAACGAGGCTATGATAAAGGCAAACTCACCAATCTGAGCCATAGAGAATCCACATCGCATGGCTGTCTTTAGTGGTTGACCGCTAAGCATGAAGCCCATGGTGCCAAAGATGGCTTGACCAACTAATATTGTGAGTACGAGCACAAGAATAGGCACGGCATAGCTCACAAGGATTGCTGGATCGACAAGCATACCTACAGAGACAAAGAAGATAGCTCCAAAGAGGTTTTTAACAGGCTCTACTACCGTAGTAATCTTGTCGGCTTCGATAGTTTCGGCAAGAATGCTTCCCATGACGAAAGCACCAAAGGCAGAACTGAAGCCTACGGTAGTTGACAATACAGCCATAGCACAACAGAGTCCGAGCGCCACTACCACAAGGGTCTCGTCGTTCATCAGTCGGCGTGTTTTGCGGAGGAAAGGTGGAATAAGAAATATTCCCACCACAAACCACAACACAAGGAAGAACACTATCTTGCCCACGCTCTCTATCATCATGCTGCCATCAGGATTGGCTCCACGCGCTATCGTCGACAGCATCACCATCATCACAATGGCAAGCACGTCTTCCAATATCAGCACACTCATCACAAGACCAGCAAAGCGTTGTTGCCGTAAGCCAAGGTCGTCGAGAGCCTTATAGATAATGGTGGTAGACGACATGGCGAGCATACCTGCAAGAAACAGGCAGTTCATGCGGCTCCAGCCAAACAGGGTGCCAACACCTGTGCCCAACGCCATCATACAGAAGATAATGGTAATAGCCGCTATGACGGGCGCCATGCCCATCTTCAGAATCTTTTTGAACGAGAAGTCGAGACCGAGCGAGAACAATAAGAACATCACGCCGATATCTGCCCATGTCTGTATATCTGCCTTGTCGACTACCGACATCAAATATGGCATGTGTGGACTCACCAGGAATCCAGCTACGATATATCCCAACACCAATGGTTGGCGTAGCTTCTTGAATAATAAAGTGACAAGACCTGCCACCATTAGGATTAGTGCCAGGTCTTGTATCAAATGGGGTATCTCAGCCATTTATTTTTAATTAGTCATTGTATGTACCGGTTATTTCGCAAATCTTCACTATCACGTCGACAGCCTTCTGCATCACTTGTATGCTCACAAACTCATAAGGTCCGTGGAAGTTTACTCCGCCAGCAAAGATATTTGGACAAGGCAAACCCTTGAAGCTTAGTTGTGCTCCATCGGTTCCGCCACGAATAGGTTCTACCTTTGGACGTACGCCTGTTTCCTGCATAGCACGAAGCACGATATCGATGACATGCATGTTGTCATCAATCTTCTCCTTCATATTATAATATTGGTCGTTGAGCTTCACACTCACGGTACCCTCGCCATACTTGGCATTCATCTTGTTGGCAATATCGAGGAAGAACTGCTTACGGTCTTCGAATTTTTCGCGATCGTGGTCGCGGATGATATAGCTCATCTTAGCCTCCTCAGTACGTGTCTCCATGCTTATCAGATGGTAGAAGCCCTGATAACCCTCTGTAGTTTCAGGGATATCGGTTTCAGGGATAAGGCTATTGAATTCGCATGCCAAACGGTTGGCATTAATCATCTTACCCTTGGCATAGCCTGTATGCACGCTCACACCCTTGATAAAAACCTTAGCTCCTGCTGCGTTGAAATTCTCAAACTCAAGCTCTCCTAAGTCGCCACCATCCATAGTGTAAGCCCATTGACAACCAAACTTCTCTACATCGAAATGATGGGCACCCATACCAATCTCTTCATCAGGATTGAAGCCTACACGGATGTCGCCATGCTTTATCTCGTCGTGGTCGCGCAGATAGCACATAGCTTGCATTATCTCTGCAATACCAGCCTTATCGTCAGCTCCGAGCAATGTATGACCATCGGTAACGATGAGGTCTTCGCCAACATGGCTATTAAGTTCTGGGAATTTTGTTGGTGAAGAAACTATGCCTGGCGAAAGTTCTATGTCGCCACCTTGATAATTCTCCACGATACGTGCTTTCACGTCTTTACCGCTACAATCTGGGCTAGTGTCATAGTGAGATATGAAACCTATTGTTGGTACAGTTTTTTTGGTGTTGCCCTTTAGAGTGGCATATACATAGCCCTTGTCGTCCATTTCAACATCTGTAAGTCCCTCGCGAACGAGTTCTTCTTTCAGATAGTTGGCAAACACAAGTTGCTTTTCGGTACTTGGGACCGAAGTGGAATCTTCGTTCGACTGTGTATCGAACTTGGTGTAATTTAGAAATCTTTCTGTTATATTCATAGTCTTGTAAACAAGTGATGTTTTGAAATTAATGCGCAAATATACCTATTTATTTTAAAATAGCGAAGAGATTTCTCACATATTTATATTATATATAGGTTTTCAAAAGTTCAACAGCCAAGCTGATTAATGATATAAAGGTATAATGGAGGATTATAATGGGAAGTTGTGGCTGTCAAAATGCCGATTCTTTGATATGCATCAAGAATTACATATTTAATGAATAATTTACTGGAAAATATTTGTTGTGCTCGCACACAATGCTTACCTTTGCATCGTCAAAAGGACAAAAGATTGATTCAGAAAGATTGTTTAGGTTAGTAATAGTTTAGGTTTTTAGTTATTTAAGATCAGGATTCTATTAAGGTATTGAGTCTTAGAAAAAGGTAAAAAAAGAAAGATTGTTCAGGACGACAGGTATTAGGTTAAGGTAAGAAAGAAAGATTGTTCAGGAAGGTATAAGTCTTAAGAAAAGGTAAAAAGGAAAGATTGTTCAGGACGACAGGTATTAGATTAAGGTAAGAAAGAAAGATTGTTCAGGAAAAGGTATTAGGTTAAGGTAAAGAATAAAAGATTGTTTCAGGCAGGTATTAGATAATAAGGTAAAAAGAACAGAGAAAGATTGATAGGATAGCATAGAGATGTTGAAAGCCTGGCTTGCAGTTAGCAACTGCTTGCAGGCATATTGGGGACGGGCGCGTTCCTTTTTTTTTTGCCCTTTTGCCAACTATATATCTTTTATCACATAAATTTCGCTTGTATTCTTCAAATTACGAAGATAGAATAACAACAACTATATTATAGCTGTTCGCTATCTGCTATATTTCAAACAATTAGCGAACAGCAAAGCTCGTACATAGTTTTTTTCTTAGAGTATTTATTCTAAGAGTTCTATTAGAACTTCAATTCTTTGAGTATGTTGCCATCCATGTCGAGCACCTGGATATGGCGATTCTCATAAATAGCAAGAGTTGGCAGATTGCCTCCCTTTGGGAATGTTGGCGAACCAGTATTGCATACTACAGTACCTTCAGCATCAACATCGAGGTGCCAAAGATGTGTGTGACCGTAGAAGAGCACATCGGCATGGCATGATGGTTTATGGTCGGGATTATAGATATGACCATGTGTGAGCCAAATGCGTGTACCATTGTCAACAAGAAGCATAGAATCTTGGAGTACAGGAAATTGAAGTAGCATTTGGTCTACCTCTGAGTCGCAATTGCCACGTACAGCCACTATATCCTTAGCCATAGCGTTGAGTCGTTCAACTATAGCCTTTGGGTCGAGACCTTCAGGCAATCCGTTGCGAGGACCATAGTTGATAATATCGCCAAGCAGGCATAGCATGTCACATTTATTGTCGGCATATATTTTCAATGCCTTTTCCAACGATGGCAAAGAGCCGTGTATGTCGGAGAGAATAAGATACTTCATCGTATTTTTATTGTAGTTTTTTATTGTTATCTAATAGAACCTATCAGAATAAGGCTCAGCTATCTATATCTGATGATGCAAATTTAGCAATTTATTTTGTTTTAGCAAAATTGCTTAGTGTTGTTTCAGCTTTTTACCTAAATGCTTATACAACCACACGAAGGCTGGAATAAGGAATAAATCAGCCATTACCCATGCCACAGGGTCACCATAGCAAACACCATACCATGCAAAAGCTGGTACAAGCCATAAGCTAACTCCACAACGGGCTATCATCTCCATCACACCACTAAGCATCGAGAAATTGCTATAACCCAAGCCTTGTATGCTGTAGCGAAATATCGTGAGCAGTCCGAGACAAGGGAAGAAATAGTTGGCTATTCGCATAAACTGGGCTGCAAGATTCACCACCTCAACTTCACCACTATCAACAAATAGCATCATCATATTATTGGCAAAAGGATAGATAATGGCAAAGGTAAAGATGAAATATACAACCATCACCTTGATGGCAGCTTTCACTCCCAGCTCTACTCTATCCAACTTGCCTGCACCAATATTCTGTCCGCAGTATGTAGCCATAGCCATGCCAAGATTTTCAAACACACAGGTGAAGAGATATTTTATTCGCACTGATGCTGTGAAGGCTGCTACATATATAGTTCCCAATGCGTTATTGGCACTCTGCAGCATCACTATACCAATGCCTGTAATAGAGAATTGTAAGCCCATAGGCACACCATTGTTGAGCAATATGCTAACCTTCTTGTTATCGTATTCTCGCTCGTTGCCTTGCGGAATGAGTATTTGCATATGCTTTTTGATGTACCACACGCAAAGAGCTACCGAAAAGCCTTGCGACAGCCATGTGGCAATACCGGCTCCTTCTACACCCAATCCCATAATGAGAATCAACACCACATCAAGCAATATGTTGACCAGCGAAGCAGCGATAAGGAAATAAAAAGGTTGCTTAGAATTTCCCAACGCTCTAATCTGACCCGACAGCAAGTTATAAGCTATAGTGAAAGGGATAGCAGCAAACTGTAATATAAGAAATGTGTAGGCATCATCAAAGACATCGGCAGGAGTGTTTACAAGATGCAATATCTTACCACAGAAGATGCACGACAAAAAGGTTATGACCACAGCTAAGACTATAGCTATGCGGATGCTATTGCTAACATAGGCTCGCATCTTGGCATAATCTTTAGCGCCAAAAGCTTGAGCCACAGGAATAGCAAAGCCTGCACATGAGCCATTACAAAAGCCCATTATCAAAAACATAATACTCGACGATGCTCCTACTGCTGCCAATGCTTCAACTCCAATCCATCTGCCCACAATAGCAGCATCGATGATGAGATACATCTGCTGTAGAATGTAGCCCATGATAAGCGGAATAGCAAAACTGATAATAGCTCTTAGTGGCGAGCCTACGGTCATGTCGTTAACGCTATTGTTATTCATTTAGTTACCCTTTTAAATTATAATGCTATAATATAATTATGTATATATATAATAATGTTGGTGCAAAATTACTAAATATATCGTTAACATGATAGCTAAACAACTCAGTTTTTTGTACCTTTGCATCATATATAAATCAG
>ERZ1032113.467-NODE-467-length-11472-cov-6.948848_pt1 | contig 11472 bp, 10 predicted proteins | sample MGYA00518164_ERZ1032113 | MGnify/ENA primary metagenome ERZ1032113 (study PRJEB33719, sample SAMN04261305) | wastewater metagenome | biome: rural village; feature: human; material: feces | host: Homo sapiens | place: El Salvador | collected 2014-01-14 ... | reverse complement strand
GCTTTACATTCAGCTAAAGCCTTACGAGAGTAAACTCTCGACTGCTTTATCTGAACGCAAAGCTGTGGCACGATGTGCCACTTGGAAAACAGATACGGCGATAAACAGAATAAAAACCGTTGGTGCACACAAACTGCGCATTGAGAATACATACATCGTAAACAGAAGACAAACACTTGTGGCTATTTGGATTGGACAATATAGTCCAATAACAACTTGGCATCTATAGACTTACGCTTGTATTTTATGGACAAATGAAGATGGGGAGCTGTGGAGCGACCAGAAGAACCAGTAATGGCGATTGGAGTACCTGCTTGGACAGGTATACCCTGTGGAACGAGAATGTGCGAGAGATGGCAGTAGCTGATGGTATAGTTGCCATGACGAAGAGTAATGAAATTGCCGGAACGTTTGTCATTGCCGATGCGTTCTACAATACCATCAAGTATGGCATAACAAGGTTCATAGTTGGCACGCAGGTCAATACCGTTATGAAACTTTCTCTTGGCAGTGAATGGGTCATTGCGATAGCCATATGGTGATGTAATATAGATATTTTGAAGAGGAAACGAGATTTGTGAGCTTGCAGTAACAGGCTTGCTTGTTATAAATTCATTGGTAGCCGTCGAGTCAATGACTGATGGCTGCTTAATAGAAGAGGTATCACGAGAAAGTGGTGCCTCTTTTTTTGCATGTGGTGATACGACCTTAACCTTGTAACGACGATTATGATTATCTACGGAGTAGAACTGAGCGTGAACTGTTGTAGATACAGAGAGTCCGACAGCAGTTATGAAGACCAATAAAAACTTTTTCATGTAGACAAAAGTAGTATTAGGAAAAGGAAAGGCAAAACTGAGAAGATTGAAGGAACGAAAATATAACATCAAATAAGAATCAAGTATGATTATTCATTGATTATCATACTTGAATTATAAATTAGCATAAATGTAAGCTCCAAGAATGAGCGATATTCTTGTAATGACCGCATTCCAATATAATTTTGCTGATGTGTGGCGTATGTTTGCGTTGAAGGCAAAAGGCTGCACAGTTGGAAATCAATAAATACAATCAAATATGAAAGCAAGAATAGAAGAACATGAAGTGCCGTATGAGACACTTGCCAAGTACGGATTGACACGAGAAATGATTGAAGACCTGCCCATGCATGTATTGGAAGACATTGGTCAGGGAAGACGTTCGCCAGTACTGCCCATACAGGTGGAGGATGAAAATGAGAATGTTATCAAGAGTCGAACACGTTTCGCTTTTGTACGCATGGAAGATGGTAAGGTAGACGTAATGTTCTATCCAGTACTGAGCCAAGCACCTTTGGCGCAATATGATCAGGAACAACAGAAGCAGTTGCTATCAGGAAAAGCCATCCTTGCAGACATGATGATGGACGGAAAACAGAGCAAAGCATTCGTGCAGTTGGATGCAGAGACCAATCAAGTGATGTATGCCCCCACACCAGTCATTGGTCGCAACCTGCAAGTACTGTCAGGAGAAATGCACCTGAGTTCAGCAGAAGTAAAAGTCATCCAGCATGGTGAACCGCTTACATTCGTAATGGACGAAGACCCTGTTACAGTTGGCATTGACCTGAATGAAAGCACAGGTATCAGACTATGCCAAGGTGATGACAGGAAATGGCAAGAGCAGACCAAAAGAGAATGGGATAAATACACATTCGGATGTTATGGCTGTTGGGTGATGGACGATGACGGTAATCTGGACTATGTCAGTGAGGATGATTATACGGAAGAGTTGTGGAATGAGTTGTCACGCAAACGAGAGGGACATCTTGCGAGAATCGGACATCATTAAAAAAGAATAGTAGAATAATACAAGAAGAATGGCAAAGAACAAATATTATCCAGAGGAAGTACTGGTAGAAAAAGTTCAGAAAGGAGAATATGGTTGGTTGGATTATGTCAACCATTACTCAGAGGAATGGCAGGAAGAAAACACACAGTACTGCTTAAACAAGGGATTCTGCATCTGCGAGGACAGTGCGAGACAGTTTGTAGCATATAAAGACAAATTGTTGGAAGAAGCACTGGAGCGAGGGGATGCGTAGAAGTATCACTAAAAACACGAGAAAAGAATGGCGATAAGAAAACAATTGAATCCAAGGCAGATGGACATATCCCCAGAGTTGCGTGATCTGCTTATGCGCAATGGTATGCAAGCGCACATCATTGCCGATGGCAATGGGTATCAGTTGGCAGTGCAGGGACATGACAGTCCGTTGCTCACCTACAGACTCACCGAGAAGCAAATGCTTGCATTGACAGACTGGGGAACCAGCTATGCCAACAAGACAGCCTATAATACCTTCACGAGTGTTGTAGGCAATGACTTTTATCTGCCTAAAAACTTTGTACATGCCCGTAATGCCAACGGACGTGTAGCAATGGGACTACATGGGTATCGTGTAGGAATTGGTGAGTATGGACGAACAGGAGGGTATTGTATGCACCCTCCTCACTTTTTGGGATGGACACCGAGAATGCAGGATGGCTGGCATCTCAGAAGAGTTGGCGGTCAACTTTTCTATCCGCAAGCCCCAATGGGGTCAGAGCGTTGGGACAGAAGAATGAATCCAGGCGAACTGCAATCAGGCGGTTATGGGTTCTATTATAAGGGACAAGCACAACAGCCAGTTGTAAATCAAGATGTACTGCAAAATCTGCAAGCAGTGGTAACACCAGTGGTAAGCAGACCAAGAAGTAATGAACCAGCCAAACCCTACAAGGAGTTGATAACATCCCCAGTCTATTTCTCCAACGAGAAATGGCAGGAATGTCTTTCATCGCATGGTATCATCATTGATGAGCAGAGCAAAACACTTACCATCCAGTCAAAAGCCACGAATGTAGATATGGTGTATGACTTGAAAGAAGACGAGTTGAAGGCGTTGACCAACAACTCCATCAAGCAAATGCCAATAGACAAACGACTGAACATACTGAACAATGTAATCAAAGATGACTTTGCAGATAAGGTTACCATGGATATGCTGAACAGCAAAGAGCGCATCAATATTGGGTTGCGTCCAGAAGTGCAGCAAGAAATGGAGCAACGACAGCAACCAGTCGTTGAAGCCGGACAAGACGAAGAACTGACTGTGGAGCGAGAGCCACAGATTCATGGTGACGCATCGGTAAACGGACAAGACCTGAACCTATTGGACGAAAGTAAAGGTTGGTACCGAGAAATAAAGAACGGACGTGAGGTGCAAGTGGACGAAATATATGTCGAAAAGATGCAGAATACAGAAGTACCAGTTGCAGCAAGCGAGCAGGCAAAAGAGCAGGGACAATCAGCAAAGCAACAAGAAAAGGGCGATGTGAAATACCGCATGACAGCCATTATCAACGGAGAATCCATCAGTCATGAAATAAGCCAGAAACAATATGACAAGTTTATGGCAGTGGATGACTATCACCGTATGAAGCTCTTTTCCAACATCTTTAAGGAAGTGGACATGAAGTCACGTCCTGAAGCCAGCACTGGATTGGGAACCAAAATCTTTGCAGCTTTGGCAGCAGGAGCCGTAGTGACATCAGAAGTAGCGCATGGAAGGAGCCATAATCTCCATCCTGAAATCTATGTAGATTGCACGGAAGGAAGACATCCCCCACGCCCCTACTTCAAGCCCGGAGTAGACATGCCCAATGAGGTGGCAGCGAGAAATTTCGAAGCACAGATGAATCAGGAAATAACAGAAATACGACGAGGATATTAATGAACGGAGATTTGACATACAATGACTTCTTGCAGCGATTGCGCATACAAGACGTGCCCGTGGATGCAGGTTATAACCTGAATAAACGAGATGGATTGCGCTATCCGTCGTATATCCGTACAGACATTGAAGGACGACGTGTGCGAGGAGACAAGTTTATTGTGACAGCCAACGGTAAATGCTGTTTTCAGCCACCACATCAGAAACTGTATAATGTAATCTCCTTCATCAAGGAACACCCAGAAAAATTTGACGAATATCGAGTAGGAATGTCCACAGACAGATTGGTAAACTTGGTATGCAACCGCTTGTTGAACAATCCAGTGCAAGAGCACCACAACCCGATATTGGCACCAAAAGCTGCAAGTAAGCCATTCTCATTAAAAGACTATGATTTGTTGAAGTTTGACACAGGAGATAGAATCACCCAAAAGCCATTCTATTTCTACTTCAAGCCAAGAGGTATAGACCTGTATACACAGTATGCCTTTAACAAGCACTTTGTTCTTGCGACCAAACACAGGAACGACGGACTGAAATATACCAATTTGGCTTTCCCGTTGACCAAGCCGGGAGACAACACCATTGTCGGACTGGAAGAACGCGGTCGTCCAAGAATGGATGGAAGTAGCACATATAAAGGCAAGGCCGAGGGCAGCAATGGAAGTGAAGGTCTGTGGATAGCCAACTTGAAGAACGAACCTTTGAATCGTGTCGGTGGTGTCGGATGGTTTGAGAGTGCCTATGATGCAATGTCATTTTATCAGATACACCGTGAGGCAATAAAGCAAAATCCCGAGCTATCACGTAAGGGCATATACGTATCTACTGGCGGTTCACCAACCAAAGGACAGATAAAAGGAATGTTGGAAGCCACACCGCAAGCTCAACATTATCTATGCTTTGATAACGATAAGGCAGGACGTGAATTTGTGGAACTATTCAAACAAATTGCGAAAGAGCAAGGTATAAATCCAGACAACGTTAGAGTCATGCCAATCCCCATGTGGGCAAAAGATTGGAATGATGTGTTGTTGGACAAACCAAGTGAGGAGCATATCAAATCATTGGAAGGAGAATTCGAACCATTGGGAGTACCAGACGAAAGGAAGTCAGGAGGAATGAGGAGGTAAAAATGAGAAGAATGATATTGGTGATGGGAATAGCTCTGGGAACAGCCATGAATGGAAAGGCACAGGTAACTGCATCAAATCCATTGGAATGGATGGCACTGGCAGAGGGTAATGAACTGTTGGAAAAGCAGATAGACAGTCAGATCAATGGTCAGAAGAAAACAGCCATATTACAGAATACCATTGCAGCCGAGTTCAATCAAATGCACAAATGGCAGAAACAATACAACAGCTATTTGAAAGACATCAGCGGTTACGCCTCTTCGTTGAAAGCCTGTACCCATCTATATGATGACGGAGTGAGAATCTTCATCACTTTGGGCAAGTTGCGCAAAGCCATCAACAATAATCCGCAAGGCATTGTTGCGAGTATGTCAATGAACAACCTGTATATTGAGACAGCTACAGAATTGGTATCAGTCTTTACCTTGCTGAACGATGCCGTATCACAAGGAGGTAACGAGAACATGATAACAGGAGCAGACCGAAGCAAGACCCTTTGGGCTTTGAATGACAAACTCAGCAGTTTCAGTAAGAAACTCCACCGGTTATATCTGAGCATACGCTACTATACATTCTATGACGTATGGAATAATGCTACGGCAGGAATTATAGACAGAAACAATGCAGATGTTGCAAGGCAAGCAATGGGACGATGGCGAAGAGCAGCGCAAGTGACAGGAGAATAAGAACCCTATTATAAGGAACAAGTCTTATTGGACAATTTCCTAAGCAATTAAGCTATAGGTTGATTAGGACAAATACAATGTTGTACAAAAGAGCAATGGAATAAATGGGAGTTGTAAAATATATAGGAGCTGTGGTGATAGTGATGCTACTGAGCATTGACAAAACCTATGCCCAGTCAGACCCGACGTTGACGGGAATGATACTGATGTACACCAACAAGGCAGAGAAACAGTTGAAGAACCAAGAACAAGTGATGTTGATGATGACCACAGGGCATATCTGGACAAAGGAAGAAGTGAAGGCAACTACAGACTTGCATCGAGAGTTCAACAACTACCTTGACTCGTTTCGTTCGATTGTATGTTATGCAGCGCAGGTATACGGATTCTATCATGAGGTGACGCAGCTCACAAATAACATGGGTGGACTAATCAAGCAACTGGATGCCCATCCGAGTAATGGATTGGCCGTAGCGTTATCCACCAAGCGCAATAAAATCTATCGTGAGTTGATACTGAACAGCGTAGAAATCGTAAATGACATACGAACAGTATGTCTGTCAAAGAATAAGATGACAGAGAAAGAACGTATGGAAGTAGTGTTTGGAATTCGTCCGAAATTGAAAGTGATGAACAAGAAACTGCAACGACTGACAAAAGCAGTGAAGTACACAAGTATGGGTGATATATGGTTGGAGATAGACGAAGGATCAAAGCCACAAAAAGCCAACAAACAAGAAATCGTGAATGCTGCAAAAAGAAGATGGAAACAAGCCGGACGAAACGTGATGCCTTAGCAATAAGCTGAGATAAGCCTCTTTAAACCTTCCTAAGTTGAGGATGAAGGTAGGCATAGTAAGTTTTGTTGGGATTTGTAAGGCTATCAATAGTCGGTCGGATAAGGCAGATATGAGGCCAAATAAATAATGAAATAACAAAAAACGATAGAATATGTCATTTTGGAGTAAACTATTAACAGTAGGTGGCAAGACATTGGGAGCCGCAAAGACTGGAGCGAAAGCCTCTGCAAAGTCTATAGGCAATTCTGTGATTCATCCGTCACAAACCCTGAACCACGCTGGCAAAGCGGTAAAGACAGCTACAGTAGGAGGAGCTGTAGGATATGTCGGTTGGGAAAAACTCACCACAGACAAGAGTGTGACACGCATTGTAAGCGATGCCGTTATCGGAGAAGAAGCAACCAACGCCATTGCAGGAACAGCCAGCGATGTAAAGGAATTGAAAGACAAGGCAGGAGAAGCGGTAGACAGCATGAACAATGCCATGGGCGACATCAACAGCAAGTGGAGCGGCATGAGCAAGTTCTTCCGTAATATCTTTAATGGAAACGGACTGGATATGTTCGGCAGTTTCTTCAGTAACCTCGGCAAAGGCAAAGTGTCGGGATTGAGTCTGGCTGGACTGGTGGCAGCAGCTTATCTCATCTTTGGTCGTTTCGGATGGTTGGGCAAAATAGCAGGAACCATGCTCGGCATGATGTTGGTGGGCAATAATGCCAACCTCAATCATATGATGGGAAGTGGTAGCGCAGGAGAAAGGCGTAGTGCAGCAGTGGCTACTGCCGAAGACACACAAGTAAGAGGAATGAGAAGATAACAGAAAAAGTATGCAATATACAGAAGAAATGATATTACAGTCCAAGAGCGGATATTGTATGCCGTTTGAGGAGCAGCCTGGTAAAGAAGTGGCAATGACATTGGGATATGGAGAACAGACACATCCATCTACAGGAGAAAAGTTCTTTCATCACGGACTGGACTTTATGGTCAACCATTATCCTCTGTCCGCAGTGGCAAGTGGCATCGTATCGGGAGTTGGCAGTGACAGCATACACGGCATCTACCAAACGATACGATATGGTAAATACGAGGTGATCTACGGACATCTTGCCAATGTGTATGCCAACTTCGGAGACCCAGTAGTAGCAGGACAAACAGTAAGCCTGAGCAGCGACCGATTGCATATCAGTGTAAAATTCGACGGAGAGGAGCTGAATCCGCTGGAATTCCTGACCATGCTTTATGGCAATATTAAAGCATTGAAACATCAAGGAAGGATCGGGGCGATAGACATTGACGATTTTGACATGAACATCGCCACACAATATGACAACGACAGAGAAGAAATCGAGTCATTGATGCTGCGTTATCTGCCTTTATATATGGATGACCTACGGCATGGACAATACGCATTGTCGCCCCATCGGGAACAATCGCTACGTAATATTTTCTCGTTGGGAGTCATGAAACGCTACTTCTTTGAGGTTATGCCAAGCATGAGCAATCCGTTGGGTATCAGTCAGAGAAGTGTACCATTGGCATGTAAGGTACAGAATCTCCTAATTGGGGATTTTCTTGACTATTTGGCGTTGCGCCACAATGTGTTCCTATCCACATTGAATGAAGCATTAAAAAAAAAGTTCACAGCGACCTCCTGAGCAGTAGTGGAGTCGTCGATCCATTAATGAATTTGGAAGTGGACATTCAGAGCTTCGACATACCGAGGATAGTCAGCGTATACCCCGACCGCGCAGGAGTAAGATGGTGGACCAAAGCCTGGTTCAACAATCATGAGAACGGAGAGATTTCTGTGGAGATAGAACGTCAGCAAGCCATTCTGTTTATTCTTGACCGCATAGAGAAAGACGAGTGGCTAACTGAATATTTCCCAAAGCAGATGGAAGTATACCATCATGCGATAGAGCAGACCAAAGAGCAACTGTTGAACCAAACCATGTAAGTAACAAAGCAATGAGCATAAAGAACAGCAAACGATTTGCGGAGATAGAATATAGTCTGCAACATTACTTTGAAGGCAGTGTCTTGTATGTAATGAAACAAGTCAGAAAGACATTGAACGACAAGCAAGTCAAGGAACTGGCAGACTACCAGCGTAGTCCGGCAGGTATCATGGCATCATCCAATCCTATGTTGATAGACATGGGTTGGCAAGCAGTGCGCACAGCTGGCGAGTGGAACAGCAAGACCACCGAGGACTATCTCAGGATGTGCAATGAGAAAATGCAAAACGACAAAGCGATGCAGCGTGACTTCGCATTGTTGTCAGCAGAATGGCGTAAAGCCGTGGTGGAACAAATCGGACGTACAAAATACGATGCACTATCCAAACAAATAGGATGCGATTTGGCATATGCCTATATCGGTCAGCGGATGGAAGACCTGATGATCAACAAATTGGTTGTGGATGACATCCCCAAATCATCGATGGAATACATCATGCGAAAGGCAGCCAAGCAAAGTATCTGGGGATTTACTGAGGAATTGATGAAGTCCCCATTAACCAAAGAGATTGAGGCAAGAAGCGAGAAAACCTATAAGCCAAGTAACACAGAGAAAGTTACGGGACGAGTGGCAGGTTCTGCAGTAGATGCCGTATCGATGGGAGCTTTTAATGGTTGGACAACCTTCGCCAAGTTCGTTGGCTGCGATGTAGCATTAGGATATGCCTTAGACAAAACCGTTGGCAGTACGGAGCAACGCAAGGAGCAGGTAATGGAGCTAAGCATCAGCAAAGGAATCTTTGGCAGTAACAGCAATGTCTTCAACGGCTTTCGCAAACATGCCAATGAACTTGAAGAATCTGGAGGTTTCCTGCAAACGCTTAACGGACAGTTATCACATAAAATCAAGTTACCAACAAAAATATACAAGCCTGTGACATGGACAACAAACAGCAATAACAAATCCCCTTTCCCAGTGTTTACACCCAATACGGACTTTCTGAAGCCCAAAGATATACGTAAGGATCCAAAATACAAGGACGTTCCGTTGATTGTAGCACCAGGAAAGGAAGATGACTATCTGAAGGAAAAAGCTCAGCAAGAAGCGGCAAAACAAAAAGAGGCAGAGCGCAAAAATACGGAAAGAGAACAGGGAACTGACAGTTTAGGAGAAGCACAATCTGTTGACGCATCATCAGATGAGGATCAAGCCAATCAGTTGCAGCAAGCCAATGAAAACGGATGGGAAGGGCTGTTGGCAAATTTCGGGTTAGACGGTTTCGGTGACATCACCCATAACCTTGGCTATGTGCTCGCCATGTTGCCAGATATGTTAGTAGGATTGCTTACTGGAAAGACGAAGTCCTTGAACATGGACAACAGCATGATACCATTGGCAAGTATTGTGGCAGGAATGTTCGTGAAGAATCCGATACTTAAAATGATATTGATAGGTATGGGAGGAGCCAATCTGATAAATAAAGCCGGGCATGAAGCATTGGAGAGGAAAGCCAATGAAGGCTCAGTGCCAGATAGATGTGCAGCAAGCAATCGACAAGTCGCATACAGACAATATGCAGACGAGCCATTGAATCCACGTTTAAGCAATCCAGTGCTAAAAGGCAGTTGTTTGATAGTACATATCGACCGAGTGCCCTGTACCATTCAATTGCCACAAACCGTGGTGGATGCATATCAGGCAGGGGCATTGCCGTTGAATACCCTTGCCAATGCGATACTTGCAAAAAATGAGCAGATGCAATCTGTGGCCATGCAGCAGTATGAGAATGGTCGTGAGGAGCGTGAGACAGTCAGCAGATCAAGAGGAATACAATAAGAATATAATAAAACACAATATGAAAGACAAGAGTCAGGCAGAAAAAACAGCAGCAGAGAAACAAGTGGAATTACTCTCTACGGCGTTGGGCAGTGCGCCATCAGCAAAAGGATATTGGTTGAACGCATCGGGTAAGACCTATCCAAGTTTCTATCCCAAGGGATTGACAGTAAGTCCGTTCAATGCATTGATCATGTCATTGCATTCGGACAAGTCAGGTAGCAAGACCAACCTTTTTATGCCTTTCAGTGAGGCGAAAAGACAAGGAGTAGCAGTAAGGGAACACGAACGAGGAGTACCGTTCCTTTTCTATAATTGGAACCAATACGTCAATCGTAACAATCCAAAGGATATTATCAGTCGAAACGACTATCAGGCATTGGATGCTGAACAGCAGAAGCAATATAAAGGTGTGCACAATCGAGAGATACGCACACTGTTTTGCATTGACCAGACCACAATGCCATTTGCCAATGAGAAAGAATACAAAAAACTGTTGGCAGATTATGGCACAGCAGAGGAGCGAGGTCAGGGAGAAGGAGATGAGCGAGCCATGCATGTTCGCTTCAATGACTTCCTATTGAAAATGCGTGACAATCTGGTACCCATACGTACGGACGGCAGCGGTGTCGCACATTATGACACGGAAAAGGATGCAGTGTATATGCCACGCCAAAAGGACTTTGAGCATTACAATGACTATGTGCAAGAAACATTGCGCCAGATTGTCTCTGCCACAGGACATCAGCAGCGGTTGGCACGTGAAGGCATGGTGATGAAAAATGGTACAGCCCCATCGGAGGATGCCATAAAAAGAGAACGATTGGTGGCAGAATTAGCTTCAGGAGTGAAAATGTTGGAGTTGGGACTGCCAGCGCGATTGTCAGAAGAAGGCTTGCATCTGACAGATTACTGGGTTCGTGAGTTGAAAGAAAATCCCTGCCTGATAGATGCTGTAGAGAGTGACGTAAACAATGCCCTTTTAGTGATGCGCAAGGCAGAGCAAGGAGAAAAGATAGAATACTCCACCATGCGAAATCAGCGAGAGACCAAGGAACTGATGGACCAGTTGCCTAAACACTATCTCATAGCGGATGAAATCAAACAGCATCCCGACAAAGACAACAAGACCATCGTATTGGTCATCGACAAGGAGAAAAAGACAGCCGACGTGGTTATGCCGTCAGGAGCCTCATTAGAAGTGAACAATGAGATACAGGGCATGAGCAAGCAACGCATCCAGAAAGCATTGGAACGTGAAGGCATCGAAACCGTACGCTTCTACAATCCTGACGGAG
>ERZ1032113.466-NODE-466-length-11478-cov-4.626018_pt1 | contig 11478 bp, 15 predicted proteins | sample MGYA00518164_ERZ1032113 | MGnify/ENA primary metagenome ERZ1032113 (study PRJEB33719, sample SAMN04261305) | wastewater metagenome | biome: rural village; feature: human; material: feces | host: Homo sapiens | place: El Salvador | collected 2014-01-14 ... | reverse complement strand
TGAACCAAATGAAAGCAAAGTAAAAAGGAGCTGTGAAGAAATGAATCCTCATTTCTTCACAGCTCCTTTTTACTTTGCTTTTGACGAGTTCTATTTCTTACCTTCGACAAATACGGTCAATTTCTGCATTTTCCTAGTGCTTATCGCTCGCATAGTCCATTTTATCTATGTTTCCTTATCTGCTATACGCTCGATAACTTTCCGCAAAAATAGGGTTCATTGCTACCCTATTGCTACCCACTGCCACCCTGTTACTGCCCTTACTCCTTGCCTTCTTTTTCCGGCCCATATAGGCGCTCCATGCCTGCCTTCGTTATCAGCCATGTGCGGCCGGACTTGCGGAACTCCTCGCCTTCTTTAAAACGAGGCGGGAGCCCCTTTTGTCCTGAGCACGCCTGCTTTACTGTGATCGCAGAAATTCCCCAACGTTCTGCAGCTTCCGCTGTCGTCATCACTTCGTCGATGATTTTCATTTTCTGATTCTCCACACTACGTAACCACAAAATACTGCCGCCGTAACTGCGCCTTGTATAAATTCCTTACTGATATTGACGAAGGACAGTGATGTGATCCAAAGTCCCAACGCGATAAAATCATAGAATTTCATTTTACTACCTCCATGTGATATAATGAGGTTGCCAAGAGGGCGTTCGCCCTCTTGCACCTCAGCTCTTTAATCGTCTGAATCATTTGCGGTGATGGTGACGTTTGAAGAGCTCTTTTTGCTTGATGTACTCAACGAGCATTGGAACTGCGATGATTAGCATCATTTGGATTAGCCATTTCATATCTTCCTTGTTCATTTTGACCACCTCCCTTCCTTAATTCTGTATTTATTATACACCTTATTCGATGTAATATCAAGTAGGAGAAAGCTATTTTCTTCGATTTTATCGCACTTTTCAGCATTCTTGCAAAATAAAAAAAGACGTCTTGATTTAACAATGTGCTAAATCAAGACGTCCTTTTATTGCCATTCTACTTCTTAATCCATGCGTACAAAAGTCCGCCAGAGATTGCGATCCACAAATTGCGCTGGCGGGTTTTCACTTTAATTTTCTGCTTCGCCTCGGCCTCTAATTGCTTCAAGGATGCATTGGCATTCTCCAACGATTTCTTCGTCTCTTCGTTCGCTGCTTTGGAGCTGCTGATTTCCTCTTTCAATTTTTTCAATTCTTCCCTCTGCTGATCCAGCAAGGTCGCTTGCTCGGTCAAGACTTTCTGCCGTTCTTGACTGTGACTCTCCAGCGTCGCTAAGTTGTTCTCTAACTGTGTCAGCTCCCCTTCTGAGATCTGATACATCTCCTCGGCATGCGAAGTAGAACCAGCCGCCAGCCACAAGGAGCACACCAGCAGCAATGGCCATAAGTTTTTCACGATTTTGCACATTAGCCCTCCTATAATGACAGCCACGCATTCCTCGTCGGTTGCATAATCTGCAACGAAATCACCAGTATCAGCCGGAGTTAACACACCAGTTAAAACTCCTACGGCAGACAGGACACCTATAAGTGTTGTTTCACTCATCAGAAAGTCACCTCTTCTGTCAGTTTCAACATGTGTGGCGGAATCACAGTCGCAACAAAGCCGTCAGGCCGGCGCAATTCGACATCATAGTAGTATGTGCCATATTCGAGATTATCTGTCTCTCTAGGCACAATGGTGACGCAATTATTAGCAGCCGCTTTTTGGATAACGATTTTCTCATCATTTGGGGATCTTTTTACTGTAAAAAGCACCTGCTCATCCGGAGTGATTTCGTAGTCAGTACCGTCTTGATTTTTGATTTGCAGTCTGAAAGTAGCAGTATCTCCTCTTGTCAGACTAATTCCATTGTTGACCACTTTCAGCATACTTTCACCCCTGTTCCAGATAAAACTCAGTCTTTCCACGAAGTGTGTCCCCTCCGCTCATCCACGCGTCGGACTCGTCCAGTACGGCTAAATCCCATCTCTCGCAAGTCGTCGTCGGCCCGTACCCATCCAGATCTGCGGCCTCCGCATGTGTCATGAAACGATCTGCATCAACCGGGATATCAAACACGTCAGCGATGGCCGCCGACAGCATAGCGAGGGATTCGATCTGCTCCTCCGTGGGCGGCTCGTCTCCAAGACGGGCTCTCCATGGATCCCTGTACGCCTGTGCATCCTGGCAGCAGCAAAGGGCTATAGCAATGCTGCCCGTATTCCTGCGCCATGTCGCCGTGGGTATCGTATCAAGGGGACGGCTGCAAATGATTTCACCGTCCCCATCAATGCAAAAATGGTAGTCACGAAAGCTGGTGTAGTGTCCGCCAGCCGTCCAGTGCCAGTACACCACGACGGGATTAGGATATCGATAAAATGACGGGCGTGCTTCTTTCAGCATCCTCCTGATGGTGTCCATATCCATGGTTATCCCCTCCGTCTCTTCACCAGTGCTGCAAGATCATGCACAGCAGACACCCCTGCATCATCCAGATTCTCCACGATGGACAGCAGTTCTGACGATGCCAAGTAAGCGATCACAAGATTCGCAAACTCGCTTCGCCCCAGCATGAAGTCCACCAGTGCGCCCGCTACGACAAGCAACATGTAAACGGTAATTTTCTCAACAAACTGCGTGCGCATAGCGTAGCTATTGATGACGCCGGCACGATGCGCCGCCGGGATGCCCTTGACAGAATCGATAAGGGACGGCTTCTCCGCCATAGACTCGGACAGATAGCCGTAAGACAGCGCAATAAACTTGGCAAATAAAATCTACGCACACGATGCAGGCAAACGCCGTAAAGAGTTCCAAGTGCCGCTCCAGCGCCAGAAACACGATGCCCAAAGCCGTCTTGTATGGCCAGCCGATGTACAGCCCGTCAAACACTTTTCCTACCCAGATACTGATCTCATTCAGATTCATTGGCTTTCACCTCGTCCCCCTCTTTCACTCCCGCTTTTTCGGCAAGCGGCTTACTCCTCACACATTTAGGATTTGTGCAAAGCCCCGTTTTTGCGTCCATTTTCTTGTGACATAAAAAGCACCGTTCCATTTTAAATTGCTCCTCTCTTCTCTGTATACTCTGCGACAAGCTCTTCCCTCTCGGCTTTCAGATCCGAATAATAATCTTCATCCTCGATAGCTTTCGCCTTTGCCATCTCATTTTCGATATCACTGATTTTGTTGGCATATTCAGCATCAAGAGATGCGAGTGCTGCCTCGCGCTTCTCATCCTCTGTTGGTTCGGGCCGCGGCACGTACTCCCCATTCTTGTAAAGCAGATCTTGCTGTAAGGCGTTATTATAGGTCAAAGCATCCTGCACGACATGGGTTTTATCCGGATATTCTGCTTCCGCTTTGGCTTGCAATTCTTCCACCGTGTCACCATGTACGCCAGTTACGAATGACGTTACTCTTTCGCCTGTTGCGTCATAGATAGACAAATAGGTAAGCGTTGGGTTAGCGATTGAAACTTCCATCTCACTATCTCCTTCCATTAAAATAACCTCCATCAATATGATTGGAGGTTTGAAAAAATGAAAAACCCAAATGGTTATGGAACTATCAAAAAATTGTCAGGAAACAGGCGGAGGCCATTCGTATTTATGGTCTCGATAAATGGAAAGCAAAAGGCAATAGGCTATTTCTCTACCAAGTTGGAAGCTCTTGCCTTTCAAGTAGACTATAATAAATCTCATGGTCTGCACCGCCTTTCGAAAATTACATTTGCCGAGTTATACGCAAGATGGATGCCTAAACACATCTCATATGCATCGGTTTCAAAATCCACCATCAACGGTTATGAGTGCGCGTATAAGCATTGTGCATCACTGTATGATTTACCAATAGCAGATATCAAATACAGCCACTTGCAAGCCGTCATCGATGATATGACTAATCTCTCCTATGCCAGCAAAAAGAAAGTGCGTAATTTGTTATCCCTACTCTTCGCCCATGCCAGAGAAATGGAGTATACCACTCGTGACTTTACTGGGTTGATAAAAATCGGGAAGAATCACCCTGTGAATCCTCACCAAGCAATCAGTAAGCGGAAGGTGAATCAACTATGGAAAATTGTAGATACTCCAGACATTGATATCATCTTAATACTCATCTATACAGGCATGAGAAATGGCGAACTCCGCAACCTCTTAAAATCGGATATCAATAAAAAGCAGAAATATATCAATATTCGGAAATCTAAGACGGCTGCTGGAGTCCGCATTATCCCCATCCATAGTAAAATATGGCCACTCATTGAAATACGCTTGTCGTCCCCGGGTGCCTATCTCATATGTACTGAAGACGGTCGCCCTTATACCTACACAAAACTTTCTAGGGTTTTCTCTCGAATCATGAAAGCAATAAATGGGCAAAAGCACAAATTACATGATACCCGTCATACCTGCGCTACATGGCTAGATAATGCCGAAGTGAATGACAACGCCAGAAAAATGATCCTTGGTCATGCTAGACATGATGTGACTAACGGAGTATACACTCACAAAAATCTAAGACAACTACGTAAAGCCATCGAAAAGATTTGATACTAACCTGCTACTAACAAAAGAATTGCCCAATTTGAAAAGTACAGCGAGTATTGTATGTATCGTGATACTTTTTTGTTGCTAGGATTCTTTCGATTTCTAGGATTTCATGCGAATCGACAATTCTAAGATAGTCGTAATTATCGGCTTTTCTGCCATTCTACGGAAATCATTTTCTACAGGGTGGGATATGAGTATCATAGTGGTACAGATAGAAGAACTTGGACCTTCCCAATCACATTCCCTCATGCCTGTTTAACCGCAATGAATACGCTAATGTACGATGGTTCATCAGGTGATGGGAACAATGATACAGTCTATAATCTTTCTAAAACCTCACTTAACTATCGTAGCGATAACAGATGTGGTAGCTACAGAATAGCGATTGGTTACTAGACAGGGTGGAAAGTCTGCTAGAACAAATAGATATGAAACTATCAAATTCCCGATCTCGTTTACTACCATTTTTTCGATTATAGGGCAAGCATTAACGAGCTATGTTTTAGCAGGTTCAGATAGTAACTTTGGCATAAAAACTAATTTTACCACTACCCAATTCACTACCTCTATGTATGACAATGGCAATTATTACGCCGGATTCCACTGGATAGCAATCGGCATATAGCCCATGTTTAAAGGCCGATAATGATATAGCTAACTTGGGATATCCATGTTTTGCTTTCAGCGCAAGTTGTTCTAATTGTCATCTCCGTGCCCCCTACATTGTACGTGTCTACGCTGGCAGCGAACCATCTTCCAGTAGAGCCAAAACGTGTACCCGTAGTGGATACCCCTAAAACACATGACATGGATATAGGGTAAGAAATTCGCGTGGAAGAATCATAGGCAACACCCTTTTTTCCACCCTGTCTAATAGCCTATCGCGATAACTCGTACATTAGACCCAGCTCCAGACGCGACCCAGCTAGTAGTATTCCCACTGATTGATGGTCCCCAGTCCATCTTACCGCTATTGCCTGAATAATCGCCTGATATACCCAGCAGCGCGTGAGGGAATGCTATTGCCCATGATCCAGATTTACCAGTTTCATATCCACCCTGTATAATTAGCGGCACCGCGCCGCTAAGCTTCACCCACCATGCATTAGCGTTTGACACATCGCCTGCAATAACCCCAACACCAGGCTCATTGATAGCCCCAATAGCCGTACGCACTTCTGCTGCCGTCGCTTTACCAAGTACGCCGCGCATGAATTCTGACAGACTGGCAAGAGATGCTGCGTTTGCTCTTGTGAAGTAAGGTAATTTATCAACCGATGGACTGAGTTTGCCTAATGCTTTTAGTGCGGTAGTTAAAGTAACTTCGATATCAGCATTATCACTTCCATCAAAAGAAGCAGCCTTGCCCGTCAGACAATCTCCAATAACATTGATGTATCTAGCCGTTTTCAGCTTAGTGGCAGATGCTGCATTTCCCGCAATGCCATTAGCATGGGATTGGGCGCTTTTGTTATGATTTGCAAGCGTATCATCTCCGGCTGCTTTGTTAGCATCAATAGCTTCTTTCAATCGGGCATCGTTAGAGAAGAGCTGACTTGCCATGTCGTTTTCCAGTTTATAATGAACCGGATCAGATGAGACTCGCTGCGGAAATCCGTCGGAATTGAAGTAAAGAGTATCATCGATTCCGTCTGTTGGTCTTGTCACATTCCCCACCGAAGCGGGAAAGTCAGTTTTCCATTTATCAAGATATTTTGCCATGTCTATTCCTCCCATTTAGTAATGGACGAACCATAGGTATATTTCCCATCAAATTGGATTTTTCCATTCCATGAAAAGCCTAGATACACATTGAGTCCCAAATGTGCCGGCTTGTAATAGATGATTGTATTCTGCATCTGTTTCAAATCCTCTGTATTTGTGGATGTAGTGTAGATATTGAAATAGTACTTGTCGTTATGTTCCTCGATGTATCCATATCCGTAGGCATTCACCACTTTCCCCAAAAAAGATACCGTGTTGGTTTGCGTACCTTGCAGCTTAACCAGCACTTTTTTGCGCCGTTGTTCATAAGTATCTTCCGGGCTAGGGTGCAGGTCCAGCACTCGTTCCCACATGGATAGTCCCCAAGTCGCTTTCTCGACGAAAAACTGATTCAGCGCATCGAGAATAGCATTACGGATGTTTTCATGCTCCCATGAACACGCCTCACATACTGCACGGAAATGAGGATCTTTTTTTAGAAAAGGCGGCAAGTACTGCGTGATATCTATTTTGTCAGATGACCTTAGCAGTCTAGTCAACCCTAGTCACCCCCATAGTGCCGACTCTAGGCAGGTATCCTGATGGAATTCTTACATTGCTGATACCACCATTGATTTTTAGTGAGTCATAGTCTGAAATAGCACCACTATTAAGCAGTACCTTGCCGACTTGGGCAATGGATACATAATCACTATCAAATCCACTATCTACCAAGTACGCATCCAGTGTATTTTTCAGCGCAGACGCATAATCCTGTAAATATTCCTGATTGACTTTTACGTTAGCCGTCACGTTGATATTGAGATATGCCGGCGCCGTTACGGTCACAGTGGCACCGATGGGCCGTACCGTCTCGATATAATCAGCCACCTTTTTCTGTAGTTCCTGACTGGCTGCATTTTTATTGACGTCGGTAACAAGCACCTTGACCGTGCCATTGCCGTTCCATAGGGGAATGACTTTCACATCCCCCACACCAGCTACGGAGAGGGCCCATTCCTTATAATGCATCACATTCCCCGACGTGGCAGGCGTTCTGACATGTACCAAGTACCGTTTCAAGAGAGATTCGTCTGTTTCTTCTTCAAACCCATCGTGGGTAGCATCCTTATTGATGACTTTCGACACCCCGGGAATACTCATAGGTACCTTGTCGATGGTGTTGGCCCCCACATTACCCGAAGTGCCGGCGATCTGCGCCGTGATTTTTACATCCACGGTCCCGTTATCAGCGATGGTACATGCTGCATCAGTCGTAAAATATACATTATTGTCGGTTGAAAATACGGAGCCCTGCGGGACGATGATACCTTTGGTACCGGTGATAGTCAGGGCCCCAATGGCTTTAACGGCCGGCTTCCTATCAATGCCGAACTCCGCGGCTCGAGACGTCAAGTATTCACCCCATGATGTATCCGCAAAGGCAGCCTTATAGAGCTGCTCAATTTCGACTTCGCTCTTCGCAAACTCAAAGCTATTGGACGCCAACACATCATTTTCAAAGGTTCCTTCGATTTTCGACGCTTCAATCCCGCTTTGTCTTTGCAATTCCTGCAGGATTTCGTTCTGATCTCTAGCTACATACATTACGCACTCACCTCCCCATAGACCGTTGTCAGGTCAATTGTTACTGTCGCCTTCCGCCCTTCCTGTGAAAATGAAATATCATTGATGGATAGAATGTAGGGATTTACCATAAGACATTCCGTAATCATTCGTTTCAGCTCGCTGATTCGTTCCTGTACTCCCATCACCAATCCTATAAATGGCTTGATTTCAATACCGTACTGCCACGAATAAGCAAGGTATGTATAGCGTTCTGTGGCCAATGCTTTATATACCCATATCTTGATAGCCTCGGTGCCTTCTAGCAGAATATGCTTCCCTGATTTGTCATACAGAAAACAATTCTTTTCAAAATCCCATGCGAATTCTTTAAATAACGGTAGATCCTGCGTATCAGAGGAAGCCTGAATCAAAGCCTCGCTGGCACCGACAAAAGGAAACGCTTCACTCATAGTTTCACCCCGCTGTCTGCTATCCAATATAGCTGATTTCCTTCTAGATTCTTTGAACCTTCCAAAGGTATCACTAGGACGATAGTTCCCGGCTTTAGCGTATCCGTCCATGTCTCATCGTTATCAATAGGATGATTGTGGCTGGCGTATTCCGCATAACCGCCACCACCGCCACGATAGGACGTCTCGCCTACCATGTGCCTGGTATAACCGGGCATGAGGTATCTGGAGATATAAACATCTTCCTTGTGGAGCTGGATAGTGTTGACATCAATAGCGATATCAGGAGGCGGCGATCGCACGATACCCATCTGAGCCATTTGCACCTGCTCGTCTTTCCCTGCCTGGTGCATCAACCCGATCATGCGATTGGCCGACTGCTCGATAGTTGGAATTTTATCCGCCATTGGCTCCCGCCTCCTCTTTGGTCATAATGTTTTCAAATTCCAGTTCCAGTTTCATGGTGTGCATACCATTCTCAAAGATATGGCTATCGCTCTTGATCCAAAACTGGCCTTTGAAATATTGCTCCTGCACGGCAATGGAATAGGGAGCTACCACCCGATAATCGCCCAGCATATCTAAGGTGCCGGTTCTATCAGGGCCTTTTAGCAACGATTCGATTTCCTGCTGCGCATTGGCTTTTGGATTGGTCTTATATACATCCTGTATCAAGCCATATTTTTTGATTTGGTCATCTTCGGATTGATAGCCGGTGGCATTCCCCTCTGCATCAGTGATCACGACCTGATTCACCATGTTTTCAATGCTTTCGGCAAACCGTTCATTCAACACATTGGTATACCCATTGGCTTCGTAGTCCTCGATGAGAGTCCCCTTTTCGACTACATCCAGCTTACTGCCATTCATCAGCAAGGCATATTTCTTCTTGGTTTGCTTCGCCGCCTCGGTATACGCCATGAAAATAATCTGATAGCCAGATTTCCTGACAGCAATGAAAGAAACGGGCGTCCCTGTAGCAAGGATATTGCCCGTTTCGATTCCCAGTTCATTACAAACCGACTCTGTGATACTTTCAGGAGTCATGTCTGTAAATTTACGTGTAGTTTTGCTTTTATTTAGGATAAACAAATTGTCATAGGCAGTGACAGAGACTTTGGACGCCTGCACGTCCCGCTCCAGATGAAATATATGCCCATGGAAGCGAAGCGTGCCGTCCTCATCGTACCCATATACCGTATCGCCATTATCCAATGGATGATTAGGTAGGTTAGGATCTCGATAGTCCTGCACTACATCAAATACCAGCCGGCGGGCTGCCTGCAAACGGGACCCGGACCACTCGATGCGGCTGATTAGCTGCGTGATGTCATCTACATGCTGAGTCTTTTTCCCATCACTATCAGTCGTTATGTATTCGTGTTTGACAATCATTTGATGATCAACCTGCCAATCTTATCAGCGTTATTGATAGTCAAATCTTTCAGATCATTGCTTTGGGCAATACGACGCCATTTGTTGGCCTGCCCGTAGCATTTCTTGGCCACGTCCACCACATCCTTCGCCTTTTTCAGTTTAGCTGCCGAATCTGCTTTTTTGTCTGGCGATGGTCTGTCTTTCAAGCCCGTGGTCTTATCTACCTGCTTATTGTTGTTGGCAAGTGGCGTATTCAGATCCTTGTACTCGGTGAGAGTCAAAACGTAGTAGATATCCCGACTTCCATCCTGTTCTTTGTAATCGAATTTCATGATACCGGTCATAAGGTTGACAGGTGAATCAGTGATAATGATTCTGACAGGCTTTCTGCTTTCCTTCCACTTCCTTAGTTTTTCGACGAAAAAAGACGGTTCGAGTGCATCCCCAACTACGAAGGGGTAGTCATGTACCGAAGCTGGAAAAAAACACTGAAAAGAAATCCGTTGCGCCTGAGGCAGCCCAAAGACGAGTGCCTCGCCTACCTGTTCGACGTTGACAACCTTATTCCCCTGCCCGGTAGATACCTCGTATACACGCGGCGTAACAGGCAGCGTGACTTTTTCTGTTCCACAAGAAAGAATGATCTGCCGCTTCGAGCTGCCTCCACCTAAGATTGCGGAGGCGATATTTAACGCGGTACCAAGTGCTCCCCATGCTTTCATTACGCACCTCCGTAGTTTGCATAGCCCTGTTCGAGGGCTCTCATGATGGTATAAGCGATTTTGTCCATATCGGCTTCGTTTCTTACAACGAACGTATTTCCCGTAACCATGACAGAGTTCCCAGATGCGGCCGAATTCTGTACTTCACGGGAAATGATCTGTGCTGTTTTCCCCGCCGGATAGATCCGGCTGCCCTGCGGCAGGTCGATGAGTTCGCCACCGTGTTCATTGATTTGTGCCAACCCGCCAGAGAAATGCATATCCCCTACGGCGTCCATCGGCACGCTGTCATCGACACGCACAGCGCCATCGCTTCCAAAAGAGTAATGACTCATAGCACTGGCAGAAATCTGCGAAATTTTAGAGGAAATCGGTGCCATGACGTTTGCTTCAAACCATGCTGCTGCGCCGCTCCATGCACCCTGCACTGTGCTCCACGCATCCGTAAACGCGGATCCGATGTCAGCTCCCGTAGTCCCTGCGCTGGCGTCAATAGGATCCCAGACGGAAGCGTCATACCAGCCCGCTGCATCGCTCCACTGTCCTTTGATGGACTCGACGGCTTCCTGTCCGTGCGCCTTGAGTCCTTCCCAGACGTTATTCCACAAGTCTCCGATCACCTTCGAGCGTTCTTCCGTTGCCTGCTCCATGGTTTTAGTGATGTCGTCATAGTCCTCGTAGGTCATACCGCGAGACGCATTGTCCCGATACATGGTCGCTTCCTTCATAGACTGCAGACGGTCTGCACCAAAAGTGCCATTAGCAAGACCGTTCCCGATATAGTTGCCGAAAACGCTGCCACCCAGTCCACCGACAATCGAGCCTATCAGCGCGCCGGGAACGGCACCTATGCCGCCGAAAGCACCTCCGATGGCCCCGCCGGCCAGCGCACCAGCTTTGGAACCGGCATACATGCCGGCAAGGGAGCCGCCCGCCTTTAGAGCTGCAGCGCCACGTTCTTCCGGCGCCGCACGGTAGACCTCGTAAGCAGAAGTGGCAAGAGCAGCGCCCATCATGACGCGTCCGAAGATTTTTCCGTACCGGGCGGCTTTCCCTGCATCCATCTTCCCATCCGCTTTTGTACCGGGGATAGAGCCAGCTCCGCCGACGCCTGTGCCG
>ERZ1032113.460-NODE-460-length-11572-cov-5.394026_pt1 | contig 11572 bp, 9 predicted proteins | sample MGYA00518164_ERZ1032113 | MGnify/ENA primary metagenome ERZ1032113 (study PRJEB33719, sample SAMN04261305) | wastewater metagenome | biome: rural village; feature: human; material: feces | host: Homo sapiens | place: El Salvador | collected 2014-01-14 ... | reverse complement strand
ACCCAGGGCGTTGCCCCGGGCTATGGATTACATTGGGCTTTCAGCCCGCACTTGCTAAATCCGAAAGTTGAATAACATTATAAATAGCATATAGCATACTTACTTGTTAACCTGTCAACTTGTTAACCTGTTAACCATTCAACCCGTTAACCAAGAATTTCGCCAACGGGTTGCCAACATTACTTGCCTTCCTTTTTGCCGCCCAGTATGGCGGTGGGGTCAAGTTTGGCTATGGTGTCGCGCATGGCGGTGTCGCCCTTGAGATTTTCGAGTTTGTAGTAATCCATAAATCCCATGTTGCCCTCGCGCAGGGCCTGTGCCAGGGCCTTTGGCACTTCGGCCTCGGCCTGTATTACCTCGGCACGTGCCTGCTGAGCCTTGGCCTTCATTTCCTGTTCGGTGGCCACGGCCATGGCACGTCGTTCCTCGGCTTTGGCTTGTGCAATGTTCTTGTCGGCGTTGGCTTGGTCCATTTGGAGTGTGGCGCCAATGTTTTTGCCCACATCGATGTCGGCAATGTCTATTGACAGAATTTCGTAAGCTGTGCCGGCGTCGAGGCCCTTTGAAAGCACGAGCTTTGATATAGAGTCGGGATTTTCGAGCACTTGCTCATGCGTTTCGGCCGAACCGATGCTCGACACAATGCCCTCGCCCACACGGGCCAGAATGGTGTCCTCGCCGGCACCACCTACCAGCTGGTGTATGTTGGCACGCACCGTAACGCGGGCTTTGGCTATGAGCTGAATACCATTTTTGGCCACAGCTGCCACGGGGGGTGTGTCTATTACTTTGGGATTGACACTCGTCTGCACAGCCTCGAACACATCGCGGCCGGCCAGGTCGATGGCGGTAGCTTTTTCAAACGAGAGGTCGATATTGGCCTTTGATGCCGACACCAGCGCATGCACCACGCGCTGCACGTGTCCGCCCGTCATGTAGTGGGCTTCAAGGTTGTCGCGCGTCACGGTGCGCAGCCCGGCCTTGTGTGCCTCGATAAGGCTCGGCACGATGATGCCGGGCGGCACATTACGAATGCGCATCAGGAATAGCTGAATGAGCGATATCTTCACACCCGACACCTTGGCACTGAGCCACAAGAAGAAGGGCACGAAATGGAAAAAGATGCTGAGAAGTACTATGGCGCCTAACGCCACAACAGCAATCACCATAGGAGATGAGATAATCATAAGCTACAAGTATTAAGTAGATAAAGTTGAAAGTCGCTCATGGCTATTGACAATATCGCGGACTCGCTGATAAGTTAACAAGTTAATGGGAACCACGACTTTTACCATACAAAGGTATGGCTTAATAACAAAAGCGTGGAAAAGTTCCTTGGTCTTTTTCACGTTTTTGTGTTATACAACATATTATGAGAGCTAACGACTCTGTGCATCAATATATTCGAGTTCGGCGGCAAGCATGGCTATGAGCGGCATGTCGGCACCGCGGCTGCGTGCCTCGGCCAGCGGACGACGGTAAAGGTAGTACAGCTCCATGGGGCGGTGGTGGTCGCGGTCAAACTTCATGCTCGATGCAAATTGTGGCATGCGGTGTGTCATGTCCATCATTTTGTCGGCATAACTCTCGTCAATGCCCTTCACACCGCAAGCTCTGGCGGCGCCTATCACCTCGAGCATCATTTGGCGAATGATGGGTGCCATGCTCTCGTTGGCTATCAGGCTGCCGGCCGAAACGGCACCCACGGCAGCGGTCATGCCGTTAAAGGGCATGTTCCACACAGCTTTTTTCCAGCGCATCTCGTCGTAGGGCATTTCCTTGGCTTTGATGCCCGAAGCTGCAAAGTCGGCCATCATGTGGGCGAGTGCCTCGTGGTTGTGGCAGTTGTAGTTGCCCACCTGCAGCAGTCCGTTGAAGGTGTGCGTAATGTGGCCGGGAGCGTTTTTGAGCGTGCAGATGTATGCTACGCCTCCCAACAGTTGTGCGCGTGGCATGGCCTTGCACAAGTCGGCCTCCAGCCCGATGCCGTTTTGTATGAGCAGCACCAGTGTGTCGGGGTGACAAATTGGGGCGAGCATTTGCGGCAGCAGGTGGTTGGCTATGCTCTTGATGGCTACTATCACCACATCGCACACTGGCATTTGCGCCGTACTGTTGTAGGCATTGATGTGGCAAAGGTGGTAACTGCCATCGCACGAATCGACCTGCAAGCCGTGCTGGCTCACATGGTCGTAGTCGGAATGCAGCAAAAAGTGTACGTCGTGACCGGCCTTGGCCAACAAGCCGCCATAGTAGCCACCTATGGCACCGGTGCCGATGATTGCATATTTCATATAGTCTGGTATATACGTATCTGGTTGACGGGGTTACGGGGTACGGGTTGACAAGTAAGTATGCTATACTACTTATTATGTTGAAGTAAGACTGGTAAGAAGCTTTACTAACTTACCTGTCAACTTGTCAACCCGTCAACTCGTCAACTTTTCAACTCGTCAACTTTTCAACTTGTAAAGACGGCAGTCTCATCTTATATACATTCGTTTCACGCAGTTCAAAGCCCAGGCTCTGATACAAGCGGTTGGCTGCCACCCGCTGCGGACGCGAGGTGAGGTTTGCAGTGGCGGCACCGTGGCGGCGGGCTTGGAACATGAGGTGGTCGAGCAACAGGCGTGCGTACCCCTTGCCACGCTGGGCAGCGTCAACCACCACGTCCTCTACCCATGCTTTGTTCCCCGTGAACTGATGGCACAGGCAAAGTGTAGCCGTACCGGCCAAAGTGCCTTGCGGCGTGTAAAGCAAGTAGATGTGTGTGCGGGGCTCGTGGGCCAATGTTGTGAGTTGGGCGAGCGTTAATGGCACAAAGTTGGACGAGAGTTGGGCAAGCAGGGTGTTTACACTGTCGAGCAGCGGTGTGCTGCAGTCATCTGCCCTGAGCGGCACAATGTGGCAGCGGCGGCGCACATCGAGCAGTTGGCGTATGGTTTTGCCATAAAGGGGGTGGCACCATTCGGGAGCTATCTCGGCAAAAGGTTCGAGCACAAACAGGCGGTCGGTCATTTCGGGGTGCGGCAGTTGCAGCGACGGTGTACACACCACGTGGCTGTCGCTGGCCAGCAAATCGATGTCGATAATGCGGTCGTGATACACCCCGTCCTTGCTCTTGATGGTGCGCCCCATGTCACGCTCAATTTGCTGAGTAGCGTGCAGCACTTCGGCGGGCGTCATCGTGGTGTCTACTGCCACAGCCGTATTGACAAACAAGTTGTCTGATTCAAAACCCACGGGTGCCGTTTCGACAGGTGTGGCCTTACGCACAACCGTGCCTATGCGCTCGCCAATGAGCGCACAGGCACGGTTTATGTTTTCGTGACGATTGCCAAGATTTGTTCCGAGTGAGAGATAAAGCATTACAAGTTGTGATGTATATATATGTGTGAGCCGAGCGGTTGCCCCCTACTCCACCGAAAGTGCGTCGAACACCATTTGGGGTTCAAAGCCGCGTGTAATGGCCGCACGGGCAATCTTTTGGTTCACGGCATAAGGCATGTCGCCCTTGGTGGTGCGGCGCCGCGAGGCTATGAAGTCGGCCAATGCCTGGCGGTAGTCATCGTCGTCTATCAGAGCCAGGGCATCGTCGGTGTCGAAGTCTGATACACCCTTTTGCCGCAGCGCATAGCGTATTTTGATGCGCCCCCAATGGTCGAAGCGGAATTTATCGTTTACAAAGGCGCGCGCATAACGTGCCTCGTCAATGTAGCTTTCGGCCTCAAGGCGGCCCAAGGTCTCGTCCACCTCGTCGGGTGTAGCCCCTTTGGCCAGAAGCTTTTTGGCTATCTCGCTGCGGCAATATTCCTTTTGCGCGCAGCGGCTGGTGGCCCACTGGTAGTATTGGTTGTTATCGGCCATAACCATAAGTTACTTAATGATGCTGCGCAGCACAAACCAGGCATGGTAGCCCAGGGTGGACAACAGACCATAATGGTGCGACATGATGTGGAAACGCTCGCGCAGCGATGCCTTGTGGTTGCGTGTGGTCATGCCCTCGTTCAAGTAATCGGCGATGATGGTGTGTGCATTGACAAGCGGCAGTGCCTTGCGCGAAGCCTCACGCATGATGCGAATGCACCAGTCAAAGTCGGCCGAGAAGCGGTACTTGCGGTTGTAGTGCATACGCCGTGCCAGGTCGGTACGTGCAAAGAAAGCCTGGTGGCACACCAGCATGCCATTTTTGAACGAGCGCCAGTTGAGGTGTTCGGGCGGTGTCAGGCGCCGGCGTCGCAGGAAGTTGCCGTCGGCATCTACCAAGTTGGTGTCGCCATACACCACAGCGGGCAGTTTGGGTGCCTTGACAGCCGCCTGTGCCACGAGTTCGAGCGTGTTGGCAGCATGAAAGGTGTCGCCCGCATTAAGAAATAGTATGTAGCGCCCCGTGGCCATGTCGATGGCCTTGTTCATGGCATCATACAGCCCCTCGTCGGGTTCGCTGATGCACACTATTTCGTGGCGCACGGCAGCATGGCTGTTGCGCTCCTGATAGTGGTGCACAAGCTCAAGGGTATTGTCGTGCGAGTTGCCGTCAATAATGAGGTGCTCCACATGGGCATAGGTTTGCTGCTCCACACTTTCGATGGTTCGTTCAATAAGCGCACCGGCATTCCATGTCACGGTGGCTACGGTAATTTTAAGGCCTTCTTCTGTCGTCTGTGCCGCGGAAGGAGGCACACTGTTCTCTTCCATTTTTATGATAAGTACATTATTATTCTATTAAGTAGGTTGCTGCCGCCCTATTCCATTGCATATACCGCCGCATAAGCCTTGGCCACAGCCTTTTCGTCGTAAGCCTTCAGGGCCTTGGCGCGGGCATTGCGGCACATGGCGGCATAGCTTTGCGAATTGAGTGTTGCAGCTATGCCGTGTGCAAAGTCGAGGCTGTTGCAGTAGGCGGCCAGATAGCCGTTCACCCCCGTATCGACCATCTGCGGCACACCGCCCACATTGAATGCCACACAAGGCACGCCGCAGGCCATGGCCTCGGCTATGGTGTTGGGCAGGTTGTCCATGAGGGTGGGCATAACCAACAAGTCGCAGGCTTGGTAGAGCTGTCGCATACGCTCCTCGCTCTGTACATAGCCCATGGCATACGCTGGCACAGCAAAGGCCGATTGCAAACTTTCGGCTCCATGGCCCGCCAGCACAATGGCCACCTTGTCGGCCTGGTCGGGGTGCTCCTGCATGAGCAGCGATATGGCTTCGGTCAGATAGTCTATGCCCTTGTTGGGGTCGGTCACCTTAAAGGCGGTAAACAGCAGCAAACGCTTGTCGGCGGGCAATCCGAGTGCCTCGCGCACCTCGTTGCGGGTGGGCATGCCCTCTGTGCCGGCTGGTGCATAGTAGCGTGTGTCGATGGGATTGGGTATGCAGCCCACGCGCTGCCCCTTGAGCAGTGGCGCTTGTGCGGCCAAGCCGGCCAACCACTGGCTGCACCCTATTGCGGTAAAGTGGCCCTTGGCGTAAGTGGCAGCCTTGCGGCGGTAGGTACTGGCCGACAGGTCGCCCGCCGAGGGACGGCACAACTGCGGACATTTGCCGCAACCGCTGAGCCAGCGCTGGCAGTCGGCCGCATTGTGACACACACCGGTAAAGGTCCACATGTCGTGCATGGTGACGACCACGCGCTTGCCGCTGCGCAATATCTTCTGCATATTGCGCAGCGAGAGCATGGCCTGGTTTGTCCAATGCAGATGTATGACATCGGCCTCGGCAAATGCCTTGAGCCGTGTAATGTCGTTGCCAAAGCGTGCCGTGTCTACTGCAAACAGCCCTTGGCGGCTAAAGCCGTTCTTTACGAATATCTCTAACCTTTCGAGCACGAACTTGAGTTTGCGCCACAGGGTGCGTTTAAGGCTTACCACCTCTGTGCGCTCTGCCGGCAGTGTGCGGTTCATGCACAACAAGGTGGCATCTACGCCGTTCTGGCGCAATGCTTTGAGCAGCCGCATGGAGGCTATGGCAGCCCCGCCTGCATGGTCTGAGGTGTTGATAAGCAGTACTTTCAAGGGAGTAGAGGTTAGAGGGTTAGGAGGTTAGAGGGATAAGGTTATGAGGGGATAAGGTTATGAGGTTATAAAGTAACCTTTGTGTGTTAGGCAAGGAGTTTGGAAGTTAGAGGATTATTGGGTTAAAGGGTTAAAGGGTTAGAGGGTTAGAGGGTTATTGGGTTAAAAGATTACCCTTGCTTGCCTAACTCACAAAGGTTACTTTTTAACCTTATAACCCCATAACCTCATAACCTTATACCCCCCATAACCTTCCTCTCTCACCGTCCCAGCGTGTCCTTTGCAATGACAGCTGTGGCCCCGGCGTTTTGTTTGATATAATTGTCTGCTGCCTGGCCAGCGCGTGAGAGTTCGTCCTTGTCCGAAAGGAAACGGTCCATAATGGCCGCAAAGTCAGCCGCAGAATGTATTTCGCGGCAACCACCATTGGCCAGCAAAGCCTGCGCCTCGCGGAACTTCTTGTTGTTAGGGCCTATTATTACCGGCACACCATACACCGCTGCCTCGGGCACATTGTGTATGCCCACGCCAAAACCACCGCCCACATAGGCCACGGTGGCATAACGGTAGATGCTCGACAACAAGCCATAGCAGTCTATTATCAAGCAGTCGGCCTCGGCCACACTCTTAGGCGTGGCTGTAGAGTAGCGCACATACGGCCGCTGCAGTTTGCTCTCAATCTGTCGCAAGTGGTCCTCGCTCACCACGTGGGGAGCCAGTACCAGGCGTAGATTGGGGTGGGTGTTGAAATAACTGATAATGATGTCCTCGTCGGGCTGCCACGAGCTGCCGGCCACGAGCACCCGCCAACAACCGGCAAAGCGCTCGACAAGGGGCAGCGGCTTGGCCGCATTGCGTATGTCTATTACGCGGTCAAAACGGGTGTCGCCCACCACCGTCACTTGGTTTACGCCTATGCCGGCAAGCAGTTGTTTCGAAGCCTCGTCCTGCACGTAAAGGTGCGTCATGCGATGCAGCACACGTGCATAGTTGCGGCCGTACCAACGAAAGAATATCTGGCCGGGCCTGAAAATGCTCGACACCGAATAAACCGGCACATGGTTGCGGTGCAATATGTCGATGTAGTTGCGCCAGAACTCATATTTTATAAAGTATGCTGCCTCGGGACGCGCCATTTTTACAAACTTTATGGCGTTGAACGGGGTGTCGAAGGGCAAGTAACATATCACATCGGCCCCAGCATAGTTCTTGCGCACCTCATAGCCCGAGGGCGAGAAAAAGGTGAGCAATATTTTGCGTTCGGGGTGCTCGCGCCGCAAGCGCTCCATGAGCGGGCGGCCCTGTTCAAACTCGCCCAGCGAGGCGGCATGAAACCACACATAGCGGCTGGTGCCTATCTGGCGGCGCAATATGCGCCAAGTGTCGCGGTGCCCGCGCATCATGGTACGCACCTTTTTGTTAAAGAGTGCGGCTATGTTGCAGCCGAGCATCATCAAGTATATTGCGAGTGAATACATCTTGTAGTAAAAAGAGTTTTGCTGTCCGTTGACACCACCAAGCGTCAACGGACCGACAAAAGATAGTTAACTGGAGCCTACAAGCAGACAAGCCTCACGCGCCCACCTGCTTCAACCAACTTGCTTAGTGCAGCGCCTCAATGGCAGCCTTCATGCGGCGCAGGGTCTCCTCCTTGCCAAGGAAAGCGGCAAGCTCATACATGTCGGGACCCTTACCAGTGCCCACAAGGCACACGCGCCAGGGGTTCCAAGGCTTTTTGCCTGTTTCGGCAGCCCAGGCATCTACCACAGCCTTCTGGCTTTCGATGCTGAAGTCGTCAAGGCCCTCAAGCAGATGGTAAAGCGCATCCATGTCGGCAGCAGCGCCTTCCTTCCAGTTCTTGCGGGTAAACTTGTCGTCGGCCGAATAGGTGGGGGCTATAAAGAAGAAGTCGCAAAGGGGCCAAAGTTCCTTGATAAAGTTAATCTTCTTCATCTTCATCATGCCCACCACAGCCTGCACACGTTCAATGGGGGCGTCGATGCCATTGGCCTTGAGTATCTGGTCAAAGGCAGGGGCGAGCACCGCGTCGTCGGTTTTGAGTATGTACTCGCGGTTGAACCACTGTCCCTTGATATAGTCGAACTTGGCACCGCTCTTCGAGCATTTTGACAGGTCGAACTGGTCGATGAGTTCCTGCATGGAGAGTATTTCCTGGTCGGTGCCGGGATTCCAGCCCAACAGGGCAAGGAAATTGATTACAGCCTCGGGCAGATAGCCGCTTTCGCGGTAACCCGACGACACATCGCCCGTTTTGGGGTCGTGCCACTCGAGCGGAAACACCGGGAAGCCCAGGCGGTCGCCGTCACGCTTGCTGAGCTTGCCCTTGCCGTCGGGCTTGAGCAACAGGGGCAGGTGGGCAAACTGGGGCATGGTGTCCTCCCAACCAAAGGCACGGTAGAGCAACACGTGCAGCGGAGCCGAGGGCAACCACTCCTCGCCACGTATCACGTGCGAAATTTCCATCAAGTGGTCGTCCACTATGTTGGCCAAGTGGTAGGTGGGCAGGTCGTCGGCACTCTTGTAGAGCACCTTGTCGTCGAGAATGTCGCTCATTATGCGCACATCGCCACGAATGATGTCCTTTACGTGCACCTCCTCACCTGGCTCTACCTTGAAGCGTACCACATACTGCTCGCCGGCGTCAATCAGGCGCTGTGTTTCCTCGGCGCCGAGCACCAGCGAGTTGCGCATCTGCATGCGGGTATGGGCATCGTACTGAAAGTTCTGCACAGCCTCGCGCTTGGCGGTCAGTTCCTCGGGGGTGTCAAAAGCTATGTAGGCCTTGCCGGCATCGAGCAGTTGCTTTACATACTTGCGGTAAATGTCGCGACGCTCGCTCTGGCGGTAGGGACCATGGTCGCCACCAAAGCTCACACCTTCGTCAAACTTGATGCCGAGCCACTTGAACGACTCTATAATATAGTCCTCGGCTCCCGGCACAAAGCGGTTGGAGTCGGTGTCCTCAATGCGGAACACCATGTCGCCGCCGTGCTGGCGCGCAAACAAATAGTTGTAAAGGGCTGTGCGCACACCGCCAATATGAAGTGGGCCCGTGGGGCTTGGTGCAAAACGCACACGTACTTTTCTTTCAGACATAGTTGTGATGATAATTACGCGTTGGCAGAATCGGGTGGTCGAACTGACGGACATGCACGGGCTTTGTCGGCCCATCAGGCCGAGGCGTGACTAGCCTTTGCCGGCTCGTCAACCCGTCAACCTGTTAACCCGTCAACCCTTAACCAATTATGCCAACGGATTGATAGTTTCGTTATTATGCCACAAAAGTACTGCTTTTTTCGCAAAAGGCCAAGTTGTGGCACAGACGCCATAACACCAAGTTTGGCCATCAAAGGATAAAGTTGTACTTTTGCAGACTGTAACCAACGCATAATCAACCAATTCACACATAATGAAGAAGTTTTTCACTCTCACTCTTCTGCTCCTGCTCACCGCCGTGACGGCCGTGCAGGCTCAGGTGAACTTCAGCGTCAAGTACAAGCGCGTGAATTCCACCACCATCGACATCATTTTTACTGGTACCGCACAGCCAGGCTGGCACATCTACTCTACCAACATTGGCGAGGGTGGACCTACCAGGACCGAGTTTGGCGTGGACAAAATTAAGGGTGCCAAGCTCAAGGGCAGCCTTAAGGCCGGACCGGGGGCCAAAACCATGCAGGACCCCATATTCGAGATGCCTGTAACCTTCTTCGAGGGGCACGCCACCTTTACACAGCGCGTGGAACTGCTCGACAAGGACTATGAGCTGAAAGGCTACCTTAAATATGGTGCCTGCAACGACGAGAATTGTCTGCCGCCCACCAGCGTCAACGCCAAGGTGGCTGGCACCGACGGCCCCGCCCCCACTGCCGAGAGCAAGGCCGAGGAGGCTGCCGCTGCTGCCGCACAAGGCAACGCACTGACTACTGCCACCGACAGCATGGCTGCCACTGCCACCGACAGTGCTGCCGCCATGGCACAGGTGCGGCCGCTCGACAGCGCACAGACTCAGGCTCTGTGGACTCCGGTTATAAAGGAACTCAAAAACTTTGGTTCGGACACGGGCGACATGACGGGCAAGGCATGGTACTACATATTCTTCCTGGGCTTTGTAGGCGGCCTCGTGGCCTTGTTCACCCCTTGTGTATGGCCCATCATACCTATGACAGTGAGTTTCTTCCTTAAGCGCTCGGGCGACCGCCGCAAGGGTGTGCGCGATGCCATTACCTACGGCGTCAGCATTGTGGTGATATACGTGGCCCTGGGCCTTATCATCACCACCATATTCGGTGCCAATGCGCTCAACGACCTCTCCACCAACGCAGTGTTCAACATTCTGTTCTTCCTCATGCTGGTTGTGTTCGCGGCCAGTTTCTTTGGCGGATTTGAGATTACGCTGCCCAGCAAGTGGGGCGATGCTGTCGACAACAAGGCCGAAAAGACTACCGGTCTGCTCAGCATCTTCCTCATGGCCTTTACACTGTCGCTGGTGAGTTTCTCATGCACAGGTCCCATCATAGGCTTCTTGTTGGTCGAGGTGAGCACATCGGGCGGTTCGGCCCTGGCTCCCACCATCGGTATGTTGGGTTTTGCCGTGGCTCTGGCTCTGCCGTTCACACTGTTTGCCCTGTTCCCCACATGGCTTAAGAGCGCGCCCAAGAGCGGCGGCTGGCTCAACAACGTGAAGGTGGTGCTTGGCTTCCTCGAACTGGCTTTTGCCTTGAAGTTCTTCTCGGTGGCCGACTTGGCTTACGGCTGGCACTTGCTCGACCGCGAAACTTTCCTCGCACTGTGGATTGTGATATTCGCCCTGTTAGGCATCTACCTTTTGGGCGCCATCAAGTTCCCGCACGACGATGAGGACGAGCGCCACACTTCGGTTCCGCGCTTCTTCCTGGCGCTCATATCACTGGCCTTTGCCGTGTACATGGTGCCGGGTTTGTGGGGCGCACCTGTCAAGGCCGTGAGCGCCTTTGCACCGCCCATGTCTACTCAGGACTTTAACCTCGACCCTGTAAAGATTGAGGCTAAATTTACCGACTACGAGGCGGGCATGGCCTACGCACGCCAAACGGGCAAACCGGTGATGCTCGACTTTACGGGCCACGGTTGTGTGAACTGCCGCAAAATGGAGTTGGCTGTATGGCACGATGCCAAGGTGCGCGACTTGCTCACCAAGGATTATGTGCTTATTTCGCTTTATGTGGACGAGAAGGCTCCGCTGCCCGAACCCATCGAGGTGCAGGAGAACGGACAGGCTACCACGCTTCGCACCGTGGGCGACAAGTGGAGCTACTTGCAGCGCAGCAAGTTCGGTGCCAACGCGCAGCCTTTCTATGTGTTGCTCGACAACAATGGCCGTCCACTCAACAGCTCTTACTCGTACGACGAGAACATTGACAAGTTTGTGACGTTCCTTAAAAAGGGTCTTGACAATTATAACAAGCAATAAGCACTGGCAATTTGCTAATATGGCAATTTGCTAATGTGTTAATGGGCTGACGCCGTAGTGTTACAAATAGTAACGCTACGGC
>ERZ1032113.438-NODE-438-length-12007-cov-9.378514_pt1 | contig 12007 bp, 7 predicted proteins | sample MGYA00518164_ERZ1032113 | MGnify/ENA primary metagenome ERZ1032113 (study PRJEB33719, sample SAMN04261305) | wastewater metagenome | biome: rural village; feature: human; material: feces | host: Homo sapiens | place: El Salvador | collected 2014-01-14 ... | reverse complement strand
TCTCGGCATTACTGCTGAACCGCTCTTCCGATCTTTGGAGTTCAGGTCCTGACAATGGCTTGTATTATGCAGGCTATGTGAATGATGGCGAAGGCAAAAACCTTAGTTTGCATGGTGTAAAACTTAATAGCTCAGGCTATGCTTATTTTGAGAAGGCTGCTGTTGCTGGTAAGCTTAAGCTCGTTATCAGTAATCGTAAGAGCACTGCGGAGTTTAAGGTTGATGTTTGCCGTGGTACTATGGTAGGTGGCAAGCCTGTAAAGGGCGAATTGATTGCTACTACCGCTGCTGCTCAAGGACCAGAAGAGGTTGTTGTTGATCTCGACGAAACTGTTACTGGTGTGTATATCACTCGTAATACTTCTGCCGAGGGTGTGCTCTGCAAGGTACAGTTCGTAGAGAATGTGGCTCGCACATTCAAGGACTTTGAACTTGACTTCCAGAACATCACAGCAATGCCTGAAACTTTGCCTGAGGGTGTAACTACTCTTGAGGGTGCTCCACGTGGTGATGCTCACGGATTGAACAACTTCAAGATGGTTGTAAAAGTTGATGGTCCTGTGAAGTTCACTTTCGGTGGTTGCCAGTATAGCAATACCAATGCTATTATTAAGAATGGCGAAAAAGAGATTGGCTCTGTAGATGTTAAGACTCCTGGTTGCTATCATAATGGTGGCGTGGCTACATGGGTATACAACTCTATGGATCCAGCTACTCTTACCATCATCGGTGCACAGTATACTCCTTATATCAAGGCTGAGGCTTGTGAGTATGTTGCTGACTTGAAGATTACCTATTTCGATCAGAATGGTAATAAACTTGGTGATGATACTGTCGCTCCAGGTAGCGAGTTTACTCCTAAATATACTGTAAATGATCTTCCTGCTATCGAAGAAGGCATGGCATTCCGTGGTTGGTTCACAAATGCAGGCATCAAGTTGACTGAAGGCACAAAGCTTGAGGCTGACACCCGCCTTAATGCTAAGGTAACTGCTATCGAAAAGGCTGTTGCTGGCACACACTATGACTACGACCTCACAAAGAGCTCTTGGTATCAGGAAGACCACGAACTTATCACTATCGATGGTAACTACTACAATAATCATGGTTGGCTGGCTAAGAGCATAAAGCTCGATGTTTCTTCACGTGCGGTAGTTCTCGTTAAGAATTGCCTCTATTCTGCAGAGCAGGAAGTAGTAGTAACAGATGCTGATGGCAATCAGGTTGCAACCTTCCAGGCTAAGGCTGATGCTGATGGTGGAGCTGCTTCATTCAAGTATGATGGCAAACCAACAACTCTCACCATCACATTCCCTTCTTCTGCTTATGTTCATGGCGTTGAGGTTTACAATGTTGATGATTTCGTAGCTAAGGATGAGGCTACAGGCTACTATATTGTTTCTTCAGGCGACGTTGCAAGCTTGATGCTCACTATCAAGTCGGCACAAGATGGCGATAAGATATTCCTTCCTAATGGTGTTTACGACTTCGGTCAGACCGTTAAGACTGCTATCTCTGCCAACAATCTCTCTATTATTGGCCAGTCTACAGAGGGTGTAGTAATCAAGAATGCTCCTGATGCTAAGGTTGAAGGTCTTGGTTCAGCCGACCTCTTCCAGAACTCTTCTAAGAACCTCTATATCCAGGATCTTACTTTGCAGAATGACCTCGACTACTATAAGGCAGGTTCTGCAGGTCGTGCTGCCGTTATCCAAGATGGTGGTACAAAGACTATTATGAAGAATGTAAACCTCCGCTCATATCAGGATACTTATTATTCCAAGAGTGGTGACTACTATTTCGAAGGTGGACTTATCCAGGGTACTGTCGACTATATCTGTGGTGGCGGTAGTGCTTACTTCAATGGTGTAACTCTCCTCAACAAGAGTCGTACGGCTTCTGGCAATACTGGTGATTGCACTATTACTGCTGCTTATCCAAGAAATGCAGAAAAGGGATATGTCTTCAACAACTGCTCTATCGAAACTGAAAGCAAGACTTTCAACCTCGGTCGTTCATGGGGCGATGCAAAGGTTGCATATCTTAACACCACAATCAATAGCGGTAAGCTCGTTGATAGCCGTTGGACAGCTGCTGGTATGAACTCTGTTCCTGTTTATTTCAAGGAATATAATACTGTTGACAAGTCGGGCAACAACATGAATACTCCTAAGTCTAAAGTTATAGAGTTTACTCACAAAAATGGTAACAAGACTATGGAGACCGTGCTTACAGACGAAGAGGCTAAGGAGTTTACTCTCGACAAGTTCTTCACCGACTGGAATCCTGCTGAGGTTGCAGCTCAGGCTGAGGTTGATGCTGCAAACTTCGATGCAGAAGCTACATATCTCGTAGAAAAGGATAGTAAGTTCGTTGCCCTTATCAAGGGTGCTGACCTTTCATCTTATTCTGAGGGAACTATCCGCAAGGCTAATGCTCGTGGTGGTTTCGGCGCTGCTGCCGACCTCGCTATCGTTACAGGCATCAAGAGTGTAGCTAATGTTGATAAGTCTACAAAGTCTGGCGTTATCTACGACCTCCTAGGTCGTCGCCTCCAGAACTTCAAGAAGGGTATCAACATCGTTGATGGCAAAAAGATAATAAAGTAAGTGAAGAGTGAAAAGTGAAGAGTGAAGAATCAAATAGCCATATAGACTAATGGATTCTTCACTCTTCGTTCTTCACTCTTCACTTGTTTTAAAGTGTAGAATTGTATTCACCTCCTTAGCCTTCTATTCTAATCACTCCCCTCTCTTTTGGAGAGGGGTTGGGGGTGAGGCTACTTTTCCCTTATTTGTCCTTCTCCTTCTATAATCCATTTATACGTTGTCATTTCTTCCAACGCCATTGGACCACGAGGACCAAGCTTCTGTGTGCTTATGCCTATTTCTGCACCTAATCCAAACTGTCCACCATCGGTGAAGCTTGTCGGTGCATTCCAATATACGCATGCTGCATCTACCATAAGCTGGAACTTCCTTGCTGCTTCTGTATTCTGAGTTATTATAGCCTCGCTATGTCCTGAGCCATATTGTGATATATGCTCTATAGCATGGTCTATATTGTCTACAGTTCTTATCGCCATTTTCATAGCCATAAATTCTGTGCCGAAGCTGTCGGCAGTAGCATGATTAAGCAAGTCGGTAGGGTAGTGACCATCCAATGCCGCATAAGCTCTTTCGTCGGCATAGATAGTAACGCCATTGTTTGCTAAAGGTTGGCAAACGGTAGGCAATGCTGCGAGCTTATCTTTATGTACTATCAAACAATCCAAGGCATTGCAAACGCTCACTCTTCGGCATTTGCCATTCTCTACGATGCGTGCAGCCATCTCGTTGTCGCCATCCTTATCTAAATAAGTATTCACCACACCAGCTCCTGTTTCTATCACAGGCACCTTGGCTGTATTGCGCACAAAGTCAATCAACTTTCTGCCACCTCGTGGTATACACACATCTATAAATCCCACGGCATTAAGCATTTCGCCTGTAGCTTCGTGGGTGGCAGGCATAAGTTCGGCTATAGCGGTATTTACACCCTGTTGCTGCAACACCTCGTGTATCAATTCTATTGCTGCTTTGCATGATTCTTCTGCGTCCTTACCACCTTTCAGTATGCAAGCATTTCCACTCTTAAGACATAGTGAGAAAACGTCGAACGTAACGTTAGGGCGAGCTTCGTATATCACTCCTATCACTCCGAAAGGCACGCTCACTCTCTTCAATCTCAGTCCATTGTCAAGAGTCTTCTGTTTGCTTTCTATGCCCAATGGCGAAGGCAACATGCTGACATGTCGCATATCTGCAGCAATACCTTTCAGTCTGTCTTCCGTTAGCTGCAGTCTGTCGTAGAGTGGGTTTGCCTTATCCATCTTTACCAAGTCTTTGGTGTTAGCCGCTAACAGCATTGGCATTTTCTCGATAATGGCATCCGCCACCTTATTAAGTATCTCGTTTCTCTTCTCATCGGTAAGCAATCCCAATGTCTTGCTTGCCGCCTTCACTCTCTTAAAAGTCTCTGTCAATTCCATATCTTTATTATTTGTGCTTGTTTGGTAATAGTTAGCTGAGCGTAGCCTAACTTCTGCAAAGTTAGTATTTTATTTCTAATTTTCCCTCTCGTTCCTAACTTTTTGCCATAAAAGTTTGATAGTCTGGATATTTATGCTTGTTCTATAAAAACAAGCCATCCAATGTTACTTGACATGGGAATGTATCTGTATATTCGTTTTCGGCAAGAGGGGAGCTACCTATATATGTTAATAGGAAAGTCTTGTCACAGAATAGAGCTTCCATAGCTTCTTTGCGTTGGATGAGATGTGAGGCGTAGCTACTTGTTATGGTATATGGCGCTTTAGAATATTTCATTTCGCATAAGTTGGCTACATCGTCGCTACGATCAATGATAAGGTCTATTTGTAATCCCTCATTGTCTTTTTCGCCACGAACGATATATGCCGACTCCATACTTGATATGCCGCCTATTTGTAGTGCTTGCTTTATTTGACGGATATGTTGCAAGCATACTTCTTCGAAAGCAATACCTCTCCACGCTGTTAATTCAGACTCTTTAAGGTGGTGTTGCCAATAGTCTTCCTGCTTGATATTCTTATTTTCTTTAAAATGAAGCCAAAACCAACAGAACGAATCCTTTAGCTTATAGCGCTCTTCACGATTAGATGCACCGAAAGGTACATATTTTATTATAAAGTCGCTACCGATGAGTGCCTTTAGCATTTTTGTAAATCCACCATTAGGAATCATTTTGGCTTTCTCTGCAAGCTCTTGTCTGGTATATCCTGCATGTCGTTTGCCGAGTATACGGATGATATCCATACATTCTTCTGCATGGTCGAAGATGGAGTTGAATAGTCTATTGAATTCGTCGCCCAACTTAGCATTACGTGAAAAGAATAATGCGTCGATATTTTGTACAAGGCTTAGCGATGGGTTAAAGAAATTCATATAGAATGGTATTCCTCCAAGTATCATATAAGCCTGAACAATGTTGTAGCGCGACATTTGGATGTTTCTGCTATGATAGAAGTCTTCACATTCTTTTAGTGTAAATGGATAGAGCTTTATTTCTCCAGTAAGTCTACCATAAAGTCCCCCTTTGTTGTTTATCAAGTTATCTAACATCCATGATGTTGCCGAACCACATACTATTAGCATGAGGTTATGACGAGTGTTGCCCCATCCATTCCAAAATGCTTCTAAGGCCGTAAGGAAGCCTGAGCGTGCTGTGTCCATCCATGGCAATTCATCTATGAATACTACCTGTCTGCTACCATTGTCGCTTGTTTCAAGAAATCTCTCCAACATAAAGAAAGCTTCCATCCACGACTTTGGCTGAGCCACGCCTTCCATTCCATGACGGATTAGTGAGAAATAGAAGTTTTGCAACTGGTCTTTTAGTGATACTTTGCGTTGGCGGTCGTAAGGTGACAGACCAGTATGATGGAAAACCATATCGTCGTGGAAGACTTCGTTTATAAGAAATGTCTTGCCTACACGACGTCTACCATATATAGCTACGAACTCAGCTCTTCCGCTATTATAATAGCGTTTGAGTTCTGCAATTTCGTTTTTCCTTCCTATAATTTCGCACATAGTCTTTATCTATAAAGGGTCCTATGTGCAAAGATAGTGCTTTTTTCTAAAATTAAGAATAAAATTGGCTTTATTTAGCTACGAACTATATAAAAATAGGGCTTGTAGCTAAATAAAGCCAATTTTATACCATATTTCGATAATTGACGTAACCATTATCGTATCATAATATGTAAAATATTTCCTTCACGTTCCTAACTTTTTGCCATAAAAGTTTGATAGTCTGGATATTTATGCTTAAATTTGCCACAATCTCACAATTTGCCCATTTGTAAGGGTGTGTGGGTTATTTACTGGTAAGGACGTTTATGGAACGTTTTCTTTGGGCCTCAAATCTCGCAAATTTGGCAAACCCCAAAAGATACGGCAACATGAATGTCCACGAAAGGTGTATTATATCCGTATGTGAACAAGTTCTTGCATACGTTTTATGTAATATGTCATGGCGTGGGCTATCTGTGTTGCTTATCCTTGGGGTTAGGCAATGCGAGAGCCTGAGGCCTGGGATGAGCGCAAAGTAGAGACTCCCACGCTTTTTTAGTATCTATCAATTCAAACTTTATTCACCGCCTATTCTTGGGAAGTTCTGTGAGGCAATAATACATTTTATACTTATGAGAAACTTAACGTTAAATTTGTTTTTATCTTTCTTTTTGTTTTTGTCTTATAGCAGTTTTGCTCAAGTTCCAACATCGATGGATTATCAGATTATGGCAACAAATCCTAATACAGGTCAGGTGTTGGCAAATAAGGAAATGAAGGTGAAAGTTGAACTGCGCTTAGGTTCTGAAGAAGGAAATGCAGTCTGGAGTAAGGAGGAAACTTTGAAATCATCAAAGTCGGGTGTTTGTACTATCTCTCTTGATTTCAAAGATGTAGACTGGTCGCAAGGCAACTATTTCATTAAAGCTTTTATTGATGATAAGCCTGTTGGTGCTTCACAAATAAAATCTGTACCTTTCGCTCTGTATGCTGATGGAGTAAGCGGAGTTATAACAAAGAAGCAGTTGATAGGAACGTGGAAATGGAAAGGAATTACAAGTGATAACCCAAAAGTTGATTGGGCAGACGAATATACTGTAATTTTTAATGAAGATGGTAGTTTTTCTTGGGTTTACGCTGAATCCACAGGATTGAACGAAAAATATTTTGGGACATGGTCGTTAAATAATTTAGGCTATATTACTTTTAATGTAAGTAGTGGTAAATATATTAGACCAGGAAACAGGTATGTTAGTTATTCTGTTTATGATAATGAAACTAAATCTCTTTTTCTAGATGGTGGTGCTGGTTACTCCTTAGGTCATACAACTGGCTTCTTTTTAGTTAAGCAAGAACAATAATCAAAATTCATATAGTTATGAAACACTATATTTTATATTTATTGTTTCCTCTTCTTTCATTGTCTGCTTTTGCAGATGATGATATTAAGCTTAAGGGTGGCTTTGTAGTTGCACCTTTAGAGGTTGTGGGCTATACAGCTTCTGGTAGTAGTCTTGCTCCTTGCGAGAGCGACCAAGAGGAAACTTCGTATATCGTTGGTTCGCAAGTAATAATTATCAATGTTATTGCAACAACTGATGTAGAGCATATCACTAATACTGCAACTAAGAATTATTATCGTGTGCAGGGCAATTTGTTGACAGTAAATGCTGCTGCAACCATTTATACTATAGATGGCAAAGTGTATGCATGCTTAAAGCCTAACGATGCCATAAGCATTCCTTCAATCCCTAATGTGCTTGTTCTTAAGTTTGTAGATGGAACTGCATATAAAATAAGAAAATGACAATGTACGAGCAAAAGGGTAAGTCATAGCAGTTTCCCCTAATTTATCGTGGGGAAACTGCTCTTCTGTATATCAAAGTCTTTTAAGCCACAAGTCCATGAAGCGGTCGTAGATGATATAGCCTTCTGGTTTTCTATATACCAGTTCTTTATCTTCCAAAACCTTTAGTGCTGCCTTGGTGCTACTTGCACCACTCAAGTTATGCGACTTGATGAATCTTCCTGCAGTAGGTTGCGCTACAATACCTTCTTTGGCAATAGCTTTCAATAGCGAAAACTGATTGTCGGTGAAGAATTGCGACAAACTCTCGAATTGTGGTTCTCGTCCCGCAAGTATAGAGAGTATTGCTGCATTTACCTGTTCTGTGCTCTCAACATTGGTGTTAGCTTCGTATAGGCGATTCATTATACATTGTATATACCAAGTATGTCCTTCAAACATATTATATAGATATTCAAAAATATCTTTTTCTATGTTGCCACCTTTTTCTTTAAAGAATTGAAGGCAGAAGTCGTAATATACATCGCTGTCCAAAGGCTTAAGTCCCATCATCTCTGTGCTCTGATAGAAAGGATGCTTAGGCGAACCAAAGATCTCTGCCATAAGATGAAATTTGCTACCAGAGAAAATGAAGTGTACATGCTGAGCAAATTGTATGTACGAGCGTAGCAATGCTTCCGTTCCCTTTTCTGGATATTCTGCTATTTGCTGAAATTCGTCTATGGCTATGTATACTTCCTGTTCGCTATCGTTGAGATAGTTAAATATGCTCTGAATGGTTATATCTTCTTTGCTTGGTTCTACCGTTATTGATACACTTGGTTCGCCAGTCAAAGGATCCATGCTTAGCACAGGGCGCAACGCACTAAAAAAAGATATTGTCTTTTCTATGAATGATGCATTCTTGCGCACAATCTCATTAATGACCATAACACCCAGCAACTCTACAAAGTCGTGCAAATTCTTTGTTGCAAAAATGTCTATATAAAGGCATGTGGCATCCTTTTCCTGTTCTTTAAGATGATAGAAAGTATTCTTTATTAATCCTGTCTTTCCTATTCTTCGAGGAGAGATAAGGGTTACGTTTCTGCCATTCTTGAGGTGCGACAATAATGTCTTTGTCTCAACCTCTCTATCGCAGAAATACTTTGGACTTTCATATCCTTGATAAATAAAAGGATTAGTTAATGTTCTGTTATTAAGCCTCATACGTCATTACAACTTTTGTGTTACAACTTTTTTGTAATGGCAAAGATATAACTTATTTTTGTATAAACCAAGTTAGGCAAGTGATAAATGCTTATACGTACTAAAAATATTAATCCTACATAGTAAAACCAAATGATTTTGCTATGTAGGATTATTATAATGCTTATTTATACCTGTGCTTCTATTTCCCTTTCGGTCTTGCCACAAACTCGGTGTGGAAAGTTTCGAGAGGATGCTCGGTGAGGTTGACGAGGATGTTTGGAGTGTTGCCGTTGGCAATGATAACCTTGATGCCGGCATTGGCAACCTCGTGGGCTGTCTTCACCTTCGACTCCATGCCACCTCTGCCCATGCTACTCTTATCGGTAGAGATATACTCGCTGATGTCGCGGTCGTAGTATACAGATGGTATGATGCGAGTGTGCGAATCCTTAGGGTCGCCATTGTATACACCATCTACATTAGAAAGGAGGATAAGGGTGTCGGCATTCATCATCTTGGCTATCAGTCCCGACAGCTCGTCGTTGTCGGTAAACATAAGTTCGGTGATGCATACGGTGTCGTTTTCGTTTACGATAGGCAACACATCGTTTTCCAGCATCACCTGCATGCAGGCTTCCTGATTTTTGTATTGCTCCTCGGCACCGAAGTTCTCCTTCATGGTGAGCACCTGTCCCACCTTTATCTTATATTCACGGAACAGGTCGTAGTAAAGGCCTATGAGTTTCACCTGACCAATGGCAGAAAACAGTTGGCGCTGCTCTACGTTGTCCAAGTGGTGGTCTACATGTAGCTCGGCTCTTCCTGCAGCCACAGCACCTGATGATACTAATATCACTTCGTTACCCTGTTGTCTTAGCCAAACTATCTGGTCTACGATAGCCGACATTCTTGTTACGTCCAGTTTCCCGTCTTCTCGGGTCAGCACATTGCTGCCCACCTTTACTACAATCCTTTTCATATTTAAGTGAAGAGTGAAGAGTGAAGAGTGAAGAATCATATGGCTCTTCACTCTCCATCTTCGATTAAAAATATTACTTCTTATTGTCTTTTGCTCTGATTTCTACTCTACGTATTTTGCCTGATATTGTCTTAGGCAGTTCGTCAACGAACTCGATGATACGTGGATATTTATATGGAGCAGTTTCGTGTTTTACGTGTTGTTGCAATTCCTTGATAAGGTCGTCGCCAGCCTTGTCTTTCCATTCCTTAGCGAGCACTACGGTAGCCTTAACCACCATTCCTCTCACTTCGTCTGGCACACCTGTGATAGCACATTCCACTACTGCTGGGTGGGTCATCAAAGCACTCTCTACCTCGAAAGGACCGATGCGGTAGCCACTCGACTTTATGACATCATCGATACGACCTTCGAACCAATAGTAGCCCTCGTCGTCTCTCCATGCCATATCGCCTGTGTGGTATAGTCCGTCGTGCCAAATCTTCTTAGTCATCTCTTCGTCGCGATAGTAGTATTTGAAGAGACCGTAAGGTTTGCGGTCGCCAACCTTTACGCAGATTTCGCCCTTTTCACCATCCTCACACTCTGTGCCATCAGCTTTAAGCAAGTGGATGTCGTATTGAGGATTAGGTTTACCCATGCTGCCTGGCTTTGGAGTGTTCCAAGGGAAGGTGCCGAGAGTCATTGTGGTCTCAGTCTGGCCGAAACCCTCCATGAGGCGTATGCCTGTAAGTTCAAAGAACTTCTGATATACGGCTGGTTCCAAGGCTTCGCCTGCTGTGGTGCAATATTTTAGCGATGAGAGGTCGTACTTAGCGAAGTCTTCCTGAATCATGAAGCGATAGATGGTAGGAGGCGCACAGAAAGAGGTGATATGATATTTCTCTATCTGTCGCATTATCTTCTCGGCGGTGAACTTCTCGTGGTCGTAAACGAAGACTGTTGCGCCAGCAAACCATTGTCCGTAGAGCTTACCCCATACAGCCTTGCCCCATCCTGTATCGGCTACGGTGAGGTGGATGCTATTGGCATTGAGGTTGTGCCAGAACACACCTGTGGTGAGATGGCCGAGAGCATACAAATGGTCGTGAGCCACCATCTTTGGTTCGCCACTTGTGCCGCTGGTGAAATACATCAGCATAGTATCTTCGTTGGTGTTTACATGCTCAGGGCGACAGAAGGCAGGAGCCTTAGGCCACTCATCGTTCCAGCAATGGAAACCATTAGGAACAGGTGTGCCCTGCTGAGCATCAGAGTTTACTGCTACGAGCACCTTTACCGAAGGACTCTCGTCCATAGAAGCGATAATCTGAGATGTAACATATTCGTCGTTCACGCAGATGATAGCCTTCACGCTTGCACGGTTGTTGCGATAAACGATGTCGTGCTTGGTGAGCATGTGGGTGGCAGGAATAGCCACAGCACCAATCTTGCATAGTGCCATCATCGAAAGCCACCATTGATAGTGACGCTTCAATATCAGCATCACCATGTCGCCTCTGCCAATGCCGAGGCTCTGGAAATAGCTCGCAGTCTGATCTGTTTCTTTCTTTAGTTCAGCAAAAGTCAGTCGCTTCTCTTCGCCACGCTCGCTTGTCCAAAGGAGTGCAAGTTTGTCGGGAGCCTCTTCTGCCCATGCGTCCATAACATCGTATGCAAAGTTGAAGTTCTCTTTTACCTTAAACTTCAAATGCTCTCTGAAATCTTCTTCAGATGTGAAAGTAGTCTGTACTAAGAATCTTTCTATCATGATTGTTTGTTGTCGAAATTAAAGAATTGGTGGTTCCTGAATGTCTACCACCATATTTATATATTAAAGCTAAAAGATTATGGCGAGGAACTTTACCTTTTTATCACCTAAAGTTCTCATGCCGTGAGGCTGTGTGGCATCAAAGATGATGCTGTCGCCCTGGTGGAGTTCGAGAGTCTTCTTGCCGATAGTCAGCTCCATGTCGCCCTCCAGCACCATATTAAACTCCTGTCCAGCATGTGTGTTTGTGTCTAAAGGCTTGTCGGCAGGCTTAGGTTCTACGGTAACGATGAAAGGGTCTGCCTTTCTGCCACGGAAACCACTTGCCAACGACTCATAGTGGTAAGCCTTGCGGCGTTCCACGCTCAGTCCCTGTCCCTTGCGAGTAAGGAAGTAAGAATTCATGTGAGGTTCTTCGCCAAACATCAGTACATCGAGCGAAATCTCATACTTCTGCGCTATCTTCTGGAGGTTGCTCACGTGTAGTTCGCTTTCTCCATTCTCCATAGCCTGATATTCTTCGGTTGTAATGCCGCAAGTCTGCGCCATTTCCTCTAACGAGATGTCGAGCACCTCTCTTAGTCCTTTTAGGCGTTCGCCAATTTGCTTTATTGCTTCATCCATAGTTTTTTCTTCGGTATTATTGCGCGATTCATCATCCTTGTAGATTCCCACCACCTGGAAGT
>ERZ1032113.419-NODE-419-length-12348-cov-5.208574_pt1 | contig 12348 bp, 8 predicted proteins | sample MGYA00518164_ERZ1032113 | MGnify/ENA primary metagenome ERZ1032113 (study PRJEB33719, sample SAMN04261305) | wastewater metagenome | biome: rural village; feature: human; material: feces | host: Homo sapiens | place: El Salvador | collected 2014-01-14 ... | reverse complement strand
AGGGCTTACGACAACGCCAAGCAAAGCTACGAGGACCACAGCAAGTTCCTGCGCACACATAAAACATTCCACCCCTGCACATACCCCTACCCCATGGCTGAGACTCTTACACCGATGATGAAGCAGTTCTATGAACTGAAGGCCAAAAACCCCGACGCCATACTGCTATTCCGCTGCGGCGACTTTTACGAAACCTACGACAACGATGCCCAAACCGCCTCGAAGGTGCTGGGCATCACCCTGACACGCCGCAACAACAAGGGGCAGGCGGCAAGCACCGAGATGGCAGGCTTTCCCTACCACGCACTCGACACCTACCTGCCGAGGCTCATACGTGCAGGTTACCGCGTGGCCATCTGCGACCAGCTTGAGGACCCCAAACTGGCCAAAAAGCTTGTCAAACGCGGCATTACCGAGCTTGTAACACCCGGTGTGGCCATGGCCGACAATGTGCTCAACGCCCGCGAGAACAACTTTCTGGCTGCCGTACACTTTGGCGCACAGGCCGTGGGCATATCGCTGCTCGACATATCGACGGGCGAGTTCCTTGTGGCAGAAGGCACCACCGAGTACATTGACAAACTGTTGGCTGGCTTTGCACCGAAGGAGGTGCTCGTGCAGCACGGACTGAAGGGGCGCTTCGAGGGCCTTTACGGCCAAAAGTACTTTGTGTTCGACCTCGACGACTGGGCCTTCACCACACAAACGGCTAACGAAAAACTCACGCGTCACTTCCAGGTGCGCAACCTCAAGGGCTTTGGGGTAGACCACCTGAAGGACGGCGTGGTGGCCGCCGGCGCCATCATGTGCTACCTCGAAATAACCCAGCACAAGCACACTTCGCACATCACCACCCTGCGACGCATCGAGGAGGACGGCTACGTAAGGCTCGACCGCTTTACCACACGCAACCTCGAGCTGGTAGCGCCCATGGCCGAAGGCGGCACACCGCTGCTCGCCGTTATCGACCGCACCCTCACCCCCATGGGTGCCCGCATGCTGCGCCGCTGGTTGGTGTTCCCACTGCGCTCGGTGCAGGCCATCGTGGCACGGCAGGACGGTGTGGAGCACTTCTTCAAGCACCCCGACTTTCGCGAGCTGTGCGAGATGGAACTGCCCAAAATAGGCGACATGGAGCGCATAGTGAGCAAGGTGGCAGTGGCGCGCGCCAATCCGCGTGAACTGCAGCAACTGCGCTGCGCACTCGAAAGCACCGCCACGCTCAAGTATGCCTGCGACCACGCCGACGGCTGCCAGGCCATAGCACAGGTGGGCAGCCAGCTCAACCCCCTGGCCCCACTGCGCGACCACATCAAAGCCACGCTGTGCCCCGACCCGCCAGTGCTCGTAAACAAGGGCGGCGTGATAGCTGCCGGCGTGAGTGCCGAGCTGGACGAACTGCGCCACATACAAACATCGAGCAAGGAGTTCCTGCTGCAAATACAGCAGCGCGAGAGCGACGCCACCGGCATACCGAGCCTCAAGATTGGCTTCAACAACGTGTTTGGCTACTACATCGAGGTGCGCAACACCTACAAGGACAAAGTGCCACAAGAGTGGGTGCGCAAGCAAACTCTGGCTCAGGCCGAACGCTACATCACACAGGAGCTGAAGGAACTTGAAGACAAAATACTGGGTGCCGAGGACCGCATACTCGACCTCGAGGCACGCCTCTATGCCAACCTCGTGGCCGAGGTGTCGCAACACATCACCCCACTGCAGCACACTGCCGCCGCCCTGAGCCACCTCGACTGCCTGCAGAGCCTGGCCGCCGTGGCACGCGAGCGCCACTACGTGCGCCCCGTGGTTGACGACAGCCTCGTCATCGACATACACGAGGGGCGCCACCCCGTAATCGAAACGCTCATGCCGCCGGGCGAGGAGTATGTGTCGAACAGTGTGGAGCTCGACACCAAAGGGCAGCAAATAATCATCGTTACCGGTCCCAACATGGCGGGTAAAAGCGCCCTGCTGCGCCAAACGGCCCTCATCACCCTCATGGCACAGACTGGCTCATTTGTGCCCGCCGCATCGGCACACATCGGATTGGTGGACAAGATATTCACGCGTGTGGGAGCAAGCGACAACATATCGGTGGGCGAGAGTACCTTCATGGTCGAAATGAGCGAGGCGGCCAACATCATGAACAACCTGACGGAGCGCTCGCTTGTGCTGTTCGACGAGCTCGGACGCGGCACATCTACCTACGACGGCATATCCATAGCGTGGGCCATAGTAGAGTACATTCACGAAAATGCCAAGGCGCACGCACGCACGCTCTTTGCCACCCACTACCACGAGCTTAACGAAATGGAACGCCTCTTTCCACGCATCAAAAACTGGAACGTGTCGGTGCGCGAGGTTAACGGCCGCGTGGTGTTTCTGCGCAAGTTGCAACGCGGCGGTTCGGAACACTCCTTCGGCATACACGTGGCGCGCCTGGCGGGCATGCCGCAGAGCATCGTCAACCGCGCCACACAGATACTTGCCGACCTTGAGGAGGCCGGAGCCAAAGCTGGTTCGAAGGTGCCAAAGGCCGAAAGCCGCACACAGCAGCAGGAGGGCATGCAGCTCAGTTTTTTCCAACTCGACGACCCCGTGCTGGGCCAAATACGCGACGAGCTGTTGGGCCTCGACGTCAACAACCTCACGCCGCTCGAAGCACTCAACAAGCTGAACGACATCAAACGCATACTGAAGGGCTGACAACGACACGCTGCAAAAAAACGCAAGCACTAAACGCAAGCACCCAACGCAAGCACTAATGGGGGCGATGCGTCCCGCGTCGGGAAAATGCAATGTTCATACACAAAAAAGGCTCACAGACAGCACTAATTACATGACTGCCTGTGAGCCTTTGCCTTGATGCCCGACGCGGGTCGCGTCGCCCCCATTAGTGATAGCGTTTTGTGCTTGCGTTTAGTGCTTGCGTTTAGTGTTTGCGTTTGGTGCTTGCGTTTAGTGTTTGCGTTTGGTGGTAGCGTTTTGTGCTTGCGTTGTGTGCTTGCGTTTGGCGCTTGAGGCCGTTAGCATATTTACGTTTTACCGTTTACACATTAGCACATTCGCACATTATTTCGTAAATTTGCCGCAATATCCATTATAACGCTCAATCACACACATACTCAGCGCATGAAAGAGTTTTTCCGCGTCATGCGGCACTTCGTCACACCATACAAGGGCTACCTCGCTGGCTCACTCGTGTTCAACCTGCTGTCGGCAATACTGAACGTGTTCTCATTCGTATCCATCATTCCCATGCTGCAAATGCTCTTTGGCATTGACCAGAACCGCTACGAGTTCATACCATGGTCGGCCGCCGGCATGAGCATCAAGGACATTGCCGTAAACAACATGTATTGGTACACCACCGAACTGATGGACCAATATGGCGCCGCCACGGCACTGCTGCTCATTGGGCTGTTCCTGGTGACCGCCACACTGCTCAAAACGGGCTGCTACTTTGCCTCGGTAGCTGTAATGGTGCCGCTGCGCACCGGCATTGTGCGCGACATTCGCACCCAGGTGTATCACAAAATTGTGTCGCTGCCGCTGTCCTTTTTCAGCGACGAGCGCAAGGGCGACATCATTGCACGCATGAGCGGCGATGTCAACGAAATAGAGAACTCTATTACCGGTTCGCTCGACATGCTCATCAAAAACCCCATTCTGCTCACTTGCTACTTTGGGGTGCTCATCTACACCTCGTGGCAGCTCACGCTGTTCACCATCATCGTGCTGCCGCTCATGGGCTGGCTCATGGGACGCATCGGGCGCAAACTCAAGCATCAAAGTCTCGACGCACAGAACAAGTGGAGCGATACAATGGCACAGCTCGAGGAGACGCTGGGCGGCATGCGCATTATCAAGGCTTTTACAGCCGAGCACAAAATGACCGCACGCTTTGACCGCTCAACCAACGACTTTCGCGATGCCTCGAATCGCGTGGCCATACGTCAGGCCTCGGCACACCCGGTGAGCGAATTTTTGGGCACGGCACTCATTGTGCTGGTGCTGTGGTACGGCGGCACACTTATCTTTTCAGACCACTCACCCATCGACGCGCCCACGTTCATCTTCTACATGGTCATACTCTACAGTATCATACAGCCCTTGAAGGACTTTTCAAAGGCTTCGTATGCCATACCCAAGGGCATGGCCTCGGTTGAGCGTGTCAACAAAATTCTGAATGCCGAAAATCCCATCAAGGAGGTTGCCGAGCCTGTACACATTGAAGGGTTGAAGGACGAAATAGTGTTCAAAAACGTAAGTTTCTCATACAACGGCACCACCCCGGTGCTGCAAGGGGTCGACCTCAAGGTGCGCCGCGGCGAAACCATCGCCCTTGTGGGCCAGAGCGGTTCGGGCAAGTCGACACTGGTTGACCTGCTGCCACGCTACCACGATGTGACGGGGGGCGAAATTACCATCGACGGCATCAACGTCAAGGCGCTTGCCCTGTCGGACCTGCGACAACTCATTGGCAATGTCAACCAGGAGGCCATTCTGTTTAACGACACCTTCTACAACAACATTACCTTCGGGGTGGAGAATGCCACCATGGAGCAGGTGGTGGAGGCTGCCAAGGTGGCCAATGCGCACGACTTTATAATGGAGAGCGAGCAGGGCTACAACACCAAGGTGGGCGACCGCGGTTGCAAACTGTCGGGCGGACAGCGCCAGCGCATCTCTATTGCCCGCGCCGTGCTCAAGAACCCCGACATTCTTATTCTTGACGAGGCTACCTCGGCGCTCGACACCGAAAGCGAACGGCTGGTGCAGGAGGCGCTCGAAAGGCTGATGAGCACACGCACCACCATAGCCATTGCCCACCGCCTGTCGACTATCAAGAATGCTGACGAGATATGTGTGCTCTACGAAGGACGCATCGTGGAACGCGGCACACACGAGGAGCTGCTGAAACTCGGCGGATACTACAAGAGGCTGAACGACATGCAACAGCTGTAATATAGAACCACCCAAAGAGGCAAGCTGCTTACGGCACCTACACTTATGGGAAACTTTAACGAACAAAGACAATAACGCGAAAAGCGCGAAGCGCGCGAACGAAATAGCAGAGATTTGCTGGCCAAATTCTTTTAATGATATGGGCAAAACGGCTTTTGCCGTGATGGTAGCAGGCGGCATTATATGCTTGTTTGACGACACCAAGAACGTGCTACTCGTTTCGTGCATTACCATTTTAGGCATCATACAAACCATTGCTTTTGCCTATATTGCGTATAAAATCACTAAAAAGGACTGGCCATGCCTCTAATCATCACATTTTGCATCACACTTATCCCTACATTCGCTTTTATAGTGTGGCTTAATACCAACCGGGGCAAGAAGTGGCTTAAGGAAATGTAACACTACCTGCGCACTATGCCCAACAACAATCATAACCCCATACTGCGCCAGGCTATGCGCCTGGTGCTGCTCTATTTGGCACTCGTGCTGGCCGGCACACTGGCCAAACCGCTGTTTGTGCTTGCACAGCCCGCCGCCGTTAGCGGCAGCACGGGCTGGAGCGGCATAGGCCAGGCCATGCTGCACGGCTTGCTGCTCGATGTGGCCACAGCGGGCTACCTCATTGCACCCGTATGGCTGCTGTGCGGTCTGGGCCTGTGGGTGAGGCTGCGCGGCTGGCGCGTGGCCTACAAGGTGTGGGCCGCTGTGGTGGGAGCCGCCCTGGCACTGGTGATGGTGGGCGATGCCTGTCTGTATGGCTTTTGGCACACCAAACTCGACGCCACGGTGTGGAACTATCTGGCACAGCCCGAGGGCGCACTGCAAAGTGTGAGCATGGGCTACGCCCTGTGCGCCACATTGGCCGTAGTGGCCGTGGCGGTGCTGCTCTATTACCTGCAGGTGCTCACCTTTGTGCCACGCCGCAAGGCTGCACACGCGCCCAGCCGCAAGGGGGCCACACGCCGCACAAGGGGGTGGTGGACCGCTGCATGGCTCGTGGCCGGCGGACTGATATTTTTAGGCATTCGCGGCGGTGTGGGCAAGGGCACAGCCAATGTGGGCATGGTGTACTTCAGCCCCAACGCCTTTCTTAACCACACGGCGGTCAATCCGGCCTTCAGCCTCATATCGTCCACTCTCAAGGCGGGCGACTACGGGCGGCAGGCCCACTTTTTCAGCCACGACGAGCGCAAACGCATCTACAGCATGCTGGGCTACAACACCGAGAGCCTCGACACCGAGCCGCTGCTCAACACCACACGGCCCAATGTGCTGATTATACTGATGGAGGGTTGCGGCGGCACCTTTGTCAATGCCGTCGACCCCAAAAGCGACCCGCGCATCACGCCTAACCTCAACCGTCTGGCACACGAGGGGGTGGTGTTTACCCAAGCCTATGCCAACTCCTACCGCACCGACCGCGGCACGGTGTGCGCACTGAGCGGTTTTCCATCGTTTCCCGACCTTAGTGTGATGAAGATGCCCTCGCGCTGCGAGCATCTGCCAAGCATTGCCTCATCGCTCAAGGGGGCGGGCTATGCCACTGCCTATCTGTACGGCGGCGATGCCAACTTTACCAACATGAGGGGCTACCTGCAAAGCACTGGCTACGACCGCATTGAGGGCGACGAGAGCTTTCCGGTGGCGGTACGCCGCACACACAACTGGGGCGTGACCGACGCCATTGCCTTTGACACACTCTACCAGCGCATCATGCGTCTGCCACAAGGCCGCCCGTGGCACGTCACCTTTCAGACGCTGGCCAGCCACGAGCCTTGGATTGTGCCTTACAACCGCATCAAGGGCGACAAGGTGGCCAACTCCATGGCTTATCTCGACCACTGCATTGGCACCTTTATCAGCCGTCTGCGGCAGTCGGCCCTGTGGCGCAACACGTTGGTGGTGATGCTGCCCGACCACGGGGTGAACTATCCCGAGGGCATCAGCGATGCCGACGAGCGCCGGAGCCACATTCCCATCATCATGGCGGGGGGCGCACTCAAGGGCCCGCGCGTGGTGACGCAAATATGTAACCAAACCGACTTGGCTGCCACACTGCTGGGCCAACTGCAACTGCCACACAAGCAGTTTGGCATGAGCCGCGATGTGCTGAGCCGCACCTATACTCACCCCTCGGCCGTACACACATGGCAGGAGGGCACTTACTACATGGACAACTCGGGCATTTCGGTGGTTAACCTGCTCACTCAGCCGGCCAGCGTGATGCGCGAGGCGCCCCACGCCTCGCAACAGCGTGTCAATGCGGCCAAGGCTTTGCTGCAAACGGCCTACGACCACTTTAGGGGGTTATGAGGGTGATTGGGTTAGGAGGTTAGGTTAAAGGGTTATTGGGTTAGGAGGTTAGAGGGTTAAAAAGGCACTCTGACTTGCAGGATAGCCTTCTATTTCTACTCGCATGAGGCGTCCTGCTCACAAAGGCTGCTTTTTAACCCCTCCAAGCCACGCTCGCTCAAATGGGGGCGAGGCGTCCCGCCTCGGGCACAAGCTGTTACGTTGGTGATTGTGAACGTTGTCCATTTCACCGACGCGGGACGCGTCGCCCCCATTAGAGATTGGGAGCGTCCGGCTCACAAAGGTTACTTTTTAACCTCATAACCCTCTAAACTCATAACCTCATACCCCCCCAACCCTGCTCACAAGAGTTACTTTATAACCTCATAACCTCTAAACTCATAACCCCCTCCCCCCATAACCTCTGAACCTCAGAACCACACGATGCACAAGATACTCATTACCGGCGCGTCCGGTTTCATAGGCAGTTTCATGGTTGAACGCGCCCTTGCCGAAGGCATGGAGGTGTGGGCCGCCGTGCGACCCACAAGCAGCCGACGCTACCTGCAAGACGGCCGCATCAACTTTATCGAACTCGACCTGGCCAACAGCACACATCTGCACCAACAGCTCGACGAGCACCTGCAGGCACAGAACGGACGCAGCTTCGACTACGTCATTCACGCCGCAGGAGCCACCAAGTGCCGTCGTGCCGAGGACTTTTTCAGCATCAATGCCGAGGGCACAGAACGCCTGGCCACATGTCTGCTCGCCACAGGAGCCTTAACAGAGGCCGGCCGACTGGTATTCATCAGCTCGCTGAGCGTGATGGGCCCCATACACGAAAAGGATTATAAACCCATCTGCGAGGCCGACCTGGCACGCCCCAACACCGCATACGGAGCCTCAAAGCTGCAGGCCGAAGCCTTGCTGGCCGACATAAAGGGCCTCAACTACGTGGTGCTGCGCCCAACGGGGGTGTATGGCCCGCGTGAACGCGACTATGCCATGATGGCCGACAGCATACGCCGCCACATCGACTTTGCCGTGGGCTACAAGCCACAGGTCATCACCTTCATCTACGTGGCCGACCTGGTGGAGGCCGCCTTTCTGGCACTGACACATGGCAAGAGCGGACGCCAATACTTTCTGACAGATGGCAAGGAGTATACAAGCCGCACCTTTAGCGACCTGATACAAATGGAGCTCGGTGTGCGACACGTGCTGCACATCACAGCCCCGCTGTGGGTGCTGCGGACCGTAAGCTGGGTGGCCGAACGGGTGGCCCGCCTTGCCGGACGCACCTCGACGCTCAACTCCGACAAATACCGCATCATGCGCCAACGCAACTGGCGCTGCGACATATCGCCCGCACGCAACGAACTGGGCTACCGTCCGCAATGGCCGCTCGTGAGGGGCGTTAAAGCCACATTCGGCACCCAAAATCATTAACAGGTTGACAAGTTAACGGGTAAGTTTGTCTTCTTACCATTCATACTTAAACATTATAATGTAGTGTACCGCATACTTACCCGTCAACCAAAAATTCCACAAACAGATATCACCACACCATATATATTATATGTCTGACACACCAGTCACCACACGCACGCATCATGGCCCCATACTCGTAGAGTGGGTCACACTGGCATACACCCTGTTCACCACACTGCTCATTGTGCTGTTTTGGTCACAAATGGGCAACCCGCTGCAGCTGCTCGAAGGCCGTGGCATAATAGTGGGCGGCATGGCACTGCTGTGGTTGTTCTACCACCTGCGTCCCAACAAGTACATACTGCTGCTGCGCTACATCTTCCCCCTGTCGCTGCTCGGCTACTGGTATCCCGACACCTACGAGTTCTGCCAGTTGTTTCCCAACCTCGACTATTTGTTTGCCGCGGCCGACCATGCCCTGTTTGGCTGCCAGCCGAGCATAACCTTTGCACAGTGGTTACCCCAAAAGGTGTGGAGTGAGTTGTTCCACATGGGCTACTTTGCCTACTATCCGCTCATATTCCTCACAGTGCTCGCCCCCCTCTTCACCGACCGCAGCCAGTTCAGCCGCACGGCCTTTGTGGTGCTTGCCAGCTTCTTCCTCTACTACCTCATCTACCTGTTCCTGCCCGTGGCCGGCCCCCAGTACTACTTTCATGCCGTGGGCACAGACGTGATACAGAGCGCCCACTTTCCACAGCTCGGCAACTACTTCCGCTACCACACAGAGCTGTCTCCCTCGCCTGGCCCCGACGGTTTCTTCCGCGAGTTGGTTGAGAACACCCAAAAGACGGGCGAGCGCCCCACGGCAGCCTTTCCGTCAAGCCATGTGGGCATGAGCACGGTGCTCATGCTGCTGTTGTGGCGCAACCGCCGCTACCTGTTTGCCATAGCCTTTCCGTTCTACATCTTCCTGTGCTGCGCCACAGTATATATTCAGGCGCACTATCTGGTCGACGTGTTCGGTGGTTTGGTAACCGCCCTCATCTTCTTCAAACTGACAGATTGGACGTACACGAGATGGCGGAAGATTAGAGTAGAGGGTTAGGGGGTTAGAAGGTTAGGGGGTTAAGAGGTTAGAGGGTTAAAAAGGCACTTTTGCTTATTGCCCCCAAGATTGGTTGTACATCCAGTCTTACCCACAAGAGTTACTTTTTAACCCCCTAACCCATTAACCCCTTAACCCTTTAACCCAATACCCCCCTAACCCTTTAACCCCCTAACCCCCTAACCCATTAACCCCACTATCAACATGACTATCAAGCCCATTATTACCTTGGCCCTGGCGGCCATGACGCTTGGCGCTGCCGCACAGACGGTGAGCGCGGGCAAAGGCGGCATCACTACCGAAATGCTGCAACAAATCAAAAAAGCTAACAAGACCACCCCAGCCGACCGCGCACTGCGCAACGCCCTGGCCGGCACAAGCATCAACCAACTTGCCACCAATGCCGACAATGTCGACGCACACGACACACACTTCAGCAACGAGGTGCCGGGCAAAGGCATTACCGACCAAAAGAGCTCGGGACGCTGCTGGCTGTTCACTGGCCTCAACGTGATGCGCGCCAAGATGATACAACAACAGGGACTGGGCAGTTTCCAGTTCTCGCAGAGCTACAATTTCTTCTACGACCAGTTGGAAAAGTCGAACCTCTTCCTGCAGGCCGTGATAGACAATGCCAGCAAACCCATGGACGACAAGTTGGTGGAGTGGCTCTTCAAAAATCCGCTGAGCGACGGCGGCACCTTTTGCGGTGTGATTGACGTGGTGAGCAAGTACGGCCTTGTGCCTGCCGAGGCCATGCCCGAGTCGTACAATGCCAACAACACGCAGCGCATGGCCTCGATACTGAGCCTCAAGCTGCGCGAGTACGGCCTTACACTGCGCAAAATGGCCGCTGCGGGCAAGAAGAATGCCGAACTCGAAAAGCAAAAGGTGCAGATGCTCGCCACCGTTTACCACATACTGTCAATATGCCTTGGCGAGCCCGTGCAGCAGTTTACGTGGACACCGCGCGACGCCAGCGGCAAGGCTCTGGCCGACCCACAGCTGTACACGCCCCAGGAGTTCTATAAGAAGTATGTGGGCACCGACCTCAAGAGCTCGTATGTCATGCTCATGAACGACCCCTCGCGCCCCTACCACAAAACGTATACCATCGACATGGACCGCCACTCATACGACGGCATGCAATGGACATACATCAACCTGCCCGTCGACGAGATCAAGGCCATGGCCATAGCCTCTATCAAGGACTCGGTGATGATGTACTTCTCGTGCGATGTAGGCAAATATCTCGACTCAAAAACGGGTGTGCTCTCGCTCAAAAACTACGACTACGAGTCGCTCTTCGGCACCACCTTCCCCATGACCAAGGCCGAGCGCATCAGCACATTTGCCTCTGCCTCGAGCCACGCCATGACACTTATGGCTGTTGACCTCAATGCACAGGGCAAGCCCAGAAAGTGGATGGTCGAAAACTCGTGGGGCGCCTCGTCGGGCTACAACGGCCACCTTATCATGACCGACGAATGGTTTGACGAGTACATGTTCCGCCTGGTAGTGGACAAAAAGTATGTGCCTGCCGCCACGCTCGAGCTGCTCAAGCAAAAGCCCGTCAAGCTGCCCGCCTGGGACCCCCTCTTTGCCGGCGAGGAATAACTCCGCGCGCCGCGCCCCCACGCCTCAGCATACAAGCCCAAAGGCGTGACACGACAAGACACAAAAAAAGTGGCAGAGCCCCCTTTCCTAACAGGGCTCTGCCAATAGTTTTTGCATCTCTTTCTTGCGATTTTTATAATCACTTACAGTTACATTGCATACACGCGGCAACGTTTTGCGCTATGTATTGATGTTGCAAAGAGCGCCCCTCAAGCAACGCCTGCCAAGCATTGCAGCACTCAAGCAGCTGCGCAAGCGCAAGCAACGCATTAGCAGCGCTGTGACGGCCACCGTGGCAGCTATACTGCTGGCATTGGCCGGCTGGGGAGTGTACATGTCGCAAGAGGATAACGGACGGCCGCGCTTCGAACAGGTGGCACAGTTCCAAGTGGCCAACATAAAATACACCTCGTGGGGCGGGCTGGCCGCATCGGCACAGTTGGCCTACGCCAAAGAGAAGAACGTTGTAGTGCCAGCAAGCGTCACTCACAACGGGCTGACATACTTGGTGAGCGAATTGGGCTTCAACAGTTTCAGGCGCGACACGCTGCTGCGCAAGGCTGTCGTGATGTGCGAGGCCGACACTATGAACATACTGCAGGGGGCCTTCAAAGGGTGCAACAATCTGAAGGAGCTATACCTCATATCGCGCAAGTTCGTAGGTATTGGCAGCGATATATGGAAGTGCCCCATCGACTCGCTATTCGACGCGCACCACTACAACGACGTCACACTCTACGTGCCTGCCGCACAACTGCAGTTATACCGCCGCAGCGCATGGAGCAAATTCAAGCATATCAAGCCTGTCGTCAAGTAGGCTCGCAATAGCACACACATATTATTAGGCGAAGGGGTTCAAGCACCAGACGCTACCTCAAAACGCAAGCACAAAACGCAAGCTTACAACGCAAGCACAAAACGCTAGC
>ERZ1032113.418-NODE-418-length-12371-cov-4.140305_pt1 | contig 12371 bp, 10 predicted proteins | sample MGYA00518164_ERZ1032113 | MGnify/ENA primary metagenome ERZ1032113 (study PRJEB33719, sample SAMN04261305) | wastewater metagenome | biome: rural village; feature: human; material: feces | host: Homo sapiens | place: El Salvador | collected 2014-01-14 ... | reverse complement strand
TAGTTTGAGGGAAGGGAAAGAAGCGGGGAGCAAACGTTGCGCATGCCGCAAATCGCTGTCAGAACATAGTCGGCTATGGATGTAGTATCTTACAGTGTAAGTTACTTACGGTGTAAGTAATCGAAGTCGTAAGAACAGCTCTAGAGAAGGAACCAAACATATGCTTCGCATCATGCGATACCTCTCCAAAGCGGAGATAGGCCAGATGCTCATAGCACTGGTCAGCATCGTAGGGCAGATCTGGCTCGATCTGACCCTGCCGGACTACATGTCCGACATCACCACACTCGTGGAAACCCCCGGCAGCACAATGCACGACATCTGGGTGGCCGGCGGCAAAATGCTGCTCGTCTCGCTCGGCTCCGTCGCCTGCGCCATCGTCACCGGCTATATCGCCGCACGCGTGGGCGCCTCATTCAGCCAGCGACTGCGCTCGCTCGAATTCAACAAGGTGGAAAGCTTCGGCCCGGCCGAAATGAGCAGATTCTCCACCGCATCGCTCATCACCCGTTCCACCAATGACATCACGCAGATCCAGATGTTCATCACCATGGGCCTCATGATGATCGTCAAATCGCCGATCATGGCCGTATGGGCCATCTGCAAGATCGCCGGCAAAGGCTTCGAATGGACGGTTGCCACCGGCGTCGCCGTCGTGGTATTGATGGCCGCCATCTGCGTGATCATGTTCTTCGTCATGCCGAAGTTCAAAGCCATGCAGCGCCTGACCGACAACATCAACCTGGTGGCACGCGAAAACCTGACCGGTCTGCGCGTGGTACGCGCCTACAACGCCGAAGACTACCAGGAAGCCAAATTCACCAAGGCCAACAAGGAACTCACCGACACCCAGCTGTTCACCAACCGTGCCATGGCCATCATGATGCCGCTGATGAACACCATCATGAACGGGCTCATGCTGGCCGTCTACTGGATCGGCGCCTACCTCATCGACGCGGCCGACCTGACCGACAAGCTCACCACCTTCGCCAACATGGTCGTGTTCTCCAGCTACTCCGTGCAGGTCATCATGAGCTTCCTGCTGATGAGCATGGTGTTCGTGCTCTGGCCGCGCGCCGACGTGTCCGCACAGCGCGTGCTGGAAGTAATCGACACCAAACCGCTCATCACCGACGGCACACACACCGAAGGCGAGCCCGGCAAGCAGGGCGAAATCGAATTCCGCAACGTAAGCTTCACCTACCCGGATTCGCGCAAGGCCATGCTCGAAGGCATCAGCTTCACCGCCAAGAAAGGCCAGACCGTGGCATTCATCGGCTCCACCGGTTCTGGCAAATCCTCACTCATCAACCTGGTGCCGCGCTTCTACGACGCCACACAAGGCCAGGTGCTGGTCGACGGCGTGGACGTGCGCGACTACACGCTCAAAGCCCTGCGCGACAAGATCGGCTACGTACCGCAGCAGTCGTTCCTGTTCAAAGGCACCATCGCCTCCAACGTGAGCTACGGCGACAAGTCGGGTAGCAAGTCGGGCAGCGAGGAAGCCGGCACGGATGCCGATATGGCCAACGTGCGCAAGGCATGCGAAGTGGCCCAGGCCACCGAATTCGTAGAAAAGAAAGACAACACCTACGAATCCTCCATCGCACAAGGCGGCTCCAACGTATCCGGCGGGCAGAAGCAGCGCCTGTCGATCGCCCGCGCCGTCTACCGTCACCCGGAGATCCTGATCTTCGACGACTCCTTCTCCGCACTCGACTTCAAAACCGACCGTGCCGTACGCGACGCGCTCGCCAAGGAAGCGAAGGACTCCACCAAACTCATCGTCGCCCAGCGCATCGGCACCATCATGAACGCCGACCGCATCATAGTGCTCGACCAAGGCAAGGTGGTCGGTCAAGGCACGCATGAGGAACTGCTCGACAACTGTGACGTATACCGCCAGATCGCGCAATCGCAGCTCAGCGAAGACGAATTGAAGCACTGAAAGGAGGACCGATATGCCAAGAGGAATGGGACGTGGGCGTGGCCCCGTTGAAAAACCGCAGAATTTCGGCGGTGCGATGAAGAAGCTGGTACGCTTCTGCCGCCGATATATTCCGGTGATCGTTGTTTCGCTGATTCTGGGCGCGTCCGGCACCGTCTGCCAGATCATCGGCCCGGACAAGCTTAAAGACATGACCAACGAGATCGCCAAGGGCTTGCCGGCCATCGTGCACGGCAAGCCGGTGATGAACTCGATCGATATGGACGCCGTCTCACGCATCGGCTGGACGCTCGTCGCACTATACGTGGGCTATGCGGTGCTGTGCTACGTGCAAAGCTGGCTGATGGCGAACGTGACACAGCGCACCGCACAGCAGCTGCGCGAAGCGATCAGCGTGAAAATCAACAAGCTGCCGCTCAAATACTTCGACAACACCAGCTACGGCGACGTGCTCAGCCGCATCACCAACGATGTGGACGCCATCGGCCAGACGCTCGGCCAGTCGCTCGGCTCGCTCATCACCTCCATCACGCTGTTCTTCGGCGCGCTGATCATGATGTTCTACAACAATGTGATCATGACGCTGTGCGCCATCGGCTCCGCGCTGTTCGGCCTGATCATCATGGGCCTGATCATGAAGGTCTCGCAGAAATACTTCGCCCAGCAGCAGATCGCCCTGGGCGACGTGAACGGCCACGTGGAGGAGATGTACTCCGGCCACACCGTGGTCAAGGCCTACTGCGGCGAAGAGGACTCCATCGCACGCTTCGAAAAATACAACAACGACCTGTACGTCTCCGGCTGGAAAAGCCAGTTCCTCTCCGGCCTGATGATGCCGCTCATGAACTTCATCGGCAACTTCGGCTACGTAGTCGTGTGCGTGGTGGGCGCGGCGCTCGCCATGGACGGCAAGATCGAATTCGGCGTGATCGTGGCGTTCATGATGTACATCCGCCTGTTCACCCAGCCGCTGTCGCAGTTCGCGCAGGCCTTCCAGAACCTGCAGCGTTGTGCGGCCGCCTCCGAGCGTGTGTTCGGCTTCCTTGACGAGCCGGAACTGGCCGACGAATCCGACAAGCAGGCGCTGCTCGGCGTCGGTGTGGACGGCAAGCCGCAGCAGGTGCGCGGCGACGTGGAATTCAGCCACGTGCGTTTCGGCTACGATCCGGGCAGGACCATCATCAACGACTTCTCCGCCTCCGTGAAATCCGGCCAGAAGATCGCCATCGTCGGCCCGACCGGTGCCGGCAAGACCACCATGGTGAACCTGCTCATGCGTTTCTACGAGATCTCCGGCGGCTCGATCTCGATCGATGGCGTGGACGCCAGGTCCGTGCCGCGCTGGAACGTGCACGACCAGTTCTCCATGGTGCTGCAGGACACATGGGTGTTCCGTGGAACAGTACGTGAAAACATCGCGTACTCGAAGCCCGGCGTGACCGACGAACAGATCGTCAACGCCTGCAAGGCCGTGGGTCTGCACCATTACATCATGTCGCTGCCGGACGGCTACGACACCGTGCTGGACGACAGGACCTCGCTGTCGCAAGGCCAGAAGCAGCTGCTCACCATCGCCCGCGCCATGGTGGAGGACGCGCCGATCCTGATCCTCGACGAGGCGACCTCGTCGGTCGACACGCGTACCGAGGAGCTGATCCAGAAGGCCATGGACGCGCTGACCGTGGGCCGCACGAGCTTCGTGATCGCGCACCGCCTGTCCACCATCCGCGACGCCGACATGATTCTGGTGATGAACGGCGGCGATATCGTGGAGCGCGGCACCCATGAGGAGCTGCTCGCCAAGTCCGGCTTCTACGCCGACATCTACAACAGCCAGTTCACGCTGGCGCAGTAGTTTATGCTGGCGCAGTGGCGGCTCCCGCTGGCTCGAAGGATCGCCTATGAGAGGTGGGGTTTCCGTGATGCGTGAGACCGTAGGTTTGGCTGCTGAGCCGTGAAGCGAAGAGCCCAGTGGGCTCTTTGTAGGCGAGGTGAGCGGCTGTGCTGCGAAGACCGCGTAGCGGTGCCTTGAGCGTGTCGAATGCATCACGCGGACGCCCCGTCCTGTCAGCTGTGCCGCGAAACCATAAAACCATATATGCGGCTGGATTCAGGCGGACTCCGTAAACGGCTACGCTGGAGTGCATAAGCGTAGCCCAATATGGGCGATGCCTAGAGGTGGCTACGTTGGGGAACACGCAAGCGCGGCCCATTGCGGATGATGACGGAACATCGCTCCGCGCACAGGGATAGGAAACGCAAAACGCCCGCAACCGAATCAACCGGTTGCGGGCGTTTTGCATAGATCGTAAAAGATGAAACCGAAAAATCAGGCGTAGATATTGCGCGGGCGCATATCGTCCGGCAGGCCCTCCAGCAGCGTGGCCACGGAACCCTCTTCGAACACGGAACGGATGCCAGCGGCCAGCAGCGGCGCCACGGACAGCACGGTCATATTCGGCAGTCGCTTCTCTTCGGGAACCGGAACGGTGTCCATCAGCACGATCTCACGTGCGCCGCAATCACGTAGGCGTTCAACGGCAGGGCCTGACAGCAGACCGTGCGTGGCCACCAGCGTCACGCTCTTGGCGCCGGCGTCCTTCAGCGTGCGCACGGCTTCGCAGATCGTGCCAGCGGTGTCGATCATATCGTCCACCACCACGCAGTCGCGGCCTTCAACCTCGCCGATGATGCCATGCGCCACGGCATGGTTCGGGCGCGTGGTGTCGCGGGTCTTGTGGATGAATGCGAGCGGCAGTCCGCCAAGCTTGGCGGCCCACTGTTCGGAAACCTTGATGCGGCCCGCGTCGGGGGAGACGATGGTGGTGTTCGGCAGCGGCAGATGATTGCGCACATAGTCGATGAGCACTGGGGTGGCGGTCAGATGGTCGACCGGAGCGTCGAAGAAGCCCTGCTCCTGGGCGGCATGCAGGTCGACGGTCATGATGCGGTTGGCGCCGGCGGTGCGGAACAGGTCGTACACCAGGCGGGCGGTGATGGGCTCGCGGCCCTGATGCTTCTTGTCTTGGCGCGAATAGCCCATGAACGGCGCAACCACGGTGATGGTGCGTGCCGAGGCGCGCTTGAGCGCATCCACCATAATGAGCTGTTCCATGATCCACTTGTTGATATCGCCGTAATGGCATTGCAGCACGAACACGTCGGCACCGCGAACCGGTTCGGTATAACGTACGTACATCTCGCCGTTTGCGAAGTCGTATGCCGTGGTTTCCAACACCTGGGTGCCCAGGCAGTCTGCGACTTCCTTGGCCAGTTCGGGGTATGCGCGGCCCGTGACCAGCGCCATACGTTTATCCGGAGTGCCCTCAAGAATCGTTGACATTATTGTGCTGCCGTCCTTTGTGTTCCATGAGCAAGAAATAGCCTTCACCAGTGTACCCGCAGCCCTGTCATGCAGTCGGCGGCCGGGTTGTCATGCGTACAGGCGCGTGATTGACGGACGGTGGATGCTGCTGAGCGGCGGTGGTTTGGGGGTTTCGCAATCTATCGATACTGAGGGGTGCTTCACCGGCGGTGGTTTGGGGGTTTCGCAGACTGCTGACGGTGAGAGTGGGCTGAGCGTCGGTAATTTGGGATTGGCGGTCCGCCGACGGAGACGCCTGTAGCGTTACCGTTGTGTTATCGATGAGCGAAATATGAATTTTTTTCGTAACGTGAGCGGTGATTAAGCGAAATTTTTCGTTTTTAATGTAACAATCAACTTCTTCAACAATTCACATGAACAATCTCTTATATTTCATGTGTAATTTCTACAACATTGAAAGGATTGAACATTGCTTTCCGTATATCTCAAACCTGCTGATCTTCGCGTATTCGCCTTGATCAAATGCGTCAGACCACCTGTCTGTTGCAATGGAAGGAGTATGAGAAATGTCCGACTATTTTAATTGGTCACTGGTGGGAAAATATCTTCCCAAACTCATCGCAGTACTTCCAGTAACATTGGCAATCGTTGGAATTGCAACGATTGTAGGCTTGATTCTTGGAAGTCTCATCGCATTCATCAGAATTGAAAAGGTCGCTGTTCTCAGTCAGATTTGCGCGATCTTCGTTTCCTTCGTTCGTGGAACCCCGATTCTTGTACAGCTTTATATCGTGTATTACGGAGTTCCGATTCTTCTTAAATCGTTATTTTCATTGGATATTTCCCAATGGAATAAAGTGTTTTTCATCTATATTGCATACGGTCTGAACACCGCCGCATTCCAGTCGGAAACCATCAGGGCTTCCATTGAAAGCATTCCCCGGCATCAATTCGATGCGTGCGCGGCCTGTGGCTTGACCAAAGCACAGACCTACGGCAAAGTGATCATGCCGCAGATGATTCGCATAGCCATGCCATCATTCGGCACTACGACAATCGCTCTACTGCAAGACACCTCGCTGGCATTCACTATTGGCGTGGTGGATGTGGTGGGTCGTGCCAAAGCGCTCGGCGCATACACCTTCCACACCATGGAGGCATATACGGGAGCCGCGTTGCTGTTCATTGTGCTCAGCTTCATCCTGGAGCGCATCTTTGCGGCGATCGAGGCGCAGATGAGCTTTACTGCAAAGCACACCATCACCCTGCCGAAGCTTCGCATGCCGCAGCTTATCCGCTTTAAGAGCAAGGCTTCCGTGCCTGCCATCGCCCAGCCGGTTCCGGCCACGGCCAGCGTCGTTGCACACGGCGAATCACGCTAATTTCGGCAAACCGGTAATCACCGCATTCCTCCAATCGCACTGCCCTTACGCCTTCAGGCCGTCGCAGGGCTTGGGCGAACGCGCCCTCAACGCCACAGATACGCCCCGAACACAGCGAATGCACCAGGGCGAATGGCGCAACGCAATCGGCAAAAGCCTATAGAGAAAACCAAGAAGACAAGCATCAGAGAACAAGGAGAACATCATGAAGACCACACGTTTCACCACCATGTCCGCAGCCATCCTCGTCACCGTATTCTCGCTCGGATCGCTGAGCGCATGCGGCGGCAGCTCCTCCGCCTCAGGATCGGACCCGGCCAGCGGCAGCCAGCAGGAAATCACCATCGCCACCGGCAACGACGGCAAGCCGTTCTGCTCGATGAACGAGGATGGCGAACTCGACGGCTACGACATCGCCATCATGAAGGCCGTGGAGCAGAAACTTTCCAAATACTACAAGTTCACGTTCGAGGGCAGCGACTTCCCCACCACGCTCTCCAACCTGAGCAGCGGCAAAGCGCAGATCGCCGCATACGAATACGAAAACAACGCCGAACGCAAAGCCAAGTTCACCTACGGCACGGTGGGGCTGACCAAGTGGGATACGCTGATCATCTCCGACCCCTCCAACGGCAAGGTCTACCAGAGCTTTGACGAGCTGAAAGGCAAGAAGATATACGTCACCACCGCCACCAACCAGGCGGCTATGGCCGAAAGCTACCTGAAGGAGCACCCTGATGCTTTCAAGCTCGTATACGGCACCTACAGCAACGAGCAGATCGTGCAGGGCCTGACATCCGGATCCTACGATGCCACGCTCGCCCCGCAGTATTCGCTTGACCTGTGGAACAACGCCTTCCACAAGGGGCTCAAAGGCAGCGACAAGGCCGTCAACAAGTCATCCTCATACATCCTGTTCAACAAGTCCGACGACAAGAACCTGATCGACCGGGTCAACAAGGCCATGGCAGACCTGAAGAAGGACGGCACCTTCAAGAAGCTGTCCGAACAGTATTACGGCGCCGACTACGTGCCGGAGGACTGAGCGAGGTGACATCATGCAGTTCAACATTGATGCGATGGTCAAATCCATTCTGTATTCCATCCACTATCTCGGCATCACACTGCTGATTCCGCTTGTCGCGCTCGCCATCGGCATAGTGTTCGGCCTGGTCATCGCTCTGCTTCGCTACTACCAGGCCAAGGTGATCGCCCCGGTGCTTCAAGCCATCGTCACCCTGTTCAAAGGCATTCCGATCGTGCTGATCCTGCTGGCCATGTACCTGTTCTGCTCCACCGCCTTCGACCCGATCGCGCAATCACTGCACTGGTCCATCCGATTCAAGAACGTCAACACCATCTGGATCGCCATCGTAGGCCTGGGCATTATGGCAATCGTCAACGCCAGCGAAATCTTCCGAGGCGCATTCGCCTCCATCCGCAAAGGTCAACTCGATGCGGCGCAATCCATCGGCATGACCCGCGGTCAGACCATTCGCAGAGTGCTTTTGCCGGAAGCCATTCCCGTAGCCTTGCCGGTATTGGGCAATCTACTGATCAACCTGATCAAAGCCTCGGCATTATGCTCCATGGTCGGCGTGGTCGACATCTTCTCCGCAGCAACCATTTCCGGGCAGCAAAGCTACTCGTTCCTGGAAGCCTACGTGGGCGTAGCACTCATCTACTGGGTAGTGGTCGTCTGCATCGAAAAAGGCACAGGACTCGTAGAACACCGGCTCACCAGCCGATTGGGGAGGGCAGCACAATGATGAAGATTCGTGGAATCCGCAAACGCTTCGGCAGACAACAGGTGCTCAACGGCGTCGACATGGACGTGAACGACGGCGAAGTGATCGTCATCCTCGGCTCCAGCGGCTCGGGCAAAACCACATTCCTGCGATGCCTGAACTTCCTGGAACACGCAGACGAAGGCACCATCGACCTGAACGGCACGCATATCGACACGAAAACCGCCAAGAAGCGCGACATCATCGCCTACCAGCGCCAAACGGCCATGGTGTTCCAGAACTATGCGCTGTTCAACAACAAAACCGCGTTGGAAAACGTGGCCATGCCGGCCATCGCCACCGGTAAGAAAACCAAGGAAGAAGCGTATGCGCTCGCTGGCGAACTGGTCGACAAGGTCGGTCTCGCCGAACGCAAGGACTTCTACCCCAGCCAGTTGTCCGGCGGCCAGCAGCAGCGTATCGGCATCGCCAGGGCGCTTGCCCTGGATCCGAAGATCACGCTGTTCGACGAGCCGACCTCGGCGCTCGATCCGGAACTGGTCGGCCAGGTGCTCGAACTGCTGCGCGCAATCGCGAACGATGGCGCAACCATGATTCTGGTGACCCACGAGATGAAATTCGCCTATGAAATCGCCGACCGTGTGGTGTTCATGGACAAAGGCGTGGTGCTTGAGCAAGGCACGCCACAGGAAATATTCGAACACCCCAAAGAACAACGTACCAGGGATTTCCTCTCCAGATTCACCAGCCAGCTTTCGGCCTGAATTCATCTGCTGAGGCAGTTGGGCAACCTGATGGCCCGAACCCGTATGAACCAAACCGAACACATTCGTATCAACGGATCCGTCTAACCGAATCCGCCCGAACATGGAAAGAAACGACATTATGCAATACTCATTCGCCAACCGTGTGGCACACCTCACCTCCTCGAAACTGCGTGACAACGCGAAAAAAGTCAACGATAAGGGAGAAGTGATCTCCTTCGCCTACGGCTACCCCTCCACCGACGCGTTCCCCATGGACACGCTGCGCACGATCTCCGCCAAAATGTACGACGAATACCCGCCCGACACGTTCCTGCAGTATTCGCCCACCGAAGGCTACGCCCCGTTGCGCGAGCTCATCAAGAAGCGCTTGGCGCAATACAGCGGCATCGAATCCGACGACGATGTGATGATCGTCTCCGGCTCCACGCAGGGCATGGATCTTGCAGTCAAGGTGCTGTGCAACGAAGGCGACGTGGTGCTGTGCGAGGATCAAACCTTTTCCGGTGCTGTCAAAGCGGTGCAAAGCTACGGCGTGACCGCTCTGCCGGTGCCGATGGATCTCGACCAGGAATCCATGGATCTGGATGCCTTGGAACATATTCTGCAGACCACGCCGAACGTGAAGATGATCTACGTGATCCCGACGTTCCAGAATCCGCTCGGCACGTCGATGCCGTTGGACAAACGCAAGGCCTTGTACGAGATCGCGCAGAAGTACGATGTGCTGATCTTCGAAGACGACCCATACGGCGAACTGCTGTACACCGGCGAGCCGATTGCGAAGATCAAGTCCATGGATACGGATGGCAGGGTCATCTACTCCGGCTCGTTCTCCAAGGTGCTCGCCCCAAGCACCCGACTCGGATTCGTTATGGCCTCCGGTGAGCTGATGCGCAAACTCATCGTGGCCAAGCAGGTAGTCGACTCCCATTCGAACTACTACTGGCAGGTACTGCTCGCCGAATTCATCGAGAACTACGACTTCCAAAGCCACGTGGAATACCTTAAGAAGCTGTATCGCGGCAAGGCCAAGGCGATGATCGACGCGTTGGACAAGATTCCTTCGACCACTCTGCGCTACATTCGTCCGACCGGCGGCTATTTCATCGGATGCCATATGGCGGACGACATCGACCCCGAACGGTTCTACGATCTGCTGGCCGCACGCCATGTGGCGGTGATTCCCGGCGACATCATGAGCGTGACCGGGGAAGGCTACGAGCATGACTTCCGCCTGAACTTCACCCGACCGTCGTTGAACGAGATTGCCGAAGGCATTGCGATCATCGGCGAAGTGCTTGAAGAAAGCCGCATTGGTGCCGATACGGATGGTGCTTTCGACCCGGAAAACTACAAGGAGCTCAGCCTCGCCTCCGCACGGCTCGAACCGGCGGCCACGGCGATCGTACAGTAGCCGCACGGCGTGCAGTCGTATTCGTCGACAATCCGCAATCAACCAGACGGAAGCATAAGGGAAGGAACGTGTGATGAAACTGATCTATTTTGGCGCCAATCCCATGGCCGAACCAGCCATCGAACGCTGGGCCAAGCAACACGACACCCCGGTCACCTGCGTGCATGAGGGGCTGACCGAAGACAATATCGAACTCGCCCGAGACTACGACGGCATCTGCACATACCTGAGCAATGGCATGAAGGACAGCGAATCGATGTATCGCACCTTGCATGACTACGGCATCAGGCAACTGTCGATCACCGCCACGGGCATCGACGGGCTGAACCGCGAATGGGCGGAAAAATATGGGTTCCATGTGACGAACGTTCCGGCATACAGCCCGACCTCGGTAGGGCATTTCGCCCTGATGTCGATTCTTGAACTGTTGCGCGGCATTCCGGCAGTGGAAAAAGACACCGACGAGAGCCGAGCCATGATCGGGCGCGAACTCGCCGACGTGACCGTAGGCATCATCGGCACCGGGCGTATCGGCACCGTGGTCGCCGAAGGCGTGCTGGCTCTTGGCGGGCATGTGATCGCCTACAGTTTCAGTGAAAACGCGAGCTTGGTCGGTCGTGTGGAATACGTGGGATTCCAGGAACTGCTGGAACGTTCGGATGTGATTTCCATTCACGTGCCGTTGACGCCGCAAACCGAGCACATGTTCGACGCCGCCGCATTCGCCTCCATGAAGCCGAACAGTTGCCTGGTCAACACCGCGCGAGGCGGAATCGTCGATACGGAAGCGCTGGTCGACGCGTTGAAAAGCGGCCATGTCGGTGGTGCGGCACTCGACACACTGGAAGACGAAGAACAATACATGTCGTGTGGCTGGGCCACGAACCCGTACTACAAGGAACTATCGGAATATCCCAACGTCATCGTCACCCCGCATATCGCCTACTACACGCAGCGCGCAGTGGACGAAATCGCACAAACCGCGTTGGACAACGCAAGAAACGTCATTCTCAATGGAACATCGAACAACCTGGTGATGTGACGCGCATGTGAAAGGAGAGCATCATGCTGCAGGTACAGGTCGAAGGACTCACAAAGCGTTTTGGCAACAACGAGATTCTCAAAGGAGTGTCGCTGGCCGTAGACAAAGGGGAAGTGGTGTGCATCATCGGGCCCAGCGGCTCAGGCAAAACCACGTTCCTGCGATGCCTGAACCTGCTGGAACAGCCGGATGAGGGCGCCTACGCGCTGGGGGAGAAGATACGCTGCGACTTCGGTCATATCGGCAGCAACACCCGCAGGGAAGTGGCCATTCACACGGCCATGGTGTTCCAGACCTACGAGCTGTTCCAGCATATGACCGTACTGCAGAACGTGATGGAAGGCCTGACAGGGCCGCGCAAGATGTCGAAAACGAAGGCATGTGATATCGCCACCGACATGCTGGAACGTGTGGGCATGCTGGAACGCGCCGGCTACTACCCGTCGCAGCTGTCGGGCGGCCAGCAGCAGCGTGTGGGTATCGCCCGCGCAATGGCGTTATCGCCCGACCTGCTGCTGTTCGACGAACCGACCTCGGCACTCGACCCCGAGCTCGTTGGTGACGTACTGGCCGTGATGCGCCAGGTGGCCGATAGCGGCCAGACCATGATCGTGGTGACTCACGAGATGCAGTTCGCACGCGAAGTGGCGGACAGGGTCGTCTTCATGGCGGACGGCGTAGTGGTGGAAGACGGCACACCCGCCGAAGTGTTCGACCATCCGAAGCATGAACGAACCCGCGATTT
>ERZ1032113.409-NODE-409-length-12488-cov-6.937103_pt1 | contig 12488 bp, 10 predicted proteins | sample MGYA00518164_ERZ1032113 | MGnify/ENA primary metagenome ERZ1032113 (study PRJEB33719, sample SAMN04261305) | wastewater metagenome | biome: rural village; feature: human; material: feces | host: Homo sapiens | place: El Salvador | collected 2014-01-14 ... | reverse complement strand
ATATCGCCAGGCTGAATGGCGGCCTTCACCATGACCATCGCACGGATCTCAGCCTTCGTCATCGGTACCTTTCCCCGAATAAACTCCTCATCTTTGATGCCAAACTGCATTTATCCCATCACCACCATGACTGATTCACCATAGCCTTCCAGATGCGACAATTCCTCAAGAGTCGAATCCGAAAGATGCTGATTCTCATATGAAATATGCTCGGCCACAGCAGCGCGCGTCTCCTTCGGCCAGCCCTTGTCCATCAGATATCTCGCGATATAGGCCGGATCATGCTCATGATCCGTCAGAAAAGCGAGCTTTCGTCCGAGCATATAAGCCGTATCCTTCTCTTCCGGCACACGGCCATGGAAGGACAGCCACAGCGCCCCCTGCCATGGTTCTTTGACAAGAGCGAAGCAGGCCTGCACCGAAGAAATCCCCGGGATCACCTCGATCGGATGCTCCGGAAACCGCTTCTTGAGCCACGGAAGCAGACTGTAATAGCCCGGATCCCCGCTCACCATGACGACGACATCGTCCTTCTTAAGCGCCTCTTCCAGCCAGTCCGCGAGCAAAGAGAGCTTGCCTGTCACCGGATATGTTTCCTGAGAAGGCTTCGCATAGTCAGAAAGCGCGCGGCGGCCGCCCACGAGGTAATGCGCTCCCTCGATGGCTTTCTGCGCCTTCGGCAGGATATAGTCCGGATCTCCCGGCCCGATCCCCGCTACGATCAATGTATGCTCCATTGTTCCTCCTCCAGAATCTCCTTCGCATGGCTGCTGACTGCCTGCACCGTGCCATCCATCGCTGCAAAAATCACGCCGACCCTGGCCTTACCGAAAATATAGCGTTCCGAGCGCACCTGCGCCCTCTCCGCCATCTGCTGGTAAATCATATCCAGCCCTTCACGATGCACGACCGATGCCGCGCCATCTGTCGTCGTGCAGCACATGATCTCACGCACCGTATCTGTCGATGCCCCATTCATGGCCGCATACGCCGCCATCGTCTCCATACGACCATCACTATTGCGATTGTACGTATGGAAGCTGCCTGACGCCACCTTGACCAGCTTTCCCATATGGCCGATGAGCAGCATCTTTTGGAAACCGCCTGCGATGCACTGCTCCATCATGAAGCCGATGTAATTGCTCGTCTCGATGATCGCATCCGATGGAATGCCCATGATCTTCGCCGCGGTCTCACCGATACGGCCGGGACAAAGGACCGCCGTGCGGATCCCGCTCGCATAGACCACCGGTACCTGCGGCGCCAGCGATTTCTTGTACGCCTCCTCACTCATCGGCTTCACGATCCCTGTCGTTCCTAGGACCGAGATCCCGCCGACGATACCCAGCGAAGGATTCAGCGTCTGCTTTGCCAGCTCCTCCCCTTTCGGGATAGAAACCGTCACGATACAGCCATGATCCTTGCCGATGAGCTCTTCATACACATAACGCAGCATGATCTGCGGGCCCGGATTGATGGCGGGTCGTCCCACCTTCACCTGCAGCCCCGGCTTCGTCACCGTACCGACGCCCTTCCCCGCACGGAGCGTAAGACCCGGCGTATCCACCAGTTCTACGGTCACGACGATCGGCGTCCCATGTGTACAGTCCAGGTCATCGCCCGCATCCTTAAGGCAGGTCGCGATACCCGTCCGCCCATGTGCCTCGGCCGACTTCACCGGGATCGTGAGCTCCGTGCGCTGCGGCGAAAGGACCGTCACCTGCTTTGGAAATTCTCCTCGCATAGCCAGGATCGCTGCCTTCATCGCCCCCGTCGCCGTAGCGCCGGTGGTATGCCCTTCCCGGAGCGTCTTCGCCATCATTTCCTCTGCGTTCATAACTCCTCCCATACATAAAGGTTCAACGGGTTCAATCAGTTCTAGGGAAACGCTGCACCGCACCATTCAAAAAGTGCAGCCTCGTCACACCTGCGAAATCTCCTGCCCCGCAGAGCCTTCTTATCTGTAATTCACAAACTGCAGATCCGCCGGAATGTCCTGCTGCTTCAGGAACTGGATGCACTCCTGCAGGCAATCCTTATCCTTGCTCGATACACGCACCTCATCCCCATTGATCTTGGCAGCGACCTTGATCTTCGAAGCCTTCACACGCTTCACGATATCCTTCGCCATATCCGAAGAGATCCCGTTCTGCAGCGAGAGTACCTGACGGACCGTCCCGCCGGCTGCCGCTTCCTTCTTCTCTTCCTTTAGATTCTTGAGGGAGATCCCGCGCTTTACGAGCTTCCCATGAATGATATCCTTCACCAGCTTCAGCTTGAAATCATCATCGCCGATCAGCGTGATCTTATCCTCATCGAGAGTGACCGAGCTCTTGCTGCCCTTGAAATCATAGCGCGTACCGATCTCCTTGGACGCCTGATTCACAGCATTTGCCGCTTCCTGCAGATCCGTGCGGCATACCACGTCGAATGAATAATCTTTTGCCATTATAGACCTCCTTGGGGTTTGTAGTGACTTAGTGACTAGTGGACTGATGACCGGGGATCGAGATCCAATAAGAGCCTTCCCCGATGAGCAATACATGAATACCGCTTCCTCATCCTTCTTTTTTACATACTCTATTATTGTACCATACTTTCGTATATAATTTGAAAATTTCTGAAAATTTCAAATTCAGCCATACTAAGAAGACACTGATTAAATCATTGCCAGATTTTACTCTTGAATCTTTATACAAGGCAGGGAATCATCTGACACGAATAGCGAACCATGTAAGGAAGGTGATGACGAAGCCATGTATAAAGCTCCTTCTAAAACCCGCCTCTACAATGGAATCAGCATTTCCTTACATAATCATAAAAAAAGTTGGCAGAAAAAGTCTTTACGTCTTTTCTGCCAACTTTCATATTCACGCCAGAATAAATGCGGTCATCAAACCCAGCTTATTTCTTCTGTGCGTCTTTTGCTTTCGTCTGCGCTGCGCGGAGATCAGCGATTGCAGCCTTCAGCTCTTCTACTTCCTGACTAAGAGCACTGATCTTTTTCTCCATAGCAGCTTTGGAAGCCGGTGTATGGTTGCTCTGACCGAGTTTCAGGCTTACGCCTGCATTCACCATATTTTCTCCATTGCCGAAGCTGCCACCGACAGAGAACATCGTGTCTTCATTCGGGCGATAGTATGCACCGAGAGCCACGGCACTTGCACCACTGTAGTTGCCATAGCCTGCTGCAAAGTCCCACTTATCCTCCGGGTCAAAATCGAGTGGATGGAGTGCGGCGAGAGCAGCTGCCCCTGCACCGACCTTATTCACACGATTGTCCAGCTTATCGATTGAATTACCAAGAAGCGAAATATTGCTAGCATTATCCTTTACCAGCTGATTTGTCGCATACAGCTGTCCGCCATTCACGGCATCCTTGGAGCCAGCAGTGACTGCGCCTGCTGCTACGCCGGTTACTTTGCCGTCTTTGTCAATAGCAACTTTTGAATTGATGACGGTGTTACCATCCTGCATATAAATGGAAGCACCTTTACCATTCACCATTCCTGCTACTCCGGAATCGCCATACAGCGCGATTTTAGCCGCACCATTGGAAATGATATTACCACTGACGTTGATACCAGCAAGCTGAGCTCCCTTATCTGCAATAATGTGGTCCTTGGTCGCGATAGAACCAGTTGTCTCAATCGTCCCATTTGTTCCGCTAAGGCTGACGTTGTTGCCAGTAGGTTTCCCCAGGAGAACATTATCATTCAAGCCAACCTTGTTAATCTTCTGCCCGTTGACTTCTGCTTCTTGTACATTGATATTGCTGCCATTGACAACCTTAATGTCCACTGCTTGTGCCTCGCTCATTCCCATAACGCCAGTAAGAGCCAATGCAGCTAAAAAAGCGGCAGCGCATGTACGTGCACGGTTTCCTTTTCCATATCTTTTCGCAATTTTGTAAATCTGATTCATGATACATCCTCTCTTCCCTTTAAATACAGTGTAAAATGATGATCACAGACTCTCTTTCCTAAGAATTAGAAAAAACAACAAAGAGGTACCCCCACCTTTCTTCAGTTTCTCAGCATTCCTTGATTTCTTCAGTTATTTCATGAAGAGCTAACAAAAAAAATGAAGAGCTAACAAAAAAATCTTGATCATATAATAGTGATTAAGGTTTCATGTTTACTCGAAGCCTTAAACTATATATAAATAGTACCTCCCCCCCGAATTTCGTCAATATCTATATATTTTTTTAGGCATAACAGAAGCTCATAAAAAAGGAAGAATCACCTTTTATCTCCTGCTGCATGATTGCATATTCATTAAAAAGTCAGTATAAGCCATCATTGTTTTTCTAATTTTTGGAAAAACTTATAAAAGCATTGTCAAACTTTACTTTTATCTCCCTAATAATACATGTTAAAGAAACACTGAATAAATCGTTGTCAGGTTTTACTCTTGGATTCTTATATATGGCGAGGAATAAAACTGACACGAATAGCGAACTCTTTAAGGAAGGCTATGACGTCGCCATGTATAAAAATTCCTGTAGAAGCTGACTCTGCGATTGAATCAGCGTTTTCCTTAGTTGTTTGAACCATGCAACTTGACAACAATCATACATCTATTCCTTTTAGTATCCCTTATGAGTTCGTAGTCAGCTACTATTTCATTCCTGCCATCGCATAGAAATAGTACGCTAGCAGCAAGGCTAGAAGATAATGGCCTTTATTTAGTTCCATCATTCTTCCAGCCGCTACTTTCATGATGACATGTGCAATGAAAGCGACGGAAATGCCATTCGCTCAGAAATATCATCAGAACCAACGCGGTGAGTACCGCTCCCTGCGGCAGACCAGCCTCCGCCATCATGCGCGGAACAACGGCCAGTACATACCCCATCGTAGCGAAAATCGTCAGCCCAGCGATCACCTCCGTACCGATATCTGTATGAAGTTCGCGCAGATGAAATCGATGCTCACTATACAACTAAAAAAACCACCGAGATACTCACTCAGTGGTTTTTACATGCGTTCAAGCGAACTTTATTTTTCTTCTTTCTCTCCGAGCTGTTTTTCCAGACGGCGAATCTTTTTCATCAACTCCGGCAGATGCGAGAGTGCAGCCTCGACTCTCCCCCACTGGGCGTGGGTCCTCGCCGGAAAGCCCAGGTAGGTGCCTGGGGTCTTGATGGTGCCGATGATGCCTGTCTTGCCTCCGAAGACAGCGTTGTCACAGATGGTGATATGGCCATTCACGCCGGTCTGTCCGGCCATGATGACGTGATCGCCGACCTTGGTGCTGCCGGCGATGCCGACCTGCGCGCAGAGGAAATTGTCTTGGCCGACCTCGACATTATGTCCCAAGTGACAAAGGTTATCGATCTTGGTGCCGCTGCCGACGATGGTGTTATTCATCGCACCGTTGTCAACGGTGGAGCAGGCACCGATCTCGACGTCGTCTCTGATGACAGCGCGGCCGAGCTGACGGATGTGATGGTGGTGGCCTGCCTCGTCAGTGGAGAAGCCGAAGCCCTGACCGCCGACGACGGCATGCGCACGAAGGACGACGCGGTCGCCTAAGATGCTGTTTTCATGTACGACGGCGCCCGGATTCAGTTCGCAGTCTTTGCCGAGCTTCGCATACTTTCCGATGTAGCAGTACGGATAGATGACACAGCCGTCTCCGATCTCGGCACCTTCTTCGATGACGGCATACGCCATAATGGTGACGTCTTTGCCGATCAGGGCTTTTTCACTGATGACGGCAGTCTCATGGATGCCCGGTTTCCATTTGTTTTCCGGACGGAAAACTTCGATGAGTTCGCCAAAGGAGCGGCGGGCATCGGGGACGACGATGAGATTCTTCGTGTAGTGGGCCGGGAGTTCATCGACCAGGATGACACCTGCCTGCATTTCTTCGATGTGCTCGGCGTAGACGCCGCGGGCAAAGGTCACATGCGACGGACCTGCGCTTTCTGCGCTGGCGACGTCGTCGATCAAGACCGTGCTGTCTCCATAGAGAGTGCCGCCGATCAGGGCAGCGATTTCACCTGCTGTTTTTTTCATGATGGACCTCACTTGGATGCGGACGAAGCAGCGCCGGATGCCGCTTTCGCTGTGCCATCGATCTTAGCCATCACTTCATCGGTGATGTCGACGGCACCGCCGGGTACGGCTCTCTTATGCATGACGATACCGATGCCCTTTTCTTTCGCGATCTGGGCTGCCTGAGACTCGACCATGGACTGGATCTGTTTCTGTTTGCTCTGGATGAAGATCATGCGCTCCTGCTGGGCGGACTGAACTTTCTTCTGCATGTCTTCATCGGAGAGTCCGCTCTGGGAGTCCTGATCCAGGCGGTCTCTGATTTCTTTATCTTTATCGTTGATTTCTTTTTCGATAGACTGGATCTTCGGAGAGGAAGCTTCCAGTTTCTGGTAGTCGATGACTGCCACTTTATGTTCACTGCCGCAGCCAGCAAAGGCGAGTGCTGCGCCAATGAGTCCTACACAGGCCAGTTTTTTCCACATAGCCATTCGATTTCCTCCTACTTGGTGATATTGACTATACGATTCACCATATCCCCCGTCACGTCTTCGGCGTGGATATTGGCTTTGTATTTCGAGAAGATCATGGAAAGGTGCTTGTCAGAGGCCTCGCGGGCAGCTTCTTTCCGGATGTCTTCCATAATTTCTTTTTTGACGGCGGCCATCTCTTTCTGCTTGGCATCGATCTTCTGTTGCCAGTCTTCGTTCCAGGATGGGTCGATGGGGTCTTCGGGAAGAGGCTCATCGACGTTCGTATCCTCCGCGAGGCTCTGCTTGATGTCTTTCGCGGTCTTCTCTGAAAAGTCAGCGAGCTCCTTCGATGCTTTTTCTTTTGCCTCTTTCATCGTTTTCACTTCGTCCTCTGTCCAGCCGATGGTATCCATCTGGCGACGCTCGGTGCGAAGGTCCATCAGATCATGGAGGCGCTGCTTGACGTCTTCCTTCTCGGAGCCGGTGACGCCGAGGACGGTGAGCTTCATTTGGAGATTCGCCATCTCGGCGCGCTCTTCGTCAGTGAGGCCATCGGGCGTGAAGGTTCTGTCCTTCTTGTGTGCTTCGCTGATGGTCTTGTAGAGTTTTGCAAGGCCGTCATTCAATTCGTCTTCTTTTGCCTTGACCTTCGTCTTCCACTCATTTTCGGCAGCCATGCGCCGGCTCTGATCGGAGAGCGCGGCCTTGATGTGTTGCTGCTGAGATGCGATGTGAATGAGCTTGTTTCGTTCATTCTGGTACTGATCAAGGAGATGGTTGTACTCAGTCTCGAGGCGGAAATATGTACTGTATTTCGGATGGGCTTTCACAAGGGTCTCCAAGTCGACCACGCCGTAGGAAACGGCAGGTGGCGCCGGCTCCTCGGCTTTTTTATCGCTGCATCCGCTTACCGCCAGGGAGCACGCCACGAGGAGGGCAGCCGCCATGGTGTATACACAGTTTCTATATTTCATGAGACGTCCTTATTTTTTGCTTTCTGAGGAAGCTGCGGATGCTGCGGAAGAGGAGGCAGCGGAAGAAAGAGACTTCGAAAGGGAATCGGTGACTTCCTTCGTGATGTCTGTGCCGCCGTAAATGACAGCAGATTTATCGACAACAAGAGCAAGGCCCTTCTTGGATGCGACGGACTTCACAGCGCCGGTCACCTGATCATCCATGTCCTTCTCGATGGCCTGTCTCTTCTGATTGAACTGCTGCTGCATGTCAGCGAAGAGTTTTTCTTTTTCCGCATCACTCATGCCTTCTGACTTCGCATCAAAGTCTTTCTGCATTTCATCTGCCGTTTCTTTCATCTTCTGCTGGTAGTTCGCTGCGAGTGTGCTATTGGCAGAAATCACTTCTCTCTGGTCGACGACGCCGATGTCAGAGGTCGGAGCGGCATTCGCTGTATCACCCATGGATACCACCGCCATCGCTGCCACGGAGGCGATGAATACGCCAGCCAAAGCGAAGGAAAAAATCTTTACGTTTTTCTTGTTACCAAGAGTTGTCATCATGATAGGTTACTCTCCTCTTTTATAAATTGGCAATCAGCCGGAGCCATTTGCCTTCTTCATCATTATACACATATTCGATCGTCATGTAATTATGGATCTTATAGGAAAATCCATATTCATTCTCTTTTTTCTTGAAATCACGGTCATAGCGCAGGGCGAAGTTCTCGCCGAAGGGGATCTGACCAAAGGCATGGTGGCTGTTTTCTACGAAATCATACTTATAGCCCAGATCCATGACGCGCCCGAAGTGATGGTACCAACCGCCATAGACATTCCAGTCGACAGGGCCGGGGTAGAAGCGGGCCTCGCCGAAGATCACATTGTTCCTGCCCACGAAATGCCCGAGCATGCCTTCGATCGCCGTATTGCGATTTCCATCGCGCCCGGCATCCATCCATGCTTCCGTACGGATGATCCAGTGATCGGTCAGTGCATCGATTTTGAGTTCTGTGATCTCTCCCGGGTAAAGATAGGCCTTTGTCTCTATGCCATACTTTTCAATGAAGGGGTCCTTGGCGAGGATGTCATTCATCGAGTGAGCCAGATCCTTCTGATGGCGGGCGACAAAAGCGAGCGGAAGCCCTTCAAGACTTCGAAGGGCATGCTCCGTCTCATTCACCGCGCGCAGCATCAGAAGGCGCGGAATGGTGGTCTTGTGCAGGGTGAGCTTTCCGGTACGGACGATCGTCCCCTGCGGGATGAGGGAGATCCGCACTCTTGTCTTCTCCCCCGAGGTCACTTCGAAGTTGGCGGTAAATTCCGGGAGGATCTCCTTAAGAAGCTCTCGCCCGGCAGACTCAGAGACACTCTCCGCCCAGCCGACCGAATCGACGGGAAGCCCCGAGAGGAGCTGACTCATAAGGAGCGGTACACCGGCGCTGTCCTTCTTCACCAGCGCTGCCGCTTCCGGAGACAGATTCCCGTAGTCGATCTCGGTCTCCACCATGCGGATCATCTGCCCGACGGGAGTGAGCAATACATGAAGCGCTGTCTTTTCTCCATAAGAGGCAGATATATCATCCACCACATAGCCCACGACCACACGATTCACGATGTCTGCAAGGACCTTATCGTACTCGCTCTCGTGCGAGCGAAAGAGGCTCTCGTCCTTGCCGACAAGGATACGATCCCCTATGGCTGAAATGCTCGCCGTGATCCGCTTCTCCACAGCGGGCAGCATGCCGCCCGCTCCCGTGACGGAGACGCTCACTTCACGGATCGGTGCCGCATCTGCCCCGGCAGGAAGCAGGAATGACGAAACGAGCAGGGCAAGACCTGCTCGAGTCATCGAATGAAATAAGGAAGAATGCATGGCTCCTCCTTTGGAAAATCAATGGATAGCTAGGGAAACGCTGATTAAATCGCAGAGTCGAATTTCATATGGTTTTTTATACATAGCTTCGTCATCATCCTCCTTAAATAGCTCGCTATTCGCGTCAGATGATTCCTTGCTCTGTATAAAAATCCAAGAATGAAATCTGACAACGATTGAATCAGTGTTTCCCTAGCAGAATGCGGCCAGGTTCCGCAGGTGCAATGGATTCAACGGAGAACATTCCCGAATCCACCTCTGCCCCTGCGGGCACCTCCTTCCAGCGGAAAGAGAGAAAAATCGGAGTTGCGGCGCTTTATGTACGTTGCGCCGCACCACCATTTCTCATTTCACATTCAAATCAGAACTGTGTGCCGAAGCTGAAGTGGAATTTATTCTTATCACCGTGGCCATAGTCAAGACGGATCGGTCCGATCGGGGTCTGGAGACGCAGGCCTACGCCGCAAGACCACTGGAAGCCATCATCATCTTCATACCACGGGATCTGTCCGTTATCGATGCCCCAGGTGCTGCCGCCATCGGTGAAGAGGACGCCCTGGACTTTCTTGGCGATCGGGAAACGATACTCCAGTGTCGCCGCGTACATTTTCTTGCCCTTGAACTGGTCATCCTCATAGCCGCGAAGCGTATTCGAACCACCGAGGTCAAAGAGGTTGCCGTAAGCTACATCGCCGTCGATGTAGCCGCCCTGCAGACGAAGTGCAAGGATGTGACCATTGCCGAGACCCTTGTAGAAGCGGCCTTCTGTCGTAAACTTGTAGAAATCATAGTCACCGCCAAGGCCATGTCCGCCCCACTGGGTAGAGAAGGAGATGCGGCGGCCCTTGCTGGCATTGAAGTAATTGTCGCGGTTATCGAAGACGTGCGAGAAGGTGAAGCTGTTCGTGGTACCGAAGTTATCCATGATAGCTTTGTACCACTCATCGCTGTTATCTTTCGCTGTATGTCCTTTGTTGGTCGCTACGCTGCCCCAATCGAAACCGTCATGGTCATCGTATTTTTCCTTCGCACTTTCAAAGGTGAAGTAGTTCGTGCGATATTCGCCATTCTGACGTCCCCAGGTGAGGTTCCAGCCGCTTCTTCTCTTATCGTATTCTGCGACGGTATCGCCGTTCGAATCATAGTCATCGTATTCATAGATACGGTTGAAGATGGAAGCACCGAGGGAGTCGCCATTGGAATTGATCCACGGGCGGGTGTAGGAGATGGTATAGTTCTTACCGTCGCCGGCGCCGCCGAATTCCCAGTGGAAATTGACCTTATCGCCTGTGCCGCGGAAGTTCGTATCACCGAGCTCAATGATGCCGACTGTACCGTCAGAGTCCGAGTAGCCGGCGCCGACAGTGATGACACCGGTCTTCTGCTCGACGACGTCGATTTCGATGACGACATTGTGTTCATTTTCTTTGCCGGGGAGCAGCTTCATGTTGACATCTTCAAAGTAGCCCAGATTATAGAGTCTTTCCATGGAGCGGCTTGCCTGGAATTTATTGAAGGGCTTGCCCTTCTTCATCTTGAGTTCGCGGAGGATGACTTTGTCCTTCGTCTTATCATTGCCGACGAGCTGGATGTCTTCGATGACACCTTCGGAAATATGGACTTTCAGGATGCCCTTCGGCGTCACTTCCACATTCGGGATGGAGACGAGCATGTAGCCCTGCTTGAGGTAGGCATCTTCGATCTCCTTGAGCTTCTGGTTCACGAGGACGAAGTTCAGGACGCTGCCCTCCGGCACCTGCAGGATGGACTTCAGGTAGTCAGAGGTGAAGATGGTATTGCCGGTGAATTCCACATCACGAACGATGGGATTTGCGACAAGACCATAGGTGAGGTCCACGCCTTCAGGGATTTCCTTGAAATTCGGACGGATCTGAGAGAATACACCTGTCGAGCCAAGAGATGCCACATCATTGCGGATGCCCTCAGCCGTGACGGTGCTGCCCGGTTTGCTCTGCAGAAGAGGGGACAGCTTCGTCTTGACTTCTTCCGGGATCCCGTCGAAGTCAACATGCGCGATGGTCTTGCCTGTATGTGCTTCGATGGCTGCGTCATCGTCCGCCGAAAGATAGAGCGAGGCATCGCCCACTGCGACGGTCTGGTGGGATTCCTTCACTTCCATGGATGGTTCCGCTTTTTCCGTCTGGTCGGAGATCTCACCTGTCTTGCCCGCTTCCTTACCGCTCTTCACATCGATCATGGAGCTCTGGGACATGCCGTTCTGGGAGCCGGTCATCTGCGGTGCTTCCGCAAAGACGTCCGCGCCGGAAAGCGCAAGCAGGATCGCAGAGGCAAGCAGTGCTTTCTTATATGTTGCTGTCATCGTAAATTCCTCCTCATGTATTGGATGGTGAATTTCTATATATTTATGGAAATACAGATGGGTATCTGGCATACTTGCCAAAACGTGTGATTTCCTTAAATAACATTGGGATTAATGGATTCGGTGCAGGACGGAAGCTCCTAAAGGGGACACCCTTCGAACCTCTGGAATCCTTCTTATCATTAATTTCCTCGAAGAGCCCTTCCCGCTTCGCCTACGACACGCTGAATCTCCTGATCCGAGAGAGCGGGGGCGGCAGGCTTCGTGACGGCGGAGACTTCCACCGGAACCGGCGCGGGCGTCATGACGACGGGCGCTGCTTTGGCAGGCGGCGCCACCTCGGAATCTGGTTTTGAGGGAACCGTTTCCACCGGCTCTGTCGTGACAGTCTCCGCAGATACTGGAAGAACCTCTTCGTTCTTCTTTTCTGCTTCCTCGACCGTCGCATCCGATATCGTGACTGCCGTTTCCACCGGTCTTACCGGAGTAGGCGCAGGTACAAAAAAACCGTCCTTCAGAAAAGAGGTGCCGAGGAAAAGCGCTCCCGCCACAGCCAGCGCGCCGCCGCGAAGCAGCCACTTCCGCCGCGGCGAAGTCCTTCTCACCTCTTTCAGGCGCTGCATCTCTGCCTGCGCCATGATGAGATTCATCTCGCCTGTCAGTTCTTTATGATTGGAATAGGAATTCTCTGCCTTTTCCAGCCACCTCTTCACTGACTTCACTCTCTTCAGCGTATCCCCCGACATACTGCCTCCTGCTGAAAACCGGAATCATTCCGATCTCTGCCAACGACTGATTAAGACACAGATATCGGAAGAGCGGTTCAGCAGGAATGCCGAGACC
>ERZ1032113.407-NODE-407-length-12503-cov-8.928101_pt1 | contig 12503 bp, 8 predicted proteins | sample MGYA00518164_ERZ1032113 | MGnify/ENA primary metagenome ERZ1032113 (study PRJEB33719, sample SAMN04261305) | wastewater metagenome | biome: rural village; feature: human; material: feces | host: Homo sapiens | place: El Salvador | collected 2014-01-14 ... | reverse complement strand
TTTAAGTATAACGTTTCATCGTCTATTTTATTACGTCAGAAGAGCACTTTTTCCTAATTTTGATAAGACAAACATGCAAACAAATAGGCAAACAAACAAGAACACAATATGATTTTGTCCACTATTTTCCGCATATCGTTGGGTGACAGGGGTGACAGGCACCTCCACAAAAATAATGAAAACTCGTGTCACTGGTGTCACCCAACAAACTGGCTCCAATAAAGGGCTTGACAGAAAACGGTGACAAGTGACACTTTTATATACTCTTTTTTTATGACTTACCGCGCGAAAATATATAAAAGATTGATAATCAGAGGGAGACATCCAAATTGGAGGGTAGTGTCTCCAATGCATAAAAATAAAGTTGAAAAGTAGGTGTCACTGTCACCTCCATTTTATTTTGTAATGTTTTATTCCTTTTGAGTAATCCTGCTAAATCATGAGAACATCAAAGCAGTTCTATTAAAGTCTGCTAATGATCCTTAAAGAAATCGCGATATATCGCAGAACACATGGATTAGTTGGTTTTTACTACTTTTGCAGCCAAAATAAATAAAACAGCGAAAAGATGAAAAGAGAAATGACTTGTTTGAAAAGAACAAATGGCTTGTTTACAATCGCGAAACGACTTATTGAGAGGTTGGAAATGACTTATTTAGCACTCGTAAATGACTTGATTACCACCTGTAAATGACTTGTTTAGCACCCCTAAATGACTTGTTTACCGGTGCCGTTTTCGTAAATAGGAATCACAACTATTGTAGTAAGAATGATAACATTGAAAGGAGAGAAAAGCACTTATTAGAGACTTTCCGACAAATAAATTACATAAAATTTGCATATTTCACTAAAAAGTTGTTATTTTGCACCCATTAATCAAAGAATGTATTTATTAATTTAACAGAAAGAGATATGCACAAAAACATCATCCGTTCTTGGCATCTGCTATGCATAGTAGGATGCTTGATGATAACTTTGTCTAACCCAGTTGCAGTTTTGGCACAAACAGGGGAGATAAAATTATCTGTTTCCTTCAAGGAGAAAACTCTTTCGTCTATTTTGGACTACATCACCAAGAATAGCGATTATTCCATCAATTACACCAATGAGGTAAGGAACTATCCCGACAAGATGGTTGTCTCATTCGATGAAGCTACAGTAGAAAAAGCCGTTCAAGACTTGTTGAGCAAGACACCATTTACCTACAGCGTGAATGGTAAGGCTATCCGTGTGTTCCGCTTGGACACCGCCCAAAAAGGTTCATTTCTCATAAAGGGTGTAGTAAAGGATACCGAAGGTGAGTTCATCCCTAACGCAACCATAAGGATAAAAGGTTTGCGAGAAGGTACCATCGCCGACACTGAGGGTAAGTTTACCTTATCTACCAATGTCTCTAACGGCGAGCTCATCGTGTCTGCCATCGGATACGCACCCATGACCGTGAAATATAACAACGGCCACCCAGTTAACGTCATCCTCAAGGAAGAGGGCAACCAACTTGGCGAGGTAGCAGTCATCGCATACGGTAGCCGTACTCGCCGTGATATGTTAGGCTCAGTCTCTTCCTTGAAGGGTGAAGCTCTCAAAAACGTACCAAGTTCCTCAATCGAAACCTTATTGCAAGGCAAGATGGCAGGTGTCGATGTATCCAACCTCTCAGGTCAGCCTGGCGGAAACGGCTCCAAGATTGTCATTCGAGGCTTTAGTTCCCTGAATCAGCAAGGTGTCAACGACGGTTCTCCGTTGTTTGTCATTGACGGTGTCCCTGTCCAATCTTCTTCTACCTATACAGGAGGTATCAACCCACTTTCTTCTCTTGACCCTTCCAACATCGAGTCGGTCGAGGTTTTGAAGGATGCCACTTCCGCATCACTCTATGGCTCTCGTGCAGGTAATGGCGTCATCCTCATCACTACCAAGAAAGGTAAGAGTGGTAAGGTTGAATTTAGCGCCAACGTATCCCAGTCTTTCTCTTGGCTCCCTGCCACCCCAACCCAGTTGCGTGGTAATGGTGAGCGCTTGATGAACCTTCTCTTGGCCAAGAACCAACGTGTCGGCGAATATGACTGGACGACCGATAAGGTTATCTTCCCGAATAGTTACAAGGACACATGGGGATGGGATCCAAACAGTTATGGTGCATACGACTACCTTTGGAATAAGGGTAACATCACCACAGACGATTCCAACAAGATTCCTTCGTTAGCACAGGATTCCCTCAATACTTTCTATAATAACAGCACCAACTGGTGGAAGTATGCTTTTCGTGTCGGCCAGGTGACCAAGGCCGACCTTTCCATCTCCGGGGGCAACGACAATGTACGCTACATGGTAGCCGCAGGTATCTACAACGAGAAAGGTATCATGATCAACTCCAGTTTCTTGCGAGCCAACCTCATGTCCAATCTTGACTTCAAGATTACCCCAAAGGTAGATGCCTATACTCGCATCAACTTATCTTACACTGACCAAAAAGCAGCTACCACAGGCAAGGTACAAGGTCTCACTATTGATCCGAAGCTACAATCCACCCTCTTGCCAGGAAAAGGAAGCATCGCCGAAAAGACCGCTATGCAATCCTTGAGAGGAATCAATGGAGTGAACTCCAACTACAATATTCGATTGAGCGGTGGACTCAACTATAACATCATCAAGGGTTTGAAGCTCTCGCTCTCGGCAGCTATCGACCACTACAACACTCGTCTCAATACCTTTACGCCAGACTATCTGACCTACAAGAAATTATCCAAGTCAGAAGGACAGAACATCGGCATGACGATGATTCAGAGCGAGAACTATCTCACCTATAAGTTCGACCTCAAGGAAAAGCACTTCTTCGAGTTGATGGGTGGTTTCTCCTACAACCGTGACCAGCTCAACACTGTTGGCGGTTCTGCCTATGGCGGCCCTACCAACCAAATCCACTATGTAGGTGAGGAATGGCCATCATTACGCCAAGACGAATATGGCACCTATGAGGCATTGCAGACGTACAACAGCAACCTGGAAGTACAAGAGATGATGAGTCTCTTCGGTCGCTTGGCATACAACTACAAGCACAAGTACCTTGCAGAATTTTCCCTTCGTTCCGACGGTTCTTCTGTCTTCGGTAGCGACGTGAGATGGGGAACATTCCCTGCTGTGGGCTTGGGCTGGACATTCAGTGACGAACCATTCATGAAAAATCTCTGGTGGCTCAGCTTCGGTAAGTTCCGTGCATCTTGGGGACGCTCTGGTCAGAAGTTCAACGAGGCTTACCTTGCGTTGGGAACCATGAGTACCAGCAACACATTCTTAGGTAATTCAGGCTTGATACCAGGACTTCTCGCAAACAACCAGCTCACTTGGGAGAAAAACGACCAATATGACTTAGGTCTCGACCTTCAGCTCTTCAACTATCGCTTGCAAGTGAAGTTGGATTACTACTACAAATACTCCCATGCCTTGCTGATGCAGACCTCAACCCCAGGAAATTTCTTCTTGGCAGACAAGATGTGGAACAACTCTTCCGCCATATCCAACGAGGGTATTGAGTTTGAGATTTCCGCAGATATCATCAAGCGAAAGAACTGGCAATGGACACTGGGCTTCAACATCTCTCACGACCGCAACCTCTTCCGCAAGTCATACGGAGGTGAGGACTTGAGCGACAAGGTATTGGGCCGCCCAGTCTATGGCATCTACACCTATCACGACGAGGGCATCGTACAGGATAACTCCCAGATACCATATTATTACAACGCATCAGGTAAGCTCGTACCATTGAGCTTCAATAACAGCGAGAACTATCAGTTGCGTGTGGGTGGTCGTAAAATCAAGGACTTCAATCAGGATGGAACCATCAACAACAACGACAAGTACTATGCAGGCAGTACCTTGCCAAGTGCCTTCGGTGGTATCAGCAACCGTATTTCGTACAAGAACTGGACACTCGACATGATGATGAGCTATACCATTCGACGCAAAATGATGAACATGGTGAAGAACTCTGCATTCAACTTCACCAAGACCTTCGGCACCATCATGGCAGATCCAAGCAAGGTAACCTTCTGGCAGAAGCCTGGCGATGAGACCGACTATCCATCCTTGGAGTTCGCAGACCAAGGCTACATAGGACAGTTTGATGGCGACATCGACTCCAATATCGAGAATGTCAACTATCTGCGTCTCAAGTCCATTACCTTATCTTATGAGATGCCTGCCAAGTGGTTTAAGAACAAAATCAAGGGACTGAGCCTATATGTCACAGGTCAAAACCTCTTCTTGTGGACCAACTACTCAGGTACAGACCCTGAAGTCGTTGATCCTTACACAGGCAAGGATACGGGTCAGCAGTACCCATTGAACCGTTCAGTAACATTTGGCTTTAACTTAAAATTTTAACAAGACATGAAGAAGAAACTATTTATAGCCGCCATCTGCGCGGCAGGATTGGTGTCATGCGACTTGGAGCAGATTCCAGAGAACCAAGTCACCTTCAACAATGCATTCAAATCAGAAAATGAATTGAATGCCACTACATCCTCCATACTATTCTTCGAGAACGCCTTCTTAGGCAAAAACGATGCCTTCATCGCAGCTGGTGCCAAGGCAGACAATCTCGGTTGGAACAATGAGCTACGTGATTGGAACCCACGCTATGCCAAAGACCAAGATGGTCAGTGGACTGGTCTCTACAACGTTATCTATGAGTCAAACTTACTCCTTGACAACATTGGCAAGACAGAAGGTTTGTCGGAAGAACGCTATAATTTCCACAAAGGACAAGCCTACTTTGCCATGGGACTTTCCTATTTTTTCTTGGCACAACGATACGGCGACTGCGTGATCACCAAGAATTCCACCGACATCGTGATGTATGGTCGTTCTCCGATGATAGACGTACTCAACAAAGCTATCAGCAGTGCAGAGGCAGCTTTCAGCATCTTGCCAACATACGACAAACTAAGAGGTTTGAACAACACTTCCATCACGAGCCGTCAATATGCCTCCAAAGGCAACAGTGCCGCTCTTCTGGCTCAGATTTACGCTTGGAAAGGTAGTGTAGAAGAACTTTACGGTTTACAAGGCAACCCTAAGGAAGACTATCAGAAAGCCATCGACTACGCCACTCTCTTGATAGAAGGTAAAGTGGGCAACTATAGCTTATGCTCTTCTCCTGAAGAACTCTGCAGCAAGCTTTCCCATCCAGAAGAGACAAATCCAGAAGCTATCTTCACCTTGACATTCGACAAGGCACGTTCTGAGGACAGTCAAACACCAAACGACGTGGCAACAGCCTACCTCAGCTGGCCAGTAAAAGAGACTGCACAGATGGGTAACATTCCATACGACACCTATCTGCAACTCTACCCTTCTACCGTCGAGGAAATGTACCCAGACCCATCCGACCAACGTAAGCAAGCCTTCTTCTACGACATCGACAACCCTGTGGAGGTAGATGGTATCCAATATGCCATCCCTTACAAGTTCCGGGAGTGCATCTACACCCAAAACGAGTTCTCAGAGACAGGCAAAGACTTTCGTTCACTGAATGCGGACTACGTGTATTGGCGACTTGCTGACATTATCCTGCTCCGTGCAGAATGTTACAACAAGTTAGGACAGACAGACCTTGCCATCGCAGACCTCAACACCATCCGTAATCGTGCCGGTGCGGAAGCTTATCCATCCATCTATGATGACGGCGACCTCAAGAAAGCCATCTTCAAGGAACGTGAAAAGGAGTTATTTGGCGAGAACGATGAGCGTTACTATGACATCATCCGCAACAACTACATTTTGGAGGAATTACACGGCAAGTTCCAGACCTTGACCGCTAAGGACATCCAGAATGGTGCCCTCTTCCTTCCAATTCCAAGCAACGCTTATTCTGATCGTGACGGAAAGGTAACAAACACTATGATACGCCAGACCATCTACTGGATGCGCTACATGTAAATCATCTTAAAATAAAGAAAACAAGAAAATGAAAAAGATATTTCTCCTAATAGTAGTAGTGGTAGCAACCTTAGGGTTCACCACCTCCTGCACCAAGTATAACTTCGCCGAAACTGGTACATCCGTCGGCTATCACGATTGCACCATGTGGGACTATTTCAAGCAAGATTCCTACAACTGGGACTCTCTCGTAATCATGGCAGAGCACGCTGGTCTCCAAGAGATATTTATGGGCACCAGTTCCTATGGCAAAAACTTGACAGTGTTTGGCATGACCAACCACAGCATTCGCCGTTATCTTTTGCAGAATGATTATAAACAGATAGCAGATGTACCCGTAGAGGACTGTCGTAACTTCATCCTTTCCTCCATCATCGAGGGCAATCAAGTTATCCAACTCGACGACTTTACACCTGGCATTGCCTCAACGGATCCGAGTACAGTCATCGGACAAGGAGGTAAGACATACACGATGCTCTCTGGAAAACAGCTTTGGATTTACACCTATCGTGAACCATACGGAGGTGTGCCACAGGCTGGCCCTAAGAAAATCTATCTTGCCTCCGAAGCTGCAGGAAAAACCAGCGAGGTTGCTTCCTGCAACATTATGACTCAGACAGGAGTCGTACACGCTTTAAGTTATGATTTCACTCCAACAGATTTTTAACAAAATGAAAAGATTATATAGTAAAATCAGTTTCGTGGCAATCATCCTCATCTCAATAATATCACTATCGAGTTGCCATAATATGCCTGTAGGCTATCTCAAGGCTGAAAACGCAGGATATGAACCAGATACTTTGGTTGTCTATCAGGAAGTAGATGAATCTGCCCCTCAAGTAACCGACAATTCTCCTTGGACTTCGTATGCTATCCAAGGCGTAGCAGGTACAGTGCCTATCACCTACGAGTTTTACGACGTAGAAGCAACAGAGGGAGGTGATGCCGCTGCTTTCCGTCAAGCCATCCAGGAAGGAACCATCCGTCTTCAAGGCAGTTTGATTCAAGTATTCTATGCTGCCTCCAAGAACTTACCTGTAGGTAGATATAGCATCAGCTTGAAAGTGCAGAACGAGGATCACTCTGCCCTTCTTCCACACATCTTCACCGTCATCATCAAGAAGAACGAGTTCGGAGATTGGGACAATGGTTCCTATGGAGACGAAGACATCGACTATACATCATTAAGAACTAAATAGAAGAAAAGATATGATGAAAAATATTAGTATATTGCTCTTTGCAGCAATTCTCTCTCTCTTCAACCTTGAGCCTTGCATGGCTCAAGGCAAGAGTAAAGAAGATGTACCAACAGATGCCACCACACAAAGTGGCATTCGTTTTTTCCAAGGCTCTTTCCAGCAAGCCCTCAACGAGGCTAAGAAGCTGCATAAGCCTTTGTTTGTTGATTTCTATGCCCAATGGTGCGGGCCTTGCAAACGCATGGCAAAGACCATTTTCACTCAAGACTCCATCGGAGAGTACTTCAACGAGAAGTTCATCAGCATACAGATTGATGCCGAAAAGCCTGAGAATGTTGCCATTGCCAAACAATACAAGATTGAGGCATTTCCTACCTTGGCATTCATCGCCAATGACGGAAAGGCAATCTCCATATCTGTAGGTGCGATGGGAGCAAGGGAGTTGTTGGAAGCTGGCAAAACCGCTGCGGGCGATGTCATCGGATTTAAGGAACTCTACGAACAATACCGTGCCAACCCTTCCGACTTGGACATCCAACAGAAGGTACTACAACAAGCCCCTAAGTTTCTTATGGCACAAGAAGGCATGGATGCCGAGAAATGGGTAGTCAGAATCAGAAAGATGTTCAGTGCCTATATCCAAGCCAAGTTAGGTCCAAGTCTCATCAACCGTACAGACTATCTCATCATCACCCAATTAGGTGGCGACGACATCGAACAGCAACAAAAGATAGCTGACTTCATCAACACCAATCTTCCAGCTTGGCAGAAAAATGTCGGCGATGCTGCTGCCTATTATGTCATTGAGTATAATGACAAGCGCATCGAGGACCTTGCCAAGGAAGGAAATCTAAGCTACAAGGACTATGTGGCTAAGATTTCCGGGGAGTACAAGCCTTCCTATTCCGTTATTTCCTTCGTTGGTAATTTCGACCCAGCCAAGTCGTCTGCCAAATATGCCGATGCCATCTATGTCATCTACAAGGACAAGGACATCAAAAAGTACTTGGAGCTGATGGACGAATACTTCAAGTTGATGGGTGAGAACGCCACACCAGCCGACTATGGTAAGGCAGCACAGAATCTTTATTACGCAGCTGGCAAGAAACTCGCTCCTGTCGACCACGAGATTGCCATCAATTGGGTGGAAAAAGCATTGACAGGTGAAACATCCGTCGTTGACCGCATCAACTACCTCGTCATGATTGGCGATAGCTACACGGCGATAAAGAAGTATGAGGATGCTACCAAATACTATCGCCAAGGTTACGTGGAGTCGCTTCAACTCAACAATATGACACAAGTACAGGCTATGATTCAGGCTACTATTGCCCGCAAGTTGGCTACACTTGAACTCTTACAGAAATAAACGGTTTGAAAAGATAAACAGAATGAAAAGGTCTATCTATATTCTTGCATTACAGATGGTAATTACCATCTGTATGCTATTCGTACCGACTTGCAGTCAGGCACAAATCAACGGTTTAGTACAAGGTAAACTCCCTAACGGACTCACCTATTATATATTGCGTGACCCAAGCAACGCTGGAGAGGTCAACTTTTATTTGTACCAAAATGTGGGTGCTATCTTGGAGACAAACAAGCAATATGGTTTGGCACATTTCTTGGAACACATGGCGTTCAATGCTACCGAACACTTTCCTCATGGAGTCATGACTTACCTCCGTGACCACAGTTTGGTATTCAATGCCCAAACAGGCATTAACGAGACCCGATTTCAAGTCAACAATGTACCTGTAGCAGACAGTGAAGTGACGGCATCTATGATGTTGTTGCTCAAAGATTGGTGCAATGGCATCAAGATACTACCCAAGGATGTGGAAAAGGAAGCAAACATCATCTCGGAGGAATGGAGACAAAGTCGCAACGTCAACAAGCGCTTGACGGAAGCCATCGCTCCTTACATCTACAATCACAGTGATTATGCCACCCATAACGTCATCGGTTCAGAAAAACAGATTCATAGTTACACAGCCAAGGACATCAAGACTTTCTACCAGCAGTGGTATCGCCCAGAGTTGCAGTGTGTTGCCATTATCGGTGATATCGAGCCTACAGAATACGAGAAAGAAGTAAAACGTATCTTCGGGGCAATTCCTGCCTCCAAAAAACCTATAACGAGGGAGAATGCACTCGTCCCAGAAAATGACACACCCCTCTACTACCGTTTCATTGACAAGGAGAACACTTCGAGTTCCGTCGGTATTTACCAACGTAACCTTGCTATAACAGACCCTACGAAACGTGATGTAGTGGGCGACCAACTCAAGGCTCGCCTCTTCCAACGCTTAGCTTCCCAGGAATTGGCTATGCTGCGCAATGATGCAAAGGAAGAATTCATCACAGCCACCGTCAGTTACTCACCATTGGTGCGTCAATATGACCAGAACGCCTGGGACTTCGTACCATATGCTGGCAAGGAACAAGCAGCCCTCAAACAAATCCTCGCTATTCGTGAGCGTATCTATCGCCAAGGATTCGATAGCGAAGAGTTTGAGCAAGCCAAGGAAGCCCTCTACAATGAGATGAAACCTCTGATGGAATCTGATAACCTGGGAACTCCCGACAACTGGATGGATGTTTTCAAACAGAACTATCTGTATGGTATGCCGCTGGAATCCTTCCATCAACAGATCAGACGTTCCGTGGAGAGTTTAGTAGATATGGAGGTAGAAGACCTAAATGCTTGGGTTCGTTCCTGGATGACCGACAAAAACCTCAGTTTCATTACCTATTCAGCCAATCCATCCGACATGAACGTGCCATTAGCACAGTTCCAAAAGATTTTGGCTGAAGTAAAGGAAGACCCCGTATTGGCTTTCGACAAACCTGCATCCATCAGTCAACTCATTGACTACAAAATTACACCAGGAAAGATTAACAAGAGTACACTCATTAAGGACATGAATGTAACCGAATGGACCCTTAGCAATGGTGCCAAAGTACTCTACAAATACCTGCCTGATGCAAGAAAGACAATATACTTTGCCGGTTCTGCGATGGGTGGTAACTCATTGGTTACCTCAAAGGATCTCCCCTCAGAGAAAGCAATGCAGTCGCTCATCATGCAATCTGGTCTATACAAGTACAGCCGTAATCAACTCTACGAATGGCTACAGAATAAAGATATCCAACTTTCACTCTCCATCAATGACTACACCGATGGTGTAGGTGGAAATACGACTGTGGCACATGCAGAAGACTTCTTCCAGTACCTCCACTTAGTGTTGACTAAACAGAATTTCAATCCAGCTGTTTTTAATAAGTTTGTGGAGAAAAGCAAGTACCTCTATTCCAATAGGAGCAAGACGGGCATGAGTGCCGTACAAGATTCCATCAACACCATCTTATACCCTCCGTCAGAAGACAACCCACGTGAAGACTTGGCATTTTATAATCGTATGAAACTTCAAGATCTACCACGTCTCTTTAACGACCGTTTCGGCAATGCCGCCTATTTCACCTTCTGCTTAGTAGGTGCTTTGCCAGAACAAGAAGCACGCCAGATAATAGAGAAGTATGTGGCTTCCTTGCCTGGGACGCCAGGAGTAGCACCACGTCAGTACAAGTTAAAGAACATCTCTTCACCAAAACGTGAAATAACTTGTGAGTTGGAAGCAGATTTGGAAGGCGACTTAGGAGAAATAGAATTATCTTTCACCAATGACAAACCACTTTCTGCCAAGGAACAAACCGCCCTCAATGTGGTGAAAGACCTGGTACAAGCTCGCCTCTTCGATGAACTTCGCGAGAAAGAAGGTGGAGTCTATTCCATTGCCGTAGATGCCGACTACCAACAAGTACCTCGTTTCATGGAAGAGTTGAAGATTCATTTCACAACTGAACGAGAGAAAGCTACCAGGATGAAACAACGTGCTTATGAAATCTTGGCTGAGATTCGTACAAATGCTTTCACGGAAGAAAACTTCAAGAAAGTGTATATACCATTAGTCATTGAGCAAGAGGCACAACAGAAAGCAGAGAAAGACACAACGGAAAGCACAGAAGAGACTGATCCAATGCTTTGGATTGCCATGCTCAATGCTTACGTTGAGGGACATAAAAGCAACTCGAAAGACGCGCCAGAGGTAATTAACTTCAGAGATATAACGCGCAAAGACGTAGCAGATGTCCTTGACAAGCTTATGGAGGGAGCGAAGAAACGAGACATTACAGTGAAGTCAAAGCAAGAGCAATACTCCGATTTCTAAAGTCAAATTTATTCACTACCACTAACTGTATGAGAATTTAGGGGAATTTTTCCCCTAATTCTCTCCTCTGTTCGTACGAGAACGGCAGTTTTTGGGGGGTGATGAATTAATAAGTATAATATAAACCGGAATAATAACGATAAAATTTATATATGATGAGAAAGATCGTTTTATTAGCTATGCTTATATGTACAGGCACTTTTGCGATGGCTCAGAACGAAGCAGAACAAGCAAGAGATAGAGTCAAAGCATTAATAAAGAGTGGTGTAACAGATATTACCAAACTTCTTCCAAAACATGAGAGCGAAGATGAAGAAGATTTAGATGATGACGAAGAGGTTCCTACCACCGATCCATTAGCAGGAAAGGATGAAGACTTCATAAGAGGCTATAATGACTCCCGCCGTAAGGCTTACGAGGAGCAGAAAGCTTCATTGGAGAAAGCTGGTATAGATTTTCGTAAAACAGCTTTAGGAAAATTAAAACAAGATTCCGTAGGTATTTTTGCTAATATCGACAATAAACTTGTGGCTATGAAACATATAGACTTCAAGGAAATTGAAAGAACTGGATATATCAATCCGTTTAAAGACAAGGAACTTATCACATTTGAAGGCAAGACTTCGCCATATGCATTTACTGGTGGCAAGGCTATTTTTCGCATATATTTTACGCATGACAGAAACAGTATTTCTGAGTATTATGATATGTTCTCCAGCGACTATACCATAGACGATTTCTTTGTGGCAAAATTCAAACTTATTGGGAAAGGAAGACAAATGACCAGTGCTGTGGTTCACTCCAATAAAATTATAGGTGCTAAAGAAGATAAATCTGTAAAATTAAACATAAAAAAAGTGTCCGACAACATTTATGATATGATAGTAGAAGGACAACCTGGAGAATATTGCCTTACCTACAACAATAAGAAAGGAGACACAAGCAATGGTATGAAGGACTCAGGCAGTAAGAAGGTCTTTGATTTCACTATAAAATAGCACCACTATAATTATTGAAGAAATTATCAAGTATAACGAACAGTTCGTAGCCAACAAAGGCTATGAGAAGTATTTAACAAGCAAGTATCCATACAAGACAAGAAACTTGCTATCTTGTCTTGTATGGATACCAG
>ERZ1032113.402-NODE-402-length-12555-cov-5.087280_pt1 | contig 12555 bp, 8 predicted proteins | sample MGYA00518164_ERZ1032113 | MGnify/ENA primary metagenome ERZ1032113 (study PRJEB33719, sample SAMN04261305) | wastewater metagenome | biome: rural village; feature: human; material: feces | host: Homo sapiens | place: El Salvador | collected 2014-01-14 ... | reverse complement strand
GATGTTGTTATGGCTCACGGATCGCACTGATTACACGGATTGGTAGTCGCGTGTTTTTGCACCACGGAGGTGACGGATATAACGGATTCGTGAGCATTGCATGCTCACTCTGCAGCTTTGGCTTAATTGTTGCATAATCATAGTTTGCGTGTATGGCAGCGGACTCGTAACGGGCAAGTGGCGAAGTGAGCATGTAATGCTCACAAAATCCGTTAGATCCGTTACCTCCGTGGTTTGAGAGCCGCTTTGCGGTAAATCCGTGCGATCGGTGTGATCCGTGAGCCAAAACTAAAATATCTGTGAGTGCCTAATAGCCAAGTAGCGAAGTGGACACCCTTTTATTTTGTGAGCATTGCATGCTCACTCTGTAGCTTGTCCGTAACGATGTTGTTATCGCTCACGGATCGCACTGATTACACGGATTAGTAGTCGCGTGTTACCGCGCCACGGAGGTGACGGATATAACGGATTTTGTGAGCATTGCATGCTCACTCTGCAGCTTTGGCTTAATTGTTGCATAATCTGGCAGCGGACTCGTAACGGGCAAGTAGCGAAGTGAGCATGCAATGCTCACAAAATCCGTTATATCCGTCACCTCCGTGGTGCGAAAGCCACGTGGCAGTAAATCCGTGCGATCGGTGTGATCCGTGAGCCAAAACTATAATATTTGTGAGCCAAAACAGTGCCTAACAGCCAAGTAGCGAAGTGGACACACTCAACCTACTATCACACGCTTGATGTTATGTTGGATATCAACACAGTTGAAGTTTACTAAGAGTCCTAAGCGCTTGTTCGTCAATCTTAGGTAGGTCTGTAATTGCTTAAAGTGTATAGGATGCAATTCGTCAACAGACTTCAATTCAATTATAATCAAATCGTCAACTACCAAATCTGCACGGAACTTGCAACTAAGTGCCTTCTCTTTGTATGTTAAAGGCATATCAACTTGTCTCTCAACTTTGTGACCCATTATTTCAAGTTCTATGGTTAATGACTCCTCATAGATTTGCTCTAATAAGCCTGGGCCCCAATAGTTGTAGACATTGAATATGGCCCTTCTTATATCATATGTGATATCTTCGTATAGCAGCATCGTGATAATTATTACATAATAACATCGCCGTGTTCGTAGCGTTGCCAGGGCACCACACGTATTTGCAGCGTGATGTTGAAGTTGTCGGGGGTGCGTTTAATGCTCTTGATGCGCACGCGGTAGATGTTGTTGCGCACAATGCCGTAGGCCAGGGGCAGGGCCAGGTTGGGCGCCGTGTTGGGCGGCGTGTCTGATGAACGGTGGCGAATGTCAAAGTCGTAGGCACGGTCGTAAGCCTTGCTCTCCTCGCCGTTAGGCAAATAGGTGCCGAAGAAGCGCAGCCCCGTGGCGTAGGTCCTGACATCGTTGCTCTGCTGCAAGGCCACGCTGAGCGTGTTCTCGGCGGTATAGGCCACTATGTAGTAAGGGTTGGCAGCATCGTCGGGATTGGCGTGGTTGCCCTGCCGCACTGGGTATATGGTGCGCAGCTGGACGCCGTTCTGCGGCAAGGCATTGTAGCGGTTCAGCGCCACGTAGAAAGCGTTGTAGGCGTCGGCCGTGGTGGCCGGGTTGCCCTTGTGCAGTGTGAGCGGGTCGACCACATAGCGTGGCGTGCCGCTTTCGGTGCTCTCGCCGCCAAGGTAGATGACACTGTCCTTGGGTGCCTGTGTGGTGGCGTCGGCATCCATGCTCTGCTCGAACAAGGTGCTTTGCTGCGTGATGTTGTAGGGCTCTACAAACTTGAGGCGAAACTTGCTGCTGGTGGCAGAGCCGTCGGCATCGGTAACGGGATATTCGTAGTAGATGGTGCCGTCGGCCGCCTTCTTAAGATAGGCTGCATCGGGCACAAAATCAATGCGGGCGGCCAGGCGATCGAGGTCGATGGGCTGGCCGCTGGTGGTGGTAAAGGCGTCGTTGGCCGTGCCAGTATGGGTGCTGCCCGTGCCCACTATTATTTGCGCGTCGTTGGCCGATGTCATGACAAAGTCCGATTGGCGTTCGGGCCAGGCGGTGCTTTGGTCGGCATAGATGTTGTTGGCCCAGGGTGTGCCGTTGTATATTTGTGTGCGTACCTCGGCCAGAGTGTGGCCATCGAGCGCGGCATAGTTGGCATTGGCCACCACCAGTACGTTGTATGTGCCATACTCCATGTTGGCAGGCAACAGCCGGCTGCCGGTGGTGTAGGTGGTGGCGCCGAGCGGCTGCACGTCCCAGCAAAAGGCTCGCACGGTCACCTTGTCGGCATTGGCCGCATTGATGCCGCCTTCAGCCCCCTTGAAGAGTATGATGGTGATTTGGCTGATGCTGTTTTCGCGTGGCAGCCCCTCTTCGTCAGCAGTGGCGCGCTGCTTGCGTCCTGACGCCACTTGCACTTGCATACGCACATAGGTGTTGGGCCCCACCACCGGGGTGGCGGGCCCGGCAGTGTCATCGTGGCAGGCCGACAGGAGCAGCCAGGCGGTGCAGAGCAATGTGAGGTGATATGTCAGTAATCGCAGTTTCATTTGTCAGGTGTAATGATGTGGGTAGTAGAGGGAGGCTAAATGTCCTCGTTCTGAATGCGCACAGCCCATGAGAGGACGCCAATTTCGATGCTTGCATAGCTCCAGCTGCCGCCCTTGAGGTAGAACGACAGACGGTAGTCGTAGCCGCGGTCGAGGAATTCCTGTGCCGTGTAGTTACGTTCGGCCGACGAGCGCAGGCGTTGCAGAAAGTCGGCCAGGTCGATGCGCACCACGTTTTGCTGCGTCCTTTTGTTGTAAATGACGAGCTGCGCGTTGTGTGCGGCGTTGGCACCGCTGTGGTAAATGATGCGCGAGGTCATGAAATCGGCGTGTGCCATGCGGCCGGGAGCCTGCGTGTTGTTAGTGTTCGGGTAGGTAGTGACGGAGGCAGTGTTGATGGGGTCGGTGGTGTTCCACGTGGCGTATGGCGTGTAGCGGAGCGTGGTACGCTCGTCCACCGTGTTGTAGCCGTCCACCGCGGCGTTGCGGTCGGTGATGGTAAACGTAAAGTCGTTCACATCGAGGTCGGCCGGATTGTCAAGGTCGCGCAGCGTGATGTTAATCTGCTTTGTGTCGCGCACCAATGAGCAGGTGTCGGCCTGTGTGGCAAGCTTGTCGTTGTAGCGCACCGTGACGGGGCGGGCCGACTGTCCCACCCACAGCGTGTCGAGTGGCAGGGCAGCGTTGTCAACCATCATGGTGTCGGCCGCTCCGCTTATAGGCTTGGCGGGCAGGGCAATGCGCAACGTTTGCAGATTGTCGCTGGCCGACTGTGGTGCCGACACCTTGAAGCGTGCGCCTGCTGTGGCCTGGCATTCGGCATAGGGCCGCTGAAAGGCGACAGCCTGATATTGGTAAGTGCCGGGAGCTATGTCGAAGTGTACGCAGAAGTCCTTGCTCTTGAGCGGCTGTGCTGCAGCGGTGTTCTGCACGGTGCGCTGTTCGAGGTAGTGGCCGTTGGCATCGAACAGATAAACGCTCACGGCCCCCACGTGGTCGGTAAACATGTCGGCGCGCTGCAGGTTGTAGTTGTATTTGAAGTGTATGTCAAGCCCTTGCGGACAGGGGGGCAGGTCTTCCTTCATGTCGGCACATGAGGCCAGACCTGCTGCGGTGGCCAGCACGATGAGGGCTTTGCTGAGTAGGTGTGTCATCTCAATTTGGTGTGGGGTGTGTATGGTATGTATGCTGTGGCCGCACGGTTGGCGGCGTGTAGTGTCGGTATTGGTGGCAGCGCATTGTGTAATGGTGTGGCTGCAAGAGGCAATATCCCGCTGTATTTTGCAGTGCGCCCAGCGGCAGGGCGTGGTGTGAGTATAGAAAAGCATTGGGGGCTCGCCATGAGCCGTGGGCTGTATGGTGAGCCCCCAATGGTAAGGTTATAAATTAGAGGTCAGCACCTTGAGTGTGCTTGCTCCATGAGAGTACGTTGATGCTTACAGAGATATAGTTCTCAAGCACATCGTCGGGGTCGTTAGTGAATGCAGGTATGGTGGCATCGCCAAGTGTCTGAATCTTGTTCACGCTGATGTCGTACCAGTTGTTGCGTACTACGCCGTAGCGGCCAAGGAACCAACCATCTTTGTTACCCGTGGCATCTGCCGGATATATTTTGCTGTTGTCGCCGGCTGTTACGTTCTGTCCTTCTTTATTCCAAGGTGTGTCGCTGTCGCCAAAGTGCTTGATGCGCACGGCATAGTATGCCACGCCGCCTTTGTAGCGAACGATGTTGGGCAGAGCCTTATTGAGCTGCTCGGTTGTGAAGCTTTCAAGTTTCTCCTCAGTAGCACCGGGTGTGGTGGTCTTGCCCTTAAAGGTGGCCTTTGTGATGGTAGTTGCACCAGCTGCATCGGTGTTGAAGGTGATGTTGAATGAAGCATCTGTTTTGTGGTTCTCAGCCCAAGTATTCACAGTTGGGTCATTAAGCAGAATGTTCTTGAGACGTTCGGCCAGAGAGGCTTCGGTGTAAACAACCTCCTTGTTGCCGTTGACGGTATACAGGTCTTCATCATAGGTTGTTGTGCCAGGTGCAGACATTTTAACACCAAGTACCACGCGGGTAGTCTGGTCTTGATTTTGAGCTGTTACCTGGAAGGTGTTCTCGTTGCAATACTGCGGGTGCTCGTTGCCAAACGCTGTGCTGTTGCCAAACGCTGTGCTCATGCTTGTGTTGCTGGCTATTCGGTTGTATTTGTCAGCATTGGTGGTGGTAGCATATTCGGGGTCTTGGGCAAATGCCGTGCGGTAAAGTTCGACATTAGCGTTGGGGTTCACTGGTGTGTCCCACACAAAGCGGTACTTGTTGGCATCTGCAGCCTTGTTGGAATAGAGTTTGTTCCATTTATTGTCATACTGGCGCACGATGTAGCTCTTCTTGTTGGTGTTGTCCACCGCCCAGTTGTACAGCTCGTAGCTTATCTTGCTGGCAGCGTTATTCTGGTTAGCCTCGAGTGCACCACTCTTGCTCTGTACAGTCACCTTGGCTACGGCACGCTCTACATAAATCTCGGCAGCGGGCTTCGACTTGGCCTCGGCCTCGGTAGTGTAGATGTTGCTGGTCACGTCGGCCAATGTCTTGATGGCGGCAGCGGTGCCTGGGGCGGTGGCGCCGCCAGGTTCGGTGCAGAGTGGGGCGTTGGTCATGAATATGCCGTTGGTAGCCACGTTAGAGGCAAAGGGTGTTGTGCCGTCGGTACTTGTGCTGGCAATGACCTTAGAGAAGTTGGCAAAGTTTGCAAATGTGGCGTACTCTCCAGTTGTTACATTAGTGTCAAATTTCAGCTGATTGCCATCGACGGTAAACAAACCATTGTTGTTGAGCACCACCAAAGCGTAGATGTGTTTGTTGCTTTCAGATGGCTTCTTCGTGTCGTTGGCAAAGGCAATACGCTTTGTGAGCGTCACGTGGTTGGGGTCGTCGCCCACCGCCTCAAAATCGCTGTTGCTGAGTGCGTAGGCACCTTTGATCGTGGCTGCATTTTCATCGTCGCCCCCCTCAAAGAGCACGAGGTAAGCGTTCTTGATGCCGTACTCGTTGGCCAGACCATCGTTGAGTTCGGCGCGGCTGCCGCGGTTGTTGTCGGTAGGCAGGTTGAGGCTCATCTTGACAAAGCCTCCCTTGCTCAAGTCGATGGGGCTTGACCCACCATTGTCTATTACATTGTCGCTGCTGCAAGCACCTAATGCAAGGGTGGCAGCGAGAGCTAAAGGTAAATAAATCTTTTTCATAAGTCTTATGTAAAGTTTATATAAAGTGTCTAATTGGCAGCTGTAATGAGCGTCAAGTTGCGCTTGGCCTCGTCGGAGCCGTTGGCGGCAGCCTGTTCAAAGAGTTGTTGAGCCTGTGCCAAATGGCCTTGAAGCAGGGCCAGCACGCCGCGGGCATTGATGGCGGCAGGCGTTTGGCCGGCACGCTTGAGGTAGCTCCTGGCGCGAGTGATGTCGGCCTGGCGCAGTGCCACGCTTGCAGCGTTGAGGTTGGCTTCGGTGTCGGCGGGATAAATGTTGGCGGCGGTTTCAATCACCTCGTTGTACTGGTCGCTGCCCGGTTCGTAAAGGGCCGCGATGCGGTACATTTTGGTGAGCGAGAGCAGCCTTGGCTCTGTGCTGATGAGGGCAGCGGCCTCGCGGTCGCTCATGGGGCGTATTTTGTACTTCACCTCATAGTCGGAGTGGCGCAGGTAGGGGTAGCAAGCGTTGAGCAGAATGCTGTAAGCCTCGGGGTAGCGCTGCTTGAGCTGGGCATCTTTGGCGTCGGGGTCCATGTCGGCACGCACAATGGCGAGCAAAGCCTGCTTGTCGGCCATGTTGCTGCGCACGATAAAGGTGTCGAGCCCTGCCCAGTCCTCGGGGGTGAAGTCTACATGATACGTTTTGGCCGGTATGTCGTACTGGTTGCGCACATACTCCTTGAGCGTGGCAGCACGTCCCTGTGCCAGACGGGCATTGTTGGTCCACGATCCCTCGGGCGAGGCATAGCCGTGAATGCTGATAGAGGTGATGCTCACGTTGGGGTTGTGGCGCACGGTGTCGATGGTGCTCATTATTTTGTGCAGTTCGGCCGCATTGTTGTGGTAGTCGGGGTGCAGTTCGGTGCGGTTGACGGGGAAGTCGAGGTAAGCCTTGCCCTGCAGCGAGAGCACGGGGTCGTCGGCACTGACGGCGGGCATCACGTTGGCCAGGGCACACTTGCGCTCCCAGTGCGGATTGATGTCGACGGGTGTGCCGGCACCGTTGCCCACCAGATTGCCGCACCCGCAGGTGTCGGTGGCAATGCGCACGGTGGCGTCGTTCATCCACGGCTCGAGGTCGATGGCCTCGCGGTAGTTGTAGCATTGGGCGGTGCCGTTGTGGCGCTGCAGCTCAATGGCGTCGGGGTAGTGCCTGTTGCCGTTGCGCAGAAATACGTAGTGCTGCCGGCGTCCGTTCACCATGATGGAGCGCAGCGTTTGTGTGTGGCCGTGTTTGTCCTCAATGACGGGGGTGAACACCAGCGTTTGGTTGGAGCGTATGCGCATGCTGTCCATGGTCATGCGCCAGGTTACCACCAGCGACTCGCCGGCCGGCTTGGCCATGGGGCGTGCTGCAAGCTGGTGCATGCTGTTGCCTTGGGCACAGGCGGCCAATGGTGCGAGTGCCAGGAGCGATGTGGCTATGATGTGTTTGATTGACATAAGTTGCTGTTTGATAGTAAGGGGGTTGAGGTGGTTGTGGCAGGCGGGGCGCATTGGGCTGGGGCTGCACACCAAAATGTGGCTGTGCACGCAGTGGGCATGCGTTTAGAACACGTACATCAGACTGAGCGCCAGCTTGTCGGGCCCGAAGTAGTGCTTGTGTCCGCTCTCCTCGGGGGTGCCGCATTCGGCGCAAGGGTAGCGTTTGTAATTGATATACTGATAGCCTACGCCGAGCGATGCCTCGAGGTTCCAGTGCCGGCCCAATATCCATTGGTAGCCGTAGGTAAAGCCACCCCCGGCGTTCCAGCCCTCGTAGCGTTTGTCGCGCAGGTCGGAAGGCCAGTTGTAAAAGGGCAGTTTGAAGCGTACCTTCTGCATGTCGAACTCGCCGCCCATGGCGTGCACGCCAATAAAGTGGCCGTTAAACTTGGAGCAGGGCCACCAGCGGTACTCGCCGAGCAGTTGCCAGTGTTTCCACATCTTGTCGTTGTTCAGGGGGTGTTTCCACAAGTTGAGGCTGTAGAGCACCTGCATGGTGCTTTTGCGGCCCAGGCCCAGCTCCACACCGAGGTTGGGCGTGAGGGTGGCGTCGTACAGCAGATTGGTTTTGACGGCCGCGTGTTGTGCGTTGAGGTTGAGGCAGAGAATGCTGGCTAGCATCAGTGCCCCCAAGCGTTGCAATATGCGTTGTTTGAGGTTCATGCGTGTTATCCTTTGGTAGTGTTCTGCGTGCGTTTGTTCTGCGTGCGCGTTATCCTTATAAAATTAGCTACAAAATTACTAACCTTTCACGTTTTATAAAGGCGGCAGATGTTGCAAAATAGCGTAGATGTGATGCATCATTTTGCTTAATTAGTAAAATTTACACATTGGGGGGGGGTAAAATGTCAGCTCCGCCTTACAAAACATTTTAGAGCAATTTGTGCAAAAAATAAGAGCGGACTTGCCGCAAACTCCGTTGTACAGAGTGTTGCAGCAAGTCCGCTTGCTATGGTGTGGTGTGCAGTGATTTAGCGCACTACTTTGCGTCCGGTGTTGGTTATGAGCACCCCCTTGGCAGCAGCGCCTACACGGCGGCCGCTAAGGTCGTAGTAGATGGTGGGTTGCTTGGGTTGGGCACCAGTGGTGGTAAACTGGCCCACAGCCGTGCGATAGTCTGTGGCGTCAACTGCCGCAATGCCGGCATTAACCACCTTGTTGGTGGCCACATTGATGAGCAGAGCCACCACATCGAGTTTGGTCTTGTTAAACTTTACGGGGTTCAGCTTGTCGGGCGTCACAATGGCGTCGAGCTCAAATGTGGCCGCAGCCTGGCAGGGCTTGTAAGCCTCCAGGGCATTGGGCAGTGCCACGTCGGTGCCGAGTGTGCGGGTAGTGGCAAGCACCACATCGTCGTAGTCGAGGCCGGCCACCTTGTCGGCAGTGCCAAGGAAGGGGGCAAACTCAGGCTCTGGAAATATGTCGGCGGTGGCATTGTTATAATCGTTCTCCTGCACCCAGCCATTGCCCGTGCCGCTCAGGCCATTGCCCACGAGCACAAATTCGACCTTGTAACCCGCATTGCTCATGGCGCGTGTTGAGGTGATGCCGGCTTGGGCAGTCATCTCCTTGCCGTCGGCCGAGAGTTTGGCTTCGACAGCCACGTCGACAGGCACATACTGGTTGGCATAGGCCAGCCACTCCCGTTCAATGTATAATGGGTGGGCGCCTTTTGAGTCGGAGCCGAAATAGGGGTCGGTGATGCCGTGACGCTCAATCGAGGCTATGGGGTAGCCGGTTACTGAAAGCGGAAACTGCTCTTGCGTCATGACCATCATGCTGTCGTTGAAGTGGTAGGCCAGTCCCACAAAGCGGTCGGGGTGCAGGCGTTTCATGGCCTTCATGGCAACGTAGCCGCGCGGGCAGTTGCCGCACCAGGTGCCTGTAAACTCCTCGATGACGGGACGGTGTGTGGGTATGAAAGCGCGTGCGTCCACCTCGAAGGCGGTGGGTGCTGCTGTGCTTGAGTTGGGCTGCCCGTTCACCTTGCTGATGCTGATGGTGGCGGGGTAAGTGCCGTCGGCCCCGATGGCGGGCAGGCTGACGGCCACTTGGGTGCTCTTGCCAAATTCGCCCGGCAACTGCTGTCCGGCGGGCAGGTCGCAGTGTTGGGTGAGCGGTGTGCCGTTGACGGTGTAGTCGATGTCGAAGGACTGCACACCATTGGCGCCGTAGTTGGCCACAGTGACGTTGGTGGTGGCCGTTTGCCCCGTGATGGTGTAGATGGTGGCGGGCAGGCTGACCGAAGCGCTGTTGGCTGCCACGCCGTCGATGCGTACTTTCATGGCCAAATTGGCTACGTCGGACTGGTCAACCCATTTGAGGTACTTCTTGGTAGAATGTATCATAAATCCGCCCTCGTTCTGGCTTTCGCACACAATCAGCGGGTTGGCCGCATTTTGGTCGGTGCCAACGGCATTGATGGTGAAGGTGTAGCCCACATATACGCCACCCTCGGTGATGGTGTATGGTTGGTCGAGGGGTATGTAGGTGCTGCTGAAGGCCAATGCGGTGTCGGCGGGTTGTGTGCAGATGTCGGGCACATTCTGCTTTTTGCCGTCGATGGATTGGAGCGTGAGTTCCTTTGACAGCCACACTTTAAGGTTGCTGACAGCCGTGGTGTGTGGTATGCTGATAATCACCCCCTTGATGGTGGTGCCCGTGAGAGCCGGCTGATTGATGTGTATGGCCACGTCGTAGGTCTCCTTTTTGCCCGACCCGGTTTGTGCCAGGTCGGTGGTGCCGTCGTAGTAGCTGTAGTCCATGGTGGTGGTTTGTGCCACAGCCACGGGGCCTGTGCAAAGGGCCATGAGCAGAACGGCAAGACAGGTGTGTAATAGTTTCATGTGTGTGTGGTGGAATTAAAGGGTGGGGCCGGTGTGTGATGCTTAGAATTTAGAAATCAAGAACATCAGCACCACTCATTAAGAGATTTAAGAAGTCCGGGAGCCGGCATAAGGCTCCCGGACTTATCAATATGTATGTGTCATAAATCCTGCGTGCGGCTTACTTGAACAAGCGCTTGCTTGTAGTGATGGTACCGTCGGCCAGGCGTGTGGTCTGAATGAACAAGCCCTTGCCAGGACGGCTCACACGGCGACCGCTGAGGTCGGTGTAGGTACGCCAGCCACCTTGCCGGTTTGAGCCACATTGCTCACAGCCGAGGGGTCCTCGTCGGTGGCGCTTATGTAGGTGATGGCCGACTTGCGCACTTCGCCACCACCCTTGTAAATCATTTGTACACCGATGCGGTCGATGCCCGTGACAAAGGTGTAAACCTGCCACATACCGGCATAATTGACAAAGTCGAGCATGTCGCTGTAGGTGAAGGGTATTTCGGTGGTTTCGTAAGGGAACAGTTTATATTCATCGGGGTCGATGGTCAGGACGTCGTCGTCGAGGTAGATGCTGTAGTAGAGTTTGTTAGCATCGAGAATGTAGCCGTCGGCGTCGAACTCGCTGGGTGCGAAGGCCAGCAGACCGTAGCCGTACTCCTCGCTGAAGGGCATGTACGACATGGTGCTTGCGTCTACGGCAAGTGGTGTGGCGGCCTTTTCGGTCCATGGCTCAAGGGTGGCACCGTCGTAGGTGAACACCTGGTTAAATATTTTGTAACCCTGGTTGGCCACAAAGGTGCTGTCGGTGCTGAGTGTGCCCTTGTCGGCATCGTAGTCAAATGTGATGGCATCGGCCAGTGTGAGGCTCTCTATTGAATCCCCAATCTCGCTGTCCCACACCATGTTGTGCGACACGGGTTCGAAAAAGGCGTAGCTTGCTGTCACAGAGTCGAGGCCCATGTACTGGTGGCCGCTGAATGTGGCCTTGTTGCCACTGATGGTGCCCTTGGCCCAGCCTGAGGGAATGTTTTCGTTGAGCCCGGCAATGTAGATGTCGTTGCCCTCGCGCACGGCTTTCTTTACGCGGCCGTACATCTGTCCTGAGTCGTAGTAGGTGATGCTCATCTGGGTGGCTTTGGTCTCGTCCTTGGGGGCAACGGGCTGTTGGTCGAACACAGTGTACTGCTGTATGTAGTCGCCATAGCCATACCATTCGCCCGCCTCGGTACACATGCCAAGCAGCTTGCTGTCCTGTGTGGTGTTGACAAGTACGATGCTGTCGTTGCGCCACACGTATTTCACGGTCTGGCTCGTAGAGTCGGGCTTGAAGGTGGTGTAGGTTTCGCCGTCCTGTTCAACCTTGACGGGCACGAGTTTGTAAAGCCAGGCGTCGGTGCTCATGCCGTCGTGCTCCTCGTGTACAAACTGCTGCGGCAGTTTTACCTCGATGGTGTCGCCAGTGGTGCGTTCGCCCTTAATCCATGCGTCAGAATAGTAGGCTCCGATGGGATTGTTGATATATATGGTCTTGTTGTCGGGAGCCTCGACTATTTTGCCCCAAATGCCGTCGAACGGCAGTTGGGCTTCATAGCCCATCATGTTGACAAAGCTCTCGCCCGAAAAGTAGAAGTTGGCGTGGAGCTTGCCTTCGGGCTGGGCATTGATGATGGGGGCTGTGGCAGTGGTGCCAGTAGTGGAGGCTATGTTGAAGCGTTTGCCCGATGCGGCAGTGCTGCCCAGCTTGACGGCCGGACGGAAGTTGGACTTTTTGGCCAAAGCTATGGCTTGCTTGGTAGGGGTAAGGCGCACATTGCGCGTGGCGGCGGTTTGTGCGGTAGCAGCCGAACTTGCTATAAGGGCTGCTGCAAAAGCTGTGTAGAGATGTCTCATAAGCTGTGTTATTTTGGTAGTTGTAAGGAGTTCTTAATTGTTGTATCGTATTTATAACGAAAGCAAAGGTAGTACGTTAATGGATAATATGCAAGTATTTTGCACGAATATTTTGCAAAATGTAATTATTTCGGCATTCTGCAGTGCTTGTGGTAAGCAGAGCGCCTGATTGTGCCCTGGCCGCGAATGCCTGTGTTGCTGTTTGCACACTTTTGGTGTTGGGTGTAGCTTTTACGTGTTGCGTGAGGTGGCCTTTTGGGGTTCGGTGGGAGTGATTTTTCTGTTACGGGAGAGCGTTCTTCCTGTCACGGGAGAGCGCTTTTTCTGTTACGGGAGGCCGACATTTCTGTTGGACGAATAGATTTTTCTACCTCCCGTAAGTGTTTTTCAGCTTTTGCGCAAGTGCATTTAAGCCCTCTCACAAGTGTCTTTATGTATTCTTGCAGGTGGTTTTATGTATTCTCACAGGTGTTTTTATGTATTCTTGCAGTTGGTTTTCTGTGCTCCTACAAGCGCATCACGTTCTTTGCATGAGCAGTTGGCGTGTATGCAAGCAGGGCTTCTCCCCCGCCCCA
>ERZ1032113.385-NODE-385-length-12911-cov-6.155180_pt1 | contig 12911 bp, 10 predicted proteins | sample MGYA00518164_ERZ1032113 | MGnify/ENA primary metagenome ERZ1032113 (study PRJEB33719, sample SAMN04261305) | wastewater metagenome | biome: rural village; feature: human; material: feces | host: Homo sapiens | place: El Salvador | collected 2014-01-14 ... | reverse complement strand
ATCGGTCTCGGCATTCCTGCTGAACCGCTCTTCCGATCTCAAATACTAAGGGCAAGACCTCTCTCTACACAGGAGAACGCGTATCGAAAGGCTGTCAGCGTGTAGAAACCTATGGCACCATTGATGAAGTAGATTCTGTGCTGGGCGAGGCGCGTGCTTTTGCGACCCATGATAATGTCAAGGAAACGATCTATGCGCTGCAGAAAGAACTGTGGCTTTTGATGGCGGATGTAGCGAGCGTCGGCAAAGAAGCAAACATTACGCCGGATCATGTGACGAAGCTGGAACAGCTCATCGATACCTATACGGATGAGCTGGCACCACTCGATCATTTCCTGGTGCCGGGGGATACCCAGAGCGCCAGCTTCCTTGATGTGGCACGCACTGTTGTTCGCCGTGCAGAACGTGACATGTGGCGTCTTTCCGAAGAGGAAGAGGTGCATGAAGTGGATATCCGCTACCTGAATCGTCTGTCTGACCTTTGCTTCACTCTTGCGCGTTACGAAGCTGAAGTCAAATAAGAGATATGTGACCGGAATGGTGGAACCGCCAAGCGACATTTTCTCGTTTGGCGGTTTTTGCATGTGGGTGGACAGGGGATTGGGGATTAGGATGGTCCTTCGCTTTCAGGCTTATCATTGAAACTATCCGGCTGTTAGTATACAATAAGACGAGTTTATTCATGGGAAGAGAGTACGTACGAGACGTGTGATCCCTGATCCATAATTCCTAGTCATCAGTCACTAGTTGCCATTCATTTTCAAAGGAGAAATATCATGGAACTTTTAGCACCAGCCGGATCTCCGGCGCATCTTATCGCTGCGCTCGATGCAGGAGCAGATGCTGTGTATCTTGGTGGGAAACGCTTCAGCGCGCGAAAATTTGCGGGCAATTTCTCTGATGAGGAGATGAAAGAGGCCGTCCGTATGGCGCATGGAAAAGGCGCCTCGGTGTATGTGACACTGAATACATTGATCAGCGATATGGAGAATAAGGCTCTCGCAGAGTATCTTCAGTTTTTAGGGACGATCCCGATTGATGGACTACTGGTACAGGATTTCGGTGTCGTTTCCATGGTGAGAAAGATCGCTCCGCACATTCCGCTCCATGCCAGCACACAGATGACGGTGTCAAATCTGGATGGCGTTCGTTTTCTGGGGGATCATGGATTCCAGCGTGTGGTGCTTTCGCGCGAGCTTTCTCTGGCGGAAATCAAGGAGATCACCGACCAAACGAATGTGGAGATCGAAGTTTTTGTTCATGGGGCACTCTGTGTGTGTTACTCGGGGCAGTGTCTCATGAGCAGTTTCATCGGCGGGCGCAGTGGAAACCGTGGTTCCTGCGCGCAGCCCTGCCGCATGCCCTATGAGCTGGTGGATGATGCGGGCCGTCCTCTCGCGCAGGAGAAGGGAAAGTACATCCTGAGCCTCAAGGATATGATGGGGCTTCCTAGGATCCCCGACCTCTTGGCCGCCCATGTGTCCTCTCTCAAGGTGGAAGGGCGCATGAAGAGCGCAGAGTACGTCTATAATACCGTATCAGCGTATCGAAAAGCGATCGATGCAGCGAAGCAGCATCTTCTGATCGATACCGAACCGTTAAAGCTCGATCTGGAAGAGGAATTTAACCGCGGCTATACGACGGCATATCCGGATGATACCGCAGGGCCGTCTATGATCACGGAGTACGCGCCAGGAAATCACGGCGTCGAGGCAGGACGTGTGGAAAGCATCGGGCGCGTTGCCTTTGTCTTTAAATCAGAGGCAGATAGGCGTCTTGTGGATGTGACGGGTATTTCCTATGAGACAGAAGAAAGAACAATCGCCTTTATTCCTGTAGAACGGTTGTCGTCTCTGAAAAAGGGAAAATATCGCGCTCTTTTCGAAGAACGCCCTCTCGCGCATGCACATGTCTACTGGAATGTGAAAATACCGAAGAAGTCACTTGCGATGAAGGATCTGCAGGGAAAGATCCCGCTCTATCTCTCCCTGTCGGCGACTCCCGGGGAGGCACTGTCTTTGACCGCTGCCGATGATAAGGGGCATGCGGTGACGGTTATGTCGGATGTCCTCATGGAAAAAGCCAAAGCGCACGTGACGAGTGCGGAAGAGATAGAGAAGCAGATGAGCCGTCTTGGCAATACATGGTTCACACTTGCAGACATATCGGCATCCAATGAGGGATGCATGGTGCCGAAAAGCATTCTGAACCATCTGCGGCAGGCGGCGGTAGAGTCACTTTTGGCAAAGCGAAGAGAGGCACATGAGGCAGGCATCCCGCGCCCACTCCCTGCCTCGGTGACGCCTGCTTTTTCGAAAGTCCCTTCTGAGGAGGGCGCACATGTGACAGTCCGGACGACGCTTCTTTCTCATGTGAAAGAAGCACTGGCAGCCGGTGTACGTCAGGTCATTTTTGGCGGCGAATCCTTCTCACATAGGCCGATTCCATGGAAAGACTATGAGGAGGCGGTGCGTCTTTGTCACGAGGCGGAGGCAGAGATCCTCTTCCCCACACCGCGCGTGGTACGAGAAAAATATCAGGCCAGAGCGCAGGCGCAGCTGCGAAAGCTTTTGACGCTCCTTCCCGATGGCGTGGTGCTGGAATATGCCGGAGCCATCGAATGGGTGAAGGGGGAGGAAAGCCTCGCTGTTTGGGCGGGACCGTCCATGAATATTTTCAATAGAGAAGCTGAAAAAGAAATCGAAAGGCTTGGCTTTTCAGGTTGCTTCCTTTCACAGGAGCTGACGATCCCGCAGATCCGTCATATTGCGAAAGGATCGGATATACCGCTCGGGGCCTATGTGTATGGACGGACAGAGATGATGATTTCCGAGTACTGCGCGATCAATGCGGTGATGGGAGATAAGGACAAAAAGCACTGCCCTATGTATTGCATGCGGGGGCGCTTCGCCCTGAAGGATGGGGAAGGACGCCGTTTCCCTATCCATACCGATGAATGGTGCCATATGCATATCGCCAACTGCCATGTCCTGGATATGCGTCCGTACTTTGATGAATTGAAAAAAGCAGGCCTTTCTGCGCTGACACTGGACGTTCGCGGGAATGAAGGCAGCATCCTCTCGCTTTGTAAGGATGCCTGTGATATACTATGCGGCCGGAAAGAGGCCCCCGGAGCAGGCAGGAGAGACGATGTCACCCGTGGTCACTTCTTTAGAGGAGTTTTATAAATGAAACAAGATGTACTGGAAACACTGGAGTTCGACAAGATCCGAGAAAAGCTCGCAGAGCTCGCCCCCTCGCAGCTTTCCAAAGCTATGGCACGGACGCTCATGCCGTCCGTAGAGCCGGAAATTATAGAGAAAAAGCTCACGGAAACAGAAGAAGCATCGATTCTTCTGGAGCGCGAGATCACGACCCCTTTGGGGGAGACGCATGACATCACCGAGACACTGGAAAAAGCTGGGAAAGACATGATCCTGATGCCGAAGGAATTCATTGATCTCGCCGCAACGCTCGAAACGTATAAGAAGATGCATCACTATTTCGAAGGCGAGCGTCATCTGGTCTATCCCACGCTCGAAGAGCTTGTTTCGCTCATCATCCCGCAGGAACAGCTGATTGCAAGGATCCATCAGGTCTTCGATGAGCATGGCGAAGTCAGTGACCGCGCCTCCCCGCGTCTTTCCCGCATCCGTACGGAAAAGGAAATGATTAAGAATCGTATCCGTAAGACGATCCAGCAGATCATTCAGGATAAGGATCAGTCATCCTATTTTCAGGACGCCATCGTGACGCAGAGAAATGGTCGCTATGTCGTACCGGTCAAGGAAGAATACCGGTATAAATTTGAAGGGATCGTGCATGACAGATCATCCACCGGGCAGACGCTTTTTATGGAGCCGATGGTCTCAGTGCGCCTCAATAACGATCTTGCGGAACTCACGGCTTCGGAAAAGCAGGAAGTACAGGAAATCCTCCGCGCACTTACCGAGCAGGTGAAGAAGACACGGGAAGTCACCAAGAACAACTGTCACCTTGCGACCGAGCTGGAGTTTATTTTTGCGCGTGCGAAATTGGCACTCTCCATGCAGGGAGTAAAAGCCATCCACTCCGCTCATGCGCTCGACCTTCGCCGTGCTCGTCATCCACTTATTCCTGCGGATAAGGTGGTGCCGATATCTTTGACGCTGGGAATGGATTTCCAGATCCTCATCATTACAGGATCGAATGCGGGCGGCAAAACCATTGCGATCAAAACAGCGGGGCTTCTATCACTCATGAATCAGTCCGGTCTCTTTATTCCGGCGGCTGAGGGCTCGATGCTTCCGATTTATAAAAATATCTATGCCATTATCGGTGACGAGCAGAGCATCCAGTACAATCTTTCGACCTTTTCTTCCTATATCACGCAGCTCACGGCTTTTCTTTCTCATGTGGGGACAGAAGATCTTGTGCTTCTCGATGAACTGGGTTCAGGCACAGACCCTGTCGAAGGAGCCGCGCTTGCACAGTCCGTTACGGAGTATCTGCAGATGCAGGGAGTACCCGCTATCATTACGTCCCATTTCAGTGAAATGAAAAAACTCGCTTACGAGACGCGTGGCATCGAAAATGCATTCGTAGAGTTTAACGAAGAGACACTGACGCCGACCTACCACCTCATCATCGGCGTTGCGGGGAACAGCAATGCCTTCAGCATTTGCAAGCGACTTGGTATGCCGCCTCTTGTCCTTTCGCGTGCCAGCCAGCTGAAAGAAGGCTCTCCGCTTCACAATATGGAAGAAGTCATGGCACGGCTGAACCGCCAGACGCGTGAAGTCGCGCATGAAAAAGAAGAGGTGGAAGCCCAGCTGAAGAAGGCTGAGGAACTGCGGAACGAACTTAGGACAGAGACGGATGCTTTCTATAAAAAGAAAGACCAGATCTTGGAGAAAACCAGACAAGAAGCGGAGACTATCAAAAGAGATCTTAGAAATCAGTCGGAAGCCATCATCAAAGATCTTAAGAAAAAGGCCTCAGCGATGGCAAAGGATGATCTCCAGCAGCATGTTTCCAAAGTGCGTGGTGCGATCGATGCTATGGCACTCCCCGGAAGAGAAAACCGAAGAAATCCGCTTCCCAAGGAGCAGATCAAAAAAGGCACCTATGTCTATATCGATACGCTGGACAGTGATGGCACCATCACCAAAGTGTCGGGAAATAAGATCACCATCGCCTGCGGTCTGATGCATGTCACCGTGACTCCGGAGCATTGCTTCGAGACGAAGAAACCGGTGAAGAAGGTCAGGAAGCCGGTCAGTCGTCCGTTCGCTACCCGGGGCGCGGCGAATGTTCGTACCGTTCATACCACACTCAATGTCATCGGGAAAACAGTCGATGAGGCCGTCCCTGAAGTAGATCGTTTTCTGAATGAATGTTTCATGGCAGGCGTTTCGCCGGTGCAGATTATTCATGGCAAAGGAACCGGCGCACTGCGTCAGGGGATCCAGGAGTATCTTCGTACGCTGAATTTCGTAAAGGAATTCCATGAAGCTGACTATAGAAATGGGGGCGCGGGCGTGACAGAGGTCTTCTTCTGACGGTAGACTGTAAGACAAAGAGGATATGATTTTCTCTTCATGGAAGTGTCAACAAACATAAAAAAGGAGGAAGCCCATCCTTCATTACTGATACCCTAAAAACGAGCCTCTCCGGCTCGTTTTTTACGTTAAATTTTGCACTGTGTAAAGGAACGTGATAAAATAGGTAAAATATTTTTGTCAGCACGGTTCAGCTTGGCAGACCGTGAGTGAAATGAGGAGGAGTATCGTGGGCGAGCTCAATTTACTGCAGAAGAAAATTATGAAAGACGGCGTCATCAAAGCGGGAAATGTACTCAAGGTCGACAGCTTTCTGAACCATCAGATCGATGTCCCTTTCATTAGTGAACTGGGGAAGGAGTTCAAGAAACTTTTTGGTGACCGCCAGGTGGATAAGATCCTGACCATCGAAGCGTCCGGTATCGGCATTGCCTGTCTCACTGCAGTATATTTCGGTGTTCCGGTCCTCTTTGCCAAAAAGTCGGCAGGCAGCAATATGGATAAGGATGTCTATGCGACCGAAGTGAAGTCCTTCACACATAATAAAGTGAATCATGTCGTAGCCTCCAAGAAATATCTGAATGCCGGTGAACACATCCTCATCATGGATGATTTTCTGGCAAACGGCTGCGCAGTGCAGGGGCTGATCGACCTTGTCAAACAGGCCGGCGGCATCGTAGAAGGTGTCGGTATCTGTATCGAGAAAGGATTTCAGGGCGGCGGTGATGAGCTCCGTGCTTCCGGCATTGATGTGAAATCGTTGGCTATTATCGAAAAGATGGATGCAGAAACAGGCACTATTACTTTTAGATAATGCGCAAAGATGCAAAGCAGTGAATTTCTGTAGAGAGTCCAATAATTATTATAGTTAGGAGTGTATTGTGGAAAAAGATCCGATTTATGAAACCAATGGGAAAATCACAATCAGAAAAGCGGTTCCTTTCGGACTGCAGCATGTACTTGCCATGTTCGTGGCCAATATCGCGCCGATCCTCATCGTAGCCGGTGCTGTCAAAATGGATCCGGCGGAGTCGGCGGCACTCGTGCAGTCTGCGATGATCGTAGCCGGCATCGGCTCTCTTCTCCAGCTTTTCCCGATCTGGCGTTTTGGCAGCGGTCTGCCGATCATCATGGGGATCAGCTTCACCTTCGTTTCCGTAGCCTGCATCATCGGTACCAAGTATGGCTATGGTGCAGTCCTTGGTGCTGCGCTCATCGGCGGCATATTGGAAGGTATCCTTGGCCTTGGCGCCTCCTGGTGGAGGAAATTTATCCCGCCGATCGTGTCTGCGTCCGTCGTGACGGCTATCGGTTTCTCCCTGCTTCCCATCGGGGCCAATTCTTTTGGCGGCGGCTTTGGCAATCCAAATTTTGGTGCCCAGAATTACCTGATCGTCGGCACCATCACGCTTGTCGCCTGCCTTGCGTGGAATCTTAAAGCACACTCTTTCTATAAGCAGCTTTCCGTCCTCTTCGGGCTTGTCGTTGGCTATATCGCCGCGTACTGCTTCGGCATGGTCGATCTGTCTCGTCTGACGGAAGTCCCGCTCATTTCCCTTCCCGGGATCATGCCGATCTCGCTTGAATTCCATGGAGATGCCATTTTCTCCTTCTTCCTGATTTTCCTCGTCTCTGCAACAGAAACGCTGGGGGATACCAGTGCTCTTGCCATGATGGGGTATGGTCGTCAGGCGACGAGCCGTGAAGTTTCTGGCTCCATCGCGGTCGATGGCTTCGTAAGCTCACTGTCTTCCCTTTTCGGCTGCATGCCGATCACATCTTTCAGCCAGAATGTCGGTCTTGTCGCTATGACCAAGGTCGTAAACCGTAAGGCTATCGGATGCGGTGCGGCACTTATGATTCTAGCAGGCATTATCCCCGGCCTCGGCGTCATCCTGGCGTCTCTTCCGGATGCCGTTCTCGGCGGATGCACGCTCATGATGTTCGGCTCTATCGTTGTTTCCGGTGTCCGTATGCTCGGAGAATGCGGTTACTCGCAGAGAAATATGAGCATCGCGGCCCTCTCTCTCAGCATTGGTCTCGGTTTCACACAGACCCCGCAGATTTTCCATATCTTCCCGGAACTCTTCCGCAGTGTTTTTGCGGAAAACTGTGTGGCTGTGGTCTTTGTTGTCGCTGTTATTCTGAACCTCGTCTTCCCTAAAGAAGAAAAGAAAAATCTGATTGTAGAATAATCGAATTTAGGAAAGCCGCCCGGTCTTTGAGGCCAGGCGGCTTTTTGCAGGGGCGAGAAGCCCATTCGTACTTTCTCTGGTTCAGCTTTTTTCAAACGCACCCTTCTGTTTTATCGGTGTATTCTCATTTAAAATCAAACATAAAAAATGTTTAGATATACTATAGCAGGGTTCCTTGAAAATGTACCGATTTCCTTGAGAATATCAGTACAAAATGGTGCAAAAAACTTGACCAAAATCAGCTTGGGCGATATAGTTAAATACAGTGGATAAATATAAAATCGAATAGGTGATAAAATGTTTAATTTACCAGAAAAATATGTCATGATTGACGGCTTCAAGATTCCTGCAGACAAAGGCGAAGAGTACAAGCGTCTTCGCGACAGCATGGCGAAGGAAGCAGATAAGTTTTTCCATACTTTCTGTGAAGAAGTGAAGAAGCAGAAGCTGGTGGACATCCTTGGCGAAGGCATCGTCGGCTATTCTTCGACCGGTGAAATGCTGGCAAGAATTTCCCTCGATCCTTTTGAGCTGTCTGCGCTGAATGTAGCAAAACAGAGAAAGAAGCTGCATGAATATATGCTTGCGACCAATGGTTACGATGATGATGACTACCAGCAGCTCCTGAAGGAATTCAAGGAACGTCAGGCGGAAAGAAAAGCAGCCAAAGAGAAAAAAGCGTAATGCGTTTCAGGGCATCCATGCATTTGACCGGCATGGATATGTTTGACATGAGAAATGGCATTGTGATCTTGCGGAAAGACGCGGATCGACATGTCACTTCGGTCATGATGCGCTCTTACAGAAGCCTCTCAGCTCTTAACCGCTAACATAATAACAATAGGAAGGAACATACTGCTATGATTCATTTGATTCTGGACAGTACCTCCGGCGTTGGTGCAGATTTTCTAGCCCTTCACCCGAATGTACACTGTATTTCCCTGACCATTGAAATGGGAGAGAATTACGTACCGGAAAGCGAGGCAACCATTAAGGCTGTCATCGATTATTCCGAAGCGACGAAGAAATCGGTACCTACGAGCCAGCCGAGTACCGGCGATTTTCTGAAGCTGTTCTCTGATATTCCTGCCGAAGACCCGATCATTGTGCTCTGCATTTGCTCCACCATCAGCGGCACGTACAACGGGGCGCTTTTGGCTGCCCGACAGTCGGGACGCAAGAATATCACGGTCATCAATACGAGAACGACGGCGATCGGCATGATTCATCTGCTGGAGGATGGTCTGGATATGATCGAGAAGGGGCTTTCCTATGAGGAAATCGCGAAAGCGCTCGAAGAAGCCTCGATGCGGACGGGACTCACCGTCGCGCTCGATACCATTGACTATCTGAAGCGCGGAGGACGCATCGGGAAGGCTGCCGGCCTCATTGGAAGCATTCTCAAAATCAAGCCGGTGATTTACCTGAATGAAAACAATGAAGTAGATGCTTTAGGGAAGGTGCGCACGACAAAAAAAGCAAATGCTCTCATGATCGATTATCTGAAAAAGCAGGAGCCGCTCAAGAGACTCGGCATCGTACACATCGAAAATGAAGCCGGAGCGAAGGTGCTCTATGACAAAGCGAAGGAAATGTATCCGGACATGGACATTACACTCACGACGGCGACCCCGGTTCTGACAGCCTATCTGGGTCCTGGTCTTACTGGATTCATTTTTGAAAGAGCCAAATAAATGGGGGAGAGAATGATGTATACCGTTATTGATGGGAATTGTTTCAAAAATATGCTGGTAGGAGCGTATCAGCTTTTCCAGAAGAAATATGAAATTATCAATCAGCTGAATGTTTTCCCCGTGCCGGATGGCGATACAGGGAATAACATGCTGAATACCTTGAAGTCCATGTACAGCATGATTGCGGAAGTTAGCCCGGAAGAGCCGGTTGGCATCATCGCTGAGAAAGCTTCTGCTGGTGCTATCATGGGGGCACGCGGAAATTCCGGTGTCATCCTTTCGCAGATCATTCATGGCATCAGCCGCGGCCTGCATGGCAAGAAGACCGCTTCCTGCGGACAGATGAGCAAGGCTTTCCAGTACGGTATCCTGTATGCATATCGTGCTGTCACCAAGCCGGTGGAGGGCACCATCCTTTCCGTAGCTCGCGGCATCGCGAAAGGGACACATGATGTATACCGCGTGGAAACAGATTTCAGCAAAATTTTGGAAGCATCTATCGATGCAGGAGAAGAAGCACTCGCTAAGACGCCGGAGCAGCTGCAGATTTTAAAAGATGCGAATGTTGTTGATGCCGGTGGTCAGGGACTGATCTTCTTTTTGATGGGTTGTCTGAATGGTCTGACCGGAAAAGTCGAAGATATCGAAGTTGATGTGAAGCCGGTCATCAGCCGTCTGGAAGCAAAAGGAGAGTCTTTCTCCATTGAGTATCCCTACTGCACGGAATTCATCATCAGCCCATGTAAAGTAAGTGCTCGTGAGGTCCGCCAGAAGCTTTCTTCCTGGGGTGAATCTATGATCGTCGCTGCGGGCGATAATCTGGTGAAGGTCCACATCCACGCCCAGCGTCCGGGCCATGTCCTGGACATGGCAGCGGACTGGGGTACGCTCCATGACATCAAGTGTGATAACATGGTCGACCAATTTCATAAAAATAAAGAAAAGCAGCAGAAGATGGAAAAGAAACCGCTTGGTATCCTGACCGTGGTCTCTGGGGAAGGCTGGACAGAGCTTTTCGAAAAATCAGGCTGTGATGTTGTCTCCGGCGGTCAGTCCATGAATCCATCCGTGCAGGAACTCTCGGCAGGTATGGAAAATGGACAGTATGAGAAATATATCATCCTGCCAAATAACAAAAACATCATTCTTGCTGCGCAGCAGCTGAAGAAAATGCTTGGTGAAAAAGTCCATATCGTACCATCCACGAACCCGATGGAAGGGCTGGCAGCTGCTATGGTTTTTGATGGTAAGGCCACTATCGCGGAAAATCTTGATGCCATGGCCGACCGTCTTTCAGACATCAGGAGCGGTATGATCACGACCGCTGTACGTGACAGCATCGTCGGTGAATCCACCATTCACAAGGACGACTTCATGGGCCTTGTCAAAGGTTGTGAAGTCATCTCCGTACCAGAGCTTTCCGACTGCTTCATGCAGGTACTTGGTGAACTTATTGATGAAGATACCGAGATCGTCACCATTTACTACGGAAAAGACCTCTCGGAAGAAGACTGTCAGAAAGAGATCGAAAAGGCAGAAAAAGCCTACCCGGATGTCACCTTTGAAATGTACGAAGGCGACCAGCCGCTGTATCCGATGTTTATCGCAGCAGAATAAGGAACATGAAAAGCAGAGCGAGTGCTCTGCTTTTTTTATGGGAATGATGAGGTTCTTTACACAAACACCGAATACATTTGACTCTGCGATTGAATCAGCATTTTTCAGGTTATCAGGATTTGAAGGGATAACGCACAGCAATCGGAAAGTGCGTATCGGCTGCTTATGTCGGCCCTCCAGTATCATAAGACAATAAAATCTCTTGACATTAGTGGGAAATAAGAATATCCTATGAAAAGGTTAGTAAGTGATATTTATAGGGGAATCCGGTGAGACTCCGGAACTGTTCCGCAACTGTATAGGGAGTTTTCTCATGGTAGTTCCTTCGCACGGACATGGGAGAGCAGGGAACCAAGTCAGAGCGCCTGAAAGATGTAGTCCGATCGTAAGCCATCGAGAGAGTGGCCGCAGGATCTTGGGGTGGAGAAGTCCATCCTGACTTCGTGCGGCTTTTTTAGGTGTTACAGCGATGAATTTCTCATTTTTAAGGAGGAATGAAAATGAAAAAGAAAATGGGTGCCTTTATTTTATGCTTCGCCCTTCTTGGTGCGGGATGCGTCTTTGCAGAGGAGGAGAAGACGAGCCCGGAGGTCGATCCGGCAGCGACACAGATGACAGAGGCATATCCTTCTCCGGATGCCATCCTTCCGCCAGTGCCTGTACCGCCGGAGAAGGGGATCCAGGATGTAGCCGCTTTTCAAAAATATGCAGAAGAAGTGGATCTGTATGTGAAAGCCTGCCAGCACTACATTGACGGAGCGACAAATGATGCGAATGCCATCATAGAAGCCAGAAATAAAGCTGTAAAAAAGGCACAGGAAGCGGTAGATGTGTACAATCGCTTTTTTGATAAATAATAAACTGTTCCAGTCAGATACATAGAAAAGGATATACTCCGATGAAACAACTGATCAGCTACTATCGTATGCCGGGTGACCGGGAGGAGGAGATCTCGCGTCTTATCCATGCGGAAGGACTGGATGGGGTGGAAAACCTCATATATGGCAGTCAGGCGGGGAGTCCGCCATTTTTGCAAATCACTGTGGGAACGCATCTCAGGTACTGGCCCTATTGGATGGATCTCTATGAAGGGAATAAGGATCGTCTGTTTGAAATTTTTACAAATCAGGACAATATACGCCAAATGTATGGCGCAGGGGATAGAGAAGGCTGGATACAGGTCATCCGTGCGAATATCCGTGCAGCACTGGCTGAGAAGCCCCGCTATCTGGTCTGGCATGTGCAGGAGAGTACGCCTGAAGAGGCCTTTTCCTGGCGCTTCCGCCATACCGATGAAGAAGTCCTGGCAGCGACGGCAGAGCTCTATCAGTCTTTCCGCGATCTGATCCCGGACGGGGTATTCATTCTCTTTGAAAATATCTTCTGGCCGGGGCTTTACCGGCTTGAACCAGAGAAGGTGGAATACTTTTTCACAAGACTGGATGATCCCGCTCATACAGGCCTTATGTTTGACAGCGGACATTTCATGATCACGAATCCGGATCTGACAAGCGAAAAAGAGGCCGCACTCTATATCAGGGAAAGCATGAAGCAGCTGGGGGAAATGAGATCGCTCGTGAAAGGTATTCATCTCTCCTGCTCTCTTTCCGGAGCATATATCCACCAGTTCAGGAGAGAAATGCCGGTTCCGCTGACGAATCAGGTCATGATGCGTCATATATGTTCTTTAGATCATCATGATCCGTTTCAGACGAGAGCCGCTAGAGAGATCGTCGAGGCCGTCGAGCCGGACTATGTGACGCATGAACTTTTCGGGAATACGTTCGCCGAAGCGGTGGAGAAGGCACGAAAGCAGGCGTTACTGGTGACAGGGGCAAGGGAAACGCAAGTATATCACAGCGTTT
>ERZ1032113.376-NODE-376-length-13062-cov-9.855847_pt1 | contig 13062 bp, 8 predicted proteins | sample MGYA00518164_ERZ1032113 | MGnify/ENA primary metagenome ERZ1032113 (study PRJEB33719, sample SAMN04261305) | wastewater metagenome | biome: rural village; feature: human; material: feces | host: Homo sapiens | place: El Salvador | collected 2014-01-14 ... | reverse complement strand
CGGAAGAAGAATTGGCCATACAGGTTTCCTACTCTATGGCAGATCCCGATACTTTTAGGCGGGAGACAGATGGGCTGATTAGGCTTTCTTCTGTCCAGAATGTCAAGCGGATGATTGTTGTGACAAAGGATGAGGAAGACATTGTGGAGAAGGATGATTGTCGTATAGAGATCATTCCCCTATGGAAATGGTTACTGGGATATTGATAATAGCAAAAGGGATAGACCTCATCAGAGGTCTATCCCTTTTACTATATCTCGCTATCGTTTGTGGATATCTTGTCGAGTTTCTGATATTCCATAGGTGTCATACTTTATATACTAAAACTCTATAACATTCTCTCCTTTCCAATCGGTATTTACAGATATGCTGAAATTATAATTGTCGGATGCTGCAGGTGGAGCTATATTGGTAAAGAGGTTGCCTTTATAGCGTGTAATCATATTTTTGCTTACAGCAACGTCTTCAAAGGTTTTTGTACATACAGTCTCGCCCGAAGCGTTGAGGGCTGTGACGGTCATTTTAAGCTTCTTATCTTCCGAGTGTGGGAAGGTATATACCTCGTATGTATTTACACCAGCCTGTATATTCCTTATTTCCGTCTGTCTGCTGTTCACAGATCCAGCTCCTGTAAAGCCGCTAAGAGTAGACGAACCGCCTGTATACTGGAACTTCAGTTGCTTAACATTTTCAGGTATCTCGTCGGTTATTTCGAGGCGGAACATGGCAGTAACTCTTTCCATTACTACATCTATATTATTGCCGCCAGACACCAACTCTATCTCTTTATAATAATGGAAAGTATCCGAAAGTTTGCCTTCGAAGCTAATCTTGTTAATATCTGTTGTCGTGGCATTCTTTTCGTTTGAATGGGCAACGATAACCAAGTGGTATTTTCCTTCAGCCAATTTCATAGTTGCATTAGCAAAATCGGCATCTGTAGACTTCTTGTTTACTGAATATACCCTTTGTCCCTCTACGTTGTAAACAGATATGGTAAGCTTCGTACAGACTTTGCCTATAGGCTCTATGGCGCGTGTGCCCTTTGCTGCAGCATCCTTATAGTTTGCGTCAGCTATTCCGCCTATGTGTATAGATAGGCTCGCATTGCCGTCTGAAGATGGTTGAGATGTTGGTGGTTCTTTGCTTAGTAGTTCGTCGAGCGATACTTTCTCACATGATGCTAAAGCCAGCGATAATGCCAAAAGGCATATTAGTTTTAGTTGTCTCATAATTGTTTTGTTATTTGAAAGGTTAGTTCGTTTATATTGCTCCAAAGATACAACTAATAATCGAATATATCCTGATTTGTTGAAAGTTTTTTCTCTTTTTCATGTAAAAAACTATTTTTTTCGTGAATATTGATAGATGGTAATAAAAAAAGCATCCGTTTAAACACTTCTTTTAACCGCTTAAACCTGCTGTGTGTACATCTCTCCTATTTTGGGGTAAACAGCATTTGTTAGCATAAAATCAATTTCTTATATTTGCAACGTATTTTAGTAAAAATAAGGCATAAAGTAACCTGCTTGTATAATATTAAACAAAAAGAAAGGGAAAAAGAAATGAAAAAGGTTTTTAGTAATTTTATTGTTAGAATGAACAAGACAGTCTTTGTGTTTGCTACAGCGGCTGTATGTGCGTTAGGTACAGTATCTTGTGGTGGCGACGACGATGGTGATGAAGCCGGCGGCGGTGGTTCGTCTGCAGGCAATACGGAGTCGGGTGTGATTCAAACCCCAACAGGAGGAGCTGTACGAGTGGCTAAGGCAGGAGGATACACCTTCTCATACAATAGCGACGGCTCTCTTGCTTCCTTCTTTGATGGTGATGTAACATATAATGCAACCTATAATCCATTTACGTTGTCAAGTCATTACCAGAGCTCAGGTTTTGAGGAAAACATTTCTTATGTTTTATCTCAGAATAAGAATGGCTATATATCTGCCATGAGTGTGTCAGGAGCATATACCAGTACTGATGAGAAGGAGATTAGTAAAGGAAATGGTTCTTTCAGCTATGATGGAAGTGGTCATCTTACACGTGTCGTTTTCAAAGGTAGTGGTTCTATCGAAGAAGATGGTCAAAAGTATAATTATACATCTAAGAGTGATTATACATTCACATGGGATGGCGGAAAGCTGGTGAAGGCTGTTTATAATTTTGTAGAGGGAGATGAAACGGAGTCTACAGTCGTTGAATACACTTACGGAAGCGATGCTGTACAGAATGTTACATGCCAGTATGTTCCTGCAATCATTGACGATGATATGATAGCTGCATTCTTCTATTTAGGTTATTATGGAAAGGGACCATCTGTATTGCCTACAAGCTGCAAGGTTACTGATACAGATGATGAAGGAACAAATGTACAGACCTACTCATGTAGCTACACTCTGAATAGTGACGGAACCGTCAATACGTTTAATGGCATAGAGAATGGAACTATGATTTATGACAACAAGACTGCTTCTGGTTCCGAGACTGCCGCAAAGTCGGTAATGATGAATAATAAGCATGCTAAGGGCTTACACAAGAACTTCTTCAAAAGAATAAGAAAATAAGTAAACCTATCTAAAAAGAATAACTCGCAACTTTGGTTAATATACTAAAGTTGCGAGTTTTGTTTGTTTAAATGATGCAGTTAACTGACTCTTTCGTTCAGCCTCTGTTGAACGGTCATTTCAAACGACTTCATTGGCAAATGAAGCTATATTACTTTACCGTTCAACAGAGGCTGAACGAAAGGAGAAGTCTTTTGCCTTGGAATCCATAGTCTTTTGTCTTGTAGTCTTTAGTCGATAGCCTTGGCATTTATAGTAGATTTTGTTGGAAACCATAGTCGATAGCAACAGCCAATAAAAAAGGCATTAGAATATTGTTTTGCCAATATCCTAATGCCATAATAATAATTTGAGCTTCTCAAAGTTTATGACTTGCTCAAAATACCATTAATAGTTTTCGTATGTAACTATGAGCTTGCTACCATAAGTTCCGGTAATCATCTCAAGATCCTTGAATGAAAGGAAGTCGATGCTCAATACATTGTCCTTGAATGTAGTGTTCAAATCAACATCTGCCCACTTGTTATCTCCAGTCTCGAAATCCTGGTAACCGAAGTGTGCCTTGGCTGGCATATAGCTTGAATTGGTTACCTGCTGGTTGAGAAGAAGACCTACGAATATGTCCTCACCCTGGAATACATAAGAGAAGAGATCCAAGAGATAACGTACATCGATGGTACCAGGAATAGCCTTGATGCTCTTATCTGCGGTGAACTTCATGCTGCCACCAAATTCGTAAGAAGCCAAGTTGCCATCTTCCATAGTGATGTCTGTCAACTGCAAACCTCTATACCACTTGTCCTTGTTTGTAACAGATGCAAGGGTGTTGTCGCTATTGTATGTCCAATAATCAAATTGGGTTGTTGAGTGTTCTGCCTCTGCCTTAGCAGCAGTGCTCTTTACGACCTTGCCATTCTCCATTGTAAATTCGAGTTCACCATCAGTAATAGGGCTAACAGTTTTCACTACATTGTCATTGTAGGTGAACTTCCAACCAAGACCCTCTGCAGAAGCAATTTCTGCAAGTGTACCATCTGCATTGTAAGTGAAGTTCATTGTAACGCTCTGCTGACGAATCATGGCCAACGAACCGTTTTCAAAATAAACGCTCTTGATACGCTTTGTTTGGTATACTGCTGTTGTGCCCAAAGCCCAAGTGGAATTGCCGCGAACGAGAAATACTGTATATTCGCCTTCTGCCAAATCAGCAGGAACAGTAAACTTAACGCCGTCTGCTGCAACTGTTGTACCAACAGTTGTACCCTGTGGAGTCTTATCGGTCATATACGATTTAGTAGCAGCGTTGGCAACAGGAATCAATACAATCTTGTCGCCCTCTGCGAAGCCGATACCTGCGATAGTTACTTCCTTACCCAATGCGAGACCGCTTGGTACAGAAATCGCTGTGATAGGGTTTTCTGCTGCAAGAAGAGTCATAGAACCCAATGTCCACTTGTTGTTCTCTACCTGCAAAACAACATCTACCTTGCCCTTGTTGAGAGTGTAAGGAACGGTGAACTTAGCACCACTTGTAGCCATCTTAGCATTTACGTTGACAGCCTCACCATACTCAGGAACGAGCCAAAGAGTCTGACCTGCAGCAAAACCTGTGCCCTGGATAGTAACCTCGGCACCAATCTTAGCTGACTGAGGTATGGTTGGGTTTGAAACTGGGTTGCTTGGTCCATCATCGTCAGACGAACATGCTGAGAATGTGATAACTGCACAAAGCATCAGCATCATAGAAATCAATTTCTTCATAATGTTTTGGTTTTAATTGGTTAATTAATAAAGATATGTATATAAACTCTCTTTTCCTTTATTGTCTTTAGCGATTGTGATAATCGTTTATAGTCCAGGCTGGCTATTCAGAATCTTCTCTGTATCCTCGCTCGATGGTCGTGTCATGTTAGGGTTAACGATTCTGCCGTTAGGGTCGAGGAGAATGAAACGAGGAATACCACTTATGCGATAGTCGCTCTGGAACTTAGAACCCTTGCCAATATGTAGCTGAGTGCCCGAGAGCGCTCCGCTCTTTACTCGTGCTTCCCACTTAGCCTTATCCTGGTCTATCGACAAGCCTACGAAGACGATGTTGCGTCCCTTAAACTTCTCTTCGAGTTTCTTAAGGAATGGCAACTCCTTCTGGCATGGTCCACACCATGTAGCCCATATGTCTATGTATACGTATTTGCCACGGAAGTCGCGCAATGTCATCTCCTTGCCATTTACGTCTACACCCTTGAATTGTGGTGATGGACGACCTACGGCAGCCTTGTCCCACTTAGCGCAAGCCTTCTTGAAGATATCGTTGAGGCGTGGTGAAGTGACGTAGGTGTAGTATAGATTCTGCAAGTCGGTGATATTCTCTACGCCATTGCCCTCAACATAGGTGAAAGCCAAGAAATGAATCAACGCCTCGCGAACCTTCTCGCTCTGCATGTTCTCGCCGATATAGCTCATCTCTGCCAACACTTTAGGATAGAACTGGCGGATATTCTTGCCTTCTTCGTCGAATACGTGAGAAGTCTCAATCATATAGTTGCGATACTCATCTACGTCAGCCAAATCGTCGTCCTCTTTAACATACTGGCGAAGAGTGTTGTAGTAGTCGTCGCCAAGCACCATAGTAGAGTCTTGGGTGAGATAAAGGTGGCTAACAGGATACATCAAGAATGCGTTGGCATAGAAGTATGTTATTCTGCCTTCTTCCATCTTCTGGAACTTATCGTCGGCAGCAAACTTGCGAGCCTTCAGCAGTCGCTTCATCGAAGCTATCTTCTTGTCGACAGTAGTCTTGAATTCATTCCAAGGAAGTTTGTAAGCATCGTCAGCCAATCCTCTGAGCTGAATCTTGTTCAGATAGTCTACAGCCTTCTCGTTGCCACCCTTCACAGCGAAGGTGTTGTCGAAGTCGTTGGCATCAAATGAGATTGTCATATCGTCGCCCTTCTGCAGATATACAATCTTGAACTTCTCGCCATAATACACATTGGCATAGAGAGCATCCATACCATCGAGCTGAACAGTAGCCTTACCGTCGGTAAGAGCATACTCGTTGACGCTCATGTGGTAAACCAATACCACATTTGTAAGAACAGGGTTCTTGACATCAAACTTAACTGTGATGCCGTCGGCAGCCTGCATATTCATAGCAGCAAGCAGCAACATCAGCAGAGAAAATATTTGCTTCTTCATATTGTTTCTTTCTTTTTAAGTTTATGATTAATACCATATATATGACAAGGTATTAGTTGGTACGCTCACGATAGATAGCATCCACAATCTTGGCAAAGCCTGTATAGGTTGTTGGAGCTACAGACGAGAAGTCGCCCTCGGTCTTCATACCATCGTAGATACGAAGTGCTCCTGCGCCATTGCTCTCAGAACCCACGATGAGGTCGTAGTCGTGTGTAGAGGTTTCATTCTGATAAAGGTTAAACTTCATCATGGTGATGGTCTCGCCATTGAGAGAGAACTGCTTGGTAGCCTTGAGAGGCAACTCAGAGAGGTTTACGCGGTATACTGTGCTACCTACAGCATAATACATATATTTCTTAAGCGAACTGAAAGCATAGCATGAAGCCTTGCTGATGTCGGTACAATTGCTCAAGTCGCCATAGTAAGCCTTGCCTATACCGAAGGTACATTCGTCTGGCGAATAGAGGAGCATATCGCCCAACTGTATGCCATAGAGATAATACTTGTTGCCATCGCGAAGCAAGGTGTATGTTGTGCCCATCTTGCCTGCACCTGAGTCGTACTTGGTATTCTCCATATACACGAAGTCTAAGCCTGTAGGATATTCGGTAAAGGCTGTTCCCGTAACCATATCCGAGCCTTTATAGCCCTTAGCAATTTCTTCCATCTCGGTCATGCTATGATAAGCAACGTCTGAAAGGCCAAGAGCTGGCAATAAAGGACAGCATGACATGAAGCACTTGTTAACAGTATCATACAAGAGATAAATAGAAGCATAAGACATTACTCCAATAGGTGTTCCTACGTAAGGTGCCAATACTGGTTGCTTGTTGGCAGCAGCAAAGAGTCCCTGTATACCCATGTTTTGTGCATAGTAAGCCTGTCCGCCACTTACAAATATTCTCATCATGCCACTATAGTCGCAAACTATGCTTTGTGGATGAAGGTCGGCCTGTGTAGCCACCTCGTATTTGAAGCTATAGTTCTTCTGCCATCCGAAACCATTCTTCGACAAGCGTGTAGCTCCATCGGCTGTTAAGAGATAGAATGGAGAATCGCTATATCCGCTCTTAGGCATATACTGTATGCGATAAGGGTGGTTGAGCTCCGGCATATCGGTATTGTTCTTCAAGATGTCCAGATAAGTCTTGTCGGTTACCTTAGATACCATGTCGAGACGTGTCTTACCGTTTACATCGCACAACACGAGCCATCCTTCAGATGATGTGTCGCTAACGGTAAGCGAATAGCTCTTCTGCCAGAATAGTCCTGTCTTCTTCTCTGTAGCTGTGAAGTAGAGAGTATATTCGCCTGCAGGAATCGTTACCTCTTGCTGCAAGTGCTTCTCTGTGCCCAGGATTGTTACCTCGTTGTCGCCCGACTTGTTTATAGCCTTCCACTCATAGGTGTAGGCATCAAGGTCGGTGATGTTGTCGCCCATAGAAGGGTCGAGGTCGATGGTAGAAAGGGTGAGCACCGAAATGTTTTCAGGCACACCTGTTATATTTGGTTCGTTGAGGCTATGGTAGTCGTAGTTGCCCTCATCTTGTGAGCATCCCGACATCAGCATTGCCATCACGAACATAGCTGCCATTATTATCTTATTTCTCATGAGTTTTATTTTTTATGATTCAACTTTATAATAATGTTCACCTTACTTATACCTCGTAATATTGTAGTGCATTGCCATTAGCATCGAAAGCATTAGCATCGTAAGCCTCGCCATTATTGCGAAGTTTCTGCTGTTCTTTCACGTAGCTTTGCATCTCGGCACTAATATACGACTGCATGGCAAGAGTCATCTTAGAGTCGTCGTTGAAGTCGGCAGGATTGAGGTCAAGCACCTTGCACGCCAATTCAAACTTCTGCTGGGTGAATACTCCAAGCAACCCTTTTTCCCAAGCCTTAGGGGCAGCTGTGAACTGATCGGAGAACACAATCTTGTAAGAGAGTGTGGTCACCGTGTCGCCATTGGCTGTAGTCTCTTGGGTTACAGGCAAGGTGAAGTTGGCATTAGGCTGCAGAGCTATCTGCAGATGCTTCTGCGAAGTTTTCAAAACAGCTGTGCGCTTTAGGGTAATCATGTAGTTGAGCACAGTCTCGCCTGCTGCCAACTCTGCCTTTTCTGGCAGTATGTAGTCTACACCTTCAGTAGCATCGTTGGATGTTACGGTCAAGGCAATCTCGCGAGCCTTGTCAGATGGGCGACCCAACAACTGTATCTTTACAGGCACCTGCATCTCGTCGCCCTTCTGATAAACGAAGGTTACGTTGGTAGAATCCTGCAAGATGTTGGTGTTGGAGCGATTATTGAGATATATGCCGTCGATATTGTCGAAGACTTCAGGAGTCTGCTCACTACATGAGCATACTCCGACGATAGCCATCGCACCAATCAGCATGGTTTTTATCTTATTATTCATCTTGTTCATAGTCTTATATGGTTAGGATGTTTATCTGTTTTCAGTCTCCGTGTCAGGCAATGGAACCACGAATATCAAATCGCTCGCCTTAGGGTTCTTGCTGCTTGTAGCAGAAGTGATGATGTCGCTATTCAAACGCTTGTAGAGATAGAATAGCTGACCTTCGCCATATAGCTCGCGGATATACTCATACTTCAGCAAGTCGGGAGTTAATGTTGTGAGACTTGCTACGCCACGGTTTCTGCGCAAAGCATTTACATACTGTACGCCAGCTTTCAAATCGCCACTCTGGCTCTCGGCAGCTATCAAGAACATCTCGCCCAATCTTACCATAGGAATCATAGTGTTTTGGATGCTTCCGTTAGCCACCATATCGCTATACTTATAGAAATAGCGGTTGCTACCTGTTGCCATCCAGCAAGCACGATAGCGATAGTCGTCTTGATAACCACCTGTGGTAGCAGCACCACCATACACGAGATTGCTCATCATGCTGTCGTCCATACGGAACACATAGTTAGGCAAACGTGAAGGGTCGAAGAAGTTCTTGTGAATAGTTCCACGACTGGTGTTGGTCAAAGCAAACAATACCTCTGAAGAGAATATGCGGTCAGGGTCGGCAGGCGAACCAATAACCAGATTCTTATCCACGAATGGGAATATATTCTGGTCGGCAGTCTTGATAACGTCGGTAGCATACTTGAAAGCCTCGGTCTTGTTGCCCATATAGAGATAAGCACGAGCCATGAGAGCCTCTACAGCATAATAGTTGAGGCGCAAAGCACGATAGCGCAAGAAATTGCTTGAGCCATCCTCGGTGCTGCTCATCATGGTGCCTTCTGTCTTCACAGGGTCGTTGGCAAGATAGTTGAGAGCATCTTCATAGTCGGTAGTTATTTTCTCCATCACCTCCTGAGCTGTGAGTATAGGCTCTGGAGAGTTGGTCTGCTTGGTATAATAAGGTATTGCTTTCTTATCGCTATCCTTAGAATATACAGGACCAAAGAGGCGCAACATATCGAAATGCAACATAGCACGAAGTGCCAAAGCTTCACCCTTTATGATATAGTAGCTGCCATCAGTAAACAGATTCTTGTTGCCATCGATGGTTTCCAGAATCTTGTTGCAGTTCAATATCAGCGCATAAGCCTTATTCCATGTTTGGTCAAGGCGGTTACGCCAATATTCGGTATTATATTGGTATGATGACAAATCCTTGTAGTTGCCCCATACGCTATTGTCGGTACCTATGGTATAAGCGCCACCCATCACCTCTATCATCTCTACAGATAGAGTCTGACCATATAGCGCATCGCTATTAAGGTCGATGTAGATGCCGTTGAGCATTTTCTGGTAGCCTTCTTCCGACTTTTGAAGTTCGCCCTCAGCAATCTGATCGTAAGGCTTCACCTCCAGCCAGCTGTCGCATGAAGCAAACAGAGTGGTGCAGGCTATTATCATTGTATATATTATTTTTTTCATCGTCTGACGGTTTTAGAATGTTGCACCTATTGAGAACGAAACGGTACGGGCAAAAGGATAGTCGATGCCTCGTTCCGCCTTGACAGTAGAACAACGGAAGATGTCGTTCATGTTGGCTTGGACAGAAAGAGCCTGCATGCCGAATTTCTTGGCAATGTTGAGTGGGAACTCATAACCGATGTTGATAGACTCGCAGGTGAGAGTATTCTCGTCCATCACGAAACGTGATGACTTGTCGGTCTTCTGCACCATAGAAATTCCCTTATAGAGAGCATTGCGGTTGTTTACGCTCCAACGGTCGTAGAGAGCACGACGGTCTTGGTTGTTGTAAACGTCGGCAGTTCCTATGTTCTCAACCTTATCGAAGAGAGAGCTGTTGAATAGCTGACCGCCATACTGATAGCGGAAGTAGCAACTGAATGAGAAGCCTTTGTAATAGAATGTTGTTCCCAACAATCCTTCTACATCAGGTTCTGTGTCGCCACAAACAACCTCGTCGCTTGCATCATAGGTAAACGAATATGTGCCATCGCGCTTGATGAACAATTCCTTACCTGTAGCAGGGTCGATACCAGCAGAGCGTACTGCCCATATTGCTGTAGGGCTACCACCATCGTAGTAGCGAGTGGTGTTGTGGAGTGATGTCTTTCCACTCTCGTTGAGTGCGCTAAAGGCATTGCCGATATTGGCATACTTCGACTTAGCGTGAGTAGCGCTCAAAGAGATGTTCCAGTTGATGCGCTGCTGTGGCATATAGATAGGCGAGAACTTGACAGTTGCTTCCCATCCATTAGTCTTCTGCTTACCTGCATTAAGAGCTTCGCTTGTTACACCCATAGAACCAGGGGTGGTGATGATAGCGAGCAATGGGTCGGTATTCTTGATGAAGTAATCAAGAGTCAAGTTCAGACGGTTGCCCAAAGTGGTGATGTCGGCACCAAAGTTGTAGTTGATGGTTTCCTGCCAAGCCAAATCGTTGTTGCCAAGGCTATTGATGATAACACCAGTACCGAAGATATTAGACATCAAGCTGTTGAAGATGTAGGTGGTGTAAGCTTGGTATGCAGAGAAGTTCTGGTTACCAGGGTTACCCACAGAGGCACGAAGCTTCAACAACTGGAAGAGGTCGCTCTCTTCAAGCCATTTCTCGTGATGGATATTCCAACCCAAGCCGACAGACCATGTGGTACGGAAACGGTTGTCGGTGCCAAACATAGAGGCACCATCGTTACGAAGGTTGAAGTCGAGCAAATAGCGATTGTCGTAAGCATATCCACCATTGAGATAGAAGCTCGACGCATGCTTGATGTTCTCAGAATATCTTGGCTTGCCACCTGTAGGATAGTTGTTGGCAAACGAAGGTGCTGCAAACTGGTCGTCGGTGAAGCCGGTAGCCGAATAGCCATTGGTCTTGCTTGTGGTATTGTTGAAGTTGAAACCCAATACCGCATTGAGCTGATGCTTCTTTGCGATGAGCTTACCAAATGTTGCCGAGATGTCGCCCTCGTAGTAGAGGTATTTCTGTAGGCTATGCTTAAACAATCCCTTCTGGGTGGCTTCCTTATCGTCAAAGTCGGTATGCTCAGGCGACAAGCGTTCGTCTTGTGTATCGTCGTATTTGGTCATACCAAACTTAGCACGTACACGCAAATCGTCGGTAGCAAACCATTCTGCTATGAAATTATTAGTAAAGCCGAAGCGCTGACCCTTATCATAGTTGTTGAGGTGAGCATTCCATAGAGGGTTTGATACAGGGTTGTCGTTCAAACCATCTTCAGGATAATAAAGATATTTGTTTATCTTGCCATTAGCACCATACTTCTTGTAATATGGGTTTGCCTGTGCATATTCTGCAAAGCTTACGGCAGGATTGTTGGTCTCTAAATAGTCGATAGAGAGCTTATTGCTGAACTGGAACTTGCCTGTACGGTAAATCAAGTCAAGATTTCCGCCCAAAGTCTCACGGTCGGAACCCTTCATCACACCATTAACCATACCATAGTTCAAGCCCAAGCCATATCTCACATTGCCTTCACCACCTTCGGCATATACATTATGCTTGTGAGTGAAGCCTGTGCGCAAAGGCACGCTGAGCCAATAGGTGTCAACGCCCTGCTCGATGTCGCGGAGACGAGAGTTGTAGAGATTATCCAACTTTATCTGGTTGAATGGGTCGCTGGTGTTGTCCTTATATACGCCAGCCAACTTTTCAAACTCCAACTTTTCGCGCGAGTTCATCAAATTATAATCAGAAAGGTCGGCAAAGTCGAGACTATAGTCGCCCTTGTATGAAATCTGCAACTTACCCTTTGTTGGTGCCTTGGTTTCGATAACTACAACACCATTGGCAGCCTTAGAACCATAGATGGCTGTAGACGCAGCATCCTTGAGCAAAGTTACTGACGCAACTCTGTTCATATTGAGGTTCATGACAGTTTCCAAAGTTGTTTCGAAACCATCAAGGATAAAGAGTGGCTGATTAGGGTCAGAGCCATATTCCTCTTTGAGTCCAGCCACACTCGATTTACCACGGATTTCAATATCCGGCATCTTGTTAGGGTTGGAACCAGAAAGACTGTTCTCCATAATCTTGAACGAAGGGTCCAAGGTTTTCAAACTCTGAAGCACATTCTGTGCACCTACACTCTTAAGCTCGTCGCCCTTGAAGGTGCTGGAAGAACCAGTAAAGCTCTCTTTCTTACGGCGATAGACTCCCGTCACCACCACGTCCTTGATGTTGAGAGCTTCGGTCTTCATCAAGATGTGTGCAAAGTCAGCTTGGTTGTTTCCTGTGTATCGGACTACTAACTTCTTGTATCCGATAAATGAAAATACGATGTTGCATTCTCCCTTTATAGGCAGAGAGAAGTTACCATCGATGTCGGTAGTTACAGCGTTGGTGGTACCTTCTATAGCCACCGTTACGCCAATCATAGGCTCATGGTCTCCATTGTCTAAGACCTTTCCTTCTACAAACCCTTTCTTTACCGATACTTCTGTTTGAGTTGTTGCAAACTCTCCTGAATTCTGTGCACATACAGAACTAAAGAAAGGAGGGGTAAAGCAACAGCCTAACAGAATCAAGCGGTAGGCACTTGGGGATAAATAGTTTATATGCATATAAAAACAAACTTAGTTTAACATTCATATATATCTCACATATATATAATATATCTCTTATGCAAAGATAGTGCTTTTTTAATAATCTACTAACATTATTCAAATAAAATCGCAAAATCATTATGTTTTAGCTATTTATATCAATGCGTTTTGGTGCTTTTTTAACATAATGTCGTCATTCTTTCCTTTTTAAGAGGGAAGATTAGAAATAATTGTTTTATCTTTGCAGAAGATAAGCTGCACTCGGCAATTTGTAAGCAAGCTTACATTGC
>ERZ1032113.374-NODE-374-length-13116-cov-4.428068_pt1 | contig 13116 bp, 6 predicted proteins | sample MGYA00518164_ERZ1032113 | MGnify/ENA primary metagenome ERZ1032113 (study PRJEB33719, sample SAMN04261305) | wastewater metagenome | biome: rural village; feature: human; material: feces | host: Homo sapiens | place: El Salvador | collected 2014-01-14 ... | reverse complement strand
GAGCGGCGGAGTGACAATGGCCACGAATATGGCCAACAGGTGTTGGGCGGCGGCAAAGAGTGTCTCGCGCAAGGGCGGACGGTCGTTGAGTCCGTATATCAAACCGCTCTTGGCCACTTCGGTTTGCTTGGTTGCAGTGTTATCTGTCATAGCCATCGTCCTTTATTTTAATTTCGCAGTTGTCAAGACTTTCGATGATGGCGAGCGACTCTACATGAATGCCCATTTGGCGCAGTTCGTCGCCGCCGTGCTGAAAGGCTTTTTCTATCAAGAAGCCCATGCCCACAAGTTCGGCACCGGCTTGATCTACCAATTCGAGTATGCCCTTGGCGGCATTGCCATTGGCCAGAAAGTCGTCGATGAAGAGCACCTTGTCGCCCTTGCACAGGTAGTCGCTGCTCACGCACACATCGTAGGAGCGCTGCTTGGTAAACGAGAACACCTTGGTGGCAAGCATGTGCTCCATGGTGCTGGGGGTCTTTTTCTTGGCAAACACTACGGGCAGCTCGAGCAGATAGCCTACCATGATGGCGGGGGCTATTCCGCTGGCCTCGACGGTGATAATTTTGTTGATGTCGGTGCTGGCAAAACGGCGTACAAACTCTACAGCCATTGACTTCATCAAGATGGGGTCCATCTGATGGTTGATAAAGTTATCGACTTTCAAAATGCCTCCTTCAAAGCATTTGCCGTCGCGCAGAATACGTTCTTTAAGGGCTTTCATGACTTATTATATATAATGTGATAACGCGTTGACGGAATTAGTAAACAAGTTGACAAGTTAACGGGTTAACAGGTAAATTGCATTCACCTTGCACGATGATTCAACCCGCCAAAGCTAAATCCGGAAAATCAGTTATTTATGTGTTGATAATTATGGCTATGATTGAGATGGGAGGTTTGGCTCACTCGTCAACTTTTCAACTTTTCAACTCGTCAACTTGTCAACTCGTCAGCTCGTCCTCCCCTCAAAAAAATACAATATATGCTAATGCGCCGACATGCAGATGACATGGCCATCTGCAATGTTGGCACATTAGCATATCAGCATGTATTATTTCTTTACCTTCACCTCAATACCTTGACGGCTGAGTTCCTTCACAGCCTTGTCGATGACCTCGTAGTGCTCGGGGGCTATGCCGAGTTTGGGTAAGTCGAGCGTGGGAAGGGCATCGTCGGAGTGCAGGTCGTTCTCGGCCACGGGACCGAGTATCATGCCCACACACGAGGTGTTGTTGGTGATGGGATCTATCAAAATGAAGGCGCCAGTGGGCTTGTTGTCCTTGTAGGCGTCGAAGAAGAGTTCCTTGGCACTGACAATTACAGCACGGCCTATTTCGTTAAGCTCGAGGTGGTCCACCTCACTCTTTTCGAGGGTGTTGACGTCCACCTTGTAGTCGAAGTGGTCGATGCGGCAACGCGTGGTGTTGGTGGTCTGCTTGAGATAGAACGACTTGCGCACGTCCATGGGCTGCTCGTCCATCCACACCAGCATGGCCTCGAAATGGCGGCCTACGTTGGGCACATTGTCGGGGTGTACAATCATCTCGCCACGCGAAATGTCTATTTCGTCCTCAAGCTGCAGGGTGACGCACTGGGGCGGGAAGGCATAGTCGAGGTCGCCATCGTAGGTGACGATGCGCTTTACACGGCTGCGCTTGCCCGAGGGCAGGGCCATTACCTCGTCGCCCTTGCGCACTACGCCGCTGGCTATCTTGCCGCAGAAACCGCGGAAGTCCAGGTCGGGACGCACAACATACTGCACAGGATAGCGGAAGTCCTTGAGGTTGTGGTCGTTGCCAATGTGCACCGTTTCGAGGAACTCGAGCAGGGCGGGACCATCATACCACGGGGTGCGCTGGCTGCGCGTTACCACATTGTCGCCCTCAAGAGCCGAAAGGGGGATACAGCGCACATCGGGTATGCCGAAGGGCTTGATAAAGGCCTCGAAGTCGGCCACGATTTTGCAGAACACCTGCTCGTCGAAGTTGACAAGGTCCATCTTGTTAACAGCCAACACCAAATGTTTGATGCCCAACAACGAGCACAGGAAGGTGTGGCGGCGTGTTTGCGTAATCACACCGGTGCGTGCATCAACCAGAATGATGGCCAGGTTGGCTGTTGAACCACCTGTAATCATATTGCGGGTGTACTGCTCGTGCCCCGGGGTGTCGGCTATGATGAACTTGCGCTTGTTGGTTGAGAAGTAGCGGTAGGCCACATCGATGGTGATGCCTTGCTCGCGCTCGGCCTTCAAACCGTCGCACAACAGGGCATAGTCTATTTGGCCCGCACCGGCATTGCCCACGCGCTTTGAGTCGCGCTCGAGAGCCGACAGCTGGTCTTCGTAGAGTTTTTTGGAGTCGAAAAGCAAGCGGCCTATGAGGGTTGACTTGCCGTCGTCCACCGAACCGGCGGTGAGCAGGCGCAAGAGGTCTTTCTTTTCGTCCTGGTCAAGATATTCCTCAATGGAGAGTTTGCGGCCATCAACCACCAAACTCTCTTCATTCGGATTATTTTGGTTTGTTTTGTTGTCAGTCATAACAAATTGAGGTGTTACTTTGTAAGCAGGTGCTTCGTATTATTTTGAACGCCCGCTTAGAGGTGCAAAGTTACTATTTATTGCCGAGGTTGGTGCATGACAGCGCATAAAAAGTGCTCAGACGGAGGGATTGGGTGTGCAAATGGGCGTGCCACACTTACGCCGAAGTGAACGCCATACACACTCCCCCACCCCGCTTTTGCAACCGGGTTGCAGCCCGCAGGACGTACCTTTGCAGCGTATTTATAACTAAAAACACACAACATTATGTGCAACAAACATCATCACGAACATGGCAACTGCCATGATAACGACGGTGGCTGCGGCTGCGGCTGCGGTTGTCACCACCATCAAGAAGAGAATGAAGCCCCCATGTGGCGCGCACTGCTGCCCATGGCGGTGGCAGCCCTGCTGCTCATTGTGGGCATTGTGGCCAATCCGCTGCCTGCATGGCCTTGGGCTGTGTTTGTGCTGGCATATCTGCCCGTGGGGCTGCCCATACTGAAGGAGGCTGGCGAGGAGATAGCCAAAGGCGACATATTCAACGAGTTTACACTGATGGTGCTGGCCACAATCGGGGCTTTTGCCATTGGCGAATATCCCGAGGCGGTGGCTGTGCTGCTGTTTTACTCGGTGGGCGAATATTTTCAAGACCGTGCTGTGGGACGCGCCAGACGTGACATTCAGTCGCTCGTCAACCTGCGTCCCGACACAGCTATTGTGATTGACCATGACGGCCGACGCACCAATATGAAGCCCGAAGCCGTGGAGGTGGGTGGCGTGATTGAAGTGGTGGCCGGCGAACGTGTGCCGCTCGACGGCACACTGCTGACTGAACGGGCCGACTTTGACACCGCAGCACTCACTGGCGAGGCTGAACCGCGCAGCATTGAGGCGGGAAACGAGGTGGCGGCCGGCATGATTGCCATTGGACGCGTGGTGAGGGTAAGGGTACTGCGCCCTTATGCCAAGAGTGCCTTGCAACGCATCATGACGATGGTGGAGGACGCTGCCTCGCGCAAGTCGCACGCCGAGATGTTTATCCGCCGCTTTGCACGTGTGTACACGCCTGTGGTTATTGCGCTTGCGGCCTTGATAGCGCTTGTGCCGCCACTGCTGGCAGGGGGCACGGGGTGGGCCATGTGGCTGTACCGCGCCCTGGTGTTTCTGGTTATTTCGTGTCCGTGTGCCTTGGTGGTGAGTGTGCCGCTGGCCTACTTCAGGGGCATCGGGGTGGCCTCGCGCATGGGCATCCTGTTCAAGGGGGGCAACTACCTTGATGCGGTGGCGCGCCTGAGCCATGTGGTGTTTGACAAGACGGGAACGCTCTACACCGGACAGTTTGTGGTGAGCCAGGTGACGTGTGCCGATGGGGAGGCCGCTGGGGGTGACAACTTGCTGAGAATGGTGGCTGCCGTTGAACGCAAAAGCACGCACCCGGTGGCCCATGCCATTGTGGCTGCGGCCGACAGCAAGGGGGATACACAGGCCAACGCTTTGGTGGCCGACATGGTGGAGGAGGAACCGGGCCTCGGACTGCGGGGCATGGTGGCCGGCCACGAGCTGCTGGTGGGAAAGGCGGCGCTGCTTGAGGCGCACGGCATTGACATTGGCAAGACGGAGACGGCCACTGGCGACACCATGGTGTATTGCGGCATGGACGGACGCTATGCGGGCATGATTGCTCTGGGCGACCAACCGCGTCCCGAGGCTGCCAAGGGCATTGAACGGCTGCACGCATTGGGCATCAAGCGCACCTGTGTGCTGTCGGGCGACCGCCGCGCGGCTGTTGAACGCTTGGCGCAGACGCTCGGCGTTGACGAGTGGCATGCCGACTTGCTGCCTGAGGGCAAGGTGGAGCAGATGCAGCGCATCAAGCAGCAGTGTGCTGACACGGGCAAGGTGGCCTTTGTGGGCGACGGCATTAACGATGCACCTGTATTGGCCATGAGCGACGTGGGATTTGCCATGGGAGGTGCCGGCAGCGATGCCGCGGTTGAAACGGCCGATGTGGTGATACAGAGTGATAATCCCTCGCGTGTGGCCGATGCCATTGTGATTGGTCGACGCACGCGCAGCCTGGTGCGTTACAACATTGCTTTGGCGCTTGGCATCAAGGTAGCAGTCATGCTAGCTGGTGCGTTGGGGTATGCCAGTTTGTGGGCTGCCGTTTTGGCCGACACGGGTGTAGCCCTGCTTTGTGTGGCCAATACCTACGCCATTCGCAGTGGCAGCAGATAATTTTCTTGCACGCATTCCTCCCCCTGTTTTGTGGCGCACAGCTTACAGCCGTGACTTGCCAGAACATTCAATATCATTGTGAGCAAAAGCAAGCCCCCAATTACGAATTTGGCCATTTCGTAATTGGGGGCAACTTGATAGGGATTTTATACATTAGTAAGATTACGAGTCTAATTTAGATAATAATGGTATTAACATCAGTTGTAATTTACTAGAAAATCCATACCTTTGTAAGGTCACAAACACCATATACTTCTGTGGATTTGAAAAGAATGTAGTTGTGATTTGCTAGAAAATACATACCTTTGTAAGGTCACAAACACCGGCTTTCCTTGGCTATAAGTTCTACGTTGTGTTGTGATTTGCTAGAAAATACATACCTTTGTAAGGTCACAAACACCAGACATGGGACGCAAGGTGGTGCGGATACGGTTGTGATTTACTAGAAAATACATACTTTTGTAAGGTCACAAACACCGCCGTGACCGACACCATACTCACCAAAAGGTTGTGATTTGCTAGAAAATACATACTTTTGTAAGGTCACAAACACCTCACTCTCTGTATGCGACAGTGCAAAGCGCGTTGTGATTTGCTAGAAAATACATACCTTTGTAAGGTCACAAACACCGAGATAAGGAGGAGTAAGTATGGAGTACCAGTTGTGATTTGCTAGAAAATCCATACCTTTGTAAGGTCACAAACACCCCCGCAGTCCGATTGCTCACAATATGCTCAGTTGTGATTTGCTAGAAAATCCATACCTTTGTAAGGTCACAAACACCTCGGAAATAACGAAATCAATGTCACGAACAGTTGTGATTTGCTAGAAAATCCATACCTTCGTAAGGTCACAAACACCTCATCAGTCAAAGGGCAGCAGATAGAGCGCGTTGTGATTTGCTAGAAAATCCATACCTTCGTAAGGTCACAAACACCAAGGGGTTAATTTACTCTCTCTATCTACCGGTTGTGATTTGCTAGAAAATCCATACCTTCGTAAGGTCACAAACACCCAACTTAATTTGTACGTTGTCGTAATTATGGTTGTGATTTGCTAGAAAATCCATACCTTCGTAAGGTCACAAACACCCGATGTCAACGACTTTGCAAAGTGGCTGACGTTGTGATTTGCTAGAAAATCCATACCTTCGTAAGGTCACAAACACCAGCACCAACGACGTTGGCACCAAAGGCGTGTTGTGATTTGCTAGAAAATCCATACCTTCGTAAGGTCACAAACACCGCGGCAGCGGTGAAGTTCTTCAAGCATTCGGTTGTGATTTGCTAGAAAATCCATACCTTCGTAAGGTCACAAACACCTGATTATGAGTTATCTCCTCATAATCAGGTGTTTACGTTTACAATTAGAAATAATAAAACAGATGGGTTTCAGACGATATAATTGGCAATAAGCGAAATATCGAGTTTGTAGTTCAGACATCTAAACACGGAGAAAATGTGCGAAGCTTCCACACATGGTTGTCACGACGGACCAATACGAAACACGCACGCCAAGCACTACAAATTAAAACAACTCTAATTGCTGCGGCTGCATTCGAGCCTTTTCAATTCTCGAGCCATGAAACACCTGAATATCGCCAAACTGCTTATCGGTGATACACATGACCGCCACACTACCATGTTCTGGCATAAAACTTTTGACACGTTTGATGTGCACATCGGCATTGGCCATACTAGCACAATGACGGATATAGACGGAGTATTGAAACATGGTGAAACCGTCCATTTGCAGCTGCTTACGAAACAGGACATACGCCTGCTTGTCTTGTTTTGAATCTGTGGGTAAATCAAAGAATACCAATATCCACATAACTCTATAGGCACTTAATTTGTCCATAACTACTAACTGGTGTTAACGTTCAGGATATGCTATGCGCCTAACTTCGCCACTATAGCACTTGCTAAGAGAGGCGGTGGTTTGTACTACTCCAACCATAAGCGGACTACGCTTGCCCGAAATGACTACATCGAGGATGGGAATAGCGAGCAACCGAGCTTTAACATCTTTGGTCAATTCTAGGTTGTTTGTACCAGATTCACGTACAATACAATAAACTAATTCGTCAACATAGGGGCGGAAAGGCTCCATAATGTCGTCGGCAAGACAATAGGCGTTGTAACGATTGTGATGATGTATGCCCAATGTGGGCAATAATCCGCTACTAACTAAGGCTCGCGCCACTACGGCTCGCAAAATGGCATAACCATAGTTGAGCAGATTATTGGGAGACATGCCTTCGCGATGGCGCGTGAATGAGGTTAGTCCGGCAATACTCGAAAAAAGGTTGTGCCAATAATAGGCTGCAGCACGAGCCTCAAGATTGTCGGGGTCTCCGCTCTTAACCTGCTCGGCCCAATGCTGCATGCAACCCACCTCGACTTGGGCACAAGTAGAGAGCACCATGGCCTGGTTGCGTATTTTGGCCTTGATAGTTTGTTGCCACAGTTGCTTGCGCAGTGGGAGTGATGCGGCTATTTGACACTGAAAGCGCTCACTCTGCGTGGTGTTGCCACTCAGAGGGAGCATCAGGCCAACGGGCATGCTCTGGCTGTTACAGGTGATTAGGGCACAATTATTGGCAAGCAATGCCTCTATCAAGCCTTGGGTCAGGGTGATTTGTTTGTGGTCGAGTATGACCAAACCTACATCTTCGATAGGACGTGTGACCACAGATTGCTGCCTTATATGCTCAGACAGATCTCTTTGCTTTTCGACTTCGGGCATTTTGATGACCACTTGCCCCATACGTAACGATAGGTAGGCAGGAGTACTGAAGTAAAGGGTTTTCTTTATCATAAGCCTGTTGAGATATTTAGGAGTCAGGAAATGAATATGGCACAAATACGCAAAGAACTTGGAGGCTGTTGCTGGTGCAAAGCCTTCAAGCCATTTTTGCTATAATTTAGTTTTCGACGATGTGACCAAGCCTGTCTACCTTTATGGGGATACAAACTTCTTTAATCATCTCATTGGTGGTGGCACGCTCATTTTTTGATTTCGGGCTACCCAAACCAAATTCGTTCTGTACACCTGAATAATTTGCAGATTCGATTTTTGACACTGAGAATATGATTGAAGCTGCAGAACATGGCACGAAATCTGCCACACTACCGCTTATGCTCACAAGCTTATATACCCGACTTTTGTCCAACGGTTTGTTTACTTTACCCGTAATTCGCTCCTCCTCGGTGGGAACGTATACAAGATCGTTGGGTGAAAGTATGAATGCGGCCTGGCTGTCAAGTGGCAGCCTCTGCTTTAACTTGCCGATGGCCTCATTTAGCGGAATGGTACGATAGGTGCGTTTCCGAACAAGATGCCCCGTCTGCTTATTAATCACCTCGTTCTCGTAAATGGCAAAGAACAAATTGGTACCCTTGGCTGCCTCTACGAATTTGAATCGCTTGTTGCCTGTCTGCCCTACTGCAAATTTGTCGGCCTTTTCGTATACACGCACCTTATAGATGGGTTGGTGATGCTTGCCATTGTTAAGCACTACAATGTGGCGATTCATCTCATCGATACCATCGGGCGAGAAAGCGAGCTTGGGATTGTCTGCATAACGCTCAAGGTGGCGCAACAGAATTTTCTGTATAGCCGTGTCGGCCACCTTCTCTTTTATGCACTTGCGATCGAAAGTGGTATCGATACTTTTGCGCGTGGCAAAATACCTGTCTGCGGTTTCGCTCGTGAAATAATACATTTCGACTTTCTTAATATTGACGTCCTGCCAAGCATCGGCATTGTTTGCAAAATATACCTTTATTTGCTTTTCAGTGTAGTGCTTGCTGAGCAACTCGATGATTTTGGCACGCAGGTCGCGATTGACTATGCGCTGAGGACGCAGCAGGGCTTCTTTGAGCGCAAATGCTTTTTGACGTTTTAGATTGATTTCGCCAAAGACGGTCTCCTTGTGCATAGACTTTCGTATAGCCCAACAATCACCCGAGGTTTGGGGCACAAGTTGTTTTCGACCGTTGACGATGCGTAGAGCATGATTGGACGTTTTATTGACGACACGCAGATTTTGCTTAAAACTGACTATAATTTGACTAAGCACATGCTCAACATCGGCCGGGAATGTGGCCCATGGCAACAAAAACTCTCGGGCCACGGACAACTGTTGGAGCTTGCCATCGCGATTAACCACAATCGTCTCGTAACGGCGCAACTTGTGCGACAACTGATGACGGGTGCTCTGGTTTTTAGGCAAAGCAGCCTCGTTGCTCAAAAGGTTGACGTGATTGCGCGTAGCACAGGCTATAATGATGGCGTCCATGGCATGGTGGCGGTGATCGATTCGCTTTTTGTTAAAACCCTTTTGCAGCTCAAGCGGCATAGCGGGAATTAAGTGGCCCGTAGCACTAATGGCGGTAAATTTGCTGGAATTGGTCAAGCAGTTCATGCGCTGGAAACGCGGTAGGATTAAACGGTTCCACACATCATTTACGCCCCATTCGCGCTTCAACCTATCAGTTACAGCTCCCGTACATACTATAACATGCTTGGAGGTGGCCTCTTGCTCGTCCTCGTCACGCACGATGTTTGACAGCAGGGTCTTAACCAATTTGCTAATGTAGCGGCTATCGTTCATTTGCCGTTCGATGAATTCGGCTGGCAGGTCATTGAGGAGAAGCTTGCGCAACTTGGCGCGATTGTTCTTGCCATACATTTTTTGCACTAATTCGCAATAGCTATCGGGCTCGAGCACACTTACAATACGCCCGCCATTGAGCACAACTCTCTGACCATGATGCTGCTTTATAAACTCATATCCAAGGGCATTTGACTTGAGTTTGTTAACCTCTGCCTCACAAATCACCTTATTGGTCATGGAATCATCGAAATAGCGTGACTGCGGTATGACGTGTTCTATTTCGTAGTCGGTGGTAAAAAGTCGCGACAACGGAATGTGCTGCCCAGTGTAGGGTGATATGTAGTGCTGTTCGAGCCACAATATATATCGTTTGATGTCGGAAGTCGTAGGACCATTTTTAGCATCGGAGAACTTTTTAAGTATCTCTCTGATGTAATCATCTGGCTCGCCTACACTGTTGAGGACGGTATCCTCATATATACGCAGCAGCTCTTGCTGGCTTGGAGAGTAAGGACGCACATTTTGAATGCCAAACTCGGGATTTTTCAACTCTGCAAGCAAGGCTTTGACTCGCAAATTGGCCATCTCATTGCGCAGAGCGCGCTCCGTCATTTGGGCACGTTTGTCTGCTGATGCTTTCATGTCGCGACCTAACTCAACATGTATCTCGTCAATGTGACCTTGTGCCCGCCATACGTCACGCACCACGCGAAGGGTTTCGGTTACAACCTGTTCGACCACAGGATTACGCAGAGAATGCTGCTTGAAATGCGCTAAATAGTCGTCTATATCGTTGGGTGAATGCCACTTGCGAATATCGCCCGACTCGCTGTGACGATTGTACACGACATAGCAAGCAAGCCACAATGGCAAGGCTCGGAAATGGTCAATACTATCCAAGGTCAAAGCTTTCTCGCGGGTACGCTTGGAGATTGTTTCGTCCACCTCACCGTCGATAATTTTTTGTATGCGCTCCTTGGTGCCGGAATCTATATTATTGGCACACCAATGATGTCCCATACGCATAAGCGGCAGTAGCCTTTTAATGGCCTTAGCTGAATAGGCACCATAATCGGCCTCGAACGGCGGATATTTGGTCATGACCTCAACAAAAGCACTGCCAAGCGCATGTTTATTGGCAAACCTACCAAGAGCCGTACGAAGTTCTGTACGGTCACTGACACTATACAAAATGTGCCACAACTGATGTTCTAAGACTTTATCGTTAAGGAAGGAGGTGTCAACTCCCGCCTTGGACAGAGATACCAATATTCCGCCTCTAGTTTCGTTACAAGGATAAGCCTTGTCGCGCACGTAATTCCAACTATACGACATTCCAACAGTCTTGGAGCCTAACTTGCCTATTCCGAAGTACCTTTTGAACATTTCATCTGCCTTGACGCTTGGCCGGTCGTTGAGCCAATCGAATAATTGGGCACGACTTTCTTCATCAGGAAGGAAATCGGAGGTTACATCAATTGAGTCGACAAGACGTCCCTCTTGATCATATCCGGACTTGTAGATGCAGAGGTTACCTACAAATTGCCACAAACGAAACTCTTGATACAGAGGTTGGGACTTTGATATGCACTTGACATATTTTTTTACTCTGACACCATTCGTATCCAAACACTCGTGATATTCGTACGGACACTCTGCTATCGTTGACTTTTTGCTCTTTAGCGGACGTTGGTAGAATATTATGTTGTCAAGCAAAAGATATGTAAAGTCTTTGGTTGCAATTGAGTGTCTGAAGGCCTCGTTCTGAGAATAAAGTTCGTTAATGCAATCTGCATACAAATTGGCATCGCACAGTTGAGGAATAAACTCTTTTTGTTTATTTAATATCTGACGCAATTCTTCTTTATAAAAATCGCGTTCTATGGTACGCACCAACTGTCCCTTTATCTTTTGTTTTGGATTATGAAGTAAAGCATTGAATATATACTCGCCAACCGAGAGTCCTGATGTACGTATGTCGTTTTCGGTCTTTATCTTGATTAATCCCCAGTCGGTCTCCTTAGGCATGCTTATTAAACGTTTTATATGACCATCTTTATCAGTTTTAGGCGTACCATCTTCATTTAGATTGGTGGTGACAATAAAGTCCTTTACCTTGCCCACCCAGTCGGGAGCCTCGGAAGCCAGACGATGATACACCATACCATTCTCTAAAAAAACATTATACCAAATGCCCTTTCCTTTCTTTTCGCCACTATCAACAACGCTTACGACCTTCAGAGCATGGTATTTTTCGTCTTTTGTATTGTCAACATCATTTTCCTCACCACGGGTTTGATAATAACCTCGCTTTTGATTAAAATTAAGTAGTATCCAAGCGAGTTCATATCCTGTGATTGGCTCATGAAGCGCTTTCTGGCGGAGATAGTACAGCGTCCAATCATAAGGCACTTTCATCCCCTTCGCCATCAATTCGGGCTGAGCGGTCCAAAACATTTGCAACATCTCATCATATGATCTTTTGAAGAGGAACCTTTGTATTTCGCCACCTTCTATTTTTTCCCAAGGCAACTTACATTCAGCCCCATCCTTAAACTTGCCGTAACGTGTCAACGAATTGGCATAATGCAGAGGCAGGAAACCCATCTGCAGTAAAACACGATGTAGACGTTCACGACGCAACAAATAATGCTCACGCAAACGTCTTGTACCTCTATATTGTGTTCGATCCTTTGTTTGCGATATGGTATTCCCCTTTGCAAAATCACTCTGCATGGCTGCGTCCATCGGAATTATACGGCTCCCGGCATCTACTATGCCTGAAAGAACGCACTGTTGGGTTTCAGTATCATTGCTTTTGACTACGGCCCACCCTATACTATTGGTACCAAGATCAAGTCCAAGTATATGCTTTGTACTCATGGTTTCAAAGTATTATGAAAGTTGATTATTTTATACAAGTTAGAAACAGATTGTCACATCTCCCGTTATAGTTTATCAACATTGAACAACACATTATCTTGACAAATCTACATATAAATTTCGAGTTATAAGCCAAACGAGATAAAAACTAATACCATTTACTTAAGACAGGCTCTAAAAGCGAGAATATAAAGTCAACTCCGCGACATTTCTTGTCCTATTAACATGCCCTTTCATCACAATAGTTGCATATTTGAGTTCATAGTTAATGCTCACCCCTCAAAATTAGACTTATGAGAATCGCATTCAGACTTGACGTACACAGAGATAGTATTTATTTATACACTCTGAGTAACACAAGATGCTTTGTTTATACTTTGTTCCTACATGGCATAAAAAAAGTCCTATATCCTTTGATACTTAAAAGGAATGCTGTATTTTTGCAGTAACATTCTAGCAAATCACAATAAGGATTATTCCGTTGTGAAAACATTAGGTCCTCCCCCATCGTCCTTTAACGGTGGGGTTTCTTTAATAGCTTCCACTGTCATTATACCGATATATAAATTCTAATATTTCGCTAGTTCCTTATTAGTTTCGCTTGGTTTTCGCTGGTTTTCGCAATCATCGTTCAAAAATAGCCTGTCAAATGTTTGGCAAATTATGAAATAATACTTACCTTTGCACTCGCAAACACGAAAAGACGACCATAGTTTGCATGGAGAGATGGCAGAGTGGTCGAATGCACCGGTCTTGAAAACCGGCGTACTGCAAGGTACCGGGGGTTCGAATCCCTCTCTCTCCGCCAAAGTCAGCGTAACGAGTTGT
>ERZ1032113.369-NODE-369-length-13288-cov-10.346936_pt1 | contig 13288 bp, 10 predicted proteins | sample MGYA00518164_ERZ1032113 | MGnify/ENA primary metagenome ERZ1032113 (study PRJEB33719, sample SAMN04261305) | wastewater metagenome | biome: rural village; feature: human; material: feces | host: Homo sapiens | place: El Salvador | collected 2014-01-14 ... | reverse complement strand
CTTTTCAGACTTACAAAGCTATATGCTTAATCCCCCTGGTTTATCGGGTGAGCCTAAAAAACAACGACTTTAAGTAAGATAATGGCTAACATAGCTATTATCTTACCATTTTTGCTATTGCGAAAATCTAATATAGAAAACTACTATTGTTTACCTAAACTATTTTTAAAAGAATCTATGCCTATGTCACATTTTTATAATGTAGGTTTATTATAACTTGTACGCTCATGAAGGTGTCTAAAAGATTCTATCTTTTCATCATTCAAACTCCCTTCACTCCACATTTTCTCCAATTCTTCATCTGCCTTTTTTGCGAAATAGTCAGAAATAGCTTTATTAAGGTCATCCAAAGCCTCTGGCGACTTAACAAACGACATCATATCAAGGAGTTGTAGCTGTGCCTGATTGAATGCTCCTATCTGTGCCATAATCAAAATCTTTAAATGTTTATGTTGCAAAAATACGAAAAATCTTTCAAATACAATTAATTTCATTAAAAAGTTTAGATAAGTTTCGATGATATCCCACTTTTTATTTTGCCGTATCAACTTTATTCTATATTTTTGCATCAAATACTAACCACGACAACCTATTTGGCAAAATGATCTATGTTTCGTTACCCACTACGCAGACAAGAAGGCTAAGTTTCTACCTCGCCATGGAGGAGTTCGTAGCCCGGAATATCAATACCGCCGACGACTGCTTCTTTATGTGGCAGGTGGAGCCAAGCGTGATATTCGGACGCAACCAGCTCATCGAAAACGAGGTGAACATCGAATATTGCCGACAAAACGACATCAAGACTTATCGACGAAAAAGTGGCGGAGGCTGTGTGTATGCCGACATGAACAACATCATGTTTTCTTATATCACACAGAGCGAGAATGTTTCGCTCACTTTCGACCGCTATATTAATATGGTAGCTGATATGCTGCGCTCTCTCCACATTCCTGCCGAAGCCACAGGTCGCAACGACATCATGATCCACGGGCGCAAGGTTTCGGGCAACGCCTTCTACCATATTCCCCACCACTCTATCGTCCACGGCACCATGCTCTACGACACCAACATGCAGAATATGGTTGCCACCCTCACCCCTTCCGACGAAAAGCTCGTTTCCAAGGGTGTAAAAAGCATCCGACAGCACATAGCTTTGCTGAAAGATTATATCTCGCTCAGTCTCGAAGAGTTTAAGCAGTATACCAAAGACAATCTCTGCAGCTCCGAGATTACTCTCACCGATGCCGACATCCTTGCCATCGAAGAAATAGAGCTCGAATATCTAACCCAAGAGTTTATCATGGGCAGCAACCCTCGCTACACCAAGGTAAACAAAATGAGAATCGAGGGCGTAGGCGAACTCGAAGCTCGCCTCGAAATCAAGGGAGGCATCATAAAGTCGGTCAACATCCTTGGCGACTACTTCCTCGTTGGCGACATCAATGCCGACATCATTGCTCCACTCATTGGCAAACCTTACGACCTGCAGCACATCTCGCTTTCGCTGCCCAATCATACCGAACTTACTATACGCAACCTAAACAAATATCAATTAACCGAATTGTTATATGGAAAACAAGAGAACTTGTCTGTATGACAGACACGTAGCGCTCGGAGCCCTTATTTCACCTTTTGGCGGCTTCGACATGCCTATCCAGTATTCATCTATCGTTGACGAACATCAGGCGGTGAGAAATCATTGCGGAGTCTTCGACGTAAGCCATATGGGCGAAGTCGTAGTAACGGGTCCTGATGCCGAGAAATATGTAAACCATATCTTCACCAACGACATCAAGGAGGCACCGCTCCATAAGATTTTCTATGGCATGATGCTCTATCCTGACGGAGGCACCGTCGACGACCTTTTGGTATACAAGATGGGCGACAACAATTTCTTCATCGTCATCAATGCTGCCAACATCGACAAGGATGTGGCATGGATGCTCCAAAATGCCGAGGGCTTCGATGTTGTCATCGACAATCAGTCTGAATACTATGGTCAGGTTGCTGTCCAGGGTCCTGAAGCAGAGCGCGTAGTCGAAGAGGTGCTTGCGTTGCCATGCTCAGAGCTCACTTTCTATACCACCAAGACTATCGACATCGATGGCGAAACCATCGTCCTCAGCCGCACAGGCTATACTGGCGAAGATGGCTTCGAAATCTATGGCTCACATAAATTCATCCAGGCTCAATGGGATAAGCTCATGGAGAGCGGACGTTGCAAGCCTTGCGGACTCGGCTGCCGCGACACTCTTCGCTTCGAGGTTGGTTTGCCTCTCTATGGCGACGAGCTTTCTGCCGACATCTCTCCTATCATGGCTGGTCTCGGCTTCTTCTGCAAACTCGACAAAGAGGAGTTCATAGGCAAAGAGGCTCTTGCCGAGCAAAAGGCTAATGGTGTAGCCAAGAAGGTTGTAGGTATCGAGCTCAAAGACAAGGCTATTCCTCGTCATGGCTATACTGTTCTCAATTCTGCAGGCGAGCCTATAGGCGAAATCACCACAGGCTATCATTGTATCTCTGTCGACAAGAGTGTAGCCATGGCTCTCATCGATGCTGCCTACGCCAAGCTCGACACCGAGCTCAAGGTGCAAATCCGCAAAAAAGTCTTCGATGGCATAGTAGTAAAGAAGAAATTCTACGATAAACACTATAAAAAGTAAGCTTCTAAAATATCTAGAATATCTAGTAAATCTAGAACATCTAGTAAATCTAGTAAATCTAGAACATCTATCAAAAAAAATCAATAACAACTAAACAATATTAACATTATGGCAAAAGTAATTGAAGGACTCTATTACAGCGAGTCGCATGAATATGTAAAAGTAGAAGGCGAGTATGGATATGTAGGCATCACCGACTATGCGCAGCATCAGCTTGGCAACGTGGTCTACGTTGATATGCCAGAAGTCGACGACGACGTCACCGCAGGCGAAGAGTTTGGCGCAGTAGAGAGCGTTAAGGCAGCCAGCGACTTGATATCTCCTATCAGCGGTACTGTAGTTGAAATCAACGAGGTTCTCGAAGACGAGCCTGAGCAAATCAACAAGGATGCTTTCGCTAACTGGATTATGAAGGTTAAACTCTCTGACGCTTCTGAGCTCGAAGGCCTCATGTCTGCAAGCCAATACGAAGAGATTTGCAAATAACAAAGTGAAGTTAAAGAATAAAAGAAGTTATAGAAGTTAAAGCCATATGTCTTATAGCTAAAAAGCCTGCTGAAAACTATAGCAAAAAGACTATTGGCTTTAACTTCTAGCGACCAACGGGAGCGATAACTTCTTTTACTTCTTTAACTTCTACACTTCTATAAAAAGAAAAAAGCCTATGAAATTCTTCCCACAAACCGATGGCGACCTCCAAGAGATGTTTGCCAAATGTGGAATAACAAAGCTCGACGACCTATATGCCGACATCCCTGAGAGCATAAGGTTTAAAGGCGAATATGATATTCCTTCAGAGAAAAGCGAGCTTGAAATTCGTGATTTCTTTACCAAGCTCGCCAACCAAAACCAGCAGTTAGTATGCTTTGCTGGTGCTGGTGTCTACGACCACTACACACCGTCGTTGATACCTCAGATTGCCAGCCGTAGCGAATTTCTCACCAGCTACACTCCTTATCAGGCAGAGATATCTCAAGGCACCCTACACTACATTTTCGAATACCAGAGCATGATGGCTGAGCTCACAGGCATGGACATTTCCAATGCCTCGCTCTATGATGGCTCCACAGCCACAGCCGAAGCTGCCATGATGGCAGTAGCTGCTGCAAAGAAATGCAATAAGGTGTTGATTTCCACCACCGTAGACCCAAAGGTTGCAGAAGTGGTTGAAACCTACGCCCACTTCCATGGCATGGACATCGTTGCCATTCCCGAGGCTGATGGCGCCACCAATTTCGACGCTATGAACCAACTCCTCGACCAAGGAGGCGTGGCAGGCGTCATCGTTCAGCAGCCTAATAGATATGGCATCATCGAAGACCTCACAGGCGTTGCCGACGCTTGCCATCAGCGCAAGGCGTTGTTCATCATGAATTCCGTCGCTGCCGACCTTGCCTTGCTCAAAACTCCAGGCGAATGGGGTGCCGACATCGCTGTTGGCGAAGGTCAGTCGCTTGGCATTCCTATGTCGTGGGGCGGACCATACATCGGCTACATGTGTACCACCGAAAAGCTCATGCGCAAGATGCCTGGTCGCATCGTGGGCAAAACCACCGACAGCCGTGGTCAGCGTGCCTTCGTGCTCACTCTCCAGGCTCGCGAACAGCACATCCGTCGCCAGAAAGCCACATCCAACATTTGCAGCAACCAGTCATTGATGGCTCTTTGGGTCACCATCTATATGGCAACCATGGGCAAACAGGGTCTATGCGAGGCAGCACAAGCATCGTGCGACGGTGCCCACTATCTCGCTGCCAAGCTGTGCGAAGACTCTCGCTACAAGCTCACCTTCGACAAGCCATTCTTCAATGAGTTCTGCGTCAGCTATTCTGGCAATCTCGATGCCCTGCTCGCCAAGTTCATTGCCCACGGCATCTTTGGCGGCATCCGCATCGACGACCACACATTGATGATTGCCGTTACCGAGAAACGTACTAAGGAAGAAATTGACCAACTAATAAGCATCTGCCATGAATAACAAGATATACGACAAACTGATTTTCGAACTGTCTAAGGAAGGAAGATGTGCTTATTCGCTTCCTCAAAACGGTTTCCAGCATTATGATATTCCTGCAGCTCTCCGCCGTGCCCACAAGGCAGAATTGCCTGAGGTCGACGAGCTCACCGTGGTTCGCCACTACACCAATCATAGTGGCAACAACTTTGGCGTAGAAAATGGCTTCTACCCTCTTGGCAGCTGCACCATGAAGTATAATCCCAAGATTAATGAAGAGGTGGCCAATATGCCTGGCTTCACCAATCTCCACCCTCTGCAGCCTGCCGACACCGTAAAGGGCGCCACAGCCGTCCACGACACTCTGCGCCATTGTCTTTCAGCCCTCACCGGTCTCCACGATTTCACCCTCAAGCCTTGTGCTGGCGCTCATGGCGAGCTCACGGGCTTGATGATTATCCGTGCCTACCACGAGGCTAATGGCGAAACCAAGCGCACCAAGGTCATCGTGCCCGACTCTGCTCATGGCACCAACCCTGCCTCTGCCGCCGTTTGCGGATTAGAGATTGTCGAGGTCAAGAGCACCGCCAATGGCATGGTGGATGTCGACGACCTCAAGGGCTTGCTCGACGACAGCGTGGCTGCCATGATGATGACCAACCCCAACACACTCGGACTCTTCGAGCGCGAGATACCGGAGATTGCCAAGCTCGTCCACGATTGTGGCGCACTCATGTACTACGATGGCGCCAACCTCAACCCTATGCTTGGCGTATGTCGTCCGGGCGATATGGGCTTCGATGTCATGCACATCAATCTCCACAAAACCTTCTCCACCCCTCATGGCGGAGGCGGTCCTGGTAGTGGTCCTGTTGGCGTTCGCCAAGGTCTCGAAGCTTTCTTCCCACAAGTCAACCCTTATCATGGCAACTTTGGCGTAGAACTTCGTGCCCTCACCTACATCCTAACCCTCGGTCGCGAGAATATCAAGATGGTGGGTCCTTTTGCCACTCTCAATGCCAACTACATCAAGGAGTGTCTCAAGGATGTCTACGAGCTTCCTATCCCTGGCTTGTGCATGCACGAGTTTGTCTTCAACGGTCTTAAAGACAAGTCTACCGGCGTCACCACCATGGACGTAGCCAAGCGTCTTCTCGACTATGGCTACCATGCTCCAACCATCTATTTCCCATTGCTCTTCCACGAGGCTATGATGATAGAGCCAACCGAAAACGAGAGCAAGGAAACCATCGACGGCTTCATCCAGGTGATGCGCACCATCGCCACCGAGGCAGCCGAAAATCCTGACCTCGTGAAGTCGGCACCAAGCAATGCTCCTATCACTCGCATCGACGATGTGCAGGCAGCCAAGAACCCTATCCTCACCTATAAGCAACTCTCACAGCAATAGCATGAAGACAGATATCATTATCATAGGCAGCGGACCTGGCGGTTATCGTACCGCCAGCTACGCTGCTCAGCAGGGCAAACAAGTCGTCATCATCGAGGGTGGCGAGGCTGGTGGCACATGCCTCAATTCGGGCTGCATACCCACCAAGTGTCTTGCCCACGATGCCGAAGCCAATGCTTCCAACTTTGCTGCAGCCATAGAGCGTAAGCAGTTGGTAACATCGCAGTTACGCCAAGGCATCGAACAATTGCTTTCAGCTCCAGGCATCACCTTCGTGCGTGGCATGGCGCAGTTCAAGGATTCCCATACCGTCAGCGTCGATGGCACCGACTATGAGGCCGACGACATCATCATTGCCACAGGCTCAAGCGCCAAGCTACCACCCGTCGACGGCATCACCAATCCTCGCGTCATCACCTCTACCCAGGCACTCGACTTCCAGTCGTTGCCAGCCCAGATAGTCATCATTGGCGCAGGCGTCATAGGCATGGAGTTTGCCTCCATCCTCTCTCGCTTCGGCACCCAGGTCACCGTCATCGAGTATCTCAAAGAATGTCTGCCTGTGCTCGACAAAGACATCGCCAAGCGTCTGCGCAAGCAGATAGAAAAACAGCAGGGCGTAAGCTTCTACATGGATTCTGCCGTCAAAGCCATCACCGACACCGAAGTGGTGTTCGTAGCCAACAAGAATGGCAAGGAAACTCGCCTTGAGTGCCCAGGCTGTCCTGTGCTCGTGGCTACCGGTCGCCAGCCAAACACCGAAGGTCTAAACCTCGAAGCCACAGGCGTTGCCCACACCCCAAAAGGCATCACCGTCAACGACCAGATGCTCACCTCCGTGCCTCATATCTATGCCATAGGCGACGTCACAGGTCGTCAGATGTTGGCACATGCAGCCACCTTCATGGGCTTCCGTGCCGTCAACACCATCGTTGGCAAGACCGACAAAATTCGCTTCGACATCATGCCTTCTGCCATCTTCACCTATCCCGAAGCTGCCAGCGTAGGCATCACCGAAGATCAAGCCAAGCAGCAGTCCATCAACTGCCACACCCTCAAGGGCTACTATCGTGCCAACGGCAAAGCCCTTGCCATCGACGAGCCTGAGGGCATGATAAAGCTTGCCATCGATACCTCAGGCAAGATTCTCGGCTGTGCCGCCTATGGTGCCCATTCTGCCGACATCATCCAGGAGGTCACCGCCTACATGCAGTTCGATGCCACCATCCACGACATCGCCTCTACCGTCCACATCCACCCCACTCTCTCCGAGATTCTCCAGGATGCCTGCGTAGGTGGCAACTAATCGCATCGCTAATATCATTAAGCATGCATCGCCCATATCATCAAGCATGCGTCGTCCATATCATCGATGCTCCCTCTATGCATATACCTTTACTTTATATGCCCCATCATCGCCCTCGAAAGCTTCATAGCCTTCGGGGGCTTTTCCATTTACAATCATAGGCATAAATAATCCATCTCTAACAAAAATTCCTCCGTATTGTAGGATTATCATTCGCGCCCCGTCATTATTTCCAATCATCCCATCTCCATTCCCCTAATTATCAATACCTTTGCATCATAGCCCCATCATCCCTGCGCCCTGCCTCGCCCCGCCTTGCGCCCTGCCTTGCACCCTCCCTGCGCCCTCCTTGCGCCCATCCCTGCGCCCGCCTTGCGCCCTGCCGTCCTCGTTCGATGGCGTTTCTACGCCGTCGCTTCCCTCATCCCCGGCGCCCTCATCCCCCGCGCCCTCATCCCCCAGCGCCCTCATCCCCCCCGCCATATATAAACTAATAATTCCCTAAAGCCCTATGATCAAAAACCTCATCCTTGGCATGATGCTTTTTTCATCCCTGATGCCATCCCTTGTTTCCGCTCGCGAAAAGCTGAGCATCAACCTTGGTTGGAAATACCATTCCGGCGACATCGCCAACGCCGCAGCCCCCACCTTCGACGATGCCTCTTGGCAATCGCTCGACCTTCCTCACGACGCCTCCGTCTATGGTCCATTCCTCAAAGAGGGCAATGGCGCCAGCAGCCGCAACGGCTACCGTCCTTTAGGCAAAGGCTGGTATCGCAAAGCCATCTACTTCAACCCTCAATGGCAGGGCAAACACATAGTCCTCGAATTCGAGGGCGTATACCGCAAAGCGCAAGTCTACGTCAACGGCACCCTCTGCGAGGGCACCCATGCCAACGGCTACATCGACTTCGAGATCGACATCACCTCTCTTCTTCGCCCTGGTCGCAACATCATCGCCGTGTTCTACGACAACACCTACACCAAGAGCAGCCGATGGTATAATGGCGAAGGCATCAACCGCGACGTGTGGCTCCACATCCTCGACGATGTGCATGTGGCTCGCTACGGCACCTATATCACCACACCCAAAATCACACCCGCCTACGCCAACGTCAACATCAGCACCAGCATCAAAAACGAGCGCCGCGACTCCATAGCCTGCCGCCTCGTCACCTCCATCGTCGACCCCAACGGCAACACCGTAGCCACAGCCGAAGCCGTAGCCCCCTTCGCAGCAGGCGAAACCTACGACTTCAGCCAAACCATCAAGGTCAACTCTCCTCAGCTATGGAATGTCGGCGACGGCAAACTCTATACCGCCATCACCCACGTATATGCCGACACCAAGCCATATAATGGCAACGTGCGCACAGCCTTCAATTGGACTGCCACCCCTACCGACACCTACCAAACCACCTTTGGCATTCGCGAAATTGAGCTTACCCCCGATAGCGGACTCCTCGTCAATGGCAAGCGCGTCTACATCAATGGCGTATGCCTGCATACCGACCTCGGACCTCTTGGCACAGCCTCGTTTGCCGAAGCCTGGCGTCAGCGCCTCTCTGCCCTCACCACCCAGCTTGGCTGCAATGGTCTGCGCCTTTCCCACAATGCCTACCCTAAATATGTGCTCGATTGGGCTGACAGCCACGGCATCCTCGTAGTCGACGAATTCTTCGACAAATGGGAAGACTCCTACTACGGCAAGAATGCTCCCTTCGGTCCTCACCACATCGACGACCTCAGAACCCAGATGCTGTGCGACCGCAACCACCCTTCGGTATTCATCTGGAGCGTGGGCAACGAGGTATACCAGCAAATACGCAACGACTACACCCACAAAGATGGCATCGCCAAGCTCCAGCGCCTGCTCACCGAAGCCCATGCCGTCGACCCCTCACGCCCTGCCACCTGCAGCCAATACCCCAACCGCTATGGCAGCATCACCCGCAAGCGCAATGCCAACCGCTTTGCCCTTGCCGACCCCCATCAGTTTGAATTCTATACCGACGTCGTTTGCACCAACTATCTCGAGCAGTTTTGGGACGAAGACCACAAGCGATTTCCACAGCTCATATTCATGGAGGGCGAAATGGCTGTCGGCGACCTTGGCTACGACTATTTCAACTTCGACCATTCCTACCCCGTAGGACAATTCTATTGGGGCGGCACCGACTACATAGGCGAATCCTTCGGCTGGCCATCCAAAGGCTGGGTGCGCGGTCTCGTCAGCTTCACCAACCATCTCAAGCCCCTCGGCTGGAGCGTCAAGAGCTTCTACGACACCAAGCCTATGGTGAAAATCATCACCCGCCCTGCCAAGGGTCAGGGCAACCTCGTGTGGAACGACCTCAAGATGACATGGATACCGCTCGAAAACCATTGGAACTACACCCAAGGTCAACAGCTCAAAGTGCAAGTGATGAGCAACTGCCACGAAACGGAACTCTTCCTCAACAACAAGAGCCTCGGTCGCAAGCAGCTGCCCCCACACACCCAGGCACCCGAACTCACCTGGGATGTCGACTATCAGCCTGGCACCCTCGTCGCCATAGGCTACAACCACGGTGCAGTCGTCAGTACCGACACCCTTGCTACCGCAGGCGCACCAAGCAAGCTCCTCGTCGACATCAGCAAGTCGCAGCTCAATGCCGACGGCATAGACCTCGCCTATCTCAACTATCGCGTTGTCGACTCCCATGGCAACCTCTGCACCACCGATGTTCCCCTCACCTTCGACGTTCGTGGTCAGGGCATAAACCAAGGCGTAGCCAACGACGACATGATGAGCCACGAGCCATGGCAAGCCAACTCTCGCACCACCTATCAAGGCAGATGCCAGCTCATCGTCCGCTCCAAGGCAGCCCCTGGCAAAATCACCATCAAGGCAAAAGCCAAAGGTCTGAAACCCCTCACCACCATCATCAACGTGAAATAACCCCCACTCCCCAAAACCATCTATGGCAATATAAAACCAAAAGAGAGCACCCACCACGGATGCTCTCTTTTATTTATGTTTTGTCGATGTTTGAAAATATAATAACTTGTTAATGTATAACCAAAAGTATTCATTCGCAATGAACACTTTCCACAAAATCATTCATTCACAATGAACACTTTTCGCAAATAGCCCTTTGGTTGCACACATCGCTTACCCTATAAACTTTTAGGGAAGACGCACAAACGCAGAATAGCCTGGAGGGCTATACACATCGCTTGCGATGTAGGTAACCACGTACATACTCGGAACGATAGTGACGAGGATGTGCGCGGTAATGCATGCAAGCAGACAATAGCCCTTCATATATTTCTTTCATTTAGGAGGAATGTTTGTTGATTCATTCCACCCATTTTACAAATTACTTCTCTACAACATCCAAGGTTTTCTGATTATAGCTTGGCAGTTCACTCAGAATATCTACAAAAACAAAGGGTGATGAAAATATATAATTTTCATTATCCCACTTATCTTGCAGATACATGAAACCTCTATTAGCATAAGCCTCCATCTCACGAACCAACATCGTGATAAAATTACTTACATGTTCCTCAGGACCATTCTCCAAAGAAAGCCAATCAAAAGAGAATTTTTCAAACTTCTCACTTCGATTAAACAATGTAATTAAAATAAAATCTCTTATTGGCGTTGGTTTCCAATGAGACAATGGGGCAAATTCCATTTTTTCATCGCATGGCTTCAAATACTCTTTTTCCCCCAAACGAAGTCCTATGATATAGGCATACATAAAAGTCTGATAGAATGCTCCAAAGGTTGAAAAATCACCCTTACCCGTCACATCACCTTTAGATGAGATTCTCTCAATCAAAGGCTTAAACTTTGTATTGTATCTCGGCTTGCGATTACAAATCGCATCTCTAAACTCTTGATGATTCATAATTAATACTTATAGCATTTATGAGTTGTTACTAAACCTGTTGTATCCGCTTTTTCCTCGATAACATTCACATAGAATGTACCACGAATCTGTCCTTTGTTCATTTTGTCAAGGATTCTACGCCCAAACGGTGTCAGCAAATCATCCGCATTAGGATCGTACAATTCCTTAATCATTATGATACTCTGACTGAACACTTCTGGTGCCACAGCAAAGAAATTATTGATGAAATTTTCACCAAACTCAGAGAACGGTGCATCTGAAATAAAAGGATAATCAAACATCTTCTCATCCCCTATCTTTGAAGAAATTACAGCCATGACAATAGCCAACTGCTTCATTCTTTGGAAACCAGTTCCCAATCCGGTTATCTCACCATTGTTCACATCACGTATTGTAACATTTACGATATCATGATCTCTTTGGAAATCCAAAATACCACCAGAAGACTGATTGCCAGAGGTCAGTGCTTTATATTTTTCATTGGCATTTTTTGCCAATGTCTCTATCGTTCTGCCAAATATGTCATCTTTAGTCTCTTCGATGACTGTATTGATTTTTGCTAACACCTGGGCAAACTCCTCATACTTTTCTACATCGGCAGCTTTCTTATATGAAGATAACTTTTGATTGACTGCAGCCAATGCTTCTTCCATCTTTGCTACCATTTTATTTTTTCCGTTTATTTCATTTTCTTTTTCTGTTATAACGGAATTTACTCGATGATAATCGGCAACGATATTTCTATCGTTGTATTCTGAATTATCAGCATTACCACCTGCATTATTCAGTTCCGTAAAGATGTCATTCTTCTTTTCCTCCAATTCATCCAAGTTATCTTTCATTTTATCCAAACGTACCTTTACGTCTTCAATTTTGGAGCCTAAACGTGGAATGCTCATCAAGTAAGAACTTGCTGATTTCTGCAACATGCCATAGAAATCCTTAAAATCATTACGTGTGGTGCTGATTTTCTTTGGTCTATCAAGAATCATCTTAATATGATTCCAGGCATCAGAGCCTTTATGGGCTCTCTGCCCGCAAACTTCACAAACCTCCGTCTTCAACATTCTCTCTAAAGATGATGTATCTGGTGACCCCTCTGGCAACATAATTACCAAAGCCCCATCATCATTCATACGAGCCAACTCACCGATATGTTTTTCTCTCTTGGCGTCAAATACTTCTAGTTCATCTTGCATTCCCATTAACAGCCACGGATTCTCTTCATCAAAAAGTCTCTTTGTTATAGACATTTCAATGTCATCTATATTCTTCTTTGCATCTTTTATTGCAATCGTATTTGCATTCAATTTAGAACGAATCTCTATACGCTTAGTTGAATTACTAATGTAGGCATCAAGCTCCTCTTTTTTTCTCTTAGCAGCATTGAGTTCATCTTTTGCTGCCTCTATCTCCTCCCTGAGTTTCTCGATATTTCGCACGAAAAAACTTCTTTTTTCCTTTAGCTGTTGCTTTGCGGTATCATTCTTCGAGTTTTCCGAATCCTTTGTTTGGTATAAAGAGTCTGCCATTTTTGCCATCTTACGAGAAGTGTCACAAATCCCCTTTAATATCGAGATACCAGCCAACGTATCAATCGTATCAGACAAAGCCTTTTTAGAGGATAAATCTACCAAACGATCCATTGACTCACCTTGCAGTAATGCATAATTACGAATAGACAAAGGTATAAACACCTTGTTGATTATGTCCATCTGCTCATCTTTATCAAGTACAGGTATATCGGCATTATTCTCTTTTTTAAAAACACTCATCATTGATGGCGTATGAAGCAGTTCGCCATCTGAAGTTGAAAAATTTGAATACTTCTCTACTGTGTATTCCACATCTCCATTTGTGAATATCACTCTGAAACCGACCTTGAAAAGATGGTCTTCCGCCTTAGCCTTTCCAGAAGCCATTTTTACAAGAGATTCGTTTGCATCAACAAAAGCCTTGATGTCTGAATCATACACTTGGTCACGCAACATCCACATAAAACCATTATAAAACTTAGACTTGCCCATATTGTTATCGGCATTCACTATGTTT
>ERZ1032113.338-NODE-338-length-14180-cov-69.118159_pt1 | contig 14180 bp, 5 predicted proteins | sample MGYA00518164_ERZ1032113 | MGnify/ENA primary metagenome ERZ1032113 (study PRJEB33719, sample SAMN04261305) | wastewater metagenome | biome: rural village; feature: human; material: feces | host: Homo sapiens | place: El Salvador | collected 2014-01-14 ... | reverse complement strand
GCAAGTGAGGCTTATTTGATGGGGCAGGAGGTAGCCGGAATTACGTCACGACGTAGCATTTGCTGCGTCGCGACGCACCGGTTATTACGTCGGGACGCAGCAAATGCTACGTCGTGACGTAATTTCAGCAGGAGGGTGTGTCAAAAGTCCAAGACACAAGTCTTTCACCACAAGAAAACAAGTTAGAAATAGCATAAAGAGGATTGCCTAATCAGTTATTTTTAAAAAGTCAGAGGTTTTTTGATGTCAAATCGTAAAAAAGTCAGAGGTTTTTAGTCTTGGTTTTATAAAAAAGTCAGAGGTTTGTGCTGGCTCGAAGATATGACTGCGCTGGCTTGTAGATTCGACTGCGTTGGCTTGAAGATTCGACTGCGTTGGCTTGAAGAGGTGTATTCGTAGCTCGAATGAGGCACTTTATTTGATAAAATGTAGCGGCTGAGTTGGCTGAATGAAGCGGCTGCGTTGGCTGAATGAAGTGGTTGAAGTTCCCCAAAAAGAGGGAATGCCATCGCACTTATGACACGCCCTCTATTATTCTACTGAACTTTCGCAAGTGATTTAAGAACGCTCTGAAGGGGCAAAACTTGCGAAAGAATGTGATTAAATAAGCAAAGGGAGACGTTTCTTTGGGTTCAAGGAGACGTTTCTTTGGGTTCAAGGAGACGTTTCTTTGGGTTCAAGGAAACGTCTCTTTTAGTTTAAAGAGATAGTTTCTTAGGTTGAAGGAGACAGCTTCTCGAAGGTTGCCACTAGGCTCAGCAGCTCTGCCGAGCCTAGTCAGCAGCTCTGCCGAGCCTAGTCAGCAGCTCTGCCGAGCCTAGTGGCAACACCTATTTTTATTATTTGTTCAACATATCAGTTATGTTCAATTTTATTGAACACAGCAAAGATAATGAACAAAACTTAAACGAACGAACTTTTTGTTCAATATTTTATGTTGTTCAATACTATTTAACATAGTGTCATGATTGAACAGAATAAAAAAGTGCAATGCCCGATGGGGGCATTGCACTTTAATATGATTGTTGGTAGGATTACTTCCACTTAGAAGCACCTGCTTCACTGTCAAGACTTGCGTTGAACTTGAATTCACCATTTGCTGGATTAGTCCAAAGATCAGTCTCAGAACCCTTGAAGTCGATGAGATCTTTTATGCCGTATGTTTTGGCGTCTGCACCGATTGGTGTGTAAGCAAAATTAGTCTTGTATGAACCTGCAACAGAAAGCACGGTACTCTCATTATCCAGAAGAATGCTTCCCTTAACACCTGGTGTGTAAAGCTGAAGCTTTGAACCAGCACTGCCCTCTGTAGCCATTGAAGGACCAAAGATGCTGTTTTTGATGTTCAAGTTTGCAGCCTTTGTACCGAAACGGAACAAAGGTGTTTTTGCATCTTTTGTTGTCTCCATAGGAGCATAGCAGAATGTACAGTTGTTTACGTTTACAGTAGGAGTCTGGGCAGTCTTACGCAAGTCGCAAAGCATAATAATGTTTGTAATAGTACAATCATCGAATGTTACGTTGCGGAAATCTCCACCCTTATCTGCGATGGTTACAACACCCTGATCGCCGACACCATCAATTGTACAACCCTTGAAGGTAATGTTCAGGAAGTTGTCGTTGTTCTTCTGACCTCTGACTACACCACGGAAACCACGGATGTAGCAATCGTTGAAGCTGAGTTCATTGATGGTAGAACCAGTACCACTGACATTGATGACCTGACGGCCACCGAAGCCCTTATCTGTACCAGCGAGGAACGCATCCTTATCAGCTTGCTTATCGCTAATCATATCGATGCTTTCGAACTTCACCTTATCGATATTAACACCCTTCTTGACGTTCATACCACCAGAGAAGGTGAACTGAGCGTTACCGCCCAATGTCATACCGGTAATGAAGGTTACATTGCGGTCGAGACTGATAGAGTTGTTGATCTTGTATTCCTGTTCTCCACGGAGGATGACAGTCATACCGTCCTTAACCATATCCCAGAATTCAGCAGTCTTCAAAGTATCCTTAGCTTCCTTAGCATCCCAGTTGCGGGTATCGAGCCACATGCCTTCTCCATACTTCTCGTCGAAGTTGACGCTAGCCTTGGTTGTAGCTGTAGTTTTACCTGCATAGGTAGTATTGTTGAAGTCAGAAGAACTGTCGTATGTCTTGAATGTGTATGATGTTTCTGGCTGCAAGCCATAGATATCTACATATCCCTGAGCATAGTCAGCATCGCTTACTTTGACCTTAATAGTATCTTGGTTTTCTGCGTCTTCAGCAGGACAAGCCATCACATATTTGATTGTCTGACCACCTTCATCCCAAGATACACGAGCTGCGTTATCAATAGCCTTGGCACCTGAAACCTTAGTAGGGTAGTTGATGCTCTGGGCCTTTACCTCATAATACTCTGATTCCTTGTTGTCGCCAATACACTTGATTCTTACACCATACTTCTCGTCCCATCCTAAGTCTTCGAAAGTATAAGTATCTTCCTCTGTTGTGGCTTTCTTGATAACTTTCAGGTGGTTTGTGCCATCTTCATCTGTTGATGTCACAAGACCCAATTCCAACTCATAACCCGTGGCACCCTGGATTTTGTCCCATTCTACCTTCAAGGTATTTGAGTTGACAGTTGCGCTTGCAATTGGACGGAACAAACGAGGTGCATCGCCCAAGTTGTCATCGTCGCTACAGCTTACCATTGTGGTACCAACTGTAGCAGCGAAAAGCATAGACAATATATATTTATTGTATTTCATAATTACTTACTTTTATTTGTTATGGACTACATAACCCGATTTACTTGTTGCGGATAGCATAACCTTCGTTAGACAATACACCGTTTGAAGACGCGATGTTGTCCTTAGGGATAGGCAGAACGTATGGAGTTACCTTCTGGCGGAGAGGCTCCATATCTTCAGCACCTGTTGTAACAACTCCGTCTGTCAAGCCAAACCATGAGTATAAGAAAGCCTCATTCATGATTCCCTTCTTGATCTTATTGCCATCAGCATCTTTTCCATACTCTGTTTTTGTAGTAGGATCTGTATCGCTAACAGACATATAAGTATCCAAGAACTTGATGTATTTTAAACCATCGAAAGTAGCTCCTGAAGTCTTGATATCATCATCAGCAAGTGTTTCTGCCTCTTTATATGGGCTTGCACTGTTATCACGATAAGTGAAATAGTTGTTCTCGAACTGAACCTCGCCATTTACATAGTTGTAGTAGAGGCGTGGTGCGATACCCATGTCAACAATTTCCTTATTCTTGTCGTAGATGAATTCACCATTCTCCAAACGAAGCTGGTTATAGTTCATAGTTACGTCACGAACCCACTCCAAAGTATTAACGATGGCGTCTGAGTAGTAGTTCCAACGAACGAGGTCGAACTTGCGGATGCACTCGCCACCAAACTCCCAAGCACGCTCGTTGATGATAGCTTTCTTGAAAGAGTCGTGATCGTTGAGATTATCAACATATTCATTCACCATCTCGTTCTTGTTGGTTGCATTTGCAAAGGCACGGTTACGAACTCGCTTCAACATTTCCTTAGCCTCAGCAGTAGGACCATTGTTGATTTCGTTATCAGCTTCAGCGAGAAGCAACAATACGTCAGCATATCGGAGGATAGGGAAGTTGATACCTGTACCCTTAGACTCAACGTTGTTGACGCTCAGATCCATGCGGCACCATTTAGCTGGCTGGATGTTGACACCATCCACTGCAGCCTGCTTGCTGTCATACAACCAGCGGTAGTTAGCACATGTAGCCTTTAGACGCTGGTCTTGTGCATTGAATGAGCATGCATAGCTTGGAGTCAGGTTGGTATAAGTTGTACCAGCACCCTTAGAACTTGAAACTACGCTCAAGCCAAGACACCAACCGATGTCACCACCTGAGTTTGGAACATAACCCATCTCGAACAATACATCACCATTAGCTGGGTTGCAGCCGTTGATTTCATTATCAAAAATCTGCTTGAAGTTGTTGTTGAGCTGACGGTCCTTCAAGGAAATCAACTTCTTGGCATAAGCCTTAGCAACCTTGTAGTAATCGTCTGCAGAAGTAGCTGTAGCCTCGTTACCATTCTCATCTACATAATGTACAGTATATTCTTCACCTGTACCAGTGCTGCGAGCCATGGTACCATCAGCCTGCATAGAGTAACCTGCGCGGAACATAGCCAACTTGGTGATGAAACCGAGAGCGAACTCACGGTTCATACGCTCTACTGTAGCTTTGCTGCTCCACTGCATCTCACCCTCATTGTTGATGAGGTCCTGAATCAAGTGAGTATAGATGATGTTCTTGTCTGTACGTGGATCATTGTGCATATCGTCCTTTGATGTAGGAGTTGTTGCAAATGGCACGTCACCCCAGAAGTTACACATCAGGAAATACCAGTAGGCACGAAGACAGATAGCCTCACCATGAAGCTGCTTCATATCAGCATCTCCGTTCTTGTAAGCATCGCTAGCCTCAATACCTTCGATACACTGGTTGGCGAAATCAATGGCTTTCTGGGTGTTGTTCCAGCAGTTCTTGATATCACCGAAGTATGATGGGTTAAGGGCCCAGATACCGCGACGTGTTGTTTCTGTAGCTTGAGCCTTCTTTACGAAACCGATCTCTACGTCAGTATTCTGCATCCAGTTGGTGCTCATACGTGATGTATAAGTGTCCTCGCAGAAGTAGGCATATACGTGGTCTACCATTTTGCGGGCATCAGTTGCGTTTGAACACAGGTAGTTCAAATTGTCTGTAGACAAAGTCTCTGTGTCCAATAAGTCACTACAAGAGTTAAAACTTGCTCCTGCAATGAACATTGATATATATAGAAATATACGTTTCATAATTTGTATCTTGTTTTCTATTAGAATGAAATGTTTACACCTGCTGTCCAAGAGAATGACTTAGGATATGATGAGAAGTCGGCACCTGGAGTCAAACCGCTGGTCTTGCTGCCACGGATTGATGAGTTAACCTCTGGGTCATAACCTGAGTAGTTGGTCAAGCAGAACAAGTTTGTCAATGTGCAGTACATGCGCAGTGAGTTGCAAGCGAACTTCTTGGTCCACTCCTTAGGGAATGTGAAACCTACTGTCAAGTTCTGCAAACGGAGGAATGAACCATCCTCAACAGCCCATGATGAAGGTACAGGGTTGTTATCTGACAAAGTTGCTGCGCTCCAAATAGAAGCATTTGCATTCATATTCTTCAATGTCTCGTAATCTGTTACGATTTCACCTGTAGTCTGATCCATGTAAGTCCATGCCTTACCGCCCAAAGTTACAGGAGTCATTTCCTGACGGAGACTTGCGTATGTATTACGGTATGACTGTGATGTAACCATCTTGTCGAGGTTGTAAACGTCATTACCTACTACGAAGTTGAAGTTGGCAGTCAGGTCAAACCACTTGTATGTAGCGTTAAGACCAAAACCTCCCTGGAACTTAGGCTGAGTCTTACCGATGATGGTACGGTCTGACTCTGAAATCTTATTGTCACCATCAAGGTCTCTTACCTTCATTGCACCTGGGCGAAGACCTGCCTTAGAACCTGCAGTAATGAATGAACCATCTACAACGCCATCTTTCAAGATGTAGTTACCGCTCTTGTCAAATACAAACTGAGTCTTGCCGTTCTCATCGGTTGTGGTCTGGAAGTCATCAACAGTGTAGAAACCGTCGCAAACGAAACCATATACCAATCCGAGAGGCTGACCTACAACAACTCGGTAGTCGTCGTAACCGCGCATGTCGGTAGAGAAGGCACCAGAGTTGTAAGACTGGTAAGTCTGACCACCAGCCAACTTGTCAACCTTGTTCTTGTTGAAACCAACGTTGAAGTTGAAGTTCAAAGAGTAATCCTTCTTGCGGAGGATAGCTGCATTCAAGTTCAACTCAACACCACGGTTAGATGTCTGACCGATGTTCTGCTGCATAGAAGTATAGCCGATTGCTGTTACAGGAGCATCGAGGAGCAGGTCCTTTGTGGTGTTCCAGTAGTAATCCAAGCTACCTGAGATACGCTCATCGAAGAAACCGAAGTCCAAACCAACGTTACGTGTAATGGTGGTTTCCCACTTCAACTCTGGGTTAGCCAACTGAGAATTGTTCAATGTATAGTGAGGGTTCTGCTGGTTGCCTGCACCATAATATTTACCGCTGCCATATGCCTTGTATGTTGTCTCATACATTGAAGAACTGATACGGTTGTTACCTGCTGTACCATAAGAGAAACGGAGTTTCAGGTTAGACAACCAGTCCTTTGTGCTCTTCATCCATGGTTCCTCTGCAATACGCCAACCCAATGCGGCAGCAGGGAAGTAGCCCCAACGGTTGTCCTTCACGAATTTAGACGAACCATCGGCACGCATGGTGAATGTCAGCAAATAACGGTCTGCATAAGAGTAGTTCAAACGGCCGAAGAAAGAAAGTGTGCGATCTTCCTGACCCAATGAAGAGTTGATGGTACGGGAACCTGTTGCACCTGAGTTTGATGCAAGACTTGCAAACATCTTCTCTGGAGCAATATCCTTCTGGAAGTATTTAGCGATAATGCTGAGGCTCTCATTGTTTGTTGCTACATACTCCTGGCCAATCATAGCATTCAGATTGTGTACCTTGTTAAATGTCTTGTTGTAAGTCAAGGTGTGGGTCAGACGGAGCTTCCAAGTATCTTTCTTGGTCCATTCACCCATAGGAAGGCTACCGCCATCCTTTACAGCCTTGTCACTCAAAGCTGCATAGTAATCTTTCTGCTGGAAGAAGGTGTAGTCGTAACCTGCCTCTGCACGGTATGTGAAGTTCTTGAGGAACTTCCATGTGATGGCACCATTATAGTTGTAACGGCGCTCATTCTTTCTTCTCCAGTAGTCATTTACCTTATCCTGCAGACTACGGGTAATGGAGATGTACTCATCATACTCATCGTCTGGAAGAGTAGAAGGATCGATGTCGAGCTGATCGTAGAGACCGTTTACAGGACCCTTGGTAATAGCCTCATAAGAACGGATCTTATAAGTACCACCACCTGTACCAACACCCTTGGTTGTAACATCAGCAAGACGCATACCGAAGTCGAGTTTCAAGTTCTTGCAAATCTCATGATTCAACTTGAAGTTTACATTGAAACGGTCGTAACCGTTGGTCTTCATCAAACTGTTGTCGTTGGTGTAAGTACCGCTGAGGTTGAACTTAGTCTTTTCAGAACCGCCGCTAACGCTTACGTTGTGAGACTGTGACAGGTCGTGATTGCCGAACATCTCATCCTGCCAGTCATGGCCCTGCTGATACTGATACAAGTCGAGATCTCCGAAAGAACCGAAACGCTTTTCGAAGCTGCTGATATCAGATGTGCCGCGGAGAGCAGCACGCTCATAGTTGTACTTAACGTACTGATAAGGGGTCATGGTGTCAAGAGTCTTGGCAATGCTCTTTCCCTGAACGTAGCCATTGTAAGAAACTACGGTCTTACCAGACTTAGCGCCCTTGGTAGTAACCAGGATTACACCATTTGCACCCTGAGAACCATAGATAGCTGTAGAAGCAGCATCCTTCAATACGGTGATGTCCTCAATGTCAGAAGGAGCAATGTCACCGATGCTGGATACTGGGAATCCGTCTACGATGTAGAGAGGAGAGTTGTCGCCGGTGATAGAACCGCCACCGCGCACCTTGATGATCATTTCTGCATCAGGTGAACCGTCAGTAGTTGTAATCTGCACACCAGGTAACTTACCTGTCAAAGCTTCTGCTGCATTTGTAACAGGAACCTTGGTCAGGTCTTCACCCTTTACAGTAGCAACGGCACCAGTCAAATCCTTCTTTCTTACAGTGCCGTAACCGATGACAACGACATCGTTGAGGGAGTTAGCTTCGTCCTCGAGCTTTACTGTAATGGTTGTTTTACCTGCAACATTAATCTCCTTCGCTTTCATACCAATGTATGAAATCTTCAGTTTCTTACTGCTGCCTTTCAAATTAACGGTGAAGTTACCATCAATATCAGTGACACCACCATTACCAGCTTGACCAACCTCCATGACAGAGGCGCCGATAATTGGCTCGCCCGTATTGTCAGTAACAACGCCTTTTACTGTTTGTGCAGATACACTTGTTACTACGAACATCAGTGCGCCTGCCAAAGCAATTTTCTTTTTTCTAAAATTACCAGACATACACTTTAGGTTTAGATAAAACTTATTCTAAATTACTAATATTCTAATGTTTTTATTTAATGTTTTTAAGTAGAATTCCAGTTCTGAGCAGATGCTTGCTGAAGGGATGTTCCGCTTGGAACCCGAAGGCTCCGGTGGGGCAACCTAGATGCGTAGCAATAGCTAAGTCGTGGTTTTCTTGTTGCAAAAGTATATAAAAAATATGAGAATATAGGTATATTTGGGATAAAAAATTACGTAAACGTTTACAGATTTTTGCGTAAATACTCTGTTTTTTACATTTCGACGGTCTGTTTTCTCAGTTCCCGTTTCTGCTGTTTCAGAAGTTGAGGGAACAAAAAAAGTGCAATATCCGGCACCCTTCTGAACGAGGATGGGGATATTGCACTCCGAATGTTATCTGTCAATCTATTTACTTAATGTCTCTGTTTCTTTACTTTACGATGGCCTTGCTTGTCTTCTTGCTGCCATCTGCCAGGGTCTTCACAATGATGTTGATACCCTTCTGAAGATTTGAGAGCTGGGTGCCGTCGGTTGCATAGATAGCGGTCTTGATGACTGCTGCTTCTGTAGCTGAGGTGATGTTGCGGATGCCGGTGCTTACTGAATTGGCTGTTGCACCGAAACCGCCCATCTGGTTGGCTGCACGTACGGTGAATGTACCCTTCTCGCCGTTGAGGTTTACTGACTTCTCTGTGGTCAGGGCGAGGAACTTGCCGTCTTTTGCTACGAGATACATCTGGGCATCACCGGTCCATGAAAGCTTGTCGTTGCTCAATGTAGCCGCTGTCGCTGTGGTCTGAGAAGCGAGGTCGGCAGGCTTCCAGCTGGTAAATACCTTGTCGAGGCTGAACTCTGATGCTTTCTCTGCTGTGATGATGGTGTTGTACTCGCTTACTTCCTTATCCTTGGTAAACTTCACGATGTTCTCGGCTGGAGAAATCACCTTACCGTCCTCATCAAGTGTGTTGTACTCGAAGAAGTTCTTGGCAACTACGTTCATACCACCTTCTGTCCAGCGGGTTGAAGCTATGTTGGCTGCTGCGTTCTTATCGAGGATGGTGTTGAGAAAAGCACAGTTGGCTGTACCGTTCCAAGAGCGACCGAAAGTGAAGCTGTCTGTAGCAGAACCTACAATCTTGCATCCGTCGAATACGTAACCATACTTGGTGCCGTCTGTATAAGGGGCAGTAATGTATGAACCTTTACCTGGTTCCAATGTGAGTGTACACTTGTTGAAGAATGCATCACCACCGCCGCAGATGAAGTCTACGATTCCGTGGATATCTGAACCTTCGAAGTAGTACTGACCATTATTATTGTTGCTGTAGTAAGTGTCCTGATAAGAAAGCATCTTCACATTCTTGCAGATGGTCTGGGTACCCTTGTCCTGGAGGCAAACGGCACGACCGGTGCTCATGTCGAATGGATAAGCATTCTTCAGGGTGAGATCCTGCATGTAGAGACCTGTGCTGGTGTTATACAATGTTGCAGTAACACCGATTCCCTCTACCTCTGGCTTGTTCACGATGATGGTCTTATCCATATCCTCACCGATGATAGAGATGTTGTTGCCACTGATAGTAGTGAGACACTTGTCTTCGAAATCGTATGTGCCGTTAGGCAAGAAGATGTATGTACGGGCAGCGTTGGCTGCTGCATTGTTTCCGTTTGCAATTTCGAGGGCTGTGATGAAGCTCTGTGCATCGCCAGCCTTTACCTCCATCCAGTTACCGTTCTGAGCAAAGGCAGGATAGGTCATGTTTACGATACTGAGGCTGTGGATGTAAGTGTCAGCATCGAAGGTGATGGTATACTCACCGCTCTCGGTAGATTCGTTCTGGAGAATGCCGAGGTTGCCGTCCTTTGTTGCCTTTGCATCAATAGAACTTACTTCATTTCCCTGAGGGTCGAGGAGGGTAATCTTGCCCGACTTAGAATACTGGCAGAGGTTCATCTTGATGTAACCCTTACCGCCCATCTTAACCTTGAGCTTATCGGTTGCTTGGAAGCTCCAGCCGTGAGTGGTATCATGCCACTTGCCGTTGCCTTCTACCGAGATTGCCTCGTGGTCGTTGATGTCGAAACCTTCCTTCTGGAAGTTGTAGTCGTAACGTGCTGTTTCGTTTATGGTCTCAATATCTGTAACGAGTGCATAGAGCTGAGCATCTGCTGTGATGACAGAAGAGGTAGTGAACTTCTTGCTGTCTTTCTTCTGGTTGCTAGCCCAACCGCGGAATTTCTTTCCTTCGGCTACGGTTACCTTCTCTTCCATGCCTTCCTGGAATTTCTCTATGTTGGCATCCTGCTCCACCTTCTGGGTTCCGAGCACTGTTGTGCCGTCTATATTATAATAGGTGAGGGTGAAGTCTGGTTTGAAGCCTACGGTGAGTTCGTAAGTTACTTCATCTCCCTTAGATTCTACAACGATGGTTACCACGGTCTTCTGGTCTGCACCTTCGCCGGTGGTAGTGTATGTTGTGCTCTTGATGGTTCCGTTTGCAGCAACGAGGTCTGTCAGCGGATTGGTCTCGCTGATGAGTGTTGCCTTCTTTGAAATGAGGAGGGTAGCGAGCTGCTTGCCTGATGCGTCTTCTTTGAAGATGTCAACAGCTGAATGCTTGGTGCCGTTGAGGCTGAAAGTGCCGAGCATTGGAGTCTTGCTCATATCTACGTTTCCGTAGATGGCGAGGTCGGTAACGTAAGCGTTCTGATTGAGCGCAAAGTTCTCGAACTTGATCTGGCAGTTGGTACGGTTTACGTCGAGTGTCAGATCTTCACCACTTGTGGTTACAATGGATACGTTGTGGATAGTTACCCAGTCTGCATCGCCGTCACCCTTTACTGATACCTTGATACCACGTTTGCCGCCTGTAGCAGCCTGGTGGAGCGTAATCTTGGTGATGCTTGCCAATGGAGAGGTTACTACGCTAGGTTCTGCTGTAGTGTATTGGTCTGTATACTTAGCAGTAATCATATATCCAGTACGGTCAGAGAACTTAGCCTGATTTCCCGTAGGGTCAACACCCACTCCGTTGAATGTAAAGGTAAAAGCCTCCTTGCTGTAAAGGGTTTTGAGATTTACCTTTACATCTGTAGCTTTTGTGTTGTCTATTTTCTCCCAGTTGGTGAAGTTGGTAGTGTAGAGTGCCTTCTCCTGGATGGCGCTTACGTGTACCACCTTAACCTGATAAAGGTAGCAGACGCCTGTAGCTACAACTTCTACATATCCCTTAGCCACTTCAGCAGATGTAGCGTTGTATTCTGTTACGTTTTCAGTAGCAGCCTTTCCGCCTACAGTGAGGTTGTGGTAGGTTGGATGAGTCGTTACGGTAACCACATCATTGGCTGATTTTACCGGAATCTGCAGGATGGCGCCTGCGTTAAACTGTGCATCAGATGTTCTGCCCTTCAACTTGCCTTGTGTAGCGTTGACGTGCATGGTGATGCCTTCTACGGTAGAAGCGAGGTCACCCTCTTTACCTTGGAAGTTGGCTGCAGTGTTGATACCTTCAGGAAGATTGTTCTGAAAGTCCCAAACAGCAGTGACATTTTGTGCCTTTGCGATGAATGCAAAGACAAGCAACAGGCTGAGAAGCCCCAATCTTAGTAGATTTCTTTTCATTTGTTTGCCTTTTAGGTTATTATATAATGTTTATACTTTGGTCTTTTTAAGTTTATGGTTGCAAAAGTACACTTATTCTTTCTATTTCGTGTCAATTCTTTCAGAATTTCTTGTAAAAGCTACGCAATCGTTTTCGTACATTTCCGCCTTTTTATCTCTTCTTCGTTTTGCCAAATGAAAATTGTGTTGTACTTTTGCAGGCGAAAACTAACGAAATTCAAACCAAATTATAATAATAAATCACAGAACTTTCGCAAGTGGTTCAAGAACGGGCTGAAGACCCAAAAGCTCCTAGCCCAGGGCGTGTGGGGCAATACTTGCTAAAGTTCAGTAAGATATATAGAGGGTGCGTCATAAGTTATGGCGCACCCTCTTGCTATCTTTACAGTACTTCCTTATCTCCTTTCATTTCTTGATAAGTGAAAGTTAAGTTATTTGATTTTTTCTTTGGTTAATTCAGATTTTCTTTGTAATTTAGCCGCGCAAAACGTAAAGTTTGTAAGATTATGGCAAAAATAGTAAATAAATACCCTGTGGGGATACAGACATTCGAAAAACTCCGTGAGAAAGGTTATCTCTATGTAGATAAGACCCAATATATCGTGGATTTCAGAGAAAAACAGATGTCGTATGTCTTTCTGAGTCGTCCAAGACGATTCGGAAAGTCGCTCTTTGCCTCTACTCTTCAAGCTTATTTCGAGGGTAGAAAGGAACTCTTCGAGGGATTGGCAATAGCTGATTATGAGAAGGATTGGGTGAAGCATCCTGTGCTTCATTTTGATATGAGCGGTGCCAAGCACTTTGATGCTGATGCCTTGAACAGTTATCTGAATCTACAGCTTTTGCCCTATGAAAAGCTATACGGTAAGGGAGAAGGTGAAAAATATCCTAATGAAAGACTGGATGGTATCGTAAAGCGTGCTTATGAGCAAACGGGCGAAAAGGCGGTTGTCATCATCGATGAATATGATGCCCCATTGCTGGATGTGGTACATGAGAAGGAGAACCTGCAGCCCCTCCGCCGTATCATGCAGAACTTCTACAGTCCTCTGAAAAAGCTCGACCCATACCTGGAGTTTACCTTCATCACGGGTATCACCAAGTTCTCGCAGCTCAGCATCTTCAGCGAACTGAATAACCTCGATAACATCAGCATGTTCGACCAGTATTCGGCTATCTGCGGTATCAGCAAGAAGGAACTTACCACTCAGATGAAACCGGATATTGAGGCATTGGGAGAAGACCTGGGTATGACGTATGAGGAGTGCCTGGCAGAGCTGACAAGATTCTACGACGGTTATCATTTCAGTGAGAAATCAGAGGATGTTTTCAATCCGTTCAGTCTGGTAAAGGCACTGAATGCACGAAAGATTGCTCCTTACTGGTTTGGCTCGGGTACTCCGTCTTATCTTATTAAGACATTGCAGAAGTATCACGTCAATGTGATGGATATTGAGAAGAAATCATGTGATGTGGATGACTTTGATGTTTCGCCGGAAATGATGACTTCTGCGCTTCCGTTGCTCTATCAGAGCGGTTATCTCACCATCAAGAAGTATAATCCGATGCTGCATCGTTATACACTGGAATATCCTAACAGGGAGGTAAAGATTGGCATGCTCAAGAGTCTTGCACCTAACTATCTTTCACCAATATCTTTGGATAATAACAGCCTGGTGGGTGATTTCCTGGAAATGCTTTATGATGGAGATGTAGAGGGAGCAATGATTCGATTGAAAGCGTATCTTGCCAGCATCTCCAACCGTTTGAGCAATAAGAACGAACGGGATTTCCAGACGGTGTTCTATCTTATCTTCAACCTGATGGGCGCCCATATGAGGGTAGAGGAGGATAGTGCAATAGGCAGGGCTGATGCAGTGGTGTATATGCCTGATGCTGTATTTGTTTTCGAATTGAAGTATGATGGTTCTGCCGAAGAAGCAATCAAACAGATAGATGAAAAGGGATATCTGATTCCATATTCTGCAGATGGTAAACGCTTGTTCAAAATTGGTGTTAATTACGATAGTAATCAGCGGACAATTAGTGATTGGAAGATAAAGGAAGGATAAAATACTGTACTTTAGTATATAGTTCTGCAACGGGCTGAAGGGGCTGCTGTCTCTTCAGCCCGTTTGGTTTCTGCTAGCTAAAACTCTCTTATATTCTGGTACTTGACGTTTGAATTTACGTAATCGTTTTCGTAGTTTTAGCTCATTTTGGTTCATGTTTTTCCGAGATTCTCAAAATGATTTGCTAAATTTGCCAGCGAAACAAACTGGTAAATGAATCAAACTTAAATAAAGTTATTCATCAACTAATTAATAATATATAAACTTAAAATAAAACGATTATGAAGAAATTCTTTA
>ERZ1032113.336-NODE-336-length-14191-cov-14.961234_pt1 | contig 14191 bp, 13 predicted proteins | sample MGYA00518164_ERZ1032113 | MGnify/ENA primary metagenome ERZ1032113 (study PRJEB33719, sample SAMN04261305) | wastewater metagenome | biome: rural village; feature: human; material: feces | host: Homo sapiens | place: El Salvador | collected 2014-01-14 ... | reverse complement strand
ATTCCAAAATTACGTTAAATCACGCTTGTGAATTTTCACTTGCGAAACTTTAGTTTTTTATATGTCTAAACACTAACCAACCATAAAAGCCACACATTACAGCTATGACATAGAACAAGAGAGAAACTAAATTCGACCATTTACCTTCCACACCCACAACATAGAATCTATCTTCTATATGTTTGGGTACCACATCTAGTGCTCCTATAGACAAACCCAAGAAACACAAGACTAAAACTACAGCCAACACCAATCTTATCTTTGCATTCATACCCCTTAGAACAATTGAAACCGTTTATACTCTTTTCTCCAATCTTCAAACTCTTTATCTGTAGACTTACCAAAAGCTGGATACATCTTGTTATATTCAATCTCCGTATGAGTAGGTTTCTCATTGAGATAATCCTTCAAGGAATCCTTCTGCACCTGAAATCTACTCGTTTCCACAAAGATCAGGCTCTTGTGAATCCTCGTCTTGGCACGTTCCTCCATCCATTCTCTGCCTTTAGCGAGAGAAGACATATACCAATATCTCGTCTCAGCCCAAGCATTCCTTGTAGGTTGCGCAGTACCATGAATGAAGTCACGATAAACGGGAAGCGAGAGACCAGTTAGCCAACAAACCAGGACCGAATCCCCCTTAGCCATTAGCGTCATGTCCGACAACATCTGTTGCATTGTCATCTTCTCCGACTTCCGCCAAAGCATCCTCCTATCCATATATTCATTCTTCTCTGCCTCCTTCTTCTTTTGCCAATAGCCATGAGGGTTCAAGAAGAACCAATAGCCAAATAATACTACCAGCCCGGCACTCAATACCGATGCCCCTCTACATACTCTTTTCTTGATGTTCTTTTCCATTGTTACATTACCTTATATAGTTATACATTTGATTTCGGCTGCGAAATTACTATATAGATGTGTCAAATGGTGGCAGAACATCAAGAAAAACACCTTGATGGGTACAGAGACAGACACAGTAACTCCATCCACATACCCAAGATTTACCGTCTTATGAAAATGGCTGGCTACATAATCCTGTAGCTCAGCATAAGTAATAGCTAAATTCATATTATTTTCGTTTATCTAATAGTAGTTGAGGTTTCCAGCCTCCGCCACACCAATTTTTTCACAAATCAAGACTTTTTCTTCGAGAATAAGTCTATCAACTTACCCAAAAAGCTCTCAGACTTCGGACAAGGATCCTCAAAAATCTTGCCACGTCGTCTTAATTCTTCCAAGATTTTGTTGTCTTTATTATTCATATTTGCCTACATTTTACTAAAACTGTTAGTTAATAATATGAATATATCAATAAACTATATGTGGGTATGACGTAGAAGCCATACCCACTTTACCTAACAACATTAGATTGTATTCTTTAAAGAAGTAACCTCTTCCAACTGTACTTCAAGTTTAATCTATCCATCAGGTATTCACAGTCAGATACAGTATAAGGTTAGCACTTTTCTTTTAATGTGTTCGGAAAATGAATGGCTCCTGAGTTAGGAACCATTCATTTCTTCATCGCATCGAGATTCAATCACATACAACCTTGCAAACAAGGAGTTCTAGTAGTGTGGTCACTCTGTAAGGTGTTACTTCGCTTTAGCACGTTGTTTCTGCTTCTTGTCAAAAAAGACTTTTGCAGCAAAGACAACGGCAGTAGCAGCGAGAGTAAGTACCGGGTGACCACCAAATGTTGGTTTAGGGCAAACTATCATGGCTTGTTGTTTTTGAGGTGATACAGGAATAAGCCTGCGCTTCTATTTGTATGGGGAGAGAGTGAAGCACTCTTCCACATTGTGCTTTAGTGAAACCAAGAGCAAATGCCCCTGACAACACTTGAACCTGCAATACCACCGCCAACACCACCGATGATGCCGCCAATGACTGTGCCAACACCAGGGAAGATAGCGGTACCAATAGCTGCACCAGCTGTTGCTCCGGCATATCCTCCACCAAGACCAGCAGTGTTACTTGCAACATTTTCGCAGAACTGTCCACCAGACATCTTGCCTTGGCAAACCTTTACTGCATCAGGTATTGTCTGAGCAGCAAGCATCACTCCGCCAGTCACCATATTTGTTCGCATGCCTTTGGTGAGTATATTCTTTGCTGCTTGACCTACAACCTGTCTGCCGACGAGAGCTGATGCGGTTTTCTCAACAATTTGTTGGCCAACCTCTGTCTTGCATGCTGCATTTACAACTGCACGTGATGCATGTGTTGCTGATGCTGCCATGTTTCGACCTACAGAAGTTCGAAGTAGTTGCTGTGTGCCTACGCCTACAACCATTGCTGTTGTTCCACTCTTTGCGGCCTGCGTTGAAGCATCCTTCAGTGCCTGCTTGTGGGTTTTACCACTGTGAACACTGTTGACGTAAGTTAGAGCGAATGACATGCCGCAGGTTAGCGCACATGTAACAGACTGCGTCTTCACATCAAACTTTATTGAGTCGATGTTGCCTGCCTTTGCAATGTTTCTGGCCTCTTTGTAGGTGCAACTACCTTTGAGAACCATATCCTTTGCCGCAGCAGGATCTGTAATTCCTGGAACCTGGCCATCACGGATCCTGGTAGCCATCAGCTTGACTGCTTCGTCGTACTGGTCTTTTGGTACCTCGAGTTTCATACCGTCGTAGCGATACTTGCAGTCGTGGAAGGCTGCGTTGACAGACTCCTGTGCCGAAGCACAATATTTTGTCTGTATCTCCACTCCACCGACTATACGGTCTGCTCCGTTACAGCTGTTGTTTGTACCAACCTGATCAACCACCTTTCCAGATAGGCGGTCTGACATTGCGTTAGCATCTTCTGCAGCCCATCCGTGACCTTGTTTGTTACGGTACTGAGTGTACTGCATGTATGAGTTTGTTGACTGGGCACTGCTTGCAGCAGAACCACCATTGATTGCGCTTGGTTTCACTGTCTTCTTCATTGTTTTTTCGAAGTTTTGTGATAGAGCCTTTGTATCTCGATAAGAAACAAGTCCTACAAGATCCCGAGTCTGGGCTCCGATTCAGGTCTAGGGTGTATAATAAATAAAAGTAGCACGATCAAAACATCAACTTCCTATACTTCAGTAGCTTAGTACAGTAGTTAGATGTGTATCTCAATATCTCAAAGAACGCTTTTGTCGTAATGACAGTGCAAAGGTACTATTTTTTTTGCGAAAGTGGAAAAGAACTTTCGACTTTATTGGTACCTCTCGATTTGGAACCATTAATTGTAGTATATCTAATCTACTTTTTGAGTATAGCTTCCCCTTATGCAGCCGCTTTATACATTAGCTCTACACCAAAGTCCAGTACCCATTTGTTCCTGTGCATGAATACCGACGAAAGCAATCCGCATATTGGTGGCACATCATTTCCCTCTGGATCTTTTAATCCATCCATCAGGTATTCATAGTCAGAGATTGTCTGCACAATATCCTCTCCGACAAACAGCTTTGGCTCCTTGGTTGTTCCACCCACACTCACAAGACTCAACGTCACATGGCAGAAATCTGTATTCATGGTCTCGGGGTGAAGCAAGTTTCATCACCTTCTTTAGACAATATTTCCTTGCTGATGCCAGCATCCTCCACCACATACTTTGTCATGATTGTACTGTTTGCTCCAGAGTCAGCTACAAATATGTACTCTTTCTCTCCACTTGCAATGCCCACAATCGGCAGATTGTACTTCTTCAATCCGAACTCCATAGGAAAGAAGAACTCGTAATCGTTCACGTCTTCTGCTAACTTGCCATCAGAATGGCGCAGTTCTTCCTTATTATAGTCAAGCACAAGTTTGTTCTTTCGCAGAAACTCATGACCGATGATACCGATCAGTACGCCATCGAACATGGCATTAAAGTCAATAGTTTCGTTTACGTAGAATGTGTCCGCAAACTCGCCATTCCCCATCTTGAAGTTGAATGATATCCCTTGGCACTTTACACCTTTCCCCTGAACCGAATGTATGTTCATGGTCTTTCCTTCTATGACGCACGACTCATCTATCAATGGTAGGACCGACTTGTTGAGTATGCAATGTACCGAACCTGTATCAACCATCATTGCTCCAATGTACACGTTTCCATCCTTTCCCTTGAATGCTGCCTTCACGATAGGGAACTTCACCGGTTCTATGTTTCTCAGTTTTGCTGTAAATGTTTTCATCCTTTTTTGCTTGGTTGTTGTTTTGTGAAGAGCCACCTATCATTCCGCAATAGGTTGCTCCTCGTTGAACTCCTGCTTCTTGATTCTGCGAATCAGGTAAGCGATTGACTTTTGCGCCTTCTCACGACACACCTTCAGCTGTGCAAGAAACTCTTCTTCTGTAGCATCAGAGTTAAAGAGATCCACCAACTCGCAGTTGTTGTCCGACTGTTTGTCCAACTTCAGGTTATGGCATTGCATCAGCGTACGCAAGGCAAGGATGCCAAGGTCGTACTTCGGACGTGCCTCTACGAGTTTGCGCATCAGGTCAAGCCCTGGATCGCCGATGTGCATCTCGTTAAGCATGGCTATCATGAAGAGAACCTTTGCATCGGGTGTTGCCATCTCGAACACGTTAGCCAGTTGGCAGTTGGTCTCATCTGCTTCCTTGTAGCGTTCAAGTTTTGCCAAAGCACGCGACTTGATGTACATGGCTTCGGGGCATTGATGCTTTGCCAGCACCTCTTCTATGCAAGCCAATGCATCTTCGTACTTCTCTGCGTAGAGGCTGAGTAAACCTGCAAGGAACTTTGGTGCCCAAAGGCTTGCGTGAAGCAGACACTCCGGTACACTCTTGATGGTTCCGTAGAGGTGCTCGTCGCACACCAGGATGTCGAGGAAACGCTTTGCCTGTTGCATAGCCTCCTTGATGTCGCCATCCTCAGCCTTCTTTGCTACGAGCATAAGGTACTGCTTGGCAGCCTCGTCGTAGTCGTTGTGCTGGAGCGCACCATAGACAGCCTTTCCGCTCTCTATCTCGTTGCCTATCTGCTGCTCGTTGTTGTACTCGCTTGCATAAGTGAGCACTTCACGACTTGTGTGGGCATACTGAGGGATGACGTTCTTCGAGAGGTAGAGCCCTTCGAGCGAACGTACACGGCTTAGCGCTACGTAAAGTTGTCCGGCAGCAAACATGCCACGACTGAGGTCGAGCGAGAGACGGTCGAAGGTCATGCCCTGGCTCTTGTGCACGGTGATTGCCCAAGCGAGCTTCAGAGGGTACTGGGTGAACGTACCCGTCAGTTCCTTCTTCATCTTGCGCTCTTCCTTGTTGTAGTCGTAGCTGTATGACTCCCATGAGCAGCAAGGCACCACGTATGTCTCGCCATTGTTGAGTGTCACGCTGATCTCATCCTTGGTGAGTTTCGTCACCTTGCCGAGTGTGCCATTTGCCCAACGCTTCTGTTGGTCGTTGCGAGTGAACATCACCTGTGCGCCGACCTTCAAGCGAAGCTTCAGGTCAACAGGGAACTTCTTTTCCTCGAACTTGCCGTCCACGGTTCCTTCATAGACGAACTCATCTTCCTCTATCTCCTCCAGTCGCTGAAGGTTGATCTTGTCTGCCGTCTTGTTGATGGAAGCCAACGTGATGACAGCTCCGTCCTCTGCAGTAGGAACGTGTACGCGACCGTTGAGATGCATGATGTTCTCTGGTGTCACCTTGTTCATACGCACGTTTTCCAGGATGTGAAGGAAGTGCTCGTCATCCTGACGGTACACCTTGCGGAACTCTATCTTCACCAATCGCATGCGCTTGATGGCATCTGACTTGTAGAAGAAAAAGTTATCCGTTCTGTAGATGTCTTTCAGCATGTCCTTCTCGGGGCCTTGCTTCACCACCGGTGGCAACTGGAACATGTCGCCAACGAAGATCATCTGTTTGCCTCCGAATGGCATGTTGTTCCTGAGTGCCTTGCGCATGGTGTAGTCGATGGCATCCATGATGTCACATCTAACCATCGACACCTCATCGATGATGATGGTATCTGCATGGAGCAACGTCAGAATCTTTGCCTCGTTCATCTTACCACAAGTGCCTGGTACGCACACTTCCATTGGCAAGCCAAAGAAGCTGTGTATCGTGTCACCACCGGCAAGGATGGCTGCCACACCTGTAGGGGCGAGAGTGATGAACTGCTTTCCTACCAACTTCTGTACGTTGTGGAGGAAGGTTGTCTTACCTGTACCAGCAGGTCCTGTGAGGAAGAAACTGGAGTTTGTGTTGGCAACGAGCTCGTATGCAAGCTGCTGCTCGTGGTTCTGTGGGTCTATCTGTGTGTTCTGCATGTCCTATTTCTGTTCGATTTGTGGGAGGATTTGGGTGAGACGTGTGTTGAAGTCGCTGTCGAGGAAACTCTTGTAGCAACCTTCGATGATTGCCTTTGATTTCTCTTCCAGTTCTTCCTGTGGCATACTGCTCTTCTGGGTCTTGAGCACTCCTTCGAAGTAGTTGCGCACCATGATTTCCGACTCCTTGCGGATGAACTCCTCGTTGCGGTGTTCCTTCTCGTAATCCTTCTTCTGTACCAGCTCCAGTCGCTTGCCATTAAAGGCATAGACCTCGATGCCATCGATGTATGTCCAGTTGTGGTAGAGTCCTACCTTCTCGACAACTACGATGCGGTCGCAGAATCTCACGCCTTTGTAGTAGCGGTGCCCGTTTGCACTCTCGTATTCCTCACAGAGGAACATCTTCTGTCCTTCGTCCCATACTGGAACGTGAACGCGTGGGTTACCAAATGTCGGCAGGATGCTGTCGAACAGGTCTTTGTTGATTGCTTTTGTTAAGCTTGCCATGTCTTTTTGTGTTTTTCTTGTTTCTGACTTTGATTTGTTGTTCTCTTGTTGTGTACCCAGTGGTTAACCGAGGCACTTTTGATGAGTTGCCTCAATCATGCTTCGTGAGAAATCCAGGAGCTGACTTTCTGCCACCATGCTACCCATTGCCTTTGCCTGACTTGCGAGGAAGTCTTTCAGCATGAGGATGCTCTCTTCCTTGGCGCTTCGTTCGTTGAAGCATCGCCAGTTGCAACCGCCCCAGAACTTCTGTGCAATGATGTTCGCCTTCTGACCGTTCCATGCAAACAGCGTGATGCCGTTCAGGAAGGTGTGGGCATAGCCTTCGCCGATGTGGTAGTAAACTGCCAATCGGTCAGAGAGACGGATTGCTCGGTAGTAGGTGTTGCCAGCAGCGCTGGTGTAACCGAGGGTTACGTACATGTTCTTCTCTGCGTTGTAGGTGAGAGAACTACCCGAGAGGGCTGGGAGTGCCTTTGCGGCAACGAGTGCGAGTGAGTTTGTCATCGTTCGTCTAATTTTGTTTGTTTAGCGGAATAGGCCGCCACCTCTGTTGTTTGTAATAATAAAAAATGTATAAACAAAACCAACTCTCTCGGAATTGTGATGCAAAGTTACAGGGTTTTCTTTGGCCTTGCAAGCTTTCTTCTAAGAGTATTGGTTCCTCTCATTTTGGAACCAATCACACACTCTCTCTCGTTCGTAGGATTATGCAGCGCGTCTTTTCTTTCTTATGTCCTCCATGCACTTGCTTGTGCATGTGAGGGTGATGTGCATCGTTGTGAGGTCTTCTGATCTGCCTTGCTTTTTGTGGATTGCCTGCGCTTGACGCTTCTCCACGATGCGACGGAGTATTCTGTCCTGCACTCTTGACGACTTCACCTGACTCTTGATGTTCAGGTTGAGTAAGATGCCATCAAGTACCTCTATCTCAATCTTGTTTGTGGTCATGTTGCAGAGTTCCTTAGTAGCAGCTTTGCGGTAACGGTCAGATGCTTCAACATGCTCCCAACGCTTGTTGGTCTTTCTGCGAGCATTTGCTTCTGCTTTCTTCTCGTTCTTTACCTGCTTGCGCATTTCCTTGTTGTTCATGGTCTTCTGGTTGTTGTTTGTTGTCTGTTTCATAGTCATCGTTTTTTTGTTTTCGGTTGCAAAGTTACTACATGTTTTCGGAACTCAAGAATGTTTTTGTGAGAACAATGGTTCCTCTCGTTTTGGAACCATTCCACCTCTCGGTTCACTAACTTCCACCAACGAATTGCAGCGTCAACTTCGTGGTGGTTTCGAAGTTTGACGCTGCAAAGGTACGAACTATTTCTGTAAGCGAAACAGAAACTTATAACTGTAATGGTTCCTTCCGTTTTGGAACCATTCGCTAATGCTTTTCTTCTGGTTTAAGGTAGTGTGAAGCTAAGTTTCTCACTCTTTCTGTGAACTCCTTACGAACTTCAGGTGGTGACATTACCTCAAGCCCAGCACCCATCTGTAGCACACGACCTATGAATTCGTTGTTCAACTCTACATCTACAGAGAACTCAGCATACTTGCCATCTTCATACTCACCGAATGGCTTCACAACTTCGTAGGTGGGATGAATGGGCTTTGTGTCCATTAATTTAAATATATAATGTTCGTGCGCACGTATGATGATATGTTCCTTCTTTTCATTTTTCATGTGGCTAACGCCCACAATGTCCTTGAAGAACTCATCATAAAAATGCTCTGGCGCCGGTACATATCCAACCTTACTTCTCTCGCGAGGTTTCGCCTGTATGCGATCAAGAGCGATGTTGTAACCATTCTCTGGTTCTCTTCCTTCTGCATGACCAAACAGAAACCATCGTCCGTTATACTCTTTTAGGTAATGTGGATGGAACATCAACGTCACCTGTTCTTCATCGAATGGCTTATACTCAATCTCCATTACCGTCTTGTTGGTAATGGCTTCATAGAGTAGGGGAAGATATTCGATGTTGGTAAGTATGCGGTCAATACTGGTACCAATCACCTCCTCACCCTTCTGGTGCTTCGTCTTCATATCAAGCAAGTCCTGGCAATCCTTGAAAAAGTATTCCAACCACGATTTAGGAAAGAATCCAGCTGAATCCTGGCAGAACTTCCAGTACTGACGCAAGTCGTTTATGACCTTGGCATTTCGCATATCTGCAAGAGGGTCATCGTCTTTACCGATGTAACGGAATCGCTTGTTGCGCTTGTTGCCATCTTCCTCTATACTTTCTTTTCCAAGTTTCTCTCTTATTGCTTTACATACGTCAGGAAAAGCTTTCTTAAGCTCTCTAAAGCCTTTTTTATCCTCATCGTCCTCGTTGGTATATGTGAAGTAAGAAGAAATATTATACTTTAGATCCTTTGCAGAAGATAGACCCAAATATTCTGCCAAGACATCAGCATAGGTAACCCATCGGCGACTCATCAGTCGTCGATAGGTTATGTTTGCAAATTGAGCCTTTAACTCACCATAAAAGAGATTCTTGCGTTGCATTATTCATCAGGTTGAATATTAATTGCATAGTACCATGGCAAAGAAGGATCATTAACATTTTTGCCAATCTTTACTTTGAACACTACATTCTTAATTTCATCATAATCGCAGTCTTTTGGAGAAACGGCAAATCCATTTTTGTTATCAACTGTACAACGTCCTTTTGGTCCGATAACTGATTTGAGTCCTGAGCATATAGTTCCATGAACAATTTCTCCTTCCTCGTAACTATCAGAATTCGATTTATCTACATGCAGCTTGGTTTGCTTTTTGTCAAATTGTGATAAATCTATTTTACCAACAACTTTTGGCTGAGGTTTTTCTTCTTTCACTGGTTCTTTAATTTCCTCTTCAACTAGGTTTTCTGTTGGAATATATGATTTCTCTAAATCCTCAAATGTGGTTTCGGTTTCATCCTGTTCATCGTATATTTCAGAATACGCATTCATATTTTCGGCTCTAAAATCATATAAACCAGGTCCACTATACGAGAATCCTAAAACACCGCGTAGTGTTTGTCCTTCATCATGAAGGATATCAAATCCCTTTGCATTGAATGTTACTTCAACTCCACATAGCAGTTTAAGTATACCTTTATTGTTATTGATACGATGTATTACACCTGTTACGGTATCTGCGTCAGTATCCTTCATATTCTTGTCAATGATACAATGTATGTCATCTCTTTCTCCAAGGTAACATTGAGGCAATACTGTACCCTTGTCAAATTTCTTAGCAAAATCTTCTGACTTTCTGAAATATGTTGAAGCTAACGAGGTTAATTCCAGGTTAGGAACACCTCTTTTTATAGATTTTGCACAATAACATACAGCCAAATAGAAGCAAGCATTTAAGTAGCCCCATCCAAACTGGCTATTTTCATCATATTGATGTTCCCATTCTTTAAGCAGATCAATTGCATCGTCAAGAGAGAAATCTTCAGAGCTATACAATTTGAGCATGAACATGGTTTCGTAGCTCTTTACATCGCCTTTGTTCTTTTGGAATTCAAGAATTCCTTCAATCTCGTTACGCTCTTGTTTAGTAAGATTTCTATAAGCCTTTCGAGTATCTCGTTTTGTGGTTTTACTATATACGATTGATTTTAACAGTAAATTGCCATAGAACAATTTCTTTTCATCACTTGCACTACCATATAATTTACGATATTTGTCTATTGATTCAGAATTTCTTCCAACGAGATTTTCGTGATAGGCTCTTACGTTTTCATATATATAATATGAATTCATGATTTGTGTTAAACCTTCATTCTTAAACGCATAGCATATTTGCTCAAACAAGTCAAGAACAATGCCTAACTTTTCCGTGTATTCTGAGAAAACATAATCAGTTTCACAGAAGGAATAGTCGGTTGCCTGAAGTATTTTTTGACCTAACTCAATAGCTTCTTTGAACAATTGGCTTTCGGCTGCATATCCGTATGGACTTGCAGGGCTTAGCTGAATACTTTTCTCAAAAGCCTCATAAGCTTGCTGAACCCAGTCTTCAAGGCAATCTCTTATTTCATTTATATCTATTTCTTCAAAATCCTTAGATTGAATATCTCTCTGGTACATCTTTGTAAGAGCATTTATCCTTCGGCGAAGCAGCATTCATTGCATATGATACAAATCGGTATCGTTTGGATTAATGTCAAATGCTTTATGGAGTTGATCCTGAGCATCAACAAATAGTCTATCATCAACCGTAATAAATTTGCTCATATTTGCTTTTTCATATAAGAAACGAGCGAAATGGCCTCTAAATACCGCATCTTCGGGAAAGGCTTCAACTAATGAATTGAATAATGACTCTGCTCTCTCTATATCATTAAGATCCTTGATTAAGAGAGAGAATTTGTTCCTTATGTTAGCTGCTTTATCTTCCAATGCTCTATAATCTGCATTTTTTCTAATTACAAATACACTATAAAGCATATCCTTGTCATCAGAGCCTAATTCTCCAGTATTTTGGCAAAGATATATAAATTCTTTTGCAATTTCGGAAATACCAGCTTCCCAGTTTGATTTATATGCACTGAGAATAAACGTGGAAAAACTATTGTAACGTGGACGCCATATTCCGGTGTTTGATCCGTCAATAGTTTCTTCAACCAAAAGCTTTTTTATCGCATTAACAGCTTCTGGTTGATAAGACATAATTGAGAACTTTCCATCAACTTTCCATATAGATTTCAGAAGAGTCTGATTTACTCCAAGGTCAGAATACTTAAATACAAAACCCACGAACGCACAGAACTTTACGAGATTTTCAGGTAACACCTCCATCCATTCTTGTACATATGTGCCCAAGTTCTGACTAGTTTCATTATCTCTTAACATCAAAGGGAAATCAACAACCTCAAGGGAGTTACGTTGCTTCTTTTGGTTCTCTAATAGGGTGGCATTAAGTCCCAATTGTTTGTATTTCTCTTCGAATCTGACTAATTCACTTCCTATTAAAGATGATTCAAGCAGCACAAGGTTTTCTTTTGGCGTGTGATATTGACCAGTATATGGTTCAATATAAAAGAAAAGAATTCTCTTTCCCGCATCAGACATCCTTTTTACGAGATAGTCGAATTTTTCTCTTCCAATATGCTTAGATTCTACAATGGCGAGGATTGGAGTGTTTTCTGTTCGTTCTGATAGCTGACACAGATACTGATCAGTAATACGTAGATTACTGCAATTTTTAATATCAACTACCGTACATGACAAGAGACCACTTTCATCATCTTTTGTTATATCGTATCCCAGTCGTTTAGACAAGGTTGTTGCACCACTACCAGGTCTATGACGTAATGTAAATATTGAGGTTTTTCGAATTGTTCGTATCAAGTCTGTAATCTTTGAACGTACAATTCTGTACCGATCGCGTTGAACATCACATTGTTGTTCCAATTCCTCCCAGGTAATCTCCGCACCAGAGTAGAAATCCCATTGTGACTTTTCACCATGGTTTTTCGATGGACAATAGAAATCAATACCTGCTGCATGATATCGTTCTCTTGCCTCAGATATATCTAGCGACTTGCCTCTTAATAGAATCTTAGCATTCTCGACCTCTTTGTTTGGCTTAATTTCGTTTAGATGAACCAAAAAATCAGAAAAAGATGCTTCAACAAAGAAAATCTTGACTCCAGAAAAATAAGCCAATTCCTCAAGCTTTTCTTTATATGTCAAATCGTTTGTGAATGATATGATTTTGCACCTATTTGCGGCGGCATCCCAATCACCAAACACATCTTCGAGCTTGTTAAATAATTTTTCCGTCAAACCAGATACATTGTTGCTAAAATCAAATATTACACAGTCTTTGGTTAAGCCTGTTTTTACAAGTTTAGAAAATGTTTCTGAAAACATTCTTGGCGTTTTCTTTAGAGTTGTTCTTTCGTCAAACCCTCCTAAGTCAATACGTCCTTTGGCAAATAACCAATTTGTAAGATTTGATGCACCAGTTACTTCGCTAAGATTATCTGTGATAATACGTATTGATGATTTCTTGTGAACTGGTGCTTGTTCATAAAGACCATCAGGCGTTTTCTTGTTTAAATCTACAATAAACTGCCAGTTTAATCGGAATAAATCTTGAAGTTGCTCCTTGCATAACACATGTCCATAGTTATCCTGCAAAGACTCCGGAAGAAGCGCAACATAGTATTCATCAATAGACTGTTCCAAATTATTAGTAACGCTATCCAAAATAGAAAAATCATTACTGATTTGAATAGCCTTTTCTATCTCAACACTTGGAGCCATTTCATTCTTTTGAGGAATGTCAAGTGTTGAAAGAAACGAAGAGGCTTCTTCGCTAATTTGCCCTTTTAGGTCATTAAAAGCTTTGATAAAGAATGAAGCGCATGATGCTGCTTGAGCCTTTTCATCCATAGAAGAGTCCGCTGTGTGCATGACAATTTCACTTGATGTATTGTAAAATTCAACCATATTATCAAGGCAAGTATCAATTTTCACCTTTATTCTTTTAGCTTTCGGAAATTGTCCCGGATTAAACAATGTCGGGATCGCATAATACATTGTGTATTTTGCAAGAGCAATAAAGTATGATCCCTCTGGTTCCCTTTGCTGAGGATTTGAAGAGTAATTACAGATCTTTTTCTGAAAATCAAGGGAAAATGAAGATTCACCCGAAATGATTTTATGAGCTTTGTCTTCTTCTCCTTTAATTCTGAGAGTATCGTGGATAAGAAATTTACCGATTAGCTCGATAGATTTTCTCACATGGAAGAAATAATGCTCAAAGTCTCCTTTATTGTAGAAATCTACAGACTTATTATATTGTTCCTTAAGTTGTATTTTTATATTCTCCATAACTTAGAAGTTTTGGTTTACTAATAGTTCTCTAATATTCACCTTAAGCAGTTCCGAGATCCTCGCCAATGTCTGTAAGTCCGGCTGGGTAGTATTCATGCACCACTTGCTGACGGTTACAGGATCCTTTCCAAGCTGCTCCGCAAGCCATTTGTTGGTTTGGCCTGCGTCAGCTTCACAATTCACTCTCACTACAGCCACAAACCATCCTGCATCATCAGTTTTTTCAAGCCCTTCATTAGGCTTTTTGGAAGCCATTTTCTTAGCGTTTGCTTCACTTTTTCCCACGGCTTCGCCGTCGTCCCCTGCAATAGTGGACGTAACCTGTGATTGTATGTTTGTCTCTTTCATCATGCGAATCAAGTTCGTTTTTGATATCGATCATCTGAATCTCTATATAAGAGATACAGGTCGAGTAAGTGGAGGGAATTTCACCCTCCCTTCTCTCGGAACCGTGCTTGACAGTCTCTCATCACACGGCTCTTCGTGCTTAACTCTTTTGTTTATACAAAAAGGGGTTGCCTCGTTCATTGTTTCATCCTCAATTTCTTAAGTTGGACTTTAAATCTGGCT